>Ga0136621_1001065_pt1 | contig 11064 bp, 12 predicted proteins | sample AntDryUQ445A2306_FD_104673 | JGI IMG/M metagenome (GOLD analysis project Ga0136621, IMG submission 104673) | Polar desert sand microbial communities from Dry Valleys, Antarctica - metaG UQ445A (23.06) | ecosystem: Environmental > Terrestrial > Soil > Desert | place: Antarctica: Dry Valley...
CCGTCGTAGCCCAGACGTCCCAGGCGCTCCTGGAGCTCGGCGGAGAGCTCCGTGTCGAGCGCCTCCCACTGCTCGCGTGGCGTCTTCCCGAAGATCGCTTGGTGGAGCACGTACAGGCGCTCGAGCTCCGGGATGGGCGTCTCGTGGTCGTCCACACGCAGGTCCACCAGGACGTCGGAGAGGCCCGCGTAGCCCGCGTCGCGCTCGACGACGAGCAGGGCGGCGGACTGCTGTCCGCGACTGTCTCCCCCGGCCTGCTGGGCCGCAGCCAGGCAGCGGATCAGCCGCTCGGCCAGAGGCGATCCTTCGCCGTCCGTGAAGGTGTCTGCAAGCGCGGCGACGGTCGCCTCCGAGACGAGGATGTTCCCCTGGGCCGCGAACCCCGGGCCCGTCCGGCCCCCCGCCCAGCTGTAGCACTCTGCGCCGGTGTAGGTGGCGCTGCCCCCACGAGCATCGACCACGCCGAGCTGGCGATGGTCCCTTCCCTCGTCATCCGCTGTCAGGCGCTCGACCGTCTCCTCAGCCGAGAGGCCGGCGCGAAGGAGCTCGAGCCCGCCCGGGCCGTAGCGGGGATTCGCGTACGCCTGCGTCGCGATCGCGCCCACCTGCGGCTGGGCCCAGGGGACGACGGACCCGACCGCCAGGAACTTGGATTGCGTCGCTACGCCCCACCGGCGCGCGGCCAGGTCGCACGCCGCGATCGAGTAGGTGGCGACGACCGTGCTAGCCATAGGTGAGCGCAGTCAGGTCGAGCTCGCGCAGCTCTCGCCGGCCTGGCGGGACGAGCGCGCAGGCGACCTCGGGATGCGCGAGTGCGTCTCGGACCTCCGTCGCCGTCCGCGCCCGAGCGATAACCGGCAGGCCGCGGGCGTGCGCGGCACGAAGAGCCTCCTTCTCGATCGCGCCCTCGACGATAAGGGATTCGAACGCCTTGTCTCCGAGCTCGACGCGACGCTCGTCGAGAACCGAGAGATCCTCGCCCTCGACTGCGATCTCGGGAACACGCACGCCCGTCGCGCCGAACCAGCGGGTTCTCACAACGAGATCGTCTCTCCCGGCTCGGGAGCGAGAATCTCGACCCGTGGCGCGAGCTCGCGCAGCTTCTCCGGAGTGCCCGTGAGAAGCGGGAACGTGCCGTAGTGGCCCGGCACGCACCGCTCGACACCCAGAAGCTCGAGCGCGACCGCCGCCTCGCGTGGGCCCATCGTGAAGTGGTCGCCGATCGGCAGGATCGCCAGATCCGGCTCGTAGATTCGCCCGATCAGCTGCATGTCGGAGAAGACGGCCGTGTCGCCCGAGGCATAGATCTTGAGCCCGTCCTCGAGCTCGATCACGAAGCCCGCCGCCTCGCCCAGGTAGACGATTGCGCCGTCCTGCACGAGGCCGCCCGAGTGCAGCGCATGGGTCATCGTGAAGCTGATCCCGTCCACGTCCTGCGTTCCGCCCTTGTTCATGCCTCGCTCCGCGGCTCCCGGAACGCCCTGCGCGGCGAGCCAGCTTGCGAGCTCGAAGATCGCGACGATCGCGGGGCCATGGCGCTTCGCGAGCTCGACCGTCTCGCCGAGGTGATCCGAGTGGCCGTGGGTGAGCGCGATCACGTTCATCCGCTCCGGCGCGCGCTCGCTCTCGGGGCAGCGCGGGTTGCCGAGCCAGGGATCGAGGTAGATCCGCTTGCCGGCGGCGCTGTCGAGGCGGAAGGAGCCGTGGCCAAGCCAGGTCAGCGACGTCTGGGCCACAGTCTCCTCCTCCTCAGGCGAGCTGCCACTCGTCTGCCCGGATGATCGGAACGGCGGTCCCGTCCGCGGCAATGCCGTCGACCTCGACCTCGGGGCCGCCGATCATGAAATCGGTGTGCACGGTGGAGACATTGATCCCGCGACCCGGCTTCTCCTCGCTCGAGAGCTCGGCCGCCCCCTCGATCAGCGACTCGAAGCCGCCGCCGTAGGCGATGTGGCAGGTCGCGTTCTCGTCGAAGAGCGTGTCGAAGAACGTGATGCCCGTCTGACCGACGCGCGACGTGCTGTCGACGAGGGCAACCTCGCCGAGGAACGCGCTCCCCTCGTCGGTCGCGATCTGCGAGCGCATCACTTCCTCGCCGCTAGAGGCCTTTACCTCGACGATCCGCCCTGCTGCGAAGCGCATCTCCAGGTCGCGCACCATCGTTCCGGAGAGGGCGAGCGGGCGCGTAGAGCGGACCGACCCCTCCGTGCGGTTTCGGTTCGGAGTCGTGAAGATCTCCTCGGTCGGCATGTTGGCGACGTGCCGCTGACCCAACGCGGTCTCGTCCCGCCCACCTTCCCAGTGCGCCTCCGGTAGCAGGCCGACGAAGAGGTCGGTGCCGGGGCCGCGGAAGCGGATTCCGTCGAAGCGGCGCTCGTTCATCAGTTCCGCGCGGGCCTTCAGGCGGTCGCCGTGCTCTGCCCACGCGGCGACCGGGTCGGGCTCGTCGAGCCGGACCGCGCGTGCGACGGCTTCCCACAGCCGCTCGACGTCGGGCTCGCCGAAAACCGTCCTTGCCCAGCCTTCGTTCGGAAAGGCCACGATCGTCCAGCTGGTGGCACGCTCGCCGAGCAGCCGAAAGCCGACCTTGGCGAGCTCGCGCATCCGTGCCTTGCCGACGCGCTCGCCGTCGAGGTCGGCAAGGAGCTCGGGCTCAGGGTCGCCGGTGACGTAAATCGATGCCCCGTGCTCGGCGCCGAGGTACTCGGCGCGCGTGATCAGCCATGGAGGCGACCACGTGAGCGTCTCCTCGGGAGCGAGCTCGATCATCGCCTTGCGCACGTGCTGGTCGATGTAGTTGACGTCGACGTAGCGAGCGCCTGCGCTGTAGGCCGCACGGGCGATCGCGCGCAGGAAGGGCGCATGCTCGACGAGTCCGGTGGCGGTGACGATCTGGCCGGGCAAGACGTTCGCGCCCACGCGAACGGTCAGCTCCGCGTAGCGCTCGAGGCGTTCCTCGGGGCTCATCGCCCGCAGCCTAGCGCTGGCACAGCCTGCGGCGAGGAAGGACCGTCCGGTCGAGCGGCGAACCTGTCGTCGTGGCGCGTCGCTCGATCCCGGTGGGCCTCGTCCTCGCGGCAGCGCTGCTCGGAGGCGCCGGGAGTCACACCCTCTCGGTGTATGCGCTCCTCGCCGCCGTCCCGGCTGTCGCGGTCGCGGCTCTCGGTGCCTTTGGTGACTGGCTCGAGGAAGGCACGCCACTCGGGCAGGCATCCCCCGGCGCCCTTGGCGCTCTCCTCTGGGGACTCGCTCTCTGTTTCGTCGTCGCCGCCTCTGCCTCGCGGCCGCTCCTCCTCATGGAGGGCGCTGCGAGCGGCCTCGCTCATTCCGCGCTCGTCGCGTGCCTCGTCGCGCTCTCGCTCGAGTCGATCGTCGCCCTGGTCGCTCAGGCGCGCCAGCCGGCGCCCGAGCTCAGCGGCTCCTAGCTCTCGAACGACTTCTAGAACGGCAGCGAGGAGGCTGCGTCGCGAGCCAGGTCGGTCAGCGGCTGCACCGCGAAGAACGAGCCGACCGTGACGGCGAGCGCGATCACGACGGCGGCCGAGAGCAACTGCTCGGGCGGCGGCGAGCCGCCGGCCGGCGCAAGGCGGAGCGCTTGCGGCGAGCGCATGTACATCGCCCGAACGACGCCGAGGTAATAGGGGAGGCTGAGGGCTGTCGCAGCGACGCCCACGATCACGAGCCACGTCCAGCCGCTTTCGTGGGCAGCCGAGAAGATCAGGAACTTGCCGAGGAAGCCGCCCGTGGGCGGAAAGCCCGCGAAGCCAAGCATGAAGACCCACATCGCGATCCCGAGGAGCGGCCGCTCCCAGCCGAAGCCCGCCAGGTCGTCGAGCCTCACCGCCTTCCCGAGCTCGCGCTCCCGTGCGGCCACGACCGCGAAGGCGCCGAGCGACATGGCCGTGTACGGGATCAGGTAGTAGAGGAGCGCGCGCCCACCGAGCTCGCTGTAGGCGACGACGCCGATGAGCAGGAACCCGGCGTGCGAGACCGAAGAGTACGCGAGCAGTCGCTTGACGTTCTGCTGGCGAAGCGCCCCGAGGTTTCCGATCGCGAGCGAGATGCAAGCGATCACGGCCGCGGAGATCGTCCAGAGCTCCTCCTCCTGCGGGAACGCCGTCACGAGCACGCGAAGGGTGAGCACGAGCGCGACCGCCTTCGTCGCGGCCGACATGAAGGCGCTGACGGGTGTCGGCGAGCCCTCGTAGACGTCGGGCGTCCACATGTGGAAGGGCGCTGCCGAGGCCTTGAACGCGAGCCCGGCGATGATCATGGCGAGACCTGCGAGCAGGAGCCCGTCGTCCGCAAGGCCTCCTTCGGAGGTGGCCTGCGCGATCTCCCGGAAGCCGAGCTCGCCGGTGGCGCCGTACACGAGGGCAGAGCCGAAGAGGAGAGCCGCGGAGCCGAAGCTGCCGATCACGAGGTACTTGAGACCCGCCTCGAGCGAGCCGGCGAGGTCGACGTCGATCGCGCAGAGCACGTAGAGCGCGATCGAGAACCACTCGAGCGCGAGGAAGAGCGTCATCAGGTTCGACGCCGCAACGAGGAAGGCCATGCCGGCCCCGGCCGCGGCCAGGAGTGCGTAGTACTCCCCCTCGTGGCGCCCGCGCCGCCGCTCGCCGTAGGAGATCAGGACGGCGAGGAAGCCCGAGCCTGCGACGATCATCTGCGCAAGCGCGCCGAAGCGGTCGCGTTGCATTGCCCCCGCGACGATCGAGCGCGCGGTCTCGGTGTCGGCATAGACGAGCGCGGCGGCCACGAGCGCACCGGCGAAGCCGGCTGCGCAGATGAGGGCGCCAAACGGCTTGCGCAGTCGCTGCGGCACGAGCACGGCGGCCATCAGAGCGAGGCCGGAGGCGCCGAGCATGATCAGGACGGGCGAGAGCGCGAACCAGTCGACGCTGGGCTTGTCGATCATCGCTCCGCTCCGCCGCCGCTCAGGGGCCTGTCCGTAATGTGGCCGCGGTGGATGACACGCGACACGTGGTGCGAGGCAGCATGGCGCCGCGTGACGTCCGTCAGGCGCCCTGGTTCACTTTGCGGACGGGCCCTTAGCGGGGCGTAGCCGGTCCAGCCGGCGGCCTCCGACTGCAGTCGACGTTCGCCTGCAGGGCGAAACTCGCCCCTGACTGCCTCCTCCGCGCGGTCGCGGGCGAATGCCCGGTCGCTGATCGCGGCCGGCCAGGCAGAGAGCGCCAGCAGGCACGCGACGAGGGGCAGGATCACCCCGAGCTCGGCAGGGCGCAGGTCGAGCGCCGCCTCGGAGACGGCGCTGCCGCGTCGCTCGTGCAGGACGGCCGAGATCAGCCGGAGCATGTACATGGCCGCGAGCACGATTGCGGCCGCACCGATCACCGCCCAGGCCCAGCCCTCCTGGAAGATCCCGGCCAGGATCAGAAACTCGCCGGCGAACGCGGTCGAGCCGGGCACTGCGAGGGCGATCACGCCGGTCGTCAAGAGCAGCGTCGCGAGCGCCGGACGCCCTCGCGCCATGCCGCCGAGGAGCGCCAGCTCGCCTGTCGATGCCCGCCGCTCGATCGTGCCGGCGAGCAGGAAGAGCGCCGCCGAGAGGAGGCCGTGGTTCACCATCTGCAGGACAGCTCCGTCGAGTCCGAGGTCGTTCGACGCGAAGAGGCCGAGCGTGATCAGCCCGAGCTGCGCGAGGCTCGAGTAGGCGATCACGCCGCGCAAGTCGGTAGCGCGGAAGGCGAGCAGCGATCCGTACACCAGCCCCGCCGCCGCGAGGACGAGGATCGGGATGCGGAAGTCGACCGTCGGCTCCGGGAACTTCGCGATCGCGATCCGCAGGAAGCCGTACGCGGCCGCCTTCGAGACGACGCCCGAGAGCACACCCGCGACCTCGGGCGAGGACTCGCGGTAGGCGTCCGGGAGCCAGCCGTGGAGCGGAAAGAGCGGGGCTTTGACCGCGAAGGCCGCAACGAAGCCGAGGAACACCCACGTACTCGAGCTCGTTCCGCCGTCGACGAGGTCGAAGGTGCCCTGCTCGAGCCCGAGCACGATGATGGCGACGAGCATCAGCAGCGACCCCGCCATCGTGTAGACGACGAACTTGAGCGTCGCGCCGGCGCGGCCTCGCCCACCCCACACGCCCACGAGCACGTAGAGGGGAATCAGCATCGCCTCCCAGAAGACGTAGAACAGGAGGAGATCCTGCGCGGCGAAGACGCCGACGATCGCGCCGGTCAGGAACAGCATCAGACCGAAGTACGCGCGGGGCCGCTCGCGCCCTGCCCAGAAGGCATAGCCGATCGCGCAGGCCATGACGACCGCCGTCAGACCCGTGAGCCAGAGCGAGAAACCGTAGAGGCCGAGATGGTAGGAGGCGCCGATGTCGCTCCACCAGCTCACGCGCTCCTCGTACTGCAGCCCCTCGCCCGAGAAGTCGAAGCCGATGAGCGCGTTCAGCCAGAGCCCCACCTCGGCCAGAATCACGAGCAGCGCGAGCGAGCCCGTCCAGAGGCGTCCGAGCGGCAGCAGCCAGACGACGAGGGCTCCGGCGATCGGCAGGAGGATGAGTGCCGTCGCCATCAGGCTCGCACCGAGACGAAGACGAGGGCGAGGATCGCGACGCCGCCTGCGATGGCGAGCGCGTAGGTTCGCAGGAAGCCGGTCTGCGTGTCAGAGACGCCGCGCGCGAGGCCGCGCGTGCCCGCGGAGAGACCGGAGATCGAGCCGAAGATCAGCGGGCGCTCGATCAAGCTGCCCCATGCGCGCGCGAGCATGACGGCTGGCCGGTAGAAGAGCAGGTCGTAGGCCTCGTCGAAGTAGAACTTTCGTTCGAGCGTCAGCCTGGCAGCGGACGGTCCGGGTGGACTGATCCGCTTGACCGCGTACGTCCACCAGGCAACCGCGATTCCGGCGAGGCCCAGCGCCACCGCGATCGCGCTCGTGATCAGATCCTGCGCCACCGACGGCTCGACGAGCGGCTCGGCCGAGGTGCGCAGGAAATCTGCAAGCGGGTGCCAGACGCCGGCGATCTGCACGCCGCCGCCCACGACGGCCAGCACGGCCAAAACGGCGACCGTCGCCGTCATCCAGAACGGGCCCTCCTTGCGCCCGTGCAGGTGCAGGTGCTCTCGGACATGTTCCGAGGGAGCGCCGCCGAAGACGATGAAGATCATGCGGAACGTGTAGAGGCCGGTCAGGAACGCTCCCACCAGGCCGGCGGCGAGCAGGATCTGCCCGTAGGTGCCGCTCGCCAGAGCGGAGGCCAGGATCGAGTCCTTGGAGAAAAAGCCCGAGAGCGGCGGCATCCCCGCGAGCGCGAGGCCGCCGACCAGGAAGGCGAGCCAGGTCCGCGGCATCAGCCTCCGCAGGCCGCCCATCTTGCGGATGTCCTGCTCGCCGACGAGCGCGTGGATGACGATGCCCGCGGCGAGAAAGAGCAGCGCCTTGAAGAAGGCGTGCGTCATCAGGTGGAACATTCCGTTCGCGTAGGCGCCCAGTCCGGCGCCCAGGAACATGTAGCCGATCTGCGACATCGTGGAGTAGGCGATCACCCGCTTGATGTCGGTCTGGACGAGGGCAATGAGGCCGGCGAGGAGGAGGGTGGCGGCTCCGAGGCCCGCAGCCAGGTCCTGGATTCGGGGCGCGACCTCGAAGAGCGGCGCCGTGCGGACGAGCAGGAAGACGCCCGCGGTCACCATCGTCGCCGCGTGGATGAGCGCGCTGACCGGCGTGGGGCCCTCCATCGCATCCGGGAGCCAGGTCTGCAGCGGCAGCTGCGCCGACTTGGCCACCGCGCCGCCGAGGAGGCCGAGCGCGATCAGGTTGACGACCCAGCCGTTCGAGGCGAGCTCCTCCGCCTGCGCGAAGGTGCCGCCGTAGTCGAGTGTCCCCGCCTGCTGCACGAGCAGGAAGAGAGCGAGCACCATCGTCGCGTCGCCGAAGGCGTTCATGATGAAGGCCTTCTTGGCCGCCGCGATCGCGCTGGGCCGCTCCTGGTGGAAGCCGATCAGCAAGTAGGACGAAAGCCCGACGAGACCCCAGCCGGCGAGCAGCATCAGGAAGTTGCCCGACTGGACGAGCAGCAGCATCGAGAAGACGAAGAGCGCCATGTAGGCGAAGAAGCGCCGCTCCTCGTCCTCGCCGTCCATGTAGCCGATCGAGTAGCCGACGATCAAAGCCCCGACGCCGGTCACGATCAACATCATCAGGACCGAGAGCGGGTCGACGAGAATCGAGAGCTCGAAGTCGAGATCGCCCGCGGAGAGCCACGTCCAGGCCGTCGAGGACACGTCTCGCTGCTCGCCCTCGCGCCCGAGCAGCGAGGCGAATGCGACGAGCGCCGCGACGAATGCGGCTCCGACCGAGGCGGTTGCCGCGTAGCCTGCGCCGAGCCGGGAGAGACGGTTGCCGGCGAGCGTGATCGCGGCCGCGGCCGCGAGCGGGGCGAAGAGGCAGATCCAGGCGGCGGCGACCATCGTCTCCTTACCCGCGGAGCGTCGTCAATCTGTCCACGTCGAGATCGAGCCGCCGGCGCGACATCGCCACGATCAGCCCGAGTCCGACCACGACCTCGGAGGCCGCGACGGCCATGACTGCCAACGCGAAGATCTGGCCGTCGAGCTCGCCGTGATAACGCGAGAAGGCGATCAGCGCCAGATTCGCGCCGTTCAGCATGATCTCAGCGACAGCAGGATGATCAGGGGGCTGCGGCGAACGAGCACGCCGACGGCGCCCGTCGTGAAGAGCGCCGCCGCGAGGACCAGGTAGGCCGTGATGCTCGGGCCCATCACTGTGCGCTCGCCTCCTCCGGGAGGCCGGCCGGGACCGTGCCCGACGGGCCACTCCACGAGTCGTCGGGCGTCTGCGGCCCGCCGCCCGTCGCCGTCCGCGAGGCGCGCCTCGCGGCGCGGGAGTGGCTGCCCAGGATGACGCCGCCGATCGCGGCCACGAGCAGGACGATGGAGGTGATCTCGAACGCGAGCAGATGGTCGGTGAGGAAGAGGCGACCGATGCCGGCGGGGCTCCCGAAGCTTTGAGCCACGTCGGCCTCGTCCGCGAGCCGCCCGCCTCCCTTGAGTCCGATCGCAAGCAGGATCTCGACCAGGAGAGCCGTTCCCGCCGCCGCGGCCGCAAAGCCCTGCCAGCTCGACACCCGCGTGGGCGGCTCCGTGGCCGATCCGCCGAGGTAGGCGATCACGAAGAGGAACATCACCATCACGGCCCCTGCGTAGATCAGGACCTGCGCCGCGGCCACGAACTCGGCCGAGAGGAGCAGGAAGAGGACTGCGAGCGCGCCGAGGTTGCCGATCAGGGCGAGCGCGGAAAAGAAGGGATTCCTGAACGTGACGACTGCGATGCCCGACCCGAGGCAGGCGAACGCCGCCGCGCCCCACACGGTCCAGACGAGGACGTCACCCACGAAGGCAGCTCAAGAGCTCGTCTTGTAGTAGGGGATCGGCGTGTCGTACAGCTCGCGGTCCGCGACCGGAACACGCTTGATCGGCTCGGCGAGCAGCATGTCCTTGGTGTAGATGAGGTCGTCACGGGAGTACTCGGAGATCTCGAACTCCTGCTCGAGCGTGATCGCGTCGAACGGGCAGGCGAGCTCGCAGTAGCCGCAGAAGATGCAGCGGCTGAGATTGATCTCGTAGATGCGCGCGTAGCGCTCGCCGGCCGAGACCCGGTTCTCGGCGGTGTTCTCCGCAGCCACGACCCGGATGCAGTCGGCGGGGCAGGCCGCAGCGCAGAGCGAGCAGCCGATGCACTTCTCCAGGCCGTTCTCGTGGCGCCAGAGGCGGTGGCGGCCGCGGAAACGGGGATAGAGCGGCCGCTTGTACTCCGGGTACTGCTGCGTGATCGGCTTGCGGAAGATCTGCCGGAAGGTGAGGCCGAAACCCTTGAGCGATCCGAGCGGCTGCGCGCTCACAGGAGCACCACCAGGAAGGCCGTTACGAGCGCATTCAGGGTCGCGGCGGGCAGCAGCACCTTCCAGCCGAGCTTCATCAGCTGGTCGTAGCGCAGGCGCGGGAGCGAGGCGCGCAACCAGACGAAGACGAACATAAAGACGGCGAGCTTCAGGAGAAACCAGACGGGCCCGGGGAGGAAGGGGCCGCTCCAGCCGCCGAAGAAGAGCGTTATCGCGAGCCCCGAGAGCGTGATCATGTTGATGTACTCGGCCGTCGAGAAGAGGCCGAAGCGCATGCCGCTGAACTCCGTGTGGTAGCCGGCCACGAGCTCGGTCTCGGCTTCGGGCAGGTCGAACGGGGGGCGGTTCGTCTCTGCGATCCCGGCGATGAAGAAGATCACGAAGCCGACGAGCTGGGGCACGACGTACCAGAGCGTCTCCTGCTGGGCCCGAACGATGTCGACGAGCGAGAGCGAGTGCGCCATCAGGATCACGCCGAGGACCGAGAGCGCGAGCGAGACCTCGTAGGAGACCATCTGTGCGCAGGTTCGCATCGAGCCAAGCAGCGAATACTTCGACTCGCTCGCCCAGCCGCCGACGATGAAGGCGTAGATGCCGAGCGAGCCGATCGCGAAGAGCAGGATCAGCGAGATCGGGACGTCGACGACCCAGCCGCTGACGTGATACCCGAAGATCGACCAGCCGGGCCCGAAGGGGATGACGCTGAAGGCCGCGAGCGCCGTGAAGCCGGCGAGCACCGGCGCGCCGATGTAGAGCGCGTCGATGGCAGAGGTCGGAAAGAAGCTCTCCTTGCGGATCAGCTTTACGAGGTCGGCGATCGGCTGGAGCAGACCGAACGGGCCGGCGCGGTTCGGTCCGTAGCGGAGCTGCATCCGCCCGATCAGCTTGCGCTCGACCCACGTCATGTACGCGAACGAGAAGAGCACCAGGTTGACGATCACGAAGGCCTTGATCAGGTCGATCCACCACGGCTCCCTCATCGGAGCACCTCGCCGCTCGGCTTCTCGAGCTGCACCCGCGACTCGAGGCCTCGCGCATGCTCCACAGCGACACGAACGACCCCGGCGTGCAACGCACGGTTGATGCGTGTCGCGAGCCGGACGCTCGTGCCGTTCGAGCGCACGTCGATGACGTCGCCGTCCGTGACGCCTAGGCGGCCCGCATCCTCG
>Ga0136621_1001066_pt1 | contig 11063 bp, 16 predicted proteins | sample AntDryUQ445A2306_FD_104673 | JGI IMG/M metagenome (GOLD analysis project Ga0136621, IMG submission 104673) | Polar desert sand microbial communities from Dry Valleys, Antarctica - metaG UQ445A (23.06) | ecosystem: Environmental > Terrestrial > Soil > Desert | place: Antarctica: Dry Valley...
ACGTCTCTGGGCACTGACCAAGCGGCGATCAAGTGAACGGTCACCGCACTGCAGAGCCGTGCTCGTTGGACCCTGTGAAGAGATCCGGCAATGAGTGATCTCGGTGCGGCGCGCCGGCTTGACGGTCTGCGTCCGTGGACGGCCCGTACGGCATCGGTCTTGACGGCGTTTCCCTCCTGGTCTGCGGAGGTGCGTTGTCTCGACCTGACCGAAGAGGTGGGTGAGTTGGCCCGCGCAGTCCTGGAGGTGGACGGCGTGCCAGGTGAGCCAGGACAGGACGGGTCGGGACGGGTGGTGCCGGCGGGCGAGGACCCAGGAACTGCAACGCCTGCGTTGCGCATAGTAATTGCAACATCCCAACTATGGGCGCCTATTCTCCGCTGAACCACGCCCGCGCCGAGCCCGGAGTTCGCCCGCGACCTGCACGGCACGCCACCCCCGGAGCGAACAACCGTGCACGATGTGGGGCAACCGCACATGGCCGCCAAGGCGTCGCACCGCCATGATGGCGGGATGGATGCGACCCCGGACACCACCCAGGACAGCACCGCCGACACCTGGTTCAGCCCCCTCACACCGCTCGCGTTCCTGCAGCGGTCCGCGGAGGTCTTCCCGGACAAGGACGCGATCGTCTACGGCGACCAGCACCTGACCTACCGCGACTTCGCGGCGGAGGCGACTCGACTTGCTCGCGCCCTGATCGCCAGTGGCGTTACTGCGGGGGACCGGGTCGCGTATCTGCTGCCGAACATCCCCCAGATGCTCGTCGCCCACTTCGGTGTGCCGTTGGCCGGTGGCGTCCTGGTCGCGATCAACACGCGCCTCGCCCCGGCGGAAGTCCGGCACATCCTCAGACACTCGGGCGCCAAGGTCCTCGTCGTCGACTCCGCGCTGCACGCGAGCGTCGCGGAGGTGGCAGGCGACAAGAATCTCGACCTCGACCTCGACATAGTCACGATCGAGGACCCGGCCTCGGGAGCCCAGCCAGACCCGGCCGTCGGTGGTATCGGCTACGACGACCTGCTGGCCCGGGGCAGCGACGACCCCCTTCCCTGGACCGTCGACGACGAGCGGTCGACGATCTCGATCAACTACACCTCGGGAACGACCGGACAGCCGAAGGGCGTGATGTACCACCACCGTGGCGCGTACCTGAACGCCTTGGCGGAGGTGATCCACTCCGGCCATTCGCCGCAGTCGCGCTACCTGTGGACGCTGCCGATGTTCCACTGCAACGGATGGTGCACCGCGTGGGCACTGGCTGCGATCGGCGGCACCCAGGTGTGCCTACGCGCTGTCGACCCGGCCGAGATCTGGCGGTTGCTCGACGCCGAGGACATCACCCATCTCAACGGGGCCCCGACCGTGCTGGTGTCGATCGCCAACGCCGACCAGGCGCAGCCGCTGGATCGTCCGGTCGTGGTGACCACCGCTGGTGCCCCACCGAGCCCGACCGTGATCGGCCGGCTCACCGAGCTGGGGGCCCGCCTGGTGCACGTCTACGGCCTGACGGAGACGTACGGCCCGTACAGCGTGTGCGAGTGGCAGGACGGTTGGGCTGAGCTCGACCCCGACGAGCGCAGTCGCATGCAGTCTCGACAGGGAGTCGGGATGCTGGTGACCGACGGTGTGCGGGTGGTTGACGAGGACATGGCCGATGTGCCGCGCGACGGCGAGACGATGGGTGAGGTCGTGATGCGCGGCAACAACGTGATGTCGGGCTACTACGCCGACCCAGAGGCCACAGCCGAGGCCTTCCGCGGGGGGTGGTTCCACTCCGGCGACCTCGCGGTGCAGCACCCGAACGGCTACATCGAGCTGCGCGACCGGTCCAAGGACATCATCGTGTCCGGTGGGGAGAACATCTCCACGATCGAGACCGAGAACGCCGTCGCCTCGCACGAGGCCGTACTCGAGGTCGCCGTCATCGGCGTCCCGGACGACAAGTGGGGCGAGCGACCCAAGGCTTACGTCGTCCTGCAAGCGGGTGCTGAGGTCGCCGAGGACGACATCCTCGAGCACGTTCGGACGCAGCTCGCCCGCTACAAGGTGCCCGACTCCGTCGAGTTCGTCGATGAGCTGCCCAAGACCTCGACCGGCAAGGTGCAGAAGTTCGCGTTGCGCGAGCAGGAATGATGACGTCGATCGGTAGCAAAGGCGATGCCACTGGCCGACAGGCCGGCGCTACTGCTTGGGCGCGGTGAGCCGTCCATACAGCTGGGGGCGCCGGTCGTCCAGCAGGTGCGCCTGGGACGCGAGGGCCTTCTGTCGAGACGCCAGGAGGTCGATGTCGGCTGACACCTCGGTCGCCTCGAGCGTCTCGGCGAGAACCCAACCGTCCGCGCCGACGATGGCTGTTCCCGAGGTCCACGCCTGTCCGCGCTCGGTGCCGGTCCGGTTGCCTGTTGCGATGACCACCTCTGACGCTCGCTCTCCGACCGGTTCCGGCACCAGCGGCCAGTTCGTCGGCACCGCGATGAGGTCCGCCCCCGCTAGCGCCAGCGTGCGGGTCCATTCGGGAAACTCGAGGTCGTAGCTCGTCCAGACGTCTCCGCAGATTTTGGGTCCAGCCCGAACCCGAATCGGATGGCATGATGCCCAATAATCGCATCTCACCGCAGCGCGGTGGCATCCGCCCATGCCGCGAAGCGCGCCTAGAACCGGTCCTGTCCGCTTGTCCCAGTTGACGATCCCCTTCCGGGCACCAGGGGCTCGACCGAGGCGCCGATCAGGCAGGCTGGCGCGATGACTGAGCCCATCGACCTGCCCGCCGCCCTGGCCCGCTTCGACGAACCCTGGATCCCTCGGACCGTGGCCGTGCTCAACGACTACGACATCCGGGTCGTCAAGACCAAGGGCGAGTTCACCCGCCACCGCCACCTTGAGACCGATGAGGTCTTCCTCGTACTCAGCGGTTCGCTGACCATCCGCCTGGACGACCACGAGGTGACCCTGGGACCCGGGCAGTTGTACGTCGTGCCACGGGGAGTGCACCACCAGCCGGTGTCCGTCGACGGCGCGGACGTCGTCCTCATCGAACCGAGCACGACCATCAACACCGGCGACACCCCCAGCCACCTCACAGCCGAGCGGCGCCTCGACTGACGTCGAGGCGAGGCCGGTAGAGACGATCGGCTCACGGCAAGTGGATTAGCCAGACTTTCGGCTACACTAGAGCCATGACGACCGTTCCCTTGGGCGAGGCCAAAGACCGGCTCTCTGAGTACGTCACCGGCGTCGAGCGTACGCACGACCGGGTGGTGATCACCCGCCACGGCCGTCCCACGGCTGTTCTGATCTCACCAGAAGATCTGGCCGCGCTCGAAGATACCGTCAGCATTCTGACCACGCCCGGGGGGCCCGAGGCCATTGCCGAAGGCCTGGCCGATCTGGCCGCCGGCCGGGTGGCTGACAACGACGCTCTGCGTGCCCGCTTCACGCGCGAGTGATCCGGCCCTACGAGGTCCGCATCTCTGCTCGGGCCGAACGTGACCTCCTTCGGTTGCCCGAGAAGGTCGCGGCCGCCTGCGTGGAGTTCGTCTTCGGCCCGCTGGCGGACAATCCGCATCGCCTGGGTGGTCCGTTGCGCGGGCAACTGGCCGGCCTTCGTTCAGCGCGGCGGGGCAGCTACCGGATCATCTACCACGTCGATCACGAGGCACGGCGCGTCGACATCGTGCACATCGATCACCGGGGCGACGTGTACCGCTGACCGATCGGTAAAGCGACGATGGTTCGCGGTCGAGGGTCGGGGTCAACACCGACGCCATAATGCGGATCATGACCAGTCGCATCGCAGCCATAGCCATCGACGCGCAGCAGCCACGAGTCGTAGCCGACTTCTGGTGCGCCGTCCTGGGGTGGGAGGTGATCGAGGTTGACGAGGACGGCGTCAGCATCGCCCCGCCCGATAGAGCCTGGCCGGGGATCGACGTGTTTGCCGTACCGGAACGCAAAGCGGTCAAGAATCGACTGCACTTGGACCTGCGCGCCGACGGCAGCAGCACGGATGAGGAGCTGCAACGCCTGCTGAGCCTCGGCGCTCAGCGCGTCGACGTCGGCCAAGGCCCCGACGTGAGCTGGGTTGTTCTTGCCGACCCGGAAGGCAACGAGTTCTGCTTCCTGGCCCGATCAGTGCAACAGCTGTGATCGCGCGCTCGTCGCCTCCGCCGACCCAAGTCCTGTAGGAGGATTCCCAACAGACGATCGGGGTCCTTCGGGCGACGCGCCCACTCGAGCTGTTCCGGTGCGCTACACATCGAGCACCAAGGAAAGTGCTTCGTCTACTCGCTGCATCTCTTCAAGAGTGAGAAAGTCTGCAGGTTCGGTGAGCCGGTTCAGATCGACGGTGGCGATCTGGTCGCACATCACGAGGGTGCGGCGCTCGCCGATCTCGACCGGAGGCCGGAAACTGGTCTCGCGGGCGCTGGTGCTGGTGAAGGCGACGACCCAGGTGCTGAGAGTGAGCCAGTCCGGCTGCAGGACCACGGCGTACCGGCGGCCCTGCTGCTCGTGCCCCTTGCCACGAGCGGGCAGCCTGTAGACCTCACCCCTCATGACGTCCCTTGTAGCGCAGCCAGATCCGCATGGATCGCCTCGATCTCCGCGCGATCCTCAGGGTCGTCCTTGATCGCACGGGCCTCGGCTGCTGCGACAGCGCGGCGTTCGTCGCGCTTCATTGCCGCCAGAGCGGCCCGAATGACCTGATCTGCGCTCTCGCGCCGCGCCGCCCCAAGCTCGAGGAGCAGGTCTCGGGTGGTGGTGTGGACCTTGACGGTGGTCGTGTCAGCCATGCATCCAGTCTACTCTTGGTAGACAGTCGGTTCCTGCCGGAGTCGACTGACGATGGTGCGCCGCGGCGCACTGTCGGCACCCGGCGCGCACGCGACGAACCGGCCTTCGTGAGCAGGTGCGCCATGGTGGCGCTTCTCATCGGATACGCACGATGTTCCACTGATCAGCAAGACCTCACTCCCCAACGCGACAGATTGCTCGCCCTCGGACCCGGCGTCCCTTCGGGTTCGTGCCCTCTCGCTCGCTGAACACCCAGCCACGCGATTCAAGGCGGTTAAGGACGAAGTAGATCGACGAGAACGCCAGCGAAGTCCAGGCGCGGATGCCGCGCTGCTGAAAGACGGCCTCAAGGTCGTGCTATGTCGAGGCTGCTCTGCGCTCCTGCTCGAGCCGTCCGTTGTCCCTGGGAACGATCCCCGACCGGTCGCCTCACGGCGGCAGACCCGGCCAGCGAGATTGCGCTGGGCTAGGTTCAACAACAGTCGTCTGCGTCACGGCGGGACCCGGCGTCAGCTGGGGCAAGATCGGTGGGTGACTGACTTGGTTGACCGAGAACCTGCCGGACAACTGCGACCGGCGATCGTCCTGAGCACCGCCGAGGACGCGTGCACCGTGTTCGCCGACGGGCGGACGGAAGTGGTGGCCTACGCGCGGCCCTTTCCTGCGCCGCGCACCGAGCGGGTGGCTCCCGGTCACCTGGTTGCCGTCGCTACCGCAGCCGACGGCTCTGACGTCGTCATCTGGCGCTGGTTCGACGCCGTCGTCCTGGAAGGTGTCGATGGAGCCATCCGACTCTGGGAGCCAGCCCACGGGACCGTCCTCGCCCAGCCCCGGGACCGGGAGTACATCTACCGGCCGGGGAGCAGGGCTTACCTATCGGCCGGCCTGCCCGGTGCAGAGTGGTGGGTGGCCGGACCCGCGGTCGACCGCGCCGAGGATGCCGACGTCGACCTCACCGAAGTCCAACGCTTCTTCACCAGCGCCGGGCTGTGGGAGCGCCTCACCTGAGGCCGCCGGCTCACCCGGTAGCCGGCCCTCACGCCTGCTGCCGCGTGGGCTGCCGCTGCAATGCAGGGGCCATCAGGCAGACGCGCCCAGAGCCCGGATGTCGACCTGCCCGCCGTCCACATCAGGCGGTCCGCTAGGCGCGGCCGTTCCTGGTGACTGGCCCTGCCGATGTCACACACCCGGCCCCGGCGGTGTCTTTACGGGAAACGGGCCGGATAGGCCCTGTCTCGAGGAGGTATACATGACTACCCCCGACGGGGAAGCGGCGGCCGCCGCACGAGTTCGTCGCGACACCGCACGGGTGCCGTTGGACATGCCGCGCGGGCCTTTGGGCCGACTGCTGACCTGGTACTCCCGACGTACCTACGGTGACGTTCTCGACAACGGGCTGGCACTGCTGCTCAACAAGCCGGTGCTGTTCGCGACCGCGAGGTTCGAGCGCAGGGTGGAAAAATGGCACCGGCTCGACCCCGACTTGAAGGCCCTCGCCGTGATGGCGAGCGCGAGCGTGATCGGCTGCAGTTGGTGCGTGGACTTCGGCTACTACGTCGCCCACGCGAAGGGCTTGCGCCTCGACAAGCTCAAGGAGGTGCCGAGATGGCGTGACTCGGACGCCTTCACCGACACTGAGCGCCTCGTTCTCCATTTCGCCGAGGCGATGACCGCGACCCCACCGAGCGTGTCCGACGAGCTCGTGGCGCAGCTTCGAGCAGCCCTGGGCGACCCGGCGGTGCTCGAGCTGACGATGATGATCGCTGTGGAGAACGAACGCTCTCGGTTCAACAGCGCCCTTGGGTTGACCAGTCAGGGGTTCTCCGACCGCTGCGAGCTGCCCGGATGACCGATGTCTATGACGAGCACCGCAGCCTGCTGTTCACGGTGGCCTACGAGATGCTCGGGAGCACGGCCGAGGCTGAAGACGTGCTTCAGGAGAGCTGGCTGCGATGGGCCGAGGTGGACCAGGAGGAGGTGCATGATCCCCGTGCCTACCTGGTCCGGGTGGTCACCCGCCAGTGTCTGAACCGCCTTCGGGCGCTCAAGCGGCAGCGGGAGAGCTACGTCGGCCCCTGGCTACCCGAGCCGCTGGTGACTGCACCCGACGTGGCCGACGACGTCGAGCTGGCCGACGCAGTCTCGTTCGCGATGCTCCTCGTGCTCGAGACACTGCAGCCGCTTGAACGCGCGGTGTTCCTGCTCCATGAGGTCTTCGGCTTCGGCTACGACGAGATCGCGGTGGCCACCGACAAGACCACGGCCGCGGTGCGCCAGCTCGCGCACCGGGCACGCCAGCACGTCGCGGAGCGCCGCCCACGCGTCGCGGTCGATCACGCCAGCCACGCCAACGCGCTCGAACAGTTCTTGGTTGCGGCCGTGACCGGCGATGTGCAGTCGCTCATGAACCTCCTGTCGCCGCAGGTCGTGCTGCTCACCGACGGCGGCGGCACGGCCCGGGCGGCTCTGCGTCCGATCATCGGCGCCGACAAGGTGGTCCGTTGGATGCAGGGAGTTCTTGCCACAGTCGATAACGTTGTCGTGGATCGGCGCATCGTGAACGGCGCGCCCGCGCTACTGGTCCTGGTGGACGGCACGGTCGACCTCGTCGCTGGGATCCGCCCTCAGGACGGCCGTATCGCGGAGATCTACCTCGTCCGCAGCCCCGACAAGGTCGCCGCTGTCTCGAGGTCACATGTCGTGAGTCGCTGACCGTCGCGCGGAGGCGTGCAGGTGCCCCACACCCGGAGCGGATCAGGTCGGGTAGGGGGTCACTGCCAGGAGGCGCGCGAGGTGAACCCCGTTGCTGACCGCCCCCCGCAGTGCCGCTGCCACGGCCGCCGGTGTCTCGTCGAGGTCTCGGTAGTCGGTCTTCTGCATGGCTTCGCCGTTCCAGTACGTGCCACCTTGGGCCGGGATGGTGTAACCCACGTCGTTGAGCGCCTGAAAGACGTCGGCGGTGACCTTGTGCGCCCCGTCCTCGTTGCCCACCACGCCGACGACGGCGACTTTGCCGTACAGCAACGGTGAGCCGTCCTCGCCTTCGGCGCCGTTGTCGGCGTCGAGACGTTCGAGCACTCGCTGGGCGACACTGGACATGTGACCCATCCAGGTGGGGGAGATGAAGACGAGCACGTCCGCGGCCAGCACCTGCGCGCGGATCGTCGGCCAGTCATCGCCGTCGCCCATGTCGGTCGCTACGCCAGGGGCGATGTTGTGGTCGACCGCGCGGACTGACGAGGTCTCGACGCCGTGCGCCTGAAGCTCGTCGAGGAACTGCGAGGCCATCAGGTCCCCGCTCGACGGTTGCGGTGACGGCTTCAGCGTGCAGTTGAGGGCCAAGGCACGAAGGGTGGGCGCGGGCATGGGGCTCCGTTCGGGGCTGCGTTGACCGTTGTGCAGCGGCTTGTCACCGCCGCAGATCGAGCAAGGGCGCAAAGACAGTGCACCGCTCACCCCAGTCTGAGCCATCTCGCGGGTTACCGCCTCGCCAAGCGCCAGCCCGGCAGACGTGGCTGTGAGCCGCGGGGTGGTCGAGGCGTCAGGAACGCGTCAAGGCTCCGAGCGGCGACGCCAGGATGGCATCAGGGTTGGTGGTGGGGGGCCGGGTCAACTCGACGATGTCCAGGTGAGCAACCTTCTGACCATGCCCAAACGGCTGCTTGTCGGCCGCCCGCTGCGCAGCGAGCGGCTGGGTGACACGGTGCTGCCGAAGAAGCTGGCCTTGCCGGTGTTCTGCAGCGACCCGCTGTCGTCCAACGCCTACGCCACCGAGGAGATCCTGCTCGTATTGAGCCTCGGCGGGTTGGGCCTGTTGCACGTGGCTCGACGTCACCGTGCCCGGCAGCTGATCGCGGTGGACAGACGCATTGTGGCCTCCAGGTCGCTGTTCTCGTCGGCGGACAAGGCGCGTGAGGCTACGTGATGCACGGGCTGGGTCTCCACCGGACGGTGGCTCATTGCAGCGGGAACGGCGGTTGCAGCCACCACGGCTGGCGGGTCCCCTCGATCCGCGTCACCCATTTGACCCACCAGAAGCCCCGGCGACCCGGAGCGACTAGCCGGACCGGGCCCCCGTGGCCGGCAGACAGTGGTACAGCGCCGACGTGGGTGGCCAGCAGCAGCCGGTCGAGATCGCGCAGCGGAAACCGTCTGCGGTAGCCGGTCACCGACACCACATCGATGCTGCGTGAGTCGTCGGGGAGGCGGCCGATGAGTCTGTCCATGCGCATGCCGTTCCACTCCTGCTCGGCGTACCACCCTCCGGTGCAGTCCAGCACCGCGCGCATCGAGTCGCGGGCAGCGCTGAGCTCGGCATACGGCACCGCCGTCGAGCCGGCGGCGAGCTGCCACGACGCGCGGGTCACGGTGGGCACGGAGTCGGTGAACCACTGCGTCACCGGCATGTGATCAGGTACCCCCGAGCCCCGCTCGTACGAGCCGGTGCCGCGCCGCTGCCGCCCGGGCAGCCCCAGCACGGCGCTGGTCGTCTCGACCGGCTCGACGGCATGGGAGTCCAGCTCAGCCTGGACGACTTCGGGGTGGGCTACTCCTCCCTCAGCTACCTCAAGACCCTCCCGGTCCGCGAGCTCAAGATCGACAAGTCCTTCGTCGCCCACCTGATCCAGGACAGGAACGACGCCCACATCGTGCGGTCGACCATCGATCTCGCCCACAACCTCGAGTTGCGCGTCGTCGCCGAAGGCGTCGAGAGCATGGCGGTACGCGACCAGCTCGCGATGCTGGGCTGTGACGTGGCGCAGGGGCACTGGTTCAGCCCGCCTCTGACCGAACCACAGCTGAGGGGCTGGTTGCTGAGCCAGTCGTCTCGCGTCGCCTGAGTCCACAATCCGTGCGTCCGTCAGGTGTGGTCGCTCCCGCGTCGCTTTCGCTGTTCGGTGAGCTGACGACGAAACGTGTCGGCATCCATGCCCTCGTGAACCGCGCGCCACAGCAGCTCGGCCTGCGTCTCGGGAGCGAGGCCGTCGACGGGCTGGTCGAGGTCCAGGTTGGTCGGGAACCCGTACCCGTCCGCGCCGGCCGCAATGACATTGCGCAGGTCGTTGTCGGGAGCACCAGTGGCCCTGAGGCTGGCCAGCACCGGGAACAGGGCAGCGGAGATGCGTTCGCGGTCGACGCTCTCCATGGCCCGGCCGAACGCTGACGAGACCTGGAGCAGGTTCGCCATGCGCCTGATGTCGGCTGAGCGGTTGTGTCCCGCGCCGTGGAACACCGCCGGGTTGAAGAACGCGGCGTCGCCCTTGGCCAGCGGGAGCTGTACGTGGTGCCGGTCGAAGTAGGCGATGAAGTCCGCATCTCGCCAGGCCAGGTACCCCGGGGCGTACCGGTGTGAGTACGGCAGGTACATGGTCGGCCCGCTCTGCACCGGCATGTCGCAGTGCGCGACGGCGCCTTGCAGCGTCAACGCGGGAGACAGGTGATGCACCTGGGCGGGGTAGCGCGCGGCCTGCTCGTTGCTCATGAAGCCCAGGTGGTAGTCGCGGTGCGGGCTCTGCGCCGCACCGCCCGGGTTGACGACGTTGACCTGTGAGGTGACCTGGTATGCCGGGCCCAGCCAGGCGGTCGAGACCAGGGCGAGGATGTCGTTCGCGTAGTAGTCGGCGAACACGTCCGGAGCGTCGACGGCGAGCTTCTCCAGCGCGTTCCACACCCGGTCGTTAGCGCCGGGTTTGGCGAAGTGGTCGCCGGCGGTCGTCCCGGCGGCCCGCTGCTGCGCAATCATGGCGTCGAAGGCCGCGGTCGCCCGGTCGATGACCTCGTGGTCGCGAAAGGCGCCCTGGAACACGACGATGCCCGGTCCATCGGTGAGCGCCCTGGCCAGCTCGGCCTGGATCTCGCGGCGGCGCTCAGCACTGCCGCCGTGCTCGCGCAGCGAGTCGCTGTCATAGACCAGGACCTCCTCCCGTACGGAGTCGGCGGACGGGTAGTCGGCTGGGTCAGTGGCCTGCTCGACGACCGAGGCGAAGTCCTCGAGGCGGCAGTCGTCCTCGGACAACCACCCCTGGCTCCGGGTGCTGCTGCTCGGTGCGGCCACGTCGTCTCCCTTCGTTGCAGCGTGCCCGATGCCCCGGCGGCAAGGTCGCGCACCGCGGAGCCGTGTGCCGCGGCCCGGGCCAGCCGCTCGGGCACCAGGTCGACGCCGATAACGCGGTCGATTGCGTCAGTTCCGCGCACGTTACGTCCGTACCGCCGTTCCCGCTAACCCACGGTCGCCCCGGGGGGCGGTTCTGCGTCGGGGCGGGTGAGCG
>Ga0136621_1001067_pt1 | contig 11058 bp, 11 predicted proteins | sample AntDryUQ445A2306_FD_104673 | JGI IMG/M metagenome (GOLD analysis project Ga0136621, IMG submission 104673) | Polar desert sand microbial communities from Dry Valleys, Antarctica - metaG UQ445A (23.06) | ecosystem: Environmental > Terrestrial > Soil > Desert | place: Antarctica: Dry Valley...
CTGTTCGTCTTGCGCTCGGGTGCCGCCCGTTCGCGTTGGCGGACCGAGGGTCCGCACTTCGCGGGCGAGCCCGTGTATCACGCCTCCTATGACCCGCGCGACGGCGTGCTCCTGCGACTCGAGGCCCAGGTCGACCGTCAGCGAGCGCTCGAGATCGCGTCCTCATTCCGATAGCGCTAGCCTCATCGCCATGGCGGTCACGATCCGGCTCTACGGCGCGTATGGCGACTTCGCCGGCAGCGTCCGCTCTGTCGCGGTCGACGCGCCGACGCTGCGTACGGCGCTCGATGCACTGGTCACCCTGCATCCCGCGCTGCGCGAGCGGCTCCGCGACGAGCATGGGCGACTGCGCGACCATCTGGGCGTCTACGTGAACAAGAACGAGATGCGGTTCCTTGGCGGCGAAGCCACTCGCGTGGAGGATGGCGACGTGATCCATCTCATCCCAGCGGTATCGGGAGGTAGATGACATGGCGAGGTCGGTCGCGCTCTTGATCGGAACGAGGAAGGGGCTGTTCGTCTTGCGCTCGGGTGCCGCCCGTTCGCGTTGGCGGACCGAGGGTCCGCACTTCGCGGGCGAGCCCGTGTATCACGCCTCCTATGACCCGCGCGACGGCGCGAGCATCTACGTCGCCGTGAATCAGTCCTGGGGCGGACCGCGTATCGAGGTGAGCCGCGATCTCGGGAAGACCTGGAGCACGGCGGCGAATCCGGCGTTCCCGAAGGGCGCCGTGGCCGACGAGGATGGAGACCCAACGTTCCAGCAGACCTGGCACATCGAGCCGGGCCATGCCTCGACGCCGAAGGTCGTCTGGGCCGGCGTCGCCCCGGCCGCGCTGTTCCGCAGCGACGACCGCGGCATGACCTGGACGCTCGTGAAGGGTCTCACCGATCAGCCGACCCGCAAGCTCTGGAATCCCGGCGGCGCCGGCAGCATCAACCTGCATTCGATCGCGGTGGACGCCGGCGACCCGAAGCGCGTCGCGATCGGTATCAGCTCAGGCGGCGTGTACGAGACCCGGGACGGCGGAACGACGTGGACGCCGCGCAACGCGGGCCTCACCTCGGCCTACATGCCGGACAAGGAGGCCGAGGCCGGCCAATGCATCCACCACCTCGTCGCGCATCCCACCGCCGCGAACGTCCGCTTCATGCAGGCTCATGAAGGCATGTGGTGGTGGGACGAGGCGAAGTCGCGCTGGGACGGCGGGGAGGCGGGCCTTCCCGGGAACTACGGCTTCGCCGCGGCGATCCACCCGCACGACGAGTCCACCTCGTACGTGTTCCCGCTCGACTGGCCGCAACGCATGACGAACGTCCTCGGCGCGGCCGTCTACCGGACCCGGGACCGCGGGAAGACCTGGAAGCGCTTCAGTGCCGGCCTGCCGAAGGGGGCGCCGATGGAGGTCATGCGCGAGGGCATGGCGACCGACCGCCTCGATCCGGCCGGGATCTACTTCGGTACGAATGCCGGCGAGGTCTGGGGAAGCGCCGACGAGGGGCGATCCTGGGAGCGGGTCGCGGCCTACCTCCCACCGGTCCTCTCGCTCTCGACCGCGACGGTCGGCTAACCTTCCAGCGGCGTGCAGAGCGCCGCGGGTGGGAGCGGAGGCGGAAAGAGGGATCGCCTTGCGGTCGTCGGTCATCGCGCTCGTCCTCGCGCTCGTGCTCCTGCCGGTCCTCCCCGGGAGGGCCGAGGCGGCTTCGGCGCAGTTCCGCGCCTATTGGGTCGACGCGTTCGGCACGGGGATCTTTACCCCCGCCGAAGTCGACAAGCTCGTCGCGGACTCGAAGGCCGCGAACATCAACGCGCTGGTCGTGCAGGTCGGCCGCCGCGGCGACTGCTTCTGCAACCGCGCGAGCATGCCGCGCACGCAGGCGAGCATCGCAGCCTTCCCGTACGACCCGCTGCAGACGCTCATCGACAAGGCGCACGCGCAGGGGATCGAGGTCCACGCCTGGATCATCACGACCGCGATCTGGAACAACCTGATCCCGCCGGCGGATCCGAGCCACGTCTTCAACACACATGGACCCTCGAAGACCGGCTACGACAACTGGATCATGACTCGCTCCGACGGCGCGAACCGCGGCGGAGCGGACTACTACCTGGATCCAGGGCATCCCGCGGCAGCCGACTACATCGCCGAGATGTACCTCAGCGTGATCCGCAACTACGACGTCGACGGCGTGAACTTCGACCGCGTACGCTATCCAGACTTCAACCTTGGGCTGAATGTGCCGTCGTGGGGCTACAACCCCGTCGCGGTGGCCCGGTTCCGGGAGGCGACCGGACGGAGCGACACGCCGATGCCCACGGACCCGCAGTGGGCGCAGTGGCGCCGCGATCAGGTCACGAACATCGTGCGCAAGGTCTATGTCGAGTCCTACGCGATCAAGCCGCACGTCAGCATCAGCGCTGACACCATCACGTACGGTCACGGACCGCAGAGCCCGAGCGTGGGCGGGTGGGAGAGCACGCGCACGTACGCGGAGGTCCTTCAGGACTGGCGCGCGTGGATGCGCGAGGGGATCCTCGACCTGAACATCCCGATGAACTACAAGCGGGAGTACTGCACCACGATCGACCGGAGCGGCCCGGGCTGCTTTGGCCTGGACCAGCAGCGGATGTTCGAGGAGTGGAACGAGTTCGCGAAGGACCACCAGTACTCACGCCAGACCGCGATCGGCGCAGCGATCTATCTGAACACGATCGCCGGCTCGGTCGCGCAGGTGCGGAAGGCACTGGCCCCGAGCACCGCGGGCAACACCGGCGTCGGGTGGGTCGGCTACTCGTATCGCACACCCGACTGCCGCACGAACAGCTCGTGCCCTCCCTTCCGCTCCGCTGATTTGTCGCGCGCCGAGCTGACGCGGGGGCTCACGCAGCCGAGCGAGTACGACAGCGTCACCCCTCCTGTCTTCGCGGATCCCGCGGCCGTGCCGGTAATGGCCTGGAAGGCGGCCCCGACGCTCGGCCACGTCCGTGGAACCGTGCGATCGGAGGCCGGCCGCCCGCTCGACCAGGTGAGGGTCGACCTCTACGACGCGGAGACCGACGCCTTCATCACCACGAAGACGACCGACGGCTCGGGCTGGTTCGGCGTCGTCGATCTCACGCCCGCGCGGTACAAGGCCGTCGTCGATCCGACGGTCGCCTACGGACGCCGCGTCATGACCTTCGGCGTCAACGCCGGAAAGGTCTCGACCGTGGAGATCGACGTGAAGCTCGTGGCCGAGCGACCGAACGCACAGCGCGGCGCTCAGGCGGCCGGCTTCGATCCGTTGGAAGTGGACGAGCAGCCGAACGGCCAGCGGTGATTCAGCCGAGCGTGGCGGCGTCGAGCGTCGTGCTCGGTGCCGCCACGCGAAGCTCATGCGACCCGTCCGCGAGCTCGTGCTCCCAGAAGTAGCGCTCGCCGTCGAAGGCGACGTACCGCGCGTCGAGGACCGGAGCGCGTGCAGTGACGCTCCGCCAGAAGCCGTCGGAGTCGCGGCGCGCGACGCCGGTCCTCTCGCGATAGTTGTCCTCGGCGCGCGTGAGGCCGTCATAGAGCGCGAGGTCGGGAGCCAGCAGGCACGAGATCCGCGTCTCGTAGGCGTCCCAGCCGTCGCCGCTAGGCTCCAGCACCGGTCCCTGCCAGGCCCACGCCTCGCCCTCGCGGCCCTGCGCGATGCCTGTGGCTGAGCGGACCGTGCCGGTGCCGAAGATGTCACCGGATGCGTGATCGGGGACCGCCGAGCGAAGCGCCGCGCTCGCGAACATGACCAGCCCGTCGCCACTCGCGACGATCACCGGATCCTTGACGCCCTCGGTGCTCGTCGACGCGGCGGTGAGCACCGTACGCGGCGACATCGGGTCGAATGTCGTGGCGTCGGTCGTGGTGAGGACATCTATCCGCCAGCGCCCGTCGCGGCCGTCGACAGAGCTGAGGTACAGATCAAGCCGGTCTCCCCGAGCGACGAGACAGGCACGTTCGAGCGACGGGCTCGCGAGCTGCGACGCCGTGATCTCGGTGAGGTCCACGACGCGGTACCCGTCCAGTCGCGCGATGCGCACCGCGAACCCGCGCCGGGGCGTCGGCGCGCGAAGCCGGTAGGAAAGCAAGGAGAGACCTCGCCATTCGGCCCGGCTCGGGGCACCTGCCCACCAGCCCGCACCGCGGCCAGGAGCGCTCACGAGCGACGTGCCAGTGTCCGGATCGAAGAGAAAGAGCCGGCTCATCTGACATCGACACGGCACGACTGCCTGGTCGGGGTGCCGGGATTCGAACCCGGGACCTCGTCGTCCCGAACGACGCGCGCTACCAAGCTGCGCTACACCCCGTACGAACTACTCGCGGTCGGCACCGCACGCCTTGCGGAAGCCCACATGATAGGACCCCCCTGCGCCGTACCACTTGCGCCCAGTCGCGTACCAATGTGAGTCAGTCTGTGGAAAGTGGCTTCGGGTGGCATTGGACATGCGGTCGGGTCGTGAATGCCGACGACCGACCGAGACCGCCCTCTGCGAGTGCTCGCGATCGAGGACGACAGCGATCTGCGCGAGTTCTACGGCGCGACCCTTCGCGACGAGGGTCACGAAGTCCGCCTTGCCGGCAACGGTCTCGACGGGCTGCGCAACCTCGACTGGGCTCCAGATCTGATCCTGCTCGACCTCATGATGCCGGTCATGGACGGATACGAATTCCTCCGTCGCCTCCGGGCCTCGCCGGAGGGCGCGCACGTTCCCGTCCTGGTGCTTTCGGCGGCGCTCCCGCCCGGCCGCTCGACGCTTCGGGGCGCCCAGGCCGTGCTCCGAAAGCCATTTGACTTCGATCGGCTGCTGCGGACCATTGCGCTGTACGGCAACCGGCCGGAGGCGGCTACGAACTAACGGGCGATCCCCTGCCGCGCCATCTCGCGCACGGTGAGCATTCCTGTCATTCCGTAGGCCTCGTGGCCCGGTAGGTGGCAGATGAACGCATACATGCCTGGTGCGAAGGCGATCGTCGTGACGCGCGACGCGAACGGCGGCACGCTGATCTCGGTCGGGCGGCCCTCGTGATGTGGCTCCGTCCCGAGGCGATGCGCGGCGTGTTCCTCCGAAGCTCCGACGATCCACTCGTGGGCGATCGGATCCTCGTTGCGGAGCGTGACGGTGATGGGGACACCGGCGGGCACGGTCATGGGTGTCGCCGGAACGAACCGGCTGTAGCGGAACGTGATCGTCACCTCGCGCGAAGGCTCCGCCGCCGCCCCGGTCGCGCAGCTCCCCAGCACAATGCCCGCGAGCAGCGCGAGCGCAGGGAAACGGCGCCTCATGAGCGGGACCGCGCGACTGACATGGCGATGGGCACGCCGAGCAGCGCGGCGGCGAGCGTGACGAGTGCCCACGGCGGCGGCGCGTCGAGCGGCGTCACGGGCGCTGCGGGTGCATCGAGGCCCGCCGCGACGCGGGAGGGCATCCCGGACCCGCTCGCGTCGACCGCGAGGTCGTAGGTGAGATCGGCTGCTCGCGCATCGACGCGCAGCTTCGTAAGCCAGGCGTTACGCGGCACCCAGGCCATGCCCTCGTCGGCGCGGAGGTCGTTGAGCAGCAGGTCGCTCGCGGCGGCACTGTGGAGGAGGCCGAGCTCCGCGCGCGGGCCGGGTAGGAGGTTGGGGGCGCGGTCGGTGAGCAGGAACACGTCCGCGTCGACCCGATCGGCCGCCTGCTTGCCGAGCGCGAGGATGCGCAGTGGCACCCATGGGTTCGGGGTGGGGATCGTGATGTGGACCGGCGTGCCATCGCCGACACGCTGACCGCGCTGCTTCGCCGCGTCGCTGTCGAAAACGGCCGCCAGGAAGATCGGGCTGCGCTTCGCATAGAACTCGAGCATCTCCGGAGCGTCGGGTGAGAGGCGGAAGCCGCGGTCGGTCGCCCACACCGACACGTCGTGAGAGCCACCCTTCAGCACCGTGATATCGAGCGCGTCGATGCGCTTCTCGAGCAGGACCTCCGCGCGCGCCGGTGCGGGGGCGGCGAGTGCCGCGACGCTCGACCGCAGCGCCACCGGCTCTGTCTCGCGAATGAGGCGCTGGAGGGTCCAGGCCCCGCCCTTCTGGACGTCGGAGGGGATCCCGGGCAGCGGGATGAGCGTGCCGAACTGGCCGCCGCCGCCCAGGAACTGGAAGGCCGTGACGTAGTGCTCCACGCCGTCGTGATACGCGGCGAGCGTGGTGGTGCGGCCGAGATTGACGGCGCCGTTGGAGCCGATGAGTCCGGCGCAGGCGGCCGCCGGGGTCTGTGCGAGGCCCAGCGACAGGGCGACCGCGGCGAGTGAGATCACTGTCCGACGCATTGAGAGCCCTCCTTCACACGTGCGCGTGTGTATGGGCAGACGTCGCCGGCGACGTATCGGTTCCCGCGGCCCCAAAATGGGCCTCTGCCACTTGGGGCTGTAGCTCAGCGGATAGAGCGCCGCCGTCCTAAGGCGGGCGTCGTGGGTTCGATTCCCACCAGCCCCTCAAAATGGGCCACACGGCTCGGAGAGCGCCGTAACGTCCTCGAGATAACGGACCCAGTCCGCCCGGGGCTTGGCCGCGAGCAGCGCCCCGTCCTTCATCGTGATCGATTCGAAGATCGTCCCGAGCAGGCGACGGCGCTGCGTTGAGCTCATCTCGTCCCAGCGGTCGCCGAGCGACTCGATGGTCGCGGCATGCTGCTGGACCGGACGCGGCAGTTCAGTCGTGGTCGCGATCGTCTCCAGCTCCTGCCGCAAAGCGCCGATCTCGCGACGGAAAGCTCCCTCATCGGTGCGCGCGCCAGACTCCCACGAGACGCGCAGCCGCTGGATCTTCGCCTCGACCGCGCGCCGCCGTTCGTCGGGTGTCTGGCCGCGGCGGCCACGCTTCGAGCGAGCACGTGCGTAGAGGTCACGCCAAGACGCTTGCACCCTGATCGTCCGGAGCCACTCGCGAGCCTCCGTCTCAAGAGCGTTCGCGTCCGCGCGAGCCTCGCTGCAGCGCCCCGCGGCCTCTCGCGTGCGGCAGAGGTAGACCCGGCGCTCTCGCGCCGCCTTCGCGCGTACGTTGTCCCCGCACGAGCCGCACACCAGGAGCCCGGTGAGCGTGACGCCATGGTCGCCGCGGCCACGTTCGCGCTGCCGGCTCCGTCGGATCTCGAGGCACCGGGTCCACAGGCCCCAATCGATGATCGTCGGATCTCGAGGCACCGGGTCCACAGGCCCCAATCGATGATCGCCGGGAACGTCCCCCGCACGATCTCGCCGTCGGTGTTCTGCCGCCGTTTGTGAATGAAGCGGCCGGCATAGCGCATGTTCAGGAGCAAATCCCTGACTCGGTCGATGGTCCAGTACGGGAGTTGCTCCGCCCTCCGACCAACGTTCCCCCGATCCTGCTGCGGCGGGCGGATGCCCTGGTCGTTTGCCCAGACCGCGAGGGAGCGGATGCTGTGCGCGCCCCTCGCGTACTCCTCGAACAGCCAGCGGACGATCGCTGCCGGCTTCGGGTCGATGACGATGACGCCGTCCTCGCTACGGCGGTAGCCGCAGGGCAGCGGCCCGACAAGGCCGCCGCTCCGCGCGAGCTGCTCCCAGTTCGCGGCGATGCGCTCACTCGTGAGCTCGCGCTCAAACTGCGCGAGCGTGGCAAGGATGCCGAAGAACGCGCGACCCGCCGCGGTCGACGTGTCGATTGACTCCTTCGCGCTCACGAAGGCCACACCGGCATGTCGTCTTGCCGCTCCGGTGCAGGTCTTCGAACACCTTGACGTGCAGGCCGTGGAGCGCCGGTAGCGCTTTCACCTGCTCGACTTGTGTCGTCGGCGAGAGCGCGCGCAATTTCGCGTCGTCGCCGCTGTCACGGATCCGCTGCCGGTCGTCGCGCTCCAGTCGGCTCACGCGCACATAGATCAGTGCTGTGCTCCGGGTCACTTCGTGTCCCCCATTCGCCGCTGGTCCGCGACGCCAGATCGACCCCTCAGCGTTTCCGCGATTGCCCACGTTGTGCCTCCCCGCGCTTTCTGGCCCGCCACCGCTTCACTCGCGCTCGTGCCTTCGCTGGATCCTCAGGTTTCCGATGCGCCTGGCGGTACGTCTTCTCGCAGGCGTCGCGGCCACACAGCCGCCGGTGCGGCTTCCTCAAGCGCGACACCCAGGGACGACGGCACTGCACGCAGAGCCCGGCACTCCTCGCGCTGAGCAGCTCGTCGTACAGCGCGAGCGCGAGCTCGCCTGCGAGGCTCGTCGACCGGCGGACGGGTGCCGGCGGCACGTCCCGCTTCGGCCACGGGATCGCGCCGGTCTCCGGGTCGCGCTCGACGTCGATTGTCACGTCGCGGCGCTCCTGGCGGAAGCGGTCCAGAGCGAGGTAGGCGAGGGTCTCCCGCTGGTCGCGCGTGCGCTCGGACTTCGCGCGTACCCAAGCGTCGGTGGCTTGGCGCAGGTAGCGCTGAAGGTCCTGGTACACGCGCACGAACGTCGCACGCGCGACGGGCTCGTCTAACTTCCACGCGCCCCGCTCGCGGCCGGGGTAGATCACGTCGGCCTCCGCTACCCCGCGGGCCACTAGCTCACGCGCGAGCGCGCGGCTCCTGCCGTCGCCGCGGAGCTCGCCGTCTCGGCCGAATGGGCCGCCCGACCCGGAATGCGATGAGCGCGCTCAGCCCATGCGCCCCGAGCGCGCGCAGGTCCGTGTGCGCGCGGCTCCGCTTCTCCAGCTCCTCACGGAGCGCCGCCGCCACGGCGACGGCGAGGCGAGCCCCGCTCGCCCCGGCGGCTTCGAGCCGCTCGATGTGTGGCCGCAGCTCGTCCCAGCGCTCTTGCATCGCGAGCGCGATCGGCTCGTGCAGGCGCGCGGCGTCGATGAGCTGGCGGTGGTGCCCGCGGACGACAGCCGGGTCGGGCGGCACCGCGATCTCCCGTCCGAGCATGACCGACGGCAGGAGGATCGTGTTCACGCGCGCGGGCCCAGAGGCCGACATCGGCTCCGCGACGGCGAGGGACCGCTGCGCCTCCTCCCGGCGGCCCGCAAGCGCGTCGGCGATCGCGCCCGCGGCAACGGCGTAGCCGCCGCTCAAACACCACGGCGTGCCGGGATTTGCCTCCACGATGCGGATCGTCTCGCGCGCGAGCTCATGCGCGGCGTCCCAGTCGCCGCGGTACACGAGCACGACCTGCTTCGTCTGTAGCCCATGCGTGCGAAGGTGCGGCGCGGTGCGCGCGCTGAGGCGCATCGCCTCGTCGGCGAGCTCGTCCGCACCGTCAAGATCGCCGAGCATCAGGCGCGCGGTCGTGCGGAAGTTGAGGTACTCGAGCTCGTCGACGGCCGCGCCGGCGCGGATAAGCTCGGCGACGCGCGCGTACGTCCGCTCGGCCGCCTCGTACCGGCCAGTGACGAACTCCACCATGCCGAGCCGCTGGAGCACGTCCGCGTACGGCATCGGGTCGCCCGCCTCCTCGACGCGTCGCGCGGCCTCGTCGGCGAGCTCTACGCGGCCCTCGAAGAACGCGTGCTGCACGAGCAGCCGCGTGAGCGACGGCACGTCGCCGCTCGCGCGCGCGACGCGCTCGCCCTCCTCCATCAGAGCGAGGATCTCGGCGTCGGGCCGCTGCACCTTGATGAAACCCCAGTTGAACGCGGGCACGGCGAGCGTCTCGGCGAAGAGGCCGGCGGGCGGGTCGGTGCCCGCCGCTCGGTACGCGTCGATCGCGCGCACGCGATGCTCCCACGCGTCATCGCCCTGCGCGTTGCGCGCGTAGGCGTTGCCCATCGCGCGCTCCACCTCGGCCTTGGCGAGCGCGTCGTCGGTGAGGCGCAGCGCGCGCGAGTAGGCCTCGACGGCCTGCTCGTGCGCGAAGCGGTCGGCGTGGCGCCGGCCGGCCGCGACGTGCGCGTGGAACGCCTCCTCGCGCATGCGCGTGACGTCGCGCGCGCCCTCCCACACCCACTCCGCGTCGGGCGGCTTGAGCGCCTCCCACCAGTGGTGCGCGAGCGCCTCGACGTCCTCAGGGTGCACTCCCTCGCGCGCATAGTGCGCATGGAGCCGCATCCGCTCCCCCATGGGGAGCCTGCCATACGCGACGTCGCGCACGATGGCGTGATGGAAGCGGTACCTGCCGTCGACGCTGTTGAGGTAGGCGGCGTGCGCGAGGCGACCGAGCGTCGCCGCGGTGCTCGCGACGTCACGCTCCGCGAGGAGTGCCGCGTCGCGCACGCTGAACGTCTCGCCGATGACGGCGGCCCGCTGCAGCAGGTCGCGGTCGACGGGGGCGAGCTCGTCGAGCCGCGCCGCGATCGCGCCCTGCAGATTGACCGGCAGGTCCTCGCGTGCACCGGCGCGGGCGCGCGCGAGCTCGAGGATGAAGAGCGGGTTGCCCTCCGCGCGCTCGATGCCCGATGCGTCGGCGGCGACCGCGGTGGCCAGCGTGCGCGCGGCATCGTCATCGAGCCGGCTGAGATCGATGTGCACGCGGTCGGGGCCAGGGCGGAGCGCGGACGTGCCGCCGAACTCGGGACGTGCCGTCCCGATGACGAGCAGCGGCAGCGATGCCGCGAAAGTCAGCCGGTCGACGAGCCGGACGAGCCCGGGCTCCGCCCAGTGGAGGTCCTCGATCCAGACGATGGTCGCAGTGCCTTCACCGAGCGCCGCGAGGTAGCGGCGCCACGCGTTCACGATCTCGTCCTGCCACTCGATCGGGTTCGCCGGAAGCACGTCCGTCGTCGCGATCCCTGCTGTGTGCACGAGCGCGCCGGCGACGCGTCGCGCCTCTTCAGCGTTGGGCACGAGCTCGGCGACGCGGCGTTCGACCGCTTCGCGCGTCGCCTCGGCGCCGCTCGAGAGGAGCTGTCGCAGCGGCGTCATGGCGCCGGTCTCGGCGCCCGGGCGGCAGCGGGCGACGAGGACGGGCACGCCGTCGAGGTCGGCGACGAATTCGCGCACCAGGCGTGTCTTGCCCTGGCCCGGTGGCGCCGAGATGAGCACCGTCGTCGCCGCTCTTGACCGCGCGCGCTCGAGCGCGCGCGGTCAAGAGCGGCGACGACGGTGCTCATCTCGGCGCCACCGGGCCAGGGCAA
>Ga0136621_1001068_pt1 | contig 11056 bp, 10 predicted proteins | sample AntDryUQ445A2306_FD_104673 | JGI IMG/M metagenome (GOLD analysis project Ga0136621, IMG submission 104673) | Polar desert sand microbial communities from Dry Valleys, Antarctica - metaG UQ445A (23.06) | ecosystem: Environmental > Terrestrial > Soil > Desert | place: Antarctica: Dry Valley...
ACTCTGCGCTTGGTCGTCGGTCGGCGCCGGACGCAAGCGCTCCGGCGCGTCGACGTTCAGCGGAGGCAACTCGGGCCTCGGGGGAGAGCCGAACTGCGGCGGCTCAGAGGCTGCGTGTGGAGCGGGTTATCGCGCCTCAATCTTGAGTGGATCGCGGCCTGTGGCACCAATCACCCGTTGGCTGATAGTGCCATGAGTCGGTTTGATTGTGTCTGAGTCGGTGTTGATGTGGTGGTCCATTGTCGTGACGACGCGTCCATGGCGACGATGCAGCGCCGAGTTGCGCGTCGCTCGCGGCCCGACGGGCCGGTTTCTGTCGATTTCCGATGCGACTCCAGCGATGTGTCTGCCCGGCGCCAGTGTCGCAGTTCCGTCCGCCGTGTGGTGCTGATCTGGCGCTGACCGGCGCAACATCCGCCGTCGTGTCACCCGTGACGGCCGTTCGTTCGTCTGTACGTGCATGACAGCTGTGATCGAGGTCGAAGGACTGCGCAAGGAGTACCGGCGGTGGCGAAAGGCGCCCAATGTCGCTGTGCACGGACTCGACCTGTCCGTGCCCGAAGGCGGCGTGTTCGGGTTCCTCGGGCCCAACGGGTCGGGGAAGACGACGACGATCCGCTGCCTGCTCGGCCTCGTCTCGGCCACCGCTGGCCGCACGGCCGTGTTCGGGCACTCCACCCCGGCCGGGCTGCCGGTGGTGATGCGCCGGGTGGGTGCGATCGTCGAGACTCCGGCGATGTTCCCGACGATGACGGCTCGTGAGAACCTGTCTCTGCTCGGCGCCATCGACGGCATCGGTCCCCGGCGGGTCGAGTCCAGCCTGGTCACGGTCGGCCTGGCTGACCGGGCCGACGAGAAGGTCGCCAAGTACTCCCTCGGCATGCGCCAGCGGCTCGGCCTCGCCGGCGCGTTGCTGAAGGACCCGGCGCTGCTGGTGCTCGACGAGCCCGTCAACGGGCTCGACCCGGCCGGCATCCGCGAGATTCGCGAACTGCTGCGCGCCCTCGGCGCCGAGGGGCGCACCGTGTTCTTGTCCAGCCACCTGCTCAGCGAGGTCGAGCAGACCTGCGACCGGGTGGCGATCATCGATCGCGGACGCCTCGTGCTCAGTGGGCGAGTCGACGACGTCCTCGCCGACGCTGCCCGCCCCTCGCTGCTCGTCGGGCTGGACGACACCGTCGCCGCCGCCGACGTACTGCGGCGGGCCGGCATCGACGTCGATCCGGCCGGAGCTCTGCTGCGGGTGGCGCTGCCCCCGACCGAGGCGGCCCGTGTGACGAAGCTGCTGGCCGACGTCGGGCTGTATGTGAGCGAGCTGCGGCCCGACGCCGTCTCGCTCGAGGAGCTGTTCCTCAGCATCACCGGCCGCACCGCTGAACAGGAGGTCATGTCATGAGGCCGAGCCTCGTCCACCTGACGTTCGTAGAGATGCGCCGGGCCATGCACCGGCCGCTCGTGCGCTGGATGATCGTGCTGGCGGGGGCGCTGTCGGCCCTGGCCGGCGTGATCGTCTACTTCACAAGCCGCGATCCCGTGGCGCTCGCGCGCGAGAGCACCCATCCCGCGCACATGGCCTCGTGGTGGATGGCAGGGGAGGACAGCTTCTTGCTCACCGCGGCGCTATTCCTCGTCATCGGGGCAGCGATCTGCGGGGCATCGGTGGCCGGCGCCGAGTGGAAGGCTGGCACGATCACGACGGCGCTGACCTGGGAGCCGTCGCGCCGTCGTTTCCACGCCGCCCGCACGGCCTCGGCCGCAATCCTCGCCTTCGCCATCGGGTTCGCGCTCCAGATCGTGTTCTTGGCGGCGGCCGTCCCGGCCGTCGCTCTCAATGGCACAACTGCTGGCACTGGAAGCGGGTGGTGGGCCGGGCTGCTTCTGGCCATGACCCGCTTGGCGCTGATCACGTCGCTCGTGGCCGTGCTGGCGGTGAGCATCGCCACCATCGGCCGCAACACCAGCGCGGCCCTCGTCGCCATGGCGGCGTGGGCGCTGGTCGTCGAGCGCATCGTCGCCGGGCTGCGCCCGCAGCTGGCCCGCTTCATGATCGGCGAAAACGTCGCCACCGTCGTCCCGTGGGCGCAGTTGACGAACGTCGAGTTCGAGCGCCCACCGATCGTTGCCCTGGCCGCGCTGGTGGCGTACCTCACCGCGGTGGTCGCCTTGGCCACCGCCTCGTTCACGCGCCGGGATGTCATCGCCACATCGTGATTCGCGCGAGCATGCAGGTCGTGGAGACGATGGGCTTCAGGCTCCGCGACGCGCTGCGCGCATGGTGTGCGGTCGGCGTGCCAGTCGCGGCGCTGGCCTTGCCGTCGGGAGATGTCACCGCCAACGATCTCACCATGACCGGCGCGTTAGCACCGGCCCTCGACGTCGACCGGTTCGTCGCCGACACGTTCCGAGCCCAAGGAGTTTCCCTCGTGCGCCTCGCCCGGCTGTTCGTCGACGACCGCAACGCAGCTGAAGACCTGGTGCAGGAGGCCTTCATCCGTCTCGCCCGCAGCGCCCGACGCATCGAGGATCCGGCCCGGGCGCCGGCCTACCTGCGCTCGATCGTGCTCAACTTGGCCCGCGACCACAACCGCCGCGGCCTCGTATCGCTGCGCCATCGATCACCGATCAGGGACGTGCAGGTCGGCGTCGACGAGGAACTCGCCGTGCGCGACGACCAACGACAGGTGCTCGACGCCCTGCGCGAGCTGCCTGCCCGACAGCGAACCTGTCTCGTGCTGCGCTACTACGACGAGCTCGGCATCGACGACATCGCGGCGACCCTCGGCGTGTCCCGCAACTCGGTCAAAACCCACCTGCAGCGAGGCCTCGACCGGCTTGAAGCTCGTCTCACGCCAGACCGCGAGGAGGGCCGATGAGCACCCTCGAGAACCGGCTGCGCGAGGCGTTGCGGGACGGTGCACGCAGCGTGGACGAGAGCCCCGACCTGTTCGCCCGCGTCGAGCTGAGCGTCAACGACGACCAGCGGCTGCGGATCCAGCATCGGGGGACCGTCGCCGTCCTCACCTGCGTCGTCGGCGCCATCGCCGCCGTCACGTTCGCCGTCACCGAGATCAAACAAGGAAGTGTGCTTATGGACTGGTGGATACTCGAGCTGATCACCCTGGCCGTCCTCATGGCCATCGCCTTCTGGCTCGGCCCGCTGATCAAGCGCTTCGGGCGCAGCTACGCCGCCGACGTGTTCCGAGCCAACCCGCGCACCGGCAAGAGCTTCCTCATGCTCACCGACGTCGCGTACTACCTGATCTTCTTCGCCTACATCCTGTTCACGGTGAGCTTTGAGCCAAAAGGATCGTGGGACGACAGTGTCAACGCGGCCCAGCTCCAACACGAGACCGCCCGCCTCGGTGGCATCCTGCTGATCATCGGACTGCTGCACAGCGCGAATCTTGTGGCGTTACCGGTGATGGGTCGGCTCCTGACGCTCAACCGCCGCCTGGAGGAGTCGACGACCTCCCCGCTCGAACAGGACTGACCACCGGCCATGTCCGCCGTCCGGGCCACGTTGGCGGTGCTCGCCGCGCTCGGCGGGCTGGGCCCGGCCGACGACGACGACGGCGGCGACGTTGTGGTGGAGATGGCGCGCGACGAGCAATCGGTTGGGCCAACCCCCGTGCTCGACCGTCTCACCGGCGGTGACGTTCTCGACATCACGGTGGTCGACGGAACGGCCGGCTCCAAGGGCGCGGTGCGTCAATGCGTGCGGACGTTCGGTGGGGTTGGCGGGTGCACGAACCAGTACCCGGTGCAATTCGGTGACCGTGGTGACGCCCGCTTCCAGTATCAGCTCACCGACCCCGGAGACTGTGGGCCTGGTGGGTCGTGTGTGCTCGTGGTCGACGACCTCAACGGGGAGCGAAGGGCGCTGGCCGTGTTGGTCTTCGGCGGGCCCGCCCCGCCACCGCCGATCGTGACAATCTCGCCGACCGAGCTGGTCGAGGAAGGTGACGACGTGCGGGTGGACATCGCCGGGCTGCAGCCGGGGTCGGTGGTGCAAGTCGGCTACTGCGACCCCGAATGCGCGACCCCGACCCGGGTCGTTGCCGACGTACTCGGCCAAGCCACGTCCATCGTGACCGTCGGCGCGCCGTGCGGCAGGTGCGGTGTCGCCGTGATCGGGAGCGCCCACGACACGCTGACCGCGGTGACGTTCGCCCCGCCGCCGCGGGCCGACTACGACGCCCGTCGGCTCATGCTTGGACTGCTCGTCGCCGCCGGGCTGCTCGTTGCGGCCTGGCGCATCGTGTTCACGATCGACTGGCGTCCGCCGTCCGAGGCCGACACTCCCGACCTCGACCTCGCCGAGCTGTAAACCTTCGGCCGAGGTATCCACATGAGCAAGCACTGCTCCCGACGCCGAGTGCTGTCACACGGATCTCGACCTCGTCGCACCTACCGGAACAACTGCCCAGCGTCACCCGAAGGCGGCGTAGGCGACCCGTTCGCAAGCCCGCTCAGCGCACCGGACGCTTGGCCTTTTTCGCCCCGTTCCTCTTGAGCGTCGCGCTCTCGCTGGCGATGTTCTTCTTCACGCCGACCGTGCGCCTGGCCGCCCTCGTCTTGGCGGCCTTCTGAGGTGCGACCTTGCCCGCCGCGAGCACGGTGAGCGTGCCCGGCGCAGGGACCACCGTCGTCTCTTCCCCCGATCGCCACCGCACCTGGACGAGCGACCCCGTCACCGCGGTGACAACGCCCTCGCGTTCCTGCCGCTTCATCGACGACAGGCGTATCCGGTCTCCAACCTCGACCATGAGCTGGCACCTCTTCTCGATCGACGACAATGTTCGCACGCTTCTGGGGGTCCCGCCAGGGCGACTTGAACATCACCCGGGGACACGAGCCGAGGCTCGGGACTCTGCAGGCATGGCGCGTCTCGCTGGCCGCATCAGGTCGCCAATCTGCTTGCGTCCGGTCGGTTCAGGCAGTGTCCGTCCGGCTCGCGACGCCGCGCCGAATCCTCGCACTCCTCGGCATCCCCTCCGTGCCAGAACGAGTCGACGGCTACTCCACACCGAGTGGGAGATCGGGCTAGCTGCGCACCACGGCGAAGCCGCCGGCGGGGACCATGACGGCCACACGGTCGGCGGGTGCATGTGTTTGGCTGATCAGGCGACCCGTCTCGTCGTAGGTCTCCACCTGTGCGGTCGTCCCCACCGGGAGACTGATCACGACTGTTCGTGGATGGCGAGCGAAGCTGCGCAGCAGCGCGGTGGCGCTCGATTCGCTTGCCAGCACGACATGTTCGACCTCGGGCTGCACCAGCAGGGCATCAACGAGCGCGTCGCTCCCGCTCGCCTCGACCATCACCGATTCCACGTCCTCGACGGTGCTCGGGAGCGTTTCAATGGCCAGCAGACCGGGGGCCGGTGAGTCGCCCTGAGGTCCGACATCCGCGTGGCGGACGACTCCCGCCTCGCGTTGTGGTGTCGTCCACGTCGTCGTTCCGGCAGCCGGGTCGAGTAGCACGACCGGCAGCAGCAGGTTCGGGCCGGCGCCGGTGACGGAGATCGTCAGCGTGCCACCCGGTGGGAGCCGGACGCCGGCACCGCCGCTCCACAGGCTCTCTTCGGTCCATGCGCTTTCCGGCTCGTAGAGGGTGGCGCCCGTCCCGAGCTGTCCCTCCTCGGCTTCCACCAGCGTCCATGTCTGACGTTCGACGACGTCAGCCACTCCGGCGAGCGCGGCGATGTCGGTCTCGCGGTCGAGGATGATCGTGGTGAGCAGGCCGTGGATGCTTGATTCGGCTCCGGAGTTGCGGTTTACCTCGCCGTCGTCAATGCCGTCGTAGGTGCGGCCGGTGACCGGGTCATACATTGCCTCACCGGCCGGGTTGTTGCCGAAGAACCACGTCGCGGCAATGCCGGCGACGTGGCGGAGCCCGGGCCGGTCTCCGGCTTCGGCCGCCGCCAGCGATGACTCCACACGTGAATGGGCCCCGTAGGCGATCTGGACGCGGTCGGTCGGCGCGGGCAGCCACCCGTTCTCGGGGCCGGCCGCGATGAGCAGGTGTGGGGTGAAGGCGGCGGCGTCGGACAGGGCGGCGCTGCGCATCGTCCTGTCGCCGGTGACCTCGTACGCCCGGGCCAAGCCCGCCGGCGCCAGACCGCCCCATGCGTGCCACACCGCCTGGGACAGCGACCACGGGAGCACCGCGCCGAATGGCCAGGTGCGCGGGTTGCCGGACTGCATGGCGGCCACGCCTTCGCCGAGCTGTTGAAGAACGAGCTCGGCGCGAGAGTCGTCGGTTACCACCTCCACGTAGGCGGCGAGTCCGAGCAGCGCCTCACCCGTCGCGTCGGCGCCATCCGCGATGAGCCAAGCGGGTACGGCCGCACCGTCGATGTCGAGCCAGTCGCCGTACCGAACGAGGACCTGACGCTCGACTGCGTCGAGCGCGAGGTCGAGGCGGTCACGCAGGAACTCGGCGAACGCCGGGTCGCTGTCGACGAAGGCCGGGTACGCCTCACCGAGCGCCCAAATTGTTCGCGCCAACCAGTACGAATCACCGCTGTCGGAGGGGTCGGGAAGCTCGACCGGCTCTGCGCTCGGGTTGAGCGTGCCATCGGGCTGCATCCACAACACCACGTTGCCGGCATTGGGTCCTGCGACGGTCTGCAGGTAGGTCAACCCTCGCAGCAGCTCGTAGGCTTTCTGCCGGCTCGGCTCCGCTCCGGTTGCCTGCCAGTGCCGCAGGTAGACGACGGCTGCTCGCGAGATGTCGTCGGCGTTGAAGGCGCCTTGCCCCCACGTGTCGGTGACCGGGTCGAGTTCGCCCCCGCCGATCTGCAGATAGCTCCCGTCGGTCTGCCGGTCGGCGTAGGTCCACAGCACGCCGACATCGGGCTCCTCTGCCAGTCGATATGTCGTATGACCGACCTGGGACGGAGGGGCGACCTCGGCGCCCAGCCAATCGATGTGGGCAAGATTGGTCAGCGGGCCGGGTGGTGCGGGTGCCTGGCTCGCGGTGAGAACAGTCGCCGGCGCGACGAGCGCTGTCGTTGCGACGATGGCGCCGACGGCGACAGTCACCAGGCGGCGAGGTGATAGCAAGCTGACCATCTGGATCCCTTTCGACAGTGGACCATTTGCCGGTCGTCTAAACCGGTTTAGGTGAATGTAACACGACGCAGGATCAAAAGGGAAGAGCCACGATGCGACTGTCGCTCGCCGACCGCCTCGGTAGTCGCGGAGGTTGCCCGCCCAAGTCCGCGACAGGTCCGCGACCAGTCCTCGGACCATGCAATACTGCTTCGTACGGGGCCGCACTGGCTAGGACGAAACACCAGATCAGACCGCACGAGGCAGTACTGGACCGCATGGTCTTGAACTGGCTAAACGCTCTGATAAGGATGAGGTCACAAGTTCGATTCTTGTTAGCCCCACTGTGAAGCTGATTCGTCGTGCCCTCGCGGCCCTCGGCCTCGCCGCCGGAATCGCCAGTGCGCTGCGGTTGCGTGGCCGAGGCGGCACGCCGCCGCAGCATGGCGGCTGGCAACCGGTCGAGCTCGACGACCCCGGTCGCTGACGCCCGCTGGTGTGCAACGTCGAGATGGCAAGCTGGCCTGAATGACGACCGACGCGACATTGTCCGTGGCGGTCGTTGGTGACGGTGTGGTGGGGGAGCGGCTGCGTCGCAACTTGGCCAGCACGTACCGGCTGGTGCCGGCCGACCTATCGGCCGATGTCGTGGTGCTCGCCACGCCAGGGCCGCATGCCGCGATAGCCACCCGTTTCTTAGCGGGTGGCACGAGCGTCGTGTCGGTGAGCGGATCGCTCGAAGACGTCAGAGAGATGCTCGAGCTTGACGATACGGCGCGCAATGGAGGTGTGTCGCTCGTGGTCGGTGCGGCCGTGGCCCCCGGCCTCAGCGGTCTGTTGGCGCGGTATCTCAGCCGACGCCTCGATGAGTGCGACGAACTCCACATCGCCCGGCACGGCACCGCCGGCCCGGCCTGTGCCCACGAACATCACCGGGCGCTCACCGGATGGGCCCTGGGCTGGCACGACGGCCAGTGGATCGAGCGCCCAGCCGGCAGCGGCCGCGAACTCTGCTGGTTTCCTGAACCTGTCGGTGCCCGCGATTGCTATCGAGGCGAGCAGGTCGACCCGGTGCTGTTGCACCGCAGCTTTCCCGACGTCGACCGCATCAGTGCCAGGCAGTCAGCCACCCGCCGTGACCGCATGACCGCCCGCCTGCCGATGCTCAGCCCACCGCACGCAGACGGCGGCATCGGCGCGCTGCGGGTGGAAGCCCGCGGCAGCGATGCCACCGGTGCCAGGATCACGCACATCGTCGGCATCGCCGAGCTGATGGGCACGGCCGCGGCGGCGATGGCCGCGGCGATGGTGGGTGTGCTCGCCACCCGGGTTCACCACGGCGGCGTCATCACCACGTCAGACGTCGACGTGCCCGTCGACACCGTTCTGCGGTCCGTCATCCGCCACGGCGTCCGCCTGCAGGAATTCAACGGCGTTCCAATCACCTAGCGGGAGGGGAAAGGAGACCTTCCCCTTTCGGATCCGCCCAACTTCTCACTGCGGCGTGTCCTCCGATGTGTTGCCGAGCCGACTCGAGAGCGCGGCAATCGTGCGGGACAGGTCCGCAAGCTGATCATGGAGTTCTTCACCCGTCACCACGTCGGCGAGCATCAGGCGCACGCTGGCGATCTCGCGGGCCAGAAATTCGGTGTCGGACTGCGTGCGCTCGGCCGTGACCCTGTCGTTCTCGGATTGAGCGCGGTCACGTCCCTCCTGGCGATTCTGGGCGAGCAGGATGAGCGGCGCCGCATACGAGGCCTGCAACGAGAGGAGCAGGGTCATGAAGATGAACCGGGTGTCCCACGGGTCGAATGCCCACGGCTTGGGCATGACGATGTTCCACAGCAGCCAGAGCGCAATGAACACGCTCTGGAATACGAGGAACCGAGCGGTGCCGAGGAACCGGGCAATCGACTCGGCGAAGCGACCGAACGCCTCACTGTCGTAGCTGACGCCCAGCCGACGCGCGGCCCGAGGGGCGGAGAGATCTTCGCGGCGCTTCACCATGACAGTCAGCTCGTTCGAATCTCGTCGGCGGTGGTGCCGCGTCGCTGCCGCCAACCAGTACCGAGTTGCCGGTCGAGCACGTCGTCGACGGTGACCGCGCCGAGCAACTGGCCTTTGGCGTCACACACGGATACGGCGAGCATGTCGTAGCGGGCGAGGAGTTCGGCCACGGCCCGGTCGGTGGCGTCCGGGGCGACGACGGGATCGTTGCTGACGCAGTGCCGCAACTCGAGACTCGGCGACTCACGAAGCAGTCGTTGAAAGTGGGCGATGCCGAGGAACTTGCCCGTCGGTGCCTTGAACGGGGGTTGGCACACGAACACCTGGGCCGCGATGCTCACCACCCAGTCCGGCTCGCGGATCTGGGCAAGGGCATCGGCCACCGTTGCCGTCGGGCCGAGGACGATGAGCTCCGGCGTCATCAAACCACCAGCCGTGCCCGCTTCGTAGGACAGCAACCGTCGCACGACGTCGGCTTCGTCGTCGTCCATCGCATCGAGGATCCGGGTGCGCTGTTCGCCCGACATTTCGCCGAGCAGATCGGCAAGGTCGTCGTACTCCATTTCGTCGAGCACGTCGATCAAACGGTCGAGATCGAGACCTTCGATGAGATGCAGCTGTTCAGCTTCGGGCAACTCCTCCAGCACGTCGGCGAGACGTTCGTCGTCCATCGCCGCCGCGAGCTGACGTCGACCGGACAACGGCAACGCCCGCACGATGTTGGCGACCTCGGCCGGGTGCAGGTCACGCAGGCGGGCGGCCTCGGCGGCGGCTTCGTTCACCGGTGAGAACAAGCCGGGCACCTCGTCGACGTCGACGAGTCGGTAACCCGGTCGCCGACGCAGCAGGTTGTTCCGCGTTGCGAGGCGAACTTTGGCGATCTCCCACGACTTGACGCCGGCGTGCTCGACGACGCGCAGTCCGACGTCGCTGACGGTTTGGTCACCGATCTTGCGGTCGAGGATGTCGGTGCCGATGAGGACTTGACCCGGCGCTGGCTTGAAGGGATGCAGATCGACGTCCCAGCTCCGCAGACGAGCTCCGTCGCTGGCGAGGCTGGCGACGCGATTGGCGTTCACGAAGATGCGACGCCGCTGACTGGTGGCGACGAAGCCGACGACCCGGGGAAGCGCACCGGTGCGACCGGGCACGGCCACGATGTCCTGGATCCGCCCGATCGTCGACCCGCCGGCGTCGAGCAACGGCAGACGCATCACCCTGAACGCATAGAGGAGCTCGCTGGCCATGCGCCGAACGTTACCGACGGTGGAAACGGGCGAAGCGGACCAGTCGTGCGACCTCGGGGTGTTGCTACTCGGCCGATGCCTTGCGGACTTCGACCAGTGTGTCTGAGTACGCGACGCCGCCGCCCCAATCGGTGAGCGTGTCGTTCGTGAGCGCATTGACCGCGCGACCATCGGGATGCTGTGACGACCACCATCCGAACGGGATCATGGCGACGCCCTCGCGCACCCGACCGCCGACGCGGACGGGGAGCACCACCGACGAGCGGTGGTTGAACACCTCGGCCAGGTCGCCGTCCGCGAGTCCCCGCGTGACGGCGTCGGCTTCGTCAAGTTCGACGAACGGCACGCCCTCCGCTGGTCCGTGCTTGGGCAGCTGCGAGTAGCTCGAATTGAGAAACCGGCTGTGGTGCTTCGGGGTCATCAGCTGCAGCGGAAACCGATCGTCCCGACGCGACGCACCTTCGTCCGATGGTTCGTACGTAGGGAGCGCGGGATGGCCCTGCGCTCGGAGTGCCTCGCTCACGAACTCGACTCGCCCCGATGGCGTGGGGAACACGCCGGATGCGTGGGGACGGCCGTCCTCGGCGTAGGGCACGCGGGTCCAACCCGTCGACTTCAGCTCGTCGAGATCGATGCCGTCCTTGACGGCGAACGCGTGGGCGAGGATCGTGTCGTCATCGTCGAACAGCGACGGCTCGGTGTATCCCATCGCCTTGGCGAGGCGGCGGAACAGGTGGGTATTGCTGCAC
>Ga0136621_1001069_pt1 | contig 11051 bp, 6 predicted proteins | sample AntDryUQ445A2306_FD_104673 | JGI IMG/M metagenome (GOLD analysis project Ga0136621, IMG submission 104673) | Polar desert sand microbial communities from Dry Valleys, Antarctica - metaG UQ445A (23.06) | ecosystem: Environmental > Terrestrial > Soil > Desert | place: Antarctica: Dry Valley...
CCCCCCAGAGAGCTCCCGTTCCTCGTGGCCGAGCCACGCGCGTTCGGCGGGCTGACGATTGTCCCGCTCTTCCCGCACGCCGAGCCGCAGGTCGACTACATCGGCCTCGACGAGGCAGTCTCGCGCGGCTTCACCGTCACGGAGGTGGACGAGCACGGCGTCGTCGAGGCGCTCCGCGTCCACAACCCGCTCGACGAGCGCGTCCTTCTATACGAAGGCGAGGGGCTCGTCGGCGCCAAGCAGAACCGCATCGTCATCTGGACGGTGCTCGTCGAGGCCGGCTCGAAGGTCGGGCTCCCCGTCCACTGCGTCGAGCACGGCCGCTGGTCGCGCCCGACGGCCGACTTTGCTCCGTCGCCCAACGTCGCATACCCGGAGCTCCGCGCAGCCCGCCACCGCGGCGGCGGCCAGGCGCAGGTGTGGGCGAGCGTCGCCGCAAAGGCCGACCGGCTCGGTGCTCACTCGCCGACAGGCGCGCAAGAAGCGATCTACCGCGGTCGCCGACCGATGCTCGACCTTTATCTCGAGCAGCTCCCGCGGATAGAGGGTCAGTCCGGCGCCCTCATTGGCATTGCGGGCGAGCTCGTCTGCCTCGACTACGTCAGCCGGCCTGACGTCTTCGCCGGCCTCTACGCGAAGCTCCTCCGCGGTTACGCGCTCGACGCGATCGAGAGGCCAGAGGAGCGGCCGCTCCGCAAGGGCGCAAGCCAGCGCTTCCTGCGCCGAATCGACCGCGACGCCGCCCAACTCGTCAAGCCGGTCGGCATCGGCACATCCGCCCGCTACGCCGGCGAAGTGAAAGGCATGGAGCTCTCAGCGTACGGCGAGCTAATCGCCATGACGGCGTTCGCGGCCTAAGATCACCAACCATTCCCGCCGACTCTCCCTCGATGACGTATGAGAGTGACGCTGCCGATGCGCAGCTCTTCAGTGACGGCAACATCGCCGGGTTGCTGGCCAAGTACAACGAGAGCATCGTCGGGCGCTGCATCGCGAGGCTCAAGGGAAGCCTCGACGCCGAGGACGTCGCGCAGAACATCCGTCTGCGCCTGCTCGCGGAGTTCCACCGCGGCAAGCGCTACGGCGACCTGCCCTACCGTGTCGTCGTGCACCAGGTCATTACGTGGACGCTCGCCGACTACTTCGCAGGCCGCCCGACCGACGCGCCGCTGCCCGACGACTGGAATCCCGGCGGGCCGGACTTCTCCGAGACCGTGCTCGAGCGCCACTCCTTGATGAGCCTGCTCGAGCCCCTCCCCGAGCGCGAGCAGCAGGTGATGGAGCGCTACTACCTGCTCGCGATGGACATCGACCAGATCGCCGCCGATCTCGCCATCGACCGAAACAACGTCGACCAGGCCCTCTTCCGCGGTCGCAAGCGGCTGCGAGAGGAGCTCGCCGCCCGTGGCTGAGGACGTGTCAGCTCTCTTCGACGACTACGCGGAGCGCTTCGTGCGCGGAGAGCGTCCCGACCCTCGTGCGTACTTCGAGCGCGCGGGGGAGGGGTCAGACGAGCTCGGCACGCTGATCGACCGCTTCCTCGAGCGCGTTCCCCCGCCGGCTGCGAGCGACGACGCGATCACGCTCGCCGAGGCCTGGGTGGCCGGCCACTCGCCGCTCGTCGACCTGCGAGCGGCCCGCGGCCTGCGGCGCGAGGAGGTCGTGGATCACCTGATTGCGGCCCTCGGCCTCGATCGACGTAAGCGGGAAAAGGTGAAGGGCTACTACCACGAGCTCGAGAACGGGCTCCTGGACGTCACCCGCGTCGACCGCCGCGTGTGGGAGGCGCTGGCGGACAGGCTGAAGGTCGGGATCAGCGACCTGCTGGCTTGGCGCCCACGGCCGCTCGCTGGTGCCGCCGCGTATGCTCGGAGAAACGAAGCCGTTGCCCAGTGGCCCCCCGCCGGTGCGCCGACCCGGCTCGACCAGGAGTCCGACACCGTACGGGGGACCGACGAGATCGATCAACTCTTTGGGCGAGGAGCATGACCAGGCGGCATGGATCCGCGGCACCCCACCAGCGCGGCGTGCGGAATCGAGCGCGGCGTGCGGAATCGAAGTCGTCGGCCAGCATCAACAGGCTGTTTACACTGGCCTTGCTTCGCGGATCCCTCGCGGTAGTAGTCTAGCGCCAGCCCCGGGCGCCGCGGTCGGCATTAAGCTGTCGTTATGACAGCCGTACCGCTGCACCGGTGGCATCCCATCCAAGATCTTCCTAAGGACTACGGGCGGCTGGCGAGCGAGGAGCTCCGGTCCCTTGCGGATGTATGGAAGGATCAGCAGTCTGCGCTCGCAGCCACCGAAGGCCTGCAACTTTTCAACGAGCGCCTTGAACGCCGGTGGGCAATCGAGACCGGGATAATCGAGCGAATCTACTCTCTTGATCGCGGAGTCACTCATCTGCTTATCGAGCAGGGTATCGATGCGAGCCTGATTCCGCATGGTGCGACCGACAAGGATCCAAAGTTAGTTGCCCAAATCATTCGCGATCATAAGAATGCGGTTGAAGGATTGTTTTCCTTTGTCCGTGGTGAGCGCCCTCTGACCACGAGTTACATCAAGGAACTTCATGCTCAGCTAACTCGTCATCAGGAAACTTCGTCGGCTGTTGACCAGTTCGGGCAGCAGATCGAAGTTCCACTGACACGCGGAGCCTACAAGCGTCTTCCAAACAACCCCGAGCGCGGGGAGGGAGCTACCTTCGAGTATTGCCCCCCAGAACAAGTCCCTGGTGAGATGGAGGCGCTGATCCGCCTCCATGAAGAACACGGCAAGGCGGGCGTCCCACCAGAGGTGGAAGCCGCCTGGCTTCATCATCGTTTCAGCCAGATCCACCCCTTCCAAGACGGTAATGGGCGCGTAGTTCGCGCGCTGGCAAGCCTCGTCTTCATCAAAGCCGGTTGGTTCCCGCTCGTCGTGACGCGAGATGATCGTCTGGCATACATCAATGCCTTGGAAGCAGCTGACGCAGGGGACCTGAAAGGCCTGGTTCACTTGTTCACCGCGCTCGAGAAGCGCAGCTTCGTCGGAGCCTTGAGCGAGGCAGGAGCAGTGCTTCAGCGCGGGCGAGTCGATGATGTTATCGGCGCAGCTCGGGACGTGTTCGGGCGACGACAGCAGGCGCTCCAGGCGGAGTGGGAGCATTCTAAAGACCTGGCGGCCACTCTTCAGGCCGACGCAGACCGTCGCTTCGCCGAGATAGCCGCGAAGCTTGCGCGCGAGATCGGTACTTACAATCGTAGTTACCGCTTCAGGAGCGACGCCGAACCATTTGAAGGCGCGCGTGACCACTATTTTCGCTGGCAGATCGTTCAAACCGCTAAGAAGCTGGGCTACTTTGCTAACACGGCGCCTTTCTATCGCGCATGGAGTCGGCTGATACTCACGACTGATGCTCAAGCTGAAGTTTTGGTCGCGTTCCACGGCATCGGGCATGATTTTCGGGGCATCATGGCAGCGTCAATGTGCTTCTTCCGACGGGAGGAGACTGAGGACGGCGAACGCGAAGTTGGAGAGGTCGTCGTGCTACCTACTGAGGTGTTTCAGGTCAACTACCGCGAGACGGAGTCGACCGTACGTGATCGGTTCTCGGAATGGCTTGAGGAGGGGCTCGTGAAGGGACTCGAAATCTGGAGAATAGGGCTTTGAGTCCCGCCACCATCGGTCCAGCCTCGGCGCCGCCCGGGTTCGTCGACGGCTCACGTCCTGACTCGAACACTCGATCGGACTGTTGTGACTTTGAGCGGCTTCCGAGGACGCGCTGTCGCCGGGCGGCACCCTGGGAAGGGTTCAGCTCGGTGTAACGTCCACTCATCCGGGACGCTGAGCACATGTTCACGGTCGCCATCGTCGGCCCTATCTTCGGCCTCCCGATGTACGAAGTGTTCGGCGGGCCCGATTTCGCGAATCACGGGCCGGACTTGCCGTACGCCAGCCGCACCAAGGCGGAGGTATCCGCGAGCTCCACAATGACCTTGGGCGAGGTCATCGATCGCGCGGCGCTCGATGTCGGAATCACGGTGGAGCAGGGGCGCGTCTCCGAAGCGCTTACAGGCGTCGTCTTCTACGAACCGGAGGACGAGGTGGCACTGAAGCCTCGGCGAGAGCCCTGGCCCGACACTATCCGCATCGTCGACGCGAACGGCACACCGTCGTGGCGTGTCCGATGGGACGAGACGCGAGTCGATGAACTCCTTGAAGCACACGCAGCCGGGCTCGGTGTTGGAGATCCGCACCGGCCGTACCTGTGGCCGACGATCCCACAGGGCGATCTGCTCCAGCAGTTCCACGAGTCGCTTTGGACGCTCTGGAACGCCTGGGAGTACATCCTCTCGGGGTACGGCACCTACGAGATCGGGCGCCGCGTGCTGGATCGGGTTCGCCGGGGCCGGGCTTCGTTCACCGACGAGGGAGGGCTCGGCCTACCGTGGCCTCAACGGCTCGGTCGGCCGCACGACCTTTTCGCGTACCTCGCTGGGGAAGCGCGTCGAGCAGCGGAGGTCGCTTCGCTCCTCGGGTGCTCGACGCAGCAAGCCGAAGGTGTCCTATGGGGGATGGGGTTCGTCTGCGGCGACGACGGGCTGTGGCGTGTCGCTCAGGACGCTGCAGGGCGCGCGCTGTACGAGAGCGTGCAGCAGATCAGAGTCCTGGGACGCGCGCCGCGACGAGCCGAGCTCCAGGCGATACTCGAACTAGGGCCGCCTGCGACTCCGAGCCAGTCTGAAGGTGACGAGTGAATCATCGAGCCTCAAGAGGGTCAAGTAAGGCGAGATGAGGTCTTGCTCGCGACTGCAAGTCGCGACGAGGCGCAACTCACCCAGGCGATTGGCGAGCCGCCGGCATACCTATGTGCTCACGTTCCCGGCAAGACCTCAACGAGCTCGGCAACCACCCTAACTTCGTCCGCGTCGGCCACCGTGAGATCGATCGGCTCGAAGCCCGGTGCGTCCGTGTCGGGCACCAACCGGATGGCATCCGGCGCCACGCGTTCGTACAGCTTCACCGTGTAGCTGCCTCCTGTCTCCGGGTCGTCGATGTGGCGGCTCTCGGCGAGCACGACGCGCCCGGTTCGCGATCCCTCGACAGGCGCGCGCCAGACGCAGTACGCACCGTTCGGAATCCGCCGGTTCATCGATTCACCCACAACTTGGGCCACGAAGAGGCCCACTGCCGGCCCCACGCGCCCTGCCGGCGCGACCCACGCCTCAGCCTCCACCGTCTGCCCTTCGCCGAAGCCGCCTGCAGCTACGGCCAGCGAGAACAGGGGGATCGCGTTCTCATACGGCCTCACGTTCGCATCGCCGATTCGCGTGAACGGGAGCACCAACAGCTCCTTATACTCCGACCACTCGAAGCCGAGCAACTCGGCCTGTTCGAGCACTGTGGTCGTCGCTTGCTCCTGGAGATCTGGCGGATAGCCGTGCTTGCGCAGAATCCGGCGCACCATCCGACGCAGGTTCGCCTGAACGCTCACCTTCACCGTCCAGTCGATCGTCGCATTGCGGCGCACCGTCTCGACGAGCTCGCGCGCCATGAACAGCAGCGCGTCGTTCCCGAGCACGTCGACGGCGCTCTGGTTCGCTGCAAGCGCGTCGTAGAACGCGAGCTCGTCGTCGTTGAGCCCCAGCTCCTCACCGCGCCGATCAGCTTCGCGCAGCTCCTTCGCGAGCGCGATTAGCTCCTCGATCACCTGAGCCGCCTCGATCGCCTTCGCCTGGTAACGGCGCACTGCCGCCTCGAGCATCTCGGCGAAGGAGCGCGCCTGCACGAGATTCTTCCGCGCCCGCGTCTTGACCTCGTCGTTCAGGAGCTTCTGCAGCAGCTCCACGGCGAGGTTGCGCTGCGGCAGCTCACGCACCTCGGCCAGGAACTCGTCCGACAGAAGCGAGATGTCGGGCTTCGGCAGGCCCGCAGCGGTGAAGACGTCGATCACCTCGCCCGGCGCTATCGCCCCCGCCACGATCTGCCGGATCGCGTGGTCGAGATCCTCCTCGGGGCGCGCTCTGCCGGCCTCCGTCTTTACGAGCGCAGCTTTGACCGCCTGGAAGAAGCCGACCTCGTCGCGTATCGCGAGCGCCTCGTCGCGCGGAACCGCGAGCGCGAACGTCTTCGATAGCTCGACGACCGCCTGGACGAACCGCTCACGGCCGTTCTCCTGCGCGAGCACGTGCTCCTGGGCGCTGGCGAGCAGCAGCATCAGCCCGCCCGGCGTCGTCGCGGCCGAGTAGTCGAAGCCGTGGAAGAGAGCGCGGCAGATCTCGTGCTTCTCGAGCATGACCGCGACCGCCTCACCCTGGTCGAGTGCGCCGGAGTCGCGACCGCCGCTCTCCACGTAGGTCGCGAGCGCCTTGCGGAGGTCGTCGGCGATTCCGAGGTAGTCGACGACCAGGCCGCCCGGCTTGTCGCGGAAGACGCGGTTCACTCGTGCGATCGCTTGCATCAGCCCGTGACCGCGCATCGGCTTGTCGACGTACATCGTGTGCAGGCTCGGCGCGTCGAATCCGGTCAGCCACATGTCGCGGACGAGCACGAGCTTGAACACGTCGTCCGGATCCTTGAAGCGCCGAGCCAGCTCCTCGCGGCCCGACTTACTCCGGATGTGACGCTGCCATTCGGCCGGGTCACTCGCCGATCCCGTCATGACGACTTTGATCTCCCACTCTGGCCGGAGGTGCGCTATCTGGTCGTGCAGGTCGACGCAGATGCGCCGGCTCATGCAGACCACCATCGCCTTGCCTTCCATCGCCTCGAGCCGCCGCTCGAAGTGCTCGACGATGTCACGCGCGATCAGCTTCAGCCGCTTCTCGGTGCCGACCACGGCTTCGAGCTGCGCCCACTTCGACTTCAGCTTCTCGCGCCGCGGCTCTTCCTCGCCCTCGGTCACCTCCTCGAAATCCTTGTCGAGCTTCGACTTCTCCTCGAGCTTGAGATCGAGACGTGCGAGCCGGCTCTCGTAGTAGATCGGGACGGTGGCGCCGTCGTCGACGGCCTGCTGAATGTCGTAGACGTCGATGTAGTCGCCGAAGACATTGCGTGTGTCGCGGTCCTCCAGCTCGACGGGCGTACCCGTGAAGGCGACGAAGGTGGCGTTCGGCAGCGCGTCGCGCAGGTGCCGCGCGAAACCGTCGACGAAGTCGTACTGGCTGCGGTGCGCCTCGTCCGCGATCACGATCACGTTCTGCCGATCGGTGAGGAGCGGGAAGCCATCGCCCTTCTCATCCGGGACGAACTTCTGGATCGTCGTGAACACCACCCCGCCCGACGCCACCGACAACAGCTCGCGCATATGCGCGCGGTCTCGAGCCTGCACGGGGGCCTGCCGCAACAGGTCGGCACTGCGCGAGAAGACGCCGAAGAGCTGGTCGTCCAGGTCGTTCCGGTCGGTGAGGACGACGATGGTCGGGTTGCCGAGCTCGGGCTCGAGCACGAGCTTGCCCGCGAAGAACGTCATCGTCAGGCTCTTGCCGGAGCCCTGCGTATGCCAGACGACGCCGGCCCGCTGGTCGCCCTCGGGGCTCGCCGCACGCACAGTGGTCTCGACCGCCTTCAGTGTGGCGTGGAACTGGTGGTAGCCGGCCACCTTCTTGAGAACGGCCGCCCCATCGTCCTCGAAAGCGACGAAGTGCCGGACGAGCTCGAGCAGCCGGTCCTTCGCAAAGACTCCCTGCGCGAGCACCGCCAGCAGGTTCGATCCCGGCGGTGCAAGCGCCTCGCCGTCGACTGTCCGCCAGGGGAGGAACCACTCCTTCGCGCCGGTGAGCGTTCCCAGCCGCGCGTCCACGCCGTCCGAAACCGCTAGCAGCGCATTCGTGGCGAGGAGGGACGGGATCTCGAGCTTGTACGTCTGGATCTGGTTGTGCGCGCTCCAGATCGTCGCGTCCTCGTCCGCTGGGTTCTTCAGCTCAAGGATTACGAGCGGCAGCCCGTTGACGTAGAGAACGAGGTCCGGCCGGCGGTGCGCCTGACCCTCCTCGACCGTGAGCTGGTTGACCGCGAGCCAGTCGTTCGCCGCCAAGTCGTCGAAGTCGAGCACCCGCACCCGCTCGCCGCGGACGCCTCCGCCGGCCGCCGGAACCTCGACCTCGACCCCATCCACGAGCAGCCGGTGCAGCCGGCGGTTCTCGAGGATCAGCGACGGCGACTCGCGAGCCAGGAGCTTGCGCTCGGCGGCAGCGGACGCGCTCTTCGGCAGGCTCGGGTTGAGGCGCGCCAGCGCGGCCCGCAGCCGCCCGCGCAGGATCACGTCACGGAAGCTCGCCCGCTCCTCACCCGGCTCTCCCGGCCCGATCGACGGCCCCGGCAGCAACTCCCAGCCGAGCTCGCCAAGCCATTCCAAGAGTGCGAGCTCGGCGACGTTCTCGTCGTAGCGCGGGGCGAGCGGGCCGGTTAACAAGGAATCTGACCCCGCACGAACGAAAGGATAAGGCGTTTCGCCCTAGTTGATGGCATCCGGGCCAAAGGTCCGTTGTCTTGGCAAACGGTCTGGACCCGGACGTGATGAGTCGCCATACTGGGCGCATGGGATCGAGTCAGCCGCGGGGGGCCTAGCGCGCTTCGCGTGCGCACCTGGACTACGTTTGCTCCCAGACGAATCCCGACGAGCCGCAGCTGTGGGATCTCGTGGCTCGCAACCGGCCGGGCCGGAACCCATGGGAGTGGCTCGACCGCTTCGCACGGCATCAGCACCGAGAAGTCGAGTCCGTCTGGTCTGAACGCCGGTTGATCAAGGCCGAGCTCGGCCGCGACCCGCTAGCGGACTAAGGCTACGTGCCTGCTCGGCTCTGCGCTCGGCGTCGCGGACGCGCAGCTCGCCGGAGATCAGCTTCGGCAGAAGGGCGTCGCGCAGCTCGGCAAGGGTCTCCGACTCGGTCTCGGCGGCTTCCGCACGGGCGAAGAGCGGCGTGACGAGCAGCTCGATCTCCCGGGCACGCTCGAAGGAGGGAACGCGAAAACGAGGTCTCTCAAGCGCATCCTGCGGAAGCATGTTGACCGTCGTCCCGTTCGCATACCCCGCGACCTCCCTTCGCAGCGGCCCGGCGAGCAGCATCAGGTAGACGAGCGCGGGTGTTAGTGGCGAGCTTCGCTTCGGCCGCACGCGGTAGAGGTGGTGACTGAAGAGTCCGCCAACGCCGTAATGGCCGGGTATCAGCGCCGGTGATGCAATGACCTCGAAGTTCCACGTGAGGTCGGTATTCGCGACGATGACGTCGCCTGCATGAACAACGTGACGCTCTTTGAAGTTGCCGGAGTACCGCTTGAGCCCGCTCCGCTTGTAGCCCCCTCCCTCGTAGATCGAATTGAGGTTATGAAGCGGCAGCCCGTCGGCGGTCAGGCCCGCGCCGGCGTAGCTCAGGCCACGCACCACCTCGAGGTGTTCGCCGAGCCGCTCCTCGCTCCACGCCCCTCGATCGGGCGAGCGCCAGTACGCGCAGCGAAAATACTCGAAGGCGAAGCGAGAGAGAGTCTCGCTCATCCGCCGGTTGAGCTCGATCTTGTCGTCGAGCGCACCAAGCACGCCGGCGATCGCGCGCTGTTCGTTTGGCGGTGGAACCTGGACGGGCAGCGCGTAAAAGCTCTGCCGTGTCGTCGAAGGGATGGCAGAGCCCGTGTCCATCCCATTGATGTCCTTTGTGAGAAGCTCGTAATACGCCCACCGCGGATCGACACCGGCCTTCGGTTTCAAGTAGAACGCCGTGTCGATGACGAAGAAAGGTCGACCCGAGAAGTGGATTCCGCGATATGCCCCCTTTCGGCCGACGATCACGCCTGGTTCATCGGTCAGGGCAGATTCGTGCCAGCCGATCCGACCGTTCGTTCCGTAGACAGGAAACTCGCCCACTCCATCTTGGTAGTCGCGTAGCGCCTTGCCGTACTCAAGCGTTGCGATGTCGCCCCACCGGCAACTCTTCCACGTTGACGTCATTGAAGCGAATGGATCGCGCGCTGGATCTCGACCTCGAGATCGCGGGCTTCGATGAACTGCTCCTCGAGCTGCGCCCTGAGGCGTGCGAGCTTCTCCTCGAACGGCTCGCCGTCGTCTTCCTCTGCCGCGGCGCCCACATAGCGGCCCGGTGTGAGCACGTGGTCGTGCTCTCGGATCTCCTCGAGCGTCACGCCCTTGCAGAAACCCGGCTCGTCGGAGTACTCGCCGGCGCCCGGCTCCGCGCGCCAGCCGTGGTAGGCGCCAACGACTTGCGCGAGCTCGTGGTCCGTTAGCTCGCGGTGCGTCCGGCTCACCATCGCCCCGAGCTTGCGAGCGTCGACGAACAGTGTCTCACCGGCCCGCGCCCGCAGCGCCTTCGCGCCGCGCGTCGGCGCGCCCGACTTGTCGCGGGCGAGGAACCAGAGGCAGACGGGTATCTGCGAGCCGTAGAAGAGCTGTGCGGGGAGCGCGACCATGCAGTCGACGAGGTCGGCCTCGACGATCGCCTTCCGGATCTCGCCTTCGCCGGACTGCTGCGAGCTCATCGAGCCGTTCGCGAGGACGAAGCCGGCGATCCCCTGCGGCGCGAGGTGGTGGATCATGTGCTGGACCCAGGCGAAGTTCGCGTTCCCCTGCGGCGGCACGCCGAACTGCCAGCGAACGTCGCCGCCGTCGCGCGCCCAGTCGCTCATGTTGAAGGGCGGGTTCGCGAGGACGAAGTCCGCCTTCAGGTCGGGGTGGAGGTCGCGGCGGAAGGTGTCGGCGTGCTGCGGGCCGAGGTTCGCCTCGATCCCGCGCAAGGCGAGGTTCATCTTCGCGAGCTTCCAGGTGGTCGGGTTCGACTCCTGTCCGAAGATCGAGATGTCGTCGAGCCGGCCGCCGTGCGCGGCGATGAACTCCTCCGACTGGACGAACATCCCGCTCGAGCCGCAGCACGGGTCGTAGACGCGGCCCTGGTACGGCTCGATCATCTCCACGAGCAGCTTGACGACGCAGCGAGGCGTGTAGAACTCGCCGCCGCGCTTGCCCTCCTTCGAGGCGAACTGGCCGAGGAAGTACTCGTAGACGCGGCCGAGCACGTCCTTCGCCTCGTTGGCGCCGTCTTCGCCGAAGCCGCCGACTCCAAAAC
>Ga0136621_1001070_pt1 | contig 11049 bp, 9 predicted proteins | sample AntDryUQ445A2306_FD_104673 | JGI IMG/M metagenome (GOLD analysis project Ga0136621, IMG submission 104673) | Polar desert sand microbial communities from Dry Valleys, Antarctica - metaG UQ445A (23.06) | ecosystem: Environmental > Terrestrial > Soil > Desert | place: Antarctica: Dry Valley...
CGTCAGGGTCCCGGTGAGATCACGTCCGTATTCGACCGCCGTCTCGGACGCACTTACCGCCGGGACGGTCACGCGCTCTCTGCCTCGCTTCCGCACCTCGTCGGCGAACCGGCGCCTGGCGACGGTGTACAGCCAGGCGAGCGCCGAAGGATCGTCCGGCCGCGACTCGGGGAGCGCGCGGGCGGCGTCGGCAAACACCTCCTGCACGAGGTCCTCCGCACGCTCGTGGTCCCCTGTCCGCTGCCGGACGTAGCGGTAGACGTGACCGTAGTGACGGCGGAACGCTCGCTCGACGAGATCGTTCACAACCGGTATCTCGTCACGGCGGCAGGAAAAGTAACGCGAGGCGACGCGCAGCAGCTGCGATGCCATCGTCGCACTCGAGGCGCACGGTCGCCTAACGGGCGACGCTGACCGCGGCCTCGTAGACCGGATCGCGGCCGAAGTTGTCGAGCTCCTCGGAAAGCAGGTCGCTCGCCTTCCGCGGCTCCTCGTTCGGGACGCGGGCCGGCTCGCCGTCGACGGCCACGAGCTCGAGCTCCTCGCAGTCCTCGTGGACGAGCTCGATCTGCCGGCCCAGACGTGAGCGCAGCCAGCATGCGAGCAAGAGCGCGTCGGCGAGCGGGCCGGCCACACGCAGCTCCTCGACAGCCTTGATTGCGGGCCAGAGAGCCGCGAGCGACCGGCGCCATCCGAGCCCACGCGACCAGGCGATGTCGGACACCGCCACGCGGTCGAAGAAGGCGGTGAGCTCCCCGTAGGCGGCCGGGAGGTCGCTCCACTCGCCCGAGTCCACCACGAGACGCCCGGCGACGTCGACGAGCTGGGCGAACGGTGGCGCGGCGAAGGGCGGCTCGCCTCGCCAGCGCAGGAAGACGGGCAGATCCGCGACGAGCAGGGGCTCGACGATGCTTCCCGGAGCGACGGCGCGCTTGCCCCGAAGATGGAGCTCGATCACCTCCGAGCAAACATGGTGCCCCTGACCGGGCAACGGGAAGCAGCGCATCGAGAGCTCGGCGTCGAGCCGGTCGTCGCCCGCGTCGGGCTCGGGAACGAGCAGGATAGTGCGCGACGGATGGCGCTCGGCAAGACCCGCCAGCGTCTCGGTCGCAGCCTGAAGCCAGTCGGGCGGCACCCAGGCCATGTGGGTCATCACGCTCGTGCGGAGATCAGGCCCCTCCGTCTCGGCCTCGACCGACTCTCGCAGAGCTACGAGCCGCCGCTCGATCGAGCCGACGTCGACGCCGTGCCCCGTCCACTCCTCCACCGTGGAGGCCGCGCTCGTCAGTGGTGCCTCCACTCGCGCGTGTCCCGCTCGATCAGCTCGTCCGCCGACGACGGCCCCCAGGTGCCGGCCGCGTAGTTCGGAAACGACGGCCGGTCGCGCTGCCAGGCGGCGACGATCGCATCGACGAGCTGCCACTGCTCGTCGACCTCGTCGGCACGTGTGAAGAGCGTGGCGTCGCCGAGCAGGCAGTCGAGGATGAGACGCTCGTAAGCCTCCGGCAAGCCGGTGCGGAACGCGCCGCCGTAGAGGAAGTCCATGTTCACCGATCGAATCGACATCCCCTGCCCGGGCACCTTCGCTCCGATCGCGAGCGAGACGCCCTCGTCGGGCTGGATGTGCACGTTCAGCACGTTCGGGCGCAGCCCGTCGGAGCTCATCTCCTCGAAGGGCGGATGCGGCGCCCGCTGAAACTGAATCGAGATGGTCGTGTCGCGGCGGGGAAGGCGCTTTCCGGTTCGTACGTAGAAGGGAGTGTCGGCCCAGCGCCAGTTGTCGACGTAGAGCTTGGCGGCGAGGTACGTGTCCGTCGTCGAGTCGGGTGAGACGTCGGGCTCGTCGCGGTAACCCGGAACCTCCTCGCCCTCGATCCAGCCGTGCCCGTACTGCCCGCGTACGACGCTCTTGGGCCCCGGTGTGTGCAGCGAGCGCAGCACCTTCACCTTCTCGTTGCGAACCGAATCGGCGGTGAAGTCGATCGGCGGCTCCATCGCGGTCAGGGCGACGAGTTGGAGCAGGTGGTTCTGGAAGATGTCGCGAACGGCGCCGGCCTGCTCGTAGAACCCCGCGCGGGCGCCTACGCCGATCGACTCGGCGACCGTGATCTCGACGTGGTCGATGAACTGGCGGTTCCAGATCGGCTCGAAGATCCCGTTCGCGAACCGCAGTGCGAGCATGTTCTGAACCGTTTCCTTGCCCAGGTAGTGGTCGATCCGGAAGATCTCGGGCTCACCGAAGTGCTGGGCGAGCTGCGTGTTCAGCGCCCGCGCGGAGGCAAGGTCGTGTCCGAACGGCTTCTCGATGATCAGACGCGTCCAGCCCTGCGCCTGCCGGCGCTCCCCCAACTCGCGAATGATCGTGCTCATCGCACTCGGCGGCACCGCCAGGTAGTACACGCGGTTGCCGGCCGTGCCGCGCTCCTCGTCGAGCTTCGTCAGACGCTCGGCGAGGGCGTTCTGGCCCTCCTCGTCCGAGAAGTCGGCCGCGATGTAGCTCATCCCCTCCGCGAGCCCCTCCCAGGTCTCCTGCCGGAACTCGTCCCGCGCGTGCTCCCGCACGGCCGCCTCCATGCGGGCCCGGAAGCCGTCGTCCGTCTCCTCCGTGCGGGCAACGCCAACGAGGCCGAACTCCTCGGGCAAGAGGCGCCGCAGCGCGAGCGAGTAGAGCGCCGGCATCAGCTTGCGCTGGGTGAGATCGCCCGAGGCGCCGAAGATCACCATCGCGCAGGGCTCCGGCGTCCGCCGAAGCCGAAGCCCTTCGAGCAGTGGGTTCTCCTGCGTCTGGGGTTCGACCACGGTCACGCGCGTGGGTCGAGCGGTCGTTCCATCGCCTTCTCGATCGCCCGCACCGCGTGGCCGCCGAACTGGTTGCGAAGCGCCGCAGCTACCTTGGCCGAGAAGTCGATGTCGCGCCTGGAGGAGAAGCGGGCGAATAGCGATGCAGACAGCACAGGCATCGGCACCGCGCAAGAGATCGCCTCGTTCAGCGTCCAACGGCCCTCACCCGAGTCCTCGACGTACGGTGCGATGTCCTCGAGCTCACCGCCGTGCTCCTCGAAGCCCTCGTGCAGCAGCTCGAGCAGCCAGGAGCGGATCACCGAGCCGTAGCGCCAGATACCGGCGATGCGCAGCAGGTTGAGATCGAACTCCGAGTGGTTCATCAGCTCGAACCCCTCCGCGTAGGCCTGCATGAGCCCGTACTCGATCCCGTTGTGGACCATCTTCACGTAATGGCCGGATCCGCTCGGGCCCACGTGCGCCCAGCCCTTCTCGGGCGCGAGCGAGGCGAACACGGACTCGAGGCGTCCGACCGGCTCCTCGTCGCCGCCGACCATCAGGCAGTAGCCGACCTCGAGGCCCCAGACGCCGCCGGAGGTGCCGACGTCGACGAAGTGGACGTCGTGCTCGCGCGCGCTCGCGTAGCGTCGCTGAGAGTCGCGGAAGTACGAGTTTCCCCCGTCGGCGGCCGTGTCGCCCGGTTCGACCTTCGAGACGAGCTCGCGGATGGTGCGCTCGGTCACCTCGCCCGAGGGCACCATCACCCAGATCGCCCGCGGCGGCTCGAGCTGGGAGATCAGCTCGTCGACGGTCTCCGCCGTCGAGTCGACCTGCGGGTCGTAGGTCATCACCTCATGGCCGTCGCGGCGAAGGCGCTCCGTCATTCCCGACCCCATGCGGCCGAGTCCCACCATTCCGAGCTTCATAGTTCCTCCAGTCTGATGCGCGCGACGCGACGGCCGCGCTCCTTCAGCGCCTCGTAGTCGCCGGCCGCCTGGGCGCGGATGAGCTGCCTGAACCCGAACGGCCTGTCCGGAATCGGCAGCTCGTCGCCCGGATCGTCGACGACCTGGATGAAGAGGCCCGTGTTCGGCCCGCCCTTGTGCAGCTGGCCCGTCGAGTGGAGATAGCGCGGGCCGAGCCCCCGCGTGACCACGCAGCCCGTCTGCCGCGCGCGCTCCACCAGTGGTTCGAGCCGCGCCTCCTGCGCGGGATCGGTGAAAGCCAGAATTGCGATGTAGTCGCCTTCCCGCGCCTCGCTCAGGAGTTCCTCGATGGAGCCATCCGGCTCGAGGGGGGTCTCGCCGTCACGTTCGAGGATCGCCTCGGTCCGATCCTTCGCCTCCTGGACGTTCGGCTGGTCGAAGGGGTTGATGCCGATGATCGAGCCGGCAACCGCGGTCGCGAACTCCCACGCGAAGAACGTTCCGCCGAGATCGTACGGATGGGACGTCTCGACCCCGGCCAGCTGCCGGTCCGAGCCCTCCATGTGCTCGCCTGGGACGGGGACGAGACCCTTGCCCTCCTTGCCCGTGGACTCGGCCAGCAGCTGCTCGACCCACAGTCCGACGCCCGCAGGCTCGTCGGCGAAGCACACCTTGTCCCGCCCCTCTCGCCAGCTCTCGCCCATAGCGAGCCCCAACGTGAGTCCGGGGTTCCCCTCGGTCGCGCGACAGGCCTCGACCATGGCGCGCGCTCGATCGAGAAGTCGCGCGAGGTCGAGTCGCATCAGCGCTGCCGGCACGAGTCCGAACGGAGAGAGCACCGAATAGCGCCCGCCGATCGTCGGCTCGCCGGAGAAGACCCGCCTGAAACCGCGCTCATGCGCGGCTCGCTCGAGCTCGGATCCCGGGTCGGTGACCGCGGCGAAGCGGGCGCCGTCGCCGCCCGAGCGCTCGAAGAAGAAATCGAGGTGCGAGCGCGTCTCCAGCGTCGTGCCCGACTTGGAGGACACGACGAAGAACGTGCGCGCGAGATCGAGTAACCCTTCGAGCGCGCGAATCGCCGAGGGGTGGGTCGTATCCAGCACGTGGAAACGCTCAGTAGCGAACGTCCGCCGGAACACCTCGGGGCCGAGGCTCGAGCCGCCCATCCCCAGCAGGACGTAGTCGTCGAACCCGGTGAGCTCAGCGGCAAAGCTGTCGAGCTCCTCGACCCGCTTGCGCATCCGCAAGGGCTCCTCCAGCCACCCGAGCCAGCGTCCCTCGCCGGCGCCGGTCCAGAGACTCGCATCCCGCTCCCAGATCCGCTCGACGAGCTCCGCCGGCTTCACGCGCCGACGAGCTCGCCCTGCTTCGAGCGCACGCCCTGAAGGAGCTCGTCGAAGGAGTCGGCGAACTTCTGGACGCCCTCCCGCTCGAGCGTGTCCGTGACGTCGTCGTAGTCGATCCCGACGCGCTCGAGGTCGGCGAGCAGGGCGTGAGCCTCGTTGAGGCCGCGCACGAGCGTCGGCTCCACGCGGCCATGATCCTGAAAGGCCTCGATCGTCTCCTGCGGCATCGTATTCACCGTCTCGGGGCCGATCAGCTCCTCCACGTAGAGGACGTCCCGGTAGGCGGGGTTCTTCGTCGAGGTCGACGCCCAGAGACAGCGCTGCCTCGTCGCGCCCTTCGAGGTGAGAGCCTCCCACCGCTCCCCGGCGAAGACCTGTCGATAATGCTCGTAGGCGAGCTTGGCGTTCGCCACCGCGAGCTTGCCTCGCAGCGCGAGCGCCTCGTCAGAGCCGATCGCCTCGAGCCGCTTGTCCGCTTCCGTGTCGACCCGCGAGACGAAGAAGCTTGCGACCGAGGCCACGCCGGTCGGATCGCCGCCGTCTGCGACGAGGCGCTCGAGCCCGCGCAGATAGGCCTCGACCACCTCCCGGTAGCGCTCCAGCGAGAAGATCAGGGTGATGTTGATCGACTTACCCCTCGCGATCGAGTCCTCGATCGCGCCGAGACCCGGCTCCGTTGCCGGGATCTTCACGAGCAGGTTCGCCCGGTCGATCCACTCGTGCAGGCGCATCGCCTCGTCGAAGGTTGCCTCACGCTTGTACGCGAGCGACGGGTCGACCTCCATTGAGACGTAGCCGTCCTGGCCCTTGCCGTGGTCCCAGACCCGGCGGAGCAGATCGCAGGCGTCCTGAATATCGGTCACTGCGAGATTGAGGAAGATCTCTTTGGCGTCCGTCGCCCGTTCGAGGCAGGAGCGCAGCTGGTCGTCGTAGGCATTGCCCTCGGCGATCGCCTTCTGGAAGATCGTCGGGTTCGACGTCACGCCGACGACCGCGTCCTCGCGCATCATCCGCTCGAGGCCCCCCTCATGGATGAGCTTTCGTGAGAGGTAATCGATCCAGACGCTCTGGCCGTGCTCGGACAGCTCGTGCAGCTTGCTCTCAGGCATTGACTCGTGTCCTTTCCATTGCTTCGATCTTCTCCAACCGGCGGACGTAACGCTCGCCGCCGTCGAACCTCGCTTCGAGAAACGCGCGTACGAGCTCCGCCGCCAGCTCCGGGCCGACGACCTCCGATCCCAGACAGAGCACGTTCATGTCGTCGTGCTCGACGCCCTGGTGCGCGGAATAGACGTCGTGGCAGATGGCGGCGCGGATCCCGCTGAGCTTGCAGGCCGCAACGGCAGCTCCCACTCCGGACCCGCAGACGAGGACGCCTCGCTCCGCGGCGGCGGACTGGATCGCCTCACCCACCGCCCGCGCCTTGTCCGGATAGTCGACCGGCTCGTCGCTCGAATCGGTGCCCAGGTCCAGTGCGTCGTGGCCGAGAGCCGCGAGCTCGGCGAGAACTCGGTCGCGAAGCCTGACGCCCCGGTGGTCGAATGCGACCGCGACCCTCACGGCTTCCTCCGCGACACGTTCTCGACGGTGTCGGACACGCGGATCGAAAGCGCACGAGAGCGTCCCACGATGCTTACGTTACCCGGCGCCCGGGGGGCTCGAACCCGGCGCATAGAATGGCCGCGCCGTCGTCGACCCGGGAGGCCCCCCGCATGAACGAGCACGAGCGCTGGCAAGAGCTGGGACAACAGCTTCGCGTCGACTCGATCCGGTGCGTTGCGCCGACCAAATCGGGCCACCCGACCTCTTCGATGTCCGCCGCCGATCTGATGGCGGTGTTGATCTCCAAGTACCTGCACTACGACTTCGCTCAGCCGCAGAATCCGCGAAACGACCACCTCGTCTTCTCGAAGGGTCATGCGTCGCCGCTCCTGTACGCGATCTACAAGGCCGCAGGCGCGGTCTCCGACGAGGAGCTGCTCACCTTCCGGTCGTTCGGCAGCCGGCTCGAGGGCCACCCGACCCCGGCCCTGCCCTGGGTCGACGTCGCAACGGGATCGCTCGGTCAGGGGCTGCCGATCGCGGTCGGCATCGCGCTCGCCGGAAAGCGCCTCGACCGCCTCCCGTACCGGACCTGGGTCCTGTGTGGTGACAGCGAGATGGCCGAAGGGTCGATGTGGGAGGCATTCGAGCACGCGGCGCACGAGGGGCTCGACAACCTGACGGCGATCATCGACGTCAACCGCCTCGGCCAGCGCGGCGAGACGATGCACGGCTGGAATCTCGACTCCTACACCGAGCGGGCGCAGGCGTTCGGCTGGCATGCGATCGCGATCGACGGCCACGACGTGGCTCAGATCGACCGCGCCTACGCAGAAGCGGTCTCGACGAGCGGCCGACCCACCGTCATCGTCGCACGCACGCTCAAGGGCAAAGGTGTTGCCGCCGTCGAGGACCAGGCAGGAGCCCACGGCAAGGCGCTCGACGATCCGGAAGGGGCGATCGCCGAGCTCGGCGGGCCCCGGAACATCCTCGTGCAGGTGTCCGCGCCCGAGGGGAACGGCGGGCCCCACCGTTTCGACGCCGGCGAACTGCTCCTTCCCGAGTATCAAACCGGAGACGAAGTGGCCACCCGAAAGGCATACGGCGATGCGCTCGCCGCGCTCGGCGCAGGACGCGGGGACGTCGTCGCCCTCGACGGCGAGGTCTCGAACTCGACCTACGCCGAGATCTTCGCCAAGGCCCACCCGGAGCGGTACTTCGAGATGTACATCGCCGAGCAGCAGCTCGTGGCCGCGGCGGTCGGGATGCAGGTCCGCAAATGGGTCCCCTTCGCGTCCACCTTCGCCGCCTTCTTCTCGCGTGCGTACGACTTCATCCGCATGGCCGCGGTCAGCCGGGCGAACATCAGGCTCTCGGGTTCCCACGCGGGCGTGTCGATCGGAGAGGACGGCCCCTCGCAGATGGCGCTCGAGGACCTCGCCGCCTTCCGAGCGGTTCACGGCAGCACCGTGCTCTACCCTTCGGACGCGAACCAGACCGCAAAGCTGGTCGCGGCGATGGCGGATCGAGACGGAATCGTCTATCTACGGACGACTCGCGCAGCGACTCCCGTGATGTACGGCGCCGACGAGGACTTCGCCGTTGGCGGCAGCCGCGTCGTTCGCTCCTCCGACAGGGACGACGTGGCGATCGTCGCCGCCGGAATCACGCTGCCCGAGGCCTTGAAGGCGGCTGACCTGCTCGACGAGGCGGGCGTGAGCGCACGCGTGATCGATCTCTACTCCGTGAAGCCGGTCGACGGTGAGACCCTGCGGGCCGCGGCGGATGCGACCGGTGGACGCCTGATCACGGTGGAGGACCACTGGCCCGAGGGCGGGCTCGGCGATGCCGTGCTCGATGCGCTCGCAGATACCGACGAGCCGCCGCGCGTGGTGAAGCTCGCCGTGCGCGGGATGCCGACATCGGGAAAGCCCGCGGAGCTGCTCGCGGCGGCCGGGATCGACGCCGGCCACATCGTGGAGGCAGCGAGGCAGCTCGTCGGCACGGCAACGGCAGGCGCGACCGAGCGGTAACGCCGGTTGCCGCCCGGGGGCACGGGTCCGATCGCCGGCCCCCTTCGCTGCGGCTCGCTCTACCCTAGGAACATGGCAGTCGTAATCGCATCCAGCCTCCGCAAGGAGCTCGCGGGGGATCCGCTCTTCGACGGTGTCTCGTTCAAGGTCGAGCGGCGAGACCGCCTCTCGCTCTCGGGGCCGAACGGGGCCGGTAAGACGACGCTCCTGCGTATCCTGGCCGGCGAGACGCCGCTGCACGGCGGCGAGCTCGCCTTCTCGAAGGGGACGCGCGTGGCGCTGCACGACCAGCGGCCGCCGCTCGTGCAGCGACTGACGCTCGGCGAGTACGTCCTCGGAGGCGCGTCCGACCTCGCCGCGACCGAGGCTGAGTTGCGCAGGCTCGAGCAGGCGATGGCCTCAGGTGACCACGGCCCCGCCACGCTCGCCCGCTATGCCAGCGGTCAAGCTCGGCTCGAGCATGCCGGCGGCTACGCCTGGCGCGAGCGGATCTCCGCCGTCGCGCGCGGCCTCGGGTTCGGAGACGCGGAGCTCGACCGGCCGCTCACGAGCTTCTCGGGCGGAGAGTTGACGCGCGCCTCGCTCGCGCGCGCGCTCGGCGGCGACCCCGACCTGCTCCTCCTGGACGAGCCGACCAACCACCTCGACATGGCGAGTCTCGAGTGGCTCGAACGCGAGCTCCAGGCAATCGATGCCGCGGTGATCCTCGTCGCTCACGACCGCTGGTTCCTGGAGGCCACGACGACCGCCGTGCTCGAGCTCGACCGTGGCCGCTCGACGTTCTTCCCCGGCCCGTGGCATCTCTGGCGGCAGGAGCGCGCGGCGCGCGCGGCGGCGGCGGCCACGACCGCCGAGCGGCAGAGCGAGGACATCGCGCGCCTCCAGCGCTTCGTCGATCGCTTCCGCTACGGCACGAAGGCCAAGCAAGCGCAGGCGAAGCTGAAGCAGATCGAGCGGATCGAGCGCGTGCGCGTGGACGCTCCCAAGGAAGGCAGGCGCACGCTCGGGTTCGAGTTCCTACGGCCCGCGCGCAGTGGCCGGACCGTGCTCGAAGCAGAGGGTCTCGAGCTGGTCGCGGGCGACAAGAAGCTGCTCTCGGGCGTCTCGCTCGCCCTCGAGCGAGGCGAGCACGTCGCGCTCGTCGGCCCGAACGGCTCGGGCAAGACGACCCTGCTCGAGACGGTGCTCGGCAACCGTCCGCCTCGCTCGGGTGAGACGAGGCTCGGGTACGGCGTCGAGACGGCGTACTTCTCGCAGCAGGAGATCGAGCTCGATGAACGCGGCAGCGTGCTCGAATGCACCCAAGGCGCGACCGGGCTCCGGCGCCCCGAGGCTCAGGCCCTGCTGGGCCGCTTCCTCTTCTCGGGCTGGGAGGAGCACGAGAAACCCGTCGCCGTCCTCTCCGGAGGCGAGCGGCGGCGCCTGGCACTCGCGCTCGTCGTCGCCTCCGGCGCGAACTTCCTGATCCTCGACGAGCCGACGAACCACCTCGACCTGGAGAGCCGCGAAGCCCTCGAAGCGGCGCTCGAGGCGTTCCCCGGCACGATCCTGCTCGTCTCGCACGACCGAGCCGTGCTGGACGCGGTCGCCGAGCGCATCCTGGCCGTCGAGGACGGCGCTATTCGCTCCTACGACGGGAGCTGGGCCGAGTACGTGCGCGCCCGTGAGGAGCGGGCTGCCCCGATCCCCGAGATCAAGCCGAAGGCCGTCCGACAGCCGAAGACGGCTGACCGCCCCCAGACGAAACGGCCGAGTCAGCTCGAGCTCCTCGAGGCCGAGATCGAGCGGCGCGAGGAGGCGCTCGCCGAGCTCGAGCAGCGGCTCGCGGCCGACTGGGCGGACGTCGATGCTCTCGCCGCCCACCGCAGGGCGCGGGACGAGCTACAGGAGCTCCTCTCCCGCTGGGAGCAGGTGTTCGATCACTCGGGCGCCTAACATGCTGCGATCCTGGGCGTCCCTCGTCCTCGCCGCCGGCGCGCTTCTGGCGGGCTGCTCGGACTCGAGTCTCTACGGCGGCATGAATCAGGATGAGGCGAGCGAGGAGGCGATGAACGCGGTCGGCCGCGAGGTCCGTGACGCCCAAAGCCCGCTCCATCGTCACCGCGTGGCGCTCGGCAAGCTCACACGAGGAAGGAATGTCCCGCGGCAGGCAGGTCTGGGTGGCACGCTTTCGCGATCTCACCGCGGGCGACGAGTTCTGCGTCCGCATCTGGGCCCAGCGGGCGCTGGCCATGCCCACCTACAACGCCGAGTTTGACGCGTGCGACCCGGCGGGCATACCCCCACCAGCGGAGAAAACCTCTTCCGGACAAGAGGTCTGATGAGCCCGTTCCGCCGCCGCGAGGCGGGATCGATGGAGGAGCGCTTCCTGCGCCCCGATGCGGCCGCGAAGGCCCGCCGCAGCTCGCTTCACCCGACGGC
>Ga0136621_1001071_pt1 | contig 11049 bp, 10 predicted proteins | sample AntDryUQ445A2306_FD_104673 | JGI IMG/M metagenome (GOLD analysis project Ga0136621, IMG submission 104673) | Polar desert sand microbial communities from Dry Valleys, Antarctica - metaG UQ445A (23.06) | ecosystem: Environmental > Terrestrial > Soil > Desert | place: Antarctica: Dry Valley...
GCGCCAGGCCGAAGCGCTCGGCGTGCTCGACGACCATCAGCGACGCGTTCGGCACGTCGACGCCGACCTCGATCACGGTGGTCGCGACGAGCACGTCGAGCTCGCGAGCCTTGAAGCTCGCCATGACTCGTCGCCGGTCGGCGGGACGCAAGCGGCCGTGCAGACAGCCCACCCGGTACCCGCGGAGCTCGGCGGCGCGCAGGCGCTCCGCCTCCGCCTCGGCAGCTCGGGCGACGCTGGTCTCCAACTCCTCGATCAGCGGACAGACGACGTACGCCTGCCGTCCTTCGTCGAGATGCCGCCGGAGGCGCTGGTAGGCCTCCGAGCTCCGCTCCTCGGTGACCCACCCGGTGACGATCGGCTTTCGGTCCGCCGGTGGCAGCGCGAGCTCGCTCGTATCCAGGTCGCCGAAGACGGTGAGCGCGAGCGTCCGAGGGATCGGCGTGGCCGTGAGGTGTAGAGCGTGTGGGCTCCGCCCTTCGACGAGGGCCGTCCGCTGGCCCACCCCGAAGCGGTGCTGCTCGTCCACCACTGCGACCGCAAGGTCTCGGAAGTCGACCTCCTTCTGGATGAGTGCGTGCGTTCCTACAACAAGCGGGGCGTCGCCCGACGCGATCAGCTGGCGCACTGCGGTGCGCTCGCGCGTGCCCAAGGAGCTCGTGAGCAGCGAGACTCGTATCCCGAGAGGCGTGCACAGCTCGTCGATCGTGAGGAAGTGCTGCTCGGCGAGCGTCTCCGTGGGTGCCATGAGGGCTCCTTGCCGACCAGTCTCGACCGCACGCAGAAGCGCGTAGAGCGCCACGACGGTCTTCCCCGAGCCGACTTCGCCCTGCAACAGTCGCTGCATCGGCGTCGAGCGCACGAGGTCGGCATCGATCTCCGCGATCGCCCTTTCCTGGTCAGAAGTGAGCGTGAAGGGCAGCGAAACCCGGTAGTGCTCGATCAGCTCGCCAGGCGCAGGCAACGGCTCGGCGGACGATCTCTCGCGCGCCGCAGCGGCTCGTGCGAGCGCGACCTGAAGCACCACGAGCTCCTCGAAGGCGAGGCGGATGCGACCAGTCTCCGCGTCCTCGAGCGCGCGCGGCGCGTGCAGCGAGGCGAGCGCGTCCGAACGAAGAGGAAGCCTCTCGCGCGCAAGCAGCGCGGCGGGCAGCGGCTCGCCTGCGTCGCGCACAAGCTCGAGCGCCTGCCCGCGAAGCTCCCGGAGCTTCTTCTGCGAGACGTCCTCGCCCGCCGGGTAGACGGGCGCGAAATCGGCGGTTTCGACCTCGCCCTCGAGGTCGTACGACGACACGGCAAAGCCGAACTTGTTCGCGCGCCCGCGCAGCCGGATGCTGATCCCTGGCAGCAGGCGTTGCTCGAGCCAGGGCTGGTTGAACCACGTCGCATTGATCTCGCCGGTCTCGTCGCCCACCCGCGCGGTGAGGATCTTGAGGCGCCCACGACGGCGGCTGGAGACGGATCGGACCTCGACTTCGACCACCGCCTCCTCGTCGCCGAAGAGCTCGCTGATGCTTTTTGCTGGAACCGGCACCTCGTAGCGCCTCGGGCGCTGCCAGAGAAGGTCGCTTACTCGCTCGATACCGATCCGAGCGAGCTTTCGCGCGAGCGCCTGACCGACCCCGTGCAGGCTCTCGACAGGTTCTTCGAGTCGCTCGGGCCTGGGGACGCTGCGCGGGCGGGGCCAGGCTTCAGGTGACGGTACGCCGGCGAAGCCGACAGGGAGCCGGACTGAAGCGCTCGCCAACGTACGCGTCACTCATCCTGGAACCAGAAGAAGCCGACGGCGCCTGGCCCCGTGTGCGTGCTGACCACTGCGCCGAGCGTTGCCGTGAACTCGATCTCCGCTTTCGGGCGGACGCGCCAGACGAGCTCGCTCAGAGTGCCGACCCACTCCGGGGCATCCGCGTGCGCGATCGCGACGCGCAATCCCGGCCGATCCTCGGTCGCGTCGGCGAAGCGCCGCTCGAACTCGGCGATTGCTTTCTTGCCTCCACGCACGCGTGCTACTGCGACGACCTCGCCGTCGGAGACGCTCAGAATCGGGCGGACGTTCAAGAGCGAGCCCGCGAGCGCCGCCGCGCGACCGATTCGACCCCCACGCTGCAGATACTCGAGCGTCTCGACGGTGAAGAGGACGGTGCTCTCCCACTGGAAGCGCTCGACGAGCGCGGCGAGCTCGACGTCGGTCGTGCCCCGCGCGAGCCGGCGTTGGATCGCGTGAGCGAGCAGGGCGATTGCGAGCGAAGCAGTTCGCGAGTCCACGACGTGCACTCGGTCGCCTCGGAGCTCCGAGGCCGCGAGCTCGGCGCTCTGGAACGTGCCGGACAACTTCGCCGAGACGTGCAGCGAGTAGATCCGCTCATAGCTCGCCAGGCTCTCATAGGTCGTGAGGAAGTCCTGCGGGGTCGGCTGCGAGGTGGCTGGAAGCACGGGAGACGTGCGGAGCTTCGAATAGAAGTCGGCGGGCCCGAGATCGGTGTAGTCCTTGAACGTCTCGTCCCCGAAGCGCACGTACAAAGGGACGAAGCGCATGTTGGGGAAGCGCGAAGGCGCCTCTGGGTAGTCCGATGTGGAGTCGAGGACGACGGCGGTGTTCTCGGCGGTGAGATTCATCCCCCTATCCTCCCAGCTGCGGCGCGCACAGCGCCGACGAGAACGTCGACGCCTTCGTCCTTTCGCACCAGGGCCACGCCAGAGCTCCGCGCGGCGCCGACTTCATCCGGGCCTGCCAACGCGCTCAAGAAGATGACACTCGCCTCGGGACACTGCTCACGGACTTCAGCCGCGACTTCGGAGCCGTCCAAGTCGGGCAGGCGATAGTCGATCACCACCACGTTGGCTCCGAGCTCCGAGCACGCGGTGGCAGCGGCGCCTCCCAGCGCCACCCCGCCGACAACCTCGAGCCCGTCGTAGCGACCGAGCAGGAACTCGAGAGACTCGCGATAGATGTCGTTGTCCTCGACGAGCAGCACGCGAATCGTCACTCTGCGACCAGGAGCAGGGGGTAGTGCGGCTGGCCCCCGTGGTGCGCCTCGATCTGGACGTCCGGATGGTCGCGCTGAAGGGAGGCGACGAGGCGGTCGAGCGGTGGCGCATCTTCTCCGGCGAGGAGGCCGAGCCACTCCCGGTCGCCGTCGAGGACGCGTTCGACGACCTCGTTGACGACTGTGTCGAGATCCTCGTCGGAGACGACCACGGCGTCGTCGACGAGGCCGAGATACGCGCCCTTCGAGATCGTGATGCCGTCGAGTGTCGCGTCACGCGAGGCGACCGTGACCTCGCCGGTCGTGACGGCCGCAAGCGCGTCCCGCATGTCCTTCTCGTTCTGCGCCGGCGAGTTGGTTGCGATGTAACGCCCCATTGCAGCGAGGCCCGCCTGCACCGAACGGGAGGGCACGATGTGCACCGGTTTCGAGCTGAGGCCGACCGCCTGCTCTGCCGTGAGGATGACATTGGCGTTGTTCGGCAGGACGATCACCTCGTCGGCCGGGGTCGCCTCGATCGCGTCGACGATCTCGGAGGTAGACGGGTTCATCGTCTGTCCACCCTCGATGACCCTGGTAGCGCCGAGGCTCTCGAACAGTCTTCGATTGCCCTGGCCCGGACAGACCGCGACAAGACCGGTCTCGAGCGTGACCAGCGGTGGGAGAGAGCTCCCTGCGGCTTCGGCGAGGCGCTCCGCGCGTTGCGAAGTCTGCACGTGCATGTTCGCGATCTCGACGCCTTCGACGACGCCGACCGCGGTTCCCGTAGCGAGCGCGAGCCCGGGATCGTCGGTGTGGACGTGCACCTTGAGCGCGGACTCGTCGCCGACGACCAGGAGCGAGTCACCGAGCCGCTCGAGCGCGCTCTCGAGGGCTGCCTGGTCGAGCCTCTCGCCTTCGACGACGAACACCGTGCAGTAGCGGTACTTCGACAGCTCCTGATGGATCGCCTCGAAGCCCAGAGCCTCGCTCGCCACCGGCGCATCCGGGAGAGCCTCGCCGGCCATCCCCAGCGCAAGCCCGCGCGTGATCTCGACGAGCCCAGCGCCACCTGCGTCCACGACGCCTGCGTCGCGAAGGACCTCCAGCATCTCCGGAGTGCGCGCCACCGCGTCCTCTCCACGTGCGAGCACGGCGGCCAGGAACTGCGGGGGCGAGAGGCGTCGATTTTCCTTTCTCTCCCCCTCCTCCGCCATCTCGCGGATCACGGTCAACATCGTTCCCTCCACCGGGCGCTTTACGGCCCGGTACGCGGCGTCGCTCGCCCCGCGAAACGCGCGGCGCAAGCGCGTCGTGTTGACATTGCCCGACTGCCCGAGCACGTCGACGAACCCGCGCACGATCTGCGAGAAGATCACGCCCGAGTTTCCTCGTGCGCCCATCAGCGCTGCGCGCGAGAGCTCCTTGGCGACGGCCTCGCTCCCCACTGCGCTCGACTTGTCGAGCGTCTCGACGATCGAGCGCAAGGTCAACACGAGATTGGTGCCGGTGTCGCCGTCGGGTACCGGATACACGTTCAGGTCGTCGATGCGTTGCCTGTGCGCCTCGAGGTTCTGCAGCGCGGCACGAGCGACCTCGCGCACGATCTCGAGCTGCATCAGCGCCCGCGGACCTTGTCGATGTGGACTTCGAGCGCCGCGACCGGCAGCCCGACCATCCGCTCGAGCTCGTAGAGCACCCGCGCGCGGACGGCGGTGGCGACCTCGGCGAGCTTGAGACCGCGCTCGACGACCACGCGCAGCTCGATCACGAGCCCGTCCTCACGCCTCTCCACGACGACGCCCTTCTTGCCGCTCAACGACAGCCGCGACCAAAAGCCGGTTCCAGCGAGTGCGACGACGCCGTAGCTCTCGGCCGCCGAAGAGCGGACGATCTGGGCGATCGCCTCTTCGGAGACGGCAACCTGGCCGAACTCGGTCGACGCGAGAACGTGGTGGCCGCGTTCCACGGCGCGAGCTTAGTGCTTTGCCGGTCTAGAGCGCTTTTTGGACTTTGCCGGCCTTGAGGCAGCGCGTGCAGACATAGGCGCGCGTGGGGCGGCCCTCGAGCAGAACTCGGACACGCTGGAGGTTGGGGTTGAAGCGCCGCCGCGTTGCAACCATCGAGTGGCTCCGGTTGTTGCCGAAGCCGGGCTTCTTCCCACAGATCGCGCAGACCTTGGACATGCGGCCGAGCAGTCTAGCTACTAGGCGCAAGATCGGAAACCGCTCGCGCGGATTTCCGATCGCGCGGCTGGTCTCTTGGCACAAGATCGACATCCGCTCGCGCGGATCTCGATCGCGCGAAATCGCTGAAGGCGTCCGCTTCGCGGCCGCGGAGCTCGGTTGAAGCTGGGGGTCTACCGGCTCGCGGCTGCTCGCAGGTGCGAAAAGACGTCAGCCATCTCGAGCGCGCTGCGCACGGCCTCCGCGCCCTTCTCGACGCGCGGCTCGGCCTGCTCGACACGATCGAGCGTGAGGAGGCCGAACGAGACCGGCACGCCGGTCTCGAGCGCGGCGAGCTGAAGCCCGCTCGCGGCCTCGCTCGCGACATAGTCGAAGTGCGGAGTATCCCCGCGGATAACGCAGCCGAGAGCGACGATGCAGGCAAAACGGCGGGTCTTGGCCAGCGCCGTCGCGGCGACCGGAAGCTCGAACGCTCCCGGGACGACCATGATGGTGATCGCGTCGCGGCGCACGCCGGCGAGCTCCAGCTCCTCGAGCGCGCGGTCGAGGAGCCGCGACGTGACGTTGCCGTTGAAGCGCGAGACGACGATGCCGACGGCCCGCCGACCGCCGTCGGGGACGCCCTCGAGAACCGCGTAGCCCTCGGGGATCTCGAGATCCCCCGCCGCGTGCTCGAGAGACGGCGCGACCACGATCGCCCCGGCGCTCTCGGCGTCGGGCTTCGACTCGGGCAGCTCGGAATCGGGGTCGAGGAGCTCGGGCTCGGGAGCGAGGAGCTCGTCGTCGGGTTCGGACTCGAGCTCATGCTCCGATGCCGGCTCCGGTTCACCGTCCGGCTCGAGGTCGATGTCGGGAGGGGGCGCTGCGATCGACCACGTCTCGACGTTGCCGCGGCGCTCTGCGGCCCCGGCTGCGTCGTCCTCGACTCCTGGCTCATCCACGACGCGGGGCCACTCCGAGAGGACGTTCTCGCTCGAGTCGTCGATGCCGACGTCGTTGTCGCCGTCGCGGTTCACGTGTCGCTCTCTCTATCAGGCTCGGGCTCGAGGCGCGCGCCCTGGTGGTGCAGCTTCGTGATCGTATGTCCGAGCTTCTCACGTTTCGCGTTGAGGTATCTCGCGTTCTCCGCCTGTGGCTCGACCTCGATCGGCACCTGCTCGACGACGGTCAGGCCGAAGCCGTCGAGGCCCGTGAGCTTGCGCGGGTTGTTGGTGAGGATCCTGATCGTGGTCAGGCCTAGATCAGCCAGGATCTGGTTCCCGATCCCCCACTCCCGTGCGTCCGCCGGGAACCCGAGTTCGAGATTCGCCTCGACCGTGTCCAGCCCGGTCTCCTGCAGCTCGTACGCCTTGAGCTTGTTCAGGAGTCCGATTCCGCGACCCTCTTGGGCCATGTACAGGAGGACACCGGAGCCCTCAGCCTCGATGCAGGCGAGTGCCAGCTCGAGCTGCTCGCCGCAGTCGCAGCGCAGAGAATGGAAGACGTCGCCGGTGAGGCACTCCGAGTGCACGCGGACGAGGACGTTCTCGGCGCCGTCGATGTCGCCCTTGACGAGGGCGACATGCTGCTTGTCGGCGATCAGCTCTCGGTAGGCGATCGCCTGAAACTCACCGTGATCGGTGGGCAGCCGGACCGAGACCACGCGCTCGACGAGCTTCTCCTGCCGGCGCCGGTGCTCGATCAGATCGGCGACCGTGATCATCTTCAAGCCGTGCTGTCGGCTGAATAGCGTGAGGTCGGGCACGCGTGCCATCGTGCCGTCCTCGTTCATGATCTCGCAGACGATTCCGGCGGGTATCAGGCCGGCGAGACGGGCGAGATCGACTGCGGCCTCGGTCTGACCCGAGCGCTGCAGCACGCCGCCGGGCTTCGCCCGCAGGGGAAAGACGTGGCCCGGTTGCACAAGGTCCTGCGGGGTCGAGCCCGGGTCGATAGCGACCTGGATGGTGCGCGCGCGATCGGCGGCCGAGATCCCGGTCGAGACCCCCTCGCGCGCCTCGATGGAGACGGTGAACGCCGTTCCGAGCGGCGTCTCGTTGTGCTCGGTCATGGGCCGTAGCGCCAGCTCGTCGCAGCGCTCGGGTGTCAGGCAGAGACAGATGAGCCCGCGCGCGTGGGTGGCCATGAAGTTGATCGCCTCGGGCGTGACGAACTGGGCTGCGATGGTCAGGTCGCCCTCGTTCTCGCGGTCGGCGTCGTCCACGACGATGACGAACTTGCCGGAGCGGAAGTCCTCGATCGCCGCCTCGATCGTCGAGAAGGGCGAAACGGTCTCCGGGGCCTTGACCACGCTCACTCCCCTGATCGTAGCCCCCGCGCTCCGAGCAGTCGCTCGACGTACTTCGCGAGCACATCGGCCTCGAGGTTGACCTCCTGGCCGGGCGCAAGAGCGGACAACGTCGTCGCCTGGAGGGTGTGTGGAACGAGCGCGACCGCAAACTCCTCGGCGCCGAGCTCGGCCACGGTGAGCGAGACGCCGTCGATGGCGACCGAGCCCTTCTCCACGCAGTAGCGAAGCACGTCCCGGGGAGCCTCTACGAACACCCGCAACCCGTCTCCCTCAGCTTCGACGGACTGAATGCGGCCCACCGCGTCGACGTGGCCCTGTACGTAGTGACCACCGAGCGGATCGCCTGCCCGCAGCGCGGGCTCGACGTTCACCGCATCGCCGGCCGAGAGACGTCGGAGCGTCGAGCGCGTGAGCGTCTCCGGCACAGCGTGCATCGAAACCCGAGCACCGTTGACGGACTCGGCAGTGAGACACACGCCATTGATCGAGATCGAGTCGCCTGCGTCGAGCTGCTCAGCCGTCTTCGGCGCTTCGACGACGAGCGCAAGCCCCGTGCCACCCTCTGCGGAGACGACTCGGCCGAGCTCGCGGACGACCCCCGTGAACATGCCGAGAACGTAGCTCAGTGGCGACCACTATGGCTCGTGGACGTAGCCCTGGATCACGACGTCGGCTCCGATCGGTCGCGATTCGAGCCGCGTGAGCGCGACCGGCGCAGGGAGCCCGGCGAGCATCCCCGAGCCCTCGCCCGAGAGCTTCGGCGCGACGAAGACCAGCAGCTTGTCGACGAGGCCCTGCTCGAGGAAGGCGGCGGCGAGCGTCGGGCCACCCTCGAGCAGGAGCGACTGCACACCTTCTTCTGCAAGCGACTCCAGCTCCTCGCGAAGCGTCCCCGGCCGCAGCTCGAGCTCGGAGCCGTCGGGCAGCGGACCTTTCCCGAAGGCGAGCCGGCGTGGCTGCCGGATCACAGGGACACCGCGAGCGTCGAGCCGCGGGTTCTCCCAGCGCACCGTCCCCATTCCCACGGCGACAGCGTCGGACGCCGCGCGCAGCACGTGCACGAGGCGGCGCGAGTCCTCTCCGCTGACCCAGCGCGAATCGGGCATTGCGACCCGCCCGTCGAGCGAAACGGCGACCTTGTAGGTCACAAACGGCCTCTTTTCGCTGACCCACGTCCGCCACTCTTCGATCTGCTGGCGGCAGCGGAAGGCGAGCTCGCCCTCGACGAGCTCGACCTCGATACCCGCTTCTGCGAGCCGCGCGAGCCCGCCGCCGTGGTCTGGATGCGGGTCCGATTGGCCGGCGACGACCCGCGCGACTCCCGCGTCGACAAGCGCCTCGGCGCAGGGGGGAGTGCTCCCGTGATGCGCGCAGGGTTCCAGCGTGACGTACACGGTCGAACCGCGAGCCTTCTCTCCGGCGGCCGCGAGCGCGTTCGCCTCAGCGTGTGGTCCCCCCGCCCGCGCGTGCCAGCCTTCCCCCGCGACCTCGCCGGCAGCGACCACGACCGCCCCGACGACCGGGTTCGGGTGGGTGGTCCCGCGCCCACGCTCCGCGAGCGCGACCGCCTGTTCGAGAAACTCGGCGTCCATGAGAACGATCCTAGGAGCTCTTACCGCCGGAAGAGTCGCGCCACGAAGAAGCCGGCCGTGTCGTGGAGGTGCGGAAGCGTTTGCAGGAACTCCGGCCGATTCGGATGACGGAACCGTGGCCACTCCTCGGCGAGCGAGGGGTCGACCTCGAGTCCCGAGGCGTCCACGACCGCCTCCGATTCGTCAGCGTTGATCGTGCACACCGAGTAGACGATTGTTCCTCCCGGGTTGACTCGATCTGCCGCGGCGCGCAGCAGCTCCAACTGAAGCTCCGGGAGCGGCTTCGCACGCCACCGGAGGTCCGGCCGTCGGTTGAGCACGCCGAGGCCAGAGCATGGCGCGTCCACGAGCGCACGATCGAAGCCGTCGAGCTCGGGCGGTAGGTGGCGGCCGTCTGCGACGACGACCTGCATGTTCGACGCTCCGAGCCGACGCGCCGTCACCTCGAGCTCGTGCGCCCTTGCCTCGTTCACGTCCACGGCGACGACTTCGCCTGCGAGCATCGTCGCCTTGCCCCCGGGGGCGGCGCAGAGATCGAGCGTTAGCTCGCCTTCCTGCGCGCCGACCGCGAGCCCGACGAGCTGCGAGGCGCGACTCTGCGGCCAGATGCGGCCCTCGGCCAGGACGCTCTCGTCGATTCGGTCGACGATCCAGGCGCCCGGGATTTCGGGATCGAGGGTGCCCTCCACCTCGCCATCGACAAGACGTATCGCGACCTCCGCCGGCTCGTTCTGCGCGCGCATGAGCTGGATAGCCTGGGACGCGCCCAGGTCGCGCCACCACGTCTCCGCCACCCAGTCCGGATATGAATGCTTGAGCGCGGCTTCGCGCGCGCTCGTTTCCGGGAGCGCGTCCAGCAAGTTGTCGATTCCATCGGCGAGGCGCCGGAGAACCGCGTTCGTGAACGCGACCGCGCGCGAAAGCCCGGCCGCGCGAACGAGCTCGACCGACTCGTTCACCGCCGCATAGCGCGGGACGCCACCGACGAACGCGAGCTGATACGCGCCCAGGCGCAGGGCCGCTCGGACCGGCGGGTCGAGGCGGTGCACCTTTCGTCGTCCGAGGGTCTCGATCGCGTGATCGAGAGTCCCCACCCGCTGCACCGCGCCGTACGCGAGGCGCTGTGCAAGCGCGCGATCCCGCTCGTCCAGCCCGGCTGCCGCGGTGCGGAACGCATGATCGGCGTACGCATCGTCTTCGAAGACGCGAAGGAGAACCTGGAAGGCCGCCCGCCGCCCAGGGCTTATCTGAGCCCGCGAAGCCATGCGTCGTATTCCATCCTGCGCCGACCCTCGGGCTGCACCTCGATCGGCTCGAACGAGCCTTCTTCGGAGACACGCGCGCGCCAGACCGTCACGTCTCGATCGTGGAGTCGGGCACGCGCCCCGATGTGCGGGGAGAGCGCTCGAACGCGGTTCACCAACGCTTCCGGCGGTAACGAGAGGTCGAGGACGCGATCTGCGGCGGCGATCTTGTCGGCGTACGTGACGCCATCGTTCATCTGTGGTCGATACGCACGGTCTGGATCCTCGAGAACGTCGGCCAGGAGCTCGACCGCGATCGGCGCAGCCTTGGCGAAGACCTCTCCTGCGTCATCCTCCGGCTCGATCGAGAGTGCCCGCTGCGCGGCGATCGGCCCGGCGTCGAGCTCCTTCACGAGCTCGATGATCGTGACGCCGGTCTCCTCGTCCCCGGCCATCAGCGCGCGCTCGACCGGAGCCGCACCTCGCCAACGCGGGAGGAGCGACGGATGCACGTTCAGCCAGAGGCGCTCGGCCAACAGCGACTCGGGAACGAGGCGGCCGTAAGCGACGGCGACAACCGTCGGCGCGTCCAGCTCCAGCCCGGCCTCGAGCAGATCGGGTTGGAGCACCGGAATCCCGAGCGCCGCCGCCGCGGCCTTGGCCGGAGGCGGCGCAAGCTTCCGTCCGCGCCCCGCGGGCGCATCCGGTCGAGTGAGCAGGCAGCTGATCTCGTGCGTGACTGCGAGCCGGTTCAGGACGTCGGCGCCGAAC
>Ga0136621_1001072_pt1 | contig 11048 bp, 6 predicted proteins | sample AntDryUQ445A2306_FD_104673 | JGI IMG/M metagenome (GOLD analysis project Ga0136621, IMG submission 104673) | Polar desert sand microbial communities from Dry Valleys, Antarctica - metaG UQ445A (23.06) | ecosystem: Environmental > Terrestrial > Soil > Desert | place: Antarctica: Dry Valley...
GCTGCTTAATTGCGCGCGGCAGTCATATGACCGTCGATTTTGCTGATGTCGTCGCCCTCACGAACGGCGCGAAATTTGTACGCGGCGATTTGCACATCCACAGCTACGGCGGTTCGCATGACGTGTCTGACGCTGCGGCCACACCGCAAGGGATTGTAAATTCCGCGCAGTCTCACGGACTGCGACTAATCGCTATCGCTGACCATAATTCGATCGACAATGTCGAGGCTGGCGTTGCCGCTGCGCTCTCGCAACCATTGCTTGTCGTGCCTGCTGTGGAGCTAAGCACTATGCAGGGGCACTTGCTATGCTATTTGCCGGACTTCGCTTCATTACAACGGTTTTACTTAGAACTTACTGTCCGGGACTTTGGTCTAGCAAATTCCCGGGTCGAGAATTCTATGGTCGATTGTCTGAGCAAGCTACAAGATTTCAATGGGTTTGGTATTCTTGCGCATGTGGACGGTCCGAAGGGCCTTGAAGTGGAAATGCCGGGTGGTAGCCCGCATAAAGCGGACATCCTCTGTCACCCGGCGCTGTTCGGCTTCGAGCTAAAGAACGCATCATCTGATGTTTCCTACGGTCCGACGGACCCAGACAAGACTCGACGGCAGTTCGGGATTGAAAGGCGCGAACGATCAGGCGGCTCTGCATCGGCACTCGCGCGAGTTTTGAATTCAGATTCGCACACGCTCGGGGCACTTGGCCGGAATACTGCAGGAGATCAAAGGGTCACCCGCTACAAATTGCACGCTCTCACTTTCGAGGCGCTTCGCCACGCTCTGAGGGATTCCGATGCCCGCGTCCGCCTAGAAGATGAGCTACCGCGCACTGTGCCCGTCGTAACCGGAATTCGCTTCAAAGGCGGGTTTTTACGCGACCAAATGATTCATTTGAGCCCAAATCTTACGTGTATCATCGGCGGGAGAGGAACCGGAAAGTCTACGACGTTCGAAGCGATACGATGCTTCTCGGGGAATCCGAGCGGCAATACTGTCATTAATTCTGACGTGTGGCCGGACCGAGTAGACCTCCAGTTTGTGGAGAGGTGGGAGGGCACCTCCTGATCCACAACGTCCCGTACGTGAACTCTGCAAAAGCTGTGAAGTTTGGGACACTCGTATCAACGCTGTGTTTGGCGGGCGACGTCACTCATCGGCCCGACACTCACGTCGCATACTTCATCGGCGACGCGCCGTGCACGGCTGCGGGCGTGCCGATCCAGCAGATCAAGCATAGCGACAGCCCTAGTCAGCTGACAGTGGACATTCGGGTCAGCAGATCTTTCTCGAACAAGCCTAGGGAAGGATATCGCGACTACCACCATAAGATATCGACCTATGCGTCCATTCTGTCGGGGCCGGCTGAGGCCATCGACCCGAGCGTGACGGCTAAGTCGTTTATTGCCATCAAATCGGACACCCCGGAATCCGTCTTCAATTACGTTGACACAGCTTCCAGTCGAGCTGGGATTCATAACGTGAATTACAGGCTCGCCGACGAAATCATTGCAATCATTGGGCTCGGCGGAACAGGCGCCTACACCCTCGATCTTGTGGCGAAAACGCCAGCCAAAGAGATTCGTCTCTTCGACCGGGACAAGTACCTACAACATAATGCCTTCCGAGCCCCCGGAGCGCCAAGTTTGGCGGTGCTCAGACGAGCTCCGTACAAGGTTCGGTATCTCGGACGCATCTACTCTGCGATGCACAGCAAAATCATCGCGCATCCAGAGCATATTACGGCCACGACAGCTCACCTGCTGGACGGCGTCACGTTTGCATTCGTTTGCGTCGACGGCGGGGAGGGCAAAGAGGCCATCATCCGCGCGCTCGAGGAGCGGAACATTCCCTTCGTGGACGTCGGTATCGGCGTCCAAGTCGTCGAAGGTCGTCTGATCGGCGTCGTGCGCACTACCACCAGCAAACCGGGAATGCGTGGTCATTTGCGCACCCGAGTATCTTTCGGAGATCAGGATGTCGGCAATGAATACGGCACGAACATCCAGATTGCCGAATTGAACGCGCTCAACGCCGCGCTAGCCGTGATCAAATGGAAGAAGCTCCGGGCCGTGTACTTAGACTTGGAAGGCGAGCACCACTCCACCTTCACTATCGACGGCAACTCGATGATTAACGATGATCAAGAGAAAGACGACGATGCGGCATGAGTTCGTTCAGTGCGTTCCCGAGCGATTGGACGAAGGGGTGTTGTATGTCTCCCTTCCGTACACGACGGCAGTGCACAGGTGCGCGTGCGGGTGTGGCCACGAGGTAGTGACGCCCCTTTCGCCAACAGATTGGTCTCTGATATTTGATGGAGAGACGGTCTCGCTCACTCCATCGATCGGCAATTGGAGTTTTCAATGCCGATCCCATTACTGGGTCGAGCGTGATCGCGTCGTATGGGCTCCCGCTTGGTCTTCTCGTGATATCGCGGAAGGACGCGCTCGGGACTCCAGACGCAAAGCGTCGCACTACGAAGTGGTCGAGACGAAAGGCGCCAAGTCGCAGGTTCGCCTTGGATGGAGAAGGCTCTTTCACTGGTTCGGTAGCTAGTTCATCCAATCCTCCCAGCCTCCAAATGCGCCAGCCAATCCGCCGTTGCATCAAACTCCGCTCGATCGATCGGCAACTCGCCGGCTCACGACAGGCCGGGTGAGGGGCCGCCAACGGACTAAATCCGTCGCCGTCGCGCGCGCTCCTCGCCCTCCAGTGCTCGCCATGCCCCCGGCATGGCTGCGCGCTTCGCCTCGTCGGCGCAGCCGACCATTCCTTGGCTCTTCGCGTGAGGTCGATCTGCTGCGCAGCTTGCCCTTGCGCTCGGCAACTCATGGCTCGGCAACTCATAAGCGGCTGACTTGTTGAGCGAATGGAGGCACAATTGGAAGCAGGATGACCAAGCGGGGGGACAAGGCCCTGGCGAAGGGGACGGGCGGCGCGGCCGGCGGCGCGGGCGGCGGCGCGGGCGGCGGCGCGGGCGCTCGGCCGCCGGCGCCGGACTTCGATTTCGCCGGGCTCAAGCTGCCGCCCGAGATGTTCTCGCCGCAGGGGGTGCTGGCGCTGGCCGACGTGCTGCCGGTACTGGTTGCTTATGTCGACCGCGAGCAGCGCTACCGCTTCTTGAACAAGCCGCTGGCCGACTGGTTCGAGCGGCCGCGCTCGGAGATTTTGGGCAAGACGTTGCGCGAGGTGCTCGGCGAGGAGGCCTATGCGGTGCGCGAGCCGCTGATCGCCGCGGCGCTGGCCGGCGAGCGGCAGTATTTCGCCTCCGACTACGACCATCCGACGCGCGGGCCCCTGGCCGTCCAGACCAGTTACGTGCCGTGGATCGCCAATGACGGCAAGGGGCGCGGCGCGGGGCGCGGCGAGGTGCGCGGGGTGGTGATCGTCGTCGCCGACATCACCGAGCAGCGCTCGACCGAGCGGGCGCTGCGCGAGAGCGAGGCGCGGTTCCGGCGGATCGCCGATTCGGCGCCGGTGATGATGTGGGTGACGCGGCTCGACCGCACCCGCGACTTCGTCAACGACGCTTATGCCGAGTTCGCGGGGCTTTCGCGCGAGCAGGCGCGGACGTTCGACTGGCGCCAGATCATCCACCCCGAGGATGCCGACCGTCTGGTCGCCGAGAGCCAAACCGGCGAGGCGAGCCTCAAGCCGTTCGCGCTCGAGGGCCGCTACCGGCGCCACGACGGCGAGTACCGCTGGCTCAGGAGCGTGTCGTCGCCGCGGTTCGGTCCCGACGGCGGGCTGGCGGGCTTCATCGGGGCGGCGAGCGACATCACGCTGTCCAAGGAGGCCGAGCTCGAACTGAAGGCCCAGGTCGAGGAGCGCACCGCCAAGCTGGGGCAGAGCGAGGCGCAGTTCCGGGCGATCTTCGAGACGGTGCTCGAAGTGCTGGTCCTCCTCAAACCCGACGGCACAATCGTCGAATTGAACCGCAAGGAAGCGGCGTGGCGCGACCGGAATTACGACCAGGCGATCGGCAGCAAGATCTGGGACGCGCCGACGTTGCTGGCCTACCCGCAGCACATCCCGCTGATGAAGCGCGCGGTGAAGCAGGCGGCGAAGGGCGAGCTGTTCAACGAGGAAGTGACGATGGAGCGCGAAGGCGTTCCGACCGCCTACCTCGACATCTCGGTCCAGCCGGTGCGCGACAACAATGGCAAGATCATCTACCTGCTGTTCGAGGCGCGCGACATCACCGACCTGAAAGCCGCGCAGGAGCAGCTTCGCCAGAGCCAGAAGATGGAGGCTTTGGGCCAGCTCACCGGCGGCATCGCCCACGATTTCAACAACCTCTTGACGGTGGTCGTCGGCGGGCTCGACATCGTCGCCAAGCGCGCCGAGGACGAAAAGCTCAGGCGCTATGCCGAGAACGCCCTGTCGGCGGCCGAACGCGGCGCCCGGCTGACCGGCCAGCTGCTCGCGTTCAGCCGGGTCCAGCGCCTCGAAGTGCGGCCGACCCCGGTCGTGCCGATCATCATCAACATGCGGCCGCTGCTGCGCAACGTGCTCGGCCCGGGCATCGAAAAGCGCTTCGACCTCGACGGGGAGGAACTGCCGGTGATGGCCGACCCGACCCAGCTCGAGGTCGCGGTCCTCAACCTCGCGATCAACGCCCGCGACGCGATGCCCGACGGCGGCGTGCTGACGTTTCGGACGCGCCCGGTGAAGATCGCACATGATCCCGATCTCGACGAAGGCGATTACATCGAGCTGTCGATTATCGATACGGGGCCCGGCATGAGCGAGGAGGTCGCGGCGCGCGCGTTCGAGCCGTTCTTCACCACCAAGGAAGTCGGCAAGGGCACCGGCCTCGGCCTGTCGATGGTCTATGGCATGGCCAAGCAATCAGGCGGCATCGCGCGTATCGAGAGCAAGCCGGGGGAAGGGACGACGGTCAAGATGTGGTTCCGGCTGGCCGAGCAGGATGCCGCGTCGGCCGATGCGGACGACCTCGACCCCGACCACCCGGTGATCGATCCCAAGGAAGCCTCGGTGCTGGTGATCGATGACGATCCCGACGTCCGCGGCTTCATCGTCACCAGCCTCGCGGAGCAGGGCTATCGGGTCGGCGAGGCGAGCGACGGCCGCAAGGGCCTCAAGGCCTTCGCCCGGGAGCGGCCCGATCTGGTGATCCTCGACTTCATCATGCCGGGCCTGTCGGGCGCCGAAGTCGCCAACCGGATCCTCGCCGACGCTCCCGACCAGCCGATCCTGTTCGTGTCCGGCTACAGCGAAACCGAAGCCGTTCGGCGGGTCGCGCCGCACGCGCCGCTGCTGACCAAGCCGTTCCGCTCCGACGCACTGGACAAGGCGGTGCGCGGGGCGCTGGCGGGGGGTTGAGCGGGGGCACGAAGCGCTACCGCCAAGATTGACTCACGGGGTGCACCTCTTAGTCTTGCAGTCATGTCAGCGTGGTTCCGTCGGCGTTATCTCGACCTCCTCGGCTCGATCTACATCTACAACGAGCACCGGGGCTACACGGCGATCGATCGCGTGCTGGAGGCTGTGAAGACGCGCTGGCCCGAGGACCGGGCGCTGATTGCCAAGATCGAGAAGCACCGGGCCGACGAGCGCAAGCATTATCTGATGTTTCGCCGCTGGTTCGAGCGCCGCGGGGTGATGCCGTTCGCGGTCGACCGGACCTGCGGCCATATCGACCGGTTCGTGGGGATCATGTTCCGGTCGCGGATCGACGACCTGGACCCCAGGCTGATCATCGGCCGGGATTATCTGTTCGAGCGCCTGTGCCGGGTCATCTCACTGACCGAGAAGCGGGGCTTTCGCCAGGTCGAGATCCTGCTGCGCAATCCGATTGTCCGCGAAGACAAGGCCCTGGTGAAGATGTTCCAGATCATCAAGGACGACGAACCCGATCATTGGGCGCCGTATGACGGATGGCTCCAAGCGCATGGCAAGCGGCCGCCGGGCTGGAGGGAGCGTGCGATCGACAGCTTCATTCATTCGGAACTGCTGGTGTTCAAGCTGCCCATCCTGTTCCTGACGCCGCGCCTCGGACGAAGGATCGACTGGGCCGACGCCGACGAGCCCGCCCAACCGCCCGCAGACCCGATCGCCGCGGTATCCCACGGCTGAAGGGCTCGACTTGAGCGCACTCGCCGAGCGCCTGTCTTCGCGCAATGCAGCAGTGCTGCTGGCGCGAAACACCGTCGTCAGCTGCTTGGTGTTCGCCGTTGGCCTTGCGCTGCTGTGGGCGCTCGTCGAGTTCGGAGGAATGAACAAGCTGGTCGCCGCCGCGCTCGGGTTCCTGGCCAGCAATTCGATCCATTACGCGTTCGGCCGGGCCTGGATCTACCGCGGGACCGAGCGCGGATTGGCGTCGGGTTACGGCTATTTCCTGATCAACGCCGGGATCGGCCTGGTGATCACGATCGCGTTGTTCGCGGCCTTCCTTCGCTGGACGTCGATGCACTATCTCGTCGCCCGGATCGTGGTGTCGGTATTCGCCGGCCTCACCATGTTCCTGCTCAACGCCATGCTCAATTTCAAACGCCTATAATCCGCATGCGCATTGCCCTGTTTTCCGGGAACTACAATTATCTCCGGGAGGGGGCGAACCAGGCTTTGAATCAGCTGGTCCGCCATCTGGAAAGCGAAGGCCACCCGGCGCGGGTCTATTCGCCGACGACCGAAAATCCTGCGTTCGAACCTGCCGGCACGTTGGTGTCCGTGCCCTCGATCGCGCTTCCAGTTCGAACCGAATTCAGACTGGCGCTCGGCCTTTCCGGAACCGCCCGCGACGACATAAGGCGATTCTCGCCGGACATCGTCCATCTGTCGACGCCCGACATCCTCGGAACCAGGGCGCAGACCTTCGCGAAAAGGCTCGGCGTTCCGATCGTCGCCAGCCTTCACACGCGGTTCGAAACCTACCTCGAATATTATCGCCTCGCTTGGACTCGCCCGATTCTCGAGGCGCACCTCCGCCGCTTTTATCGCCGCTGCGATCATGTCCTCGCGCCGACGCCGGCTCTCGTCGAGGAAATGAAACTCATTCGCGGCGACGATCGGGCCAGCCTGTGGAGCCGCGGAGTCGATCGAGCCTTGTTCAACCCGGCGCGGCGGGACCCGGAGTGGCGGCGGTCCAAGGGCTGGTCCGACGATGAGGTGGTGATCCTGTTCTTCGGCCGTCTGGTCGCCGAAAAGGGCGTGGACCGGTACGTTTCGACCGTCCGCCGACTGCAGCGCCGCAATGCCAATATACGTCCGCTGATCGTCGGCGCGGGACCTGCGGCAAGCGCCTTCACCGCGCTCCGCCATGAGGTCATGGCCGGCCATCTCGAGGGCACCGAACTGGCACGCGCGGTCGCCAGCGCCGACATTCTGTTGCATCCGAGCAAAACCGAATCCTTTGGCAATGTCGTCCTGGAGGCGATGGCCTCCGGACTGGCGGTCGTGGGCGCGGAAACCGCGAGCGCGACGGCCCTGATCGAGCACGAAAAGACCGGAATCCTCAGTCCAGACGATGATGAGAGCTATTCGAAAGCCGTCATCTCGCTCGTCGAAAACGCCCGCCGCCGGGCCGACCTCGGCGCCGCCGCCCGGCGTGCGAGCACAGCCTATTCATGGGACAACGCCTCCCGCAGCGTCGCCCAAGCCTATCAAGAGACGGTGTTCAGGGGCCCCCGCCCGCGCGGCGATTAGGGCCGCCAGCCGGAAAAGCTGCCGAGCAGCCTGACCAAGAGCGACGTCCGCGAGGTTCTTCAATTCCGGCGGGGCGACCGCAGCTAGCCCGCCATGCGCTTGGCGCCGAGGCCGACGACCATCTGGTTGGCCCGCTCGTAGCTCAATGGGCGGCCGAACAAATATCCCTGGATGGTGTCGCAGCCGAGGTCGCGCATGCGCTCGAAATCCTCGGCGGTCTCGACGCCTTCGGCGGTGACCGACATGCGGAAGCTCTTGGCGAGCTGGACGATCGACTGGATGATCGCGACATTCTCCGGGCGGGTGCCGGCTTCGCGGACGAAGCTGCCGTCGATCTTCAACTTGTGGAACACCGCCTTGTTCAGATAGCCGATCGACGAATAGCCGGTGCCGAAATCGTCGAGGGCGATGCCGACGCCGAGCGCGCGCAGGCGCTTCAGGACGTCCAAAGTGGTGCCGTTGTCGCCGAGGAACACGCCCTCGGTGACTTCGAGCTCGATGCGGTTGCCAGGCACCTTGTGGCGGGCGAGCGCCTCGCTGACGACGTTGGGCAGCGCCGGCAGGATGATCTGCTTGGGGCTGATATTGAGCGCGACGGTGATCGGCTCGGGCCAGGTGGCGACGGCGCGGCAGACTTCCTCGATCACCCATTCGCCGATCACCGGCATCAGGCCGGCCTCCTCGGCGACCGGGATGAAGACGTTGGGCGGCACCAGCCCGCGCTGCGGGTGGTTCCAGCGGATCAACGCCTCGAAGCCAATCAATTTCTGGTCCCTGGCGTTGACCAGGGGCTGGAAGGCAAGGTGGAACTGTTGCGAAGCGATCGCCGTGCGAAGGTCGGTTTCGAGGCGCACCCGGTCTTCCTGCTCGGACTGCAGGGCGGACGAGAAATAGCGGGCGATGCCGCGGCCGGCGCCCTTCGCTTCGTAGAGCGCGAGGTCGGCCTTGAGGATCAAATCGTCGACCGTGGCGCCGTCGATCGGGCCGAACGCGCAGCCGATCGACACGCCGATGCGGATCTCGGTCTGGTCGATCATATAGGGTTCGGCGACCGCCTTGATGATCCGGTCGGCCATCCCCTCGACCGTGCGGCGGCTCTGCGCGTCGATGACGACGATGGCGAACTCGTCGCCGCCCATCCGGCCGACGTGGCCGTCGCCGCCGACCTCGTCGACCAGCCGCTTGGCGACCGCGCGCAGGACGGCGTCGCCCTTGGGGTGGCCGAAGGTGTCGTTGACCGGCTTGAAGCCGTCGAGGTCGAGGAACAGGATCGCGCACGGGACATTGCTGACTGTCGCGGCGCGAAGGGCCTCGCCGAGCAGCTGCCGGACGCGGCCGCGATTGGGCAGGCCGGACAGCACGTCGACGTTGGCGAGATGGGTCAGCCGCTCCTGCGTCTGGCGGATCTCGGTGATGTCGGAGCCGACCCCGCGGAAGCCTTCGAAGCGCCCGGCGGTATCGACGATCGGGTCGCCGGCGATCGAGATCCAGCGCTCGCCGCGGGCGGTCTTGAGCTCCATTTCGAGCGAGTTGAACGGCTGGCGCTCGAGCAGCAGCCGGCCGAGCTCGGCGCTGCCGCCGAGCAGCGAGGGCAGCGAATGGCCGAGCAGCTGGCTGGCCGGACGGCCGAGCAGCGCGGTCATGCGCGAGGAGATATAGGAGACGCGGTTTTCGGCATCGACCTGCCACAGCCAGCCGACGCCGCGCTGCTCATATTCCTGCAAGAGCAGGCTGGCGCTTTCGCTCTGCGAGCCGAAATCGGCGTTGGTCTTCAACTGGTGGAACGCCCAGCGGGCGACGGCGAGCACGCCGAAGATCGCGACCCCGAGCGTGAACAGGATCGACAGCATGTGCTGGAAGGGCACGGTGTTGCGCCCGAGCAGCATGGCGAGGCAGATGCCGGCGGTGAAGGCCGACATCCAGGCGGTGACGCACGGCGGGACGACGACCAGGCCCAATGCGCCGATGCCGAGTCCGGCCATGATCGAGGCGGCGATTACCTGGGTGCCCGGCTGAAGCCAGGAGAACATGTAGAGCGGCAGGCTGAGCCACAGCAAGGCGCGCAGGGCGACGTCGCCGACCATCAGCCATTGCGGCACCTGGTGGCCCGAGCGGCCGACATGGGTGATCGCGTGGGTGCGGGCGAGCTGCATCGCGCCGAGATTGACGACCGCGACCGCGCCGCACCACGGCATCAGCCAGGTGAACGCGACCTCGCCCCACAGGATGGCGACCATCATCAGCGCGGAGACGATGTTGGCGGCGGCGAAGAACGGCGCCAGCTGGGCGCGCGAGATCAATTGCACGTCCCTGAGCGGAGAGCTTTCGCCATCGCCCTCGCGGCTGGTGAGGCCGAGCGATTCTCCGCCCGGAAGGCGCGCAGAAATCATCCGTTTGTAGCGATCTGGAGCTTCGTACATCCGCCTGCCGTTCCACGTCCGCCATTGCGGGTAGCTGAAGAGCGTTTAAGGGCGGTTAAGGAGTGGCTTTACAAATCGGTCAGCCGCCGAGCTTGAGCTCGTCGAGCTCACGAGTGACTATCGGGTGATAAAGCGGCCGCCCCCGCACGTAAACGCGGGCCGCGATCGGGCGTCCCCAGCTGGTATCGGCGGCGAGAGCCTTGATCAGCGGGCGGACGAACTTGCGCCGGCCCTGGCTGGTCAGGAACTGCTCGAGCGAGGGAACCGCAGGGTCGTAGCGGTTGGCGACCGCGAGATCGAGCCACGCGTAGCGCACTTCCATGTTGCGCGCGTCGTTGAGGCCGAACGCCTGGTTCAAGGCGTCGAGCCGCGCCTTGGGCAGCTTGCGCGGCAGCTTGTTGAGGAAGCGCAGCCGCTCGTCGGTGGTCCAGCGGCCCCAAGCCGCACTATCCGGAGCGCCGCCGCGAGCGAACGCCGCGACCGCTGCGTCGACCTCCGCGAACGCCTGCGGGTCGGGCCTGGCCATGTTAGGCGGGATTCCGGGCTGGTAGACCCAGCGGTCGAGCATCAATTTCCGCTCGAGCGCCTTGTCGCCCCTGATCAGATGCTGGCGGAGGTCGGCGAGGAAGATCGCCGAGGTCACCGGCTGGAACATGTGGCGCTCGAACCAGCCCTTCAGATAGGCGTCGAACCGCTCGCGCCCGACCGCCGCCTCGATGGTGCGCAGGAAGGCGGCGCCCTTTTCGTACGGGATATCGGTCAAGCCGTCGTCCGGGTCGCGGCCCTTGAGGTCGATGTGCAGCCGAGTGTCCGGCGCCGAGGCGCCGCCCAGTTCCTCGATCTCGTCGCTGAGCGAATCGACTCCCAGCGCGATCTGCTGGGCGGCGACCTTGGGACCGTAGATCGCCTCGACGATGCGGGTGGTTGCGTAGGTGGTCATGCCCTCGTTGAGCCAGAA
>Ga0136621_1001073_pt1 | contig 11046 bp, 11 predicted proteins | sample AntDryUQ445A2306_FD_104673 | JGI IMG/M metagenome (GOLD analysis project Ga0136621, IMG submission 104673) | Polar desert sand microbial communities from Dry Valleys, Antarctica - metaG UQ445A (23.06) | ecosystem: Environmental > Terrestrial > Soil > Desert | place: Antarctica: Dry Valley...
CGGTAGAGCCCTCCTCACCTGCACAGCGCGCCCGTTAGCCGCTTACCATCCTGCGGATGCGGGGGGCAAGGAGCACACCGTGTTCGTGCTGGGTGCCGGCGCAAGCCTTGGAGAGGCGCAGGATCGTCGACCCGTTCAGACCCGCGAGCATCCCCCGTTGGATGCAAACTTCTTTCAACGCGTTGCGAAGTACCACAACGACGCGCTGTTCAGCCGTGTGCAGTCCCAAGCCGAGCGCCTCGGTATTGACGACCTTGCGCGCACCGATGCTCCCGTTGGGTTGGAGGACTATCTCGGACGGCTCTACTTCAATGTCCAACACAACCCGCTAAGGGCCAGCGTCCAGGCGTACTTTCAACTGATCGATCTGTACGCCTGGGAGGTGCTTCGCACCACAAACTGGATGATTGGCAAGGCGGGCCTAATCAAGCGTGTCCTGCAGAAGGAGATCGCTGCCGACAGGAGCGTCTCAGTGATCACCTTCAACATCGACCTCCTCATCGAGAATGCCCTTGAGCGGCTTTCCCATTCCCGACCGAGCGCTTCCTGGGGGCTCGAGGATGCCTACGGATTCGCCCCCCCCGCAAACCTCTCACTCGCTTCTGCTCTTGCCCCAAGCAGGAGCGAGCACAGGGCCCGCCCGCGTGACTGCTCCCGGCGCTTAGGAGTAACCGACAGTCTGCTCGTTACTCCATCGCGCCGGGAGCGATGTGGACGCTGCACGCGCCGCGGCGATCGCTTTCACGCGAACGCGAGCGGCGGGGAGCTACCGGTGTGCTGCTCGCCCCCCCGACCTCCCCGCGGTGGGAATGCCCTCACGTAGCTCACGTGGCAGCCAGTCAGGGGGCAGCCACGAGCCCTACACCCCGGTCGGCGGGGTCGACGTCGGTGGCGAAGACCTCGGCGCGAGCAGACGCAAGCACTTTGGCGACGACGGTGTCAGCTCTGGCCGGCAGGCCGGCGCTGCGAATCTTCTCCCACCACAGCGCAGCGACGCCCGCGACGTGCGGGCAAGCCATGCTCGTCCCGCTCAACAGCGCCGTGCCGCCGCCCGCCTTGGCGGACTCGATCCCGACCCCCGGCGCGCAGATGCGCGGGAAGGTGTTCGAGAACGGGGCGATCTCCATGGTCTGGGCGACCGCGCCGACCGAGACGACGCCCTCCGCCGCTGCCGGAAGTGACGCCGCGATCTCGTAAGTTGGGTCCACGTCGCGGCGGCTCTCGTTGCCCGCCGCCGCGACGACGACCGTGCCGGTCCCGAAGGCCTCCTCCGCGCGCACCACGCCCATCAGCGCGTCGAACATGCGCAGATTGCCCCGGTAGGCCTCGAGCGCGCTCGAGGTCGCGAGGTCGGCCGGCCAGCCCCCGTCGGTCAACCGCTGCACGAGACCCGGGAAGTCAAAGCCCAGCGACATGGAGATGACGTGCGCATCTTGCTCGACCGCCCAGCGGATCCCCCGGAACAGCATCTCTGACCCGCCCCCGCCGTCGTCACCGAGGACCTTGCCGATCAACGCCGTCGATACGCCCCGAGCGATTCCGATTCGCTTGCCTTCCAGGTCGCGACCGAGGATCGTGCCGGCGCAGTGAGTGCCATGGCCCTGGCGATCACCACCGCCGCTTCCCGAAAAATCCTCCTCGACGAGCGTCACCCCATCAAACGCAGGATGGGAGCTGTCGATCCCGGTGTCGAGGACCGCTACTACGGTGTCGGCACCGGCGAACTGCGACCTGTCAGCGCCCACCGCCGCGATCCCCCACACGTCATCGCTGAAGTCGCCCTCCACAGCGAACGGCTCAATCAGCCGAATCGGCATCTCGGGGGCTACCGCGAGGACCTCGGGATCCCGCAGCAGCTCGGCCCTGCCCCTGGAGTCCACATCCTCCACCTCGATCACGGGCTCCGGCCGAGCAAACGCCCGAGCTTCGAGGCCAAAGCCACGGGCACTCCTAAACGGACTGGTGATTAGCTGTCGGTCGCGAAGAACGACGTGCTTGCCCATGGCAAAGGCCCCCTCTAAGTAGTGATTGGCTTAGGCCTTCAACGCCACCCGCCGTCTTTCACGACGGCACTCCCGAAGCAACTCGAAGAAACCGCACAGCTCGGCCCGGGCGAGACGTCAGGTCACGCGGGCAACCCAGGACCGACACTTCGCTCGAATAGGCCACGCCCAGGTTATCGGTTGGCGCCGCGAGCAGTAACGCGACCGGGCCCTGTGCTCGCTACTGCTTCGGGCGGAAGCAGAAGCGACCGAGAGGTCTGGCGGGCGGTGTCGAGGGTGCCGGGTTCGTCGATAAGCAGGAACCTGGCGAGGGGCGGCGGAGAGGTCCTGCTCGCACGTGATCGGGCGGCTTAGGTAGTTGCGCCGGACTCGAATCCGGCTTCGGTGAGTCCGCCGAGGATGATCCCGTAGACCTCGTCGGGATGGCCGCTGACGGCCCATAACTCGGCGAGGCGGCCGAGTCGGGAGGGAGTCTCGAGGCGTCTCAACGCATCGACGGCGGCAAGGCTGACAAAACCGAGACTGAGCCAGATGTCGGTGAGCTCGAAAACCCCCTCATCCTGCGGTTCTTCAGCATCGGGCTCGTCGGCCTGGCGCGCGAGGTCGTGCATGTGGATCAAGATTGGTGGCTCATAGCTGCCGGCCTCGAAGTCGTCGCGGTACCACCATTCCCAATCCTCGGGATCGCGTGACCAAGAGGTGCTTCCCCGAAGATCGAAACCGGTGGTCACGTCCCACATGGCAAACCAAACCACTTCCACGCGGTCCGGGATCGGCGCCTTTTCAAGCAGCCAAGCCCGCAGGTCCGTGGCTGCCTCTTCGTAGTCGAGCCCGCGGAGCTGATCCCAAGCGGCGTGTCGACTGCGGTGTTCGCAGTCGCTGATCAACGCGGCCATGCCGTCGGAGACCGAGTGGTGGTCGGCAACGACCCGTTTGATGGCGTCTAGATAGTTCAACTGACTTGCAAGACTAAGGCCGCCGTCCGCCGCCGGCTCGGCGAGCTCAGACTGCCCCTCGTCGTGCGCGAGGCGAGCGAGAACGACGACTATGCAGGGCTTTTCGAGTGGGCCGGCCAGGACTCGAACCTGGGACCTACGGATTATGAGTCCGCTGCTCTAACCAACTGAGCTACCGGCCCGTCGCGGTGATCGTAGGTCGTGCGCCACCGCTGTGGCACCCCGGGACGGCAGGCCGAGCGCGCTGCGATCATCCTCACGCCTACCTGCGCTGCGGCGGGCGCGCCCATGACAGACCCCGACAAGCCGAGAGACGACGCCCCGCCGTCGGAGCACCCGCCCGCAGAGGCTGTCGGCTCCGCGCCCGTGGAACCGGTGACCCGCACCTTCGAGGGGCGCTTCTCGGTAGTGGGCGGAGTGCGGCGCACGGTGGCCCGTGGCACGCTGGTAAACGCGGGGTTCCTGGTGGCGGTCAGCGTGCTCGGGCTCGTCAAGGGCGTACTGGTGGCCGGCTTTCTGAGCACCGAGGACTACGGACTCTGGGGAGTGGTCGCGGTGTCGGTGATCACGCTCACCTGGCTGGCCCAGACGGGCATCGGCGACAAGTACGTACAGCAGGACGAGGGCGACCAGGAGGCGGCGTTCCAGAAGGCGTTCACCCTCGAACTGGGTTTCTCACTCTGCGCGATGGTGTTCGTGGCTCTGTGCGTCCCGCTTGTGGGCTTCGCCTACGGGCGAAGCGACGTGTTGCTTCCCGCCCTGGTGCTCGCCCTCGCGCTCCCCGCCACCGCGTTCACGAGTCCCGTGTGGGTCTACTACCGCCAGATGCGGTTCCTGCGCCAGCGTCTGCTGCTGGCGGTGGACCCGGTGGTGGGGTTCACGGTGACGATCGGGCTGGCGGTGGCGGGAGCGGGCTACTGGAGCCTGGTGGTCGGTCTGGTCGTGGGACCCTGGGCGGCAGCGGCGGCGGCAGCGGCAGCCTCGCCCTACCCGATGCGCCTGCGCTGGGATCGCTCGGCGATGCGCGAATACCTCTCCTTTTCGGCTCCACTATTCATCCAGGGGGCCAGCGGCCTGCTGATCGCGCAGGTGGCGCTGCTGGTGGGCGAGTGGCAGCTGGGCCTTGCCGCGGTCGGGGCGATCACGCTCACCTCCCAGATCACGCAGTTCACCGACCGGGTGGATGCGATCGTGACCGGCGCTCTCTATCCCGCCATCTGCGCCATGCGCGACCGGCGCGAGCTGCTGTACGAGTCCTTCGTGAAGTCCAACCGCCTGGCACTGATGTGGGGCGTCCCGTTCGGGGTGGCGGTGTCCCTGTTCGCCGACGACATGGTGCGCCTCGGCCTGGGCGAGAAGTGGTCAGAGGCCATTCCCCTGCTGCAGGCGTTTGGTCTGATCGCCGCCGCCAATCACATGGGCTTCAACTGGCACGCCTTCTACCGGGCCGAGGGCCGCACGTGGCCGATCGCCATCGTGGCGGGGGCCATGGCGGCGGTCGCGGTGTGCGTGACCCTCCCGCTGATCGCCGCGGAGGGCCTCGACGGATTCGTGATCGGCTCGGCGGCGATGGTGGCGGTGGGCCTAGCCGGCCGCGCCTATTACCTCAGCCGGCTCTTCCCGGGCTTTCAGATGTGGCGCCACATGGCGCGCGCGATGGCTCCCACCGTGCCGGCGGCGCTGGCCGTACTCGGGCTGCGCTGGGTGGCCGAGATGGACCGGGGCGTGGTTGTCGCGCTGTCGGAGCTCGTGCTCTACGGCCTGGTGACCGTGCTCGCCACGCTGGCATTCGAGCGTCCCCTCCTGCGCGAGGTGGCCACCTATCTTCGCCCTGAGCGGCGCGCAGCCACCGCCGGCGCCTGAGCGCCGCGGCCACCACGCGCTCGAGCCCAGATCAGAGGGCGCGGCTGGTCCAGCGAAAGTCGACTTCGGCGGTGGAGCCCTGGTAGGCGTTGTCGCCGGTGGTAGGCGAGGAAGGCGCTCCGCCGTCCGGGAAGCGCACCGAGAAGCGGTAGATCCTGTGGCTGCCGGCGGCCATCCGCCCAAGCCTCTGCTCCCCCAGCCCGCTGAGCTTGCCGCGGTAGATCCGGCGCGGAGCGCGCGCGTTGGTGATGTCCTCAACCGTGAGCACCAGCCTGTTCGAGAGCTCGCCACCGTTGCGCCCGGGGCTGTTACGTACCGCAGACCCGGACAGCGTCATCGCGATCGGCGCCTTATCGCTCGCCGTGAGGGTGATCGTTCCGGTCGTCTTGCCTCCCGGGGCGAGGGACGCAGCGCGTAGAACGGCACCTTCACGCGAGCTCATATGCAGGGCTCCCGCAGCGATCGACGGGTCCTGGAGGCGCTGCGCCGGCTGCTTGGCCTGGACCGCCGAGAGACCCCAGAGGACGGGAGGACGCACAGGAGCGTGGCCAGGGTACGAAAAGCCTTCGTCATGCAGCACCTCCTTCGATTGTCGAGCGGCGCCACCCAACAACTTTCCTTCGGTAACCCGGCTGACTCCCTTGGGAGTCCCGTGGCTTTGCGGACCCGCCTCACGGCGGGGGTGCCCTTTCGGGAGGTGCCTGTCCTAGTTATGTATCTCCGCTATCGGTCGGGACTACGCGGCCATGATCGTGAGCGTCAGGGGTGGACGGATAGGGCGGCGGGCCGCTAGGGCCTGAGCGCGGCAGCCACCGCGCGCTCCAGCTCGCTGGCGCTGAAGGCGCCCTCCAACCGAGCGGCCACCTTCCCGGAGCGGTCCACGGCGAAGGCCCACGGCTCGGTGGGGAGCTTCCACGAGAGCACCTGGGGCCGGAAGCCCTTGTCCACCTCGCTGTCGTTGTAGATCTCTTGATGCACGAACCTCACTTCGCCGCCGTGTGAGGCCTTCACCTGCTCGGCCACGTCGACCACCGGGCCGCAGACTCGGCTCTGGCACAGCTCGGGGGTGGCGAAAAGCAGGACCACCGGCTCCCGGCCGACCACGTCTTCGAAGTTGACGTCGTGCATCGAGGACGGCGGCTGGCGTGTGTCAATCCGCTTGAGGTCGCCGCCCACCTCGGCGGCGGTGGGAGTGTCGATCGAAGGCGCGCGGTCGCCGATCTGCGGGACGGCCCCATTCGCGTTCACTGTCAAACCGGTGCTCGCCGAAGTGGCCGTGACCAGCCGATCGTCCAGGCGGGCCACCCCGAGAACGTCGTAGCGCCCTGCCTCGGGCAGCTCCAGCCGCGCCACGTACAGCGACCGCGCGGCGTCGGGGTCCGAGGAGACGGAGCGGCTCTGGAACTGGGGCTTGACCTCCAGCGACTCATACCTCGCCACGAACGGGCCGTGCGCGGGCCCACCGCCCTCGGGCGCCACGTAGATGCCCACGGGGGCGTCGGCGATCTGCGATCGGGCGCGGTCGAAAAGCCCGAAGCCGAAGCGGTTCGGACCCGGCTCGAACTGTGAGACCGCAGGCACGAGCACGGGACCCCCGCCGCCGAGCTTGTCCCGCAGCTCGGAGATCGAGCGACCTGCAGGCTTCGGGAAGTCCTCGGGCGTGGCCAGCTGAACCGGCGCGGCCACATCGTCGCCATCCAGGCCTCCGCACCCGGCGCCCGTAGCGACGACGACCAACGTACCGGCCACCAGCAAGACCCGATTGACCGATCTCCAGGTCACCGGCCAAGCGTACGAGACCCCACCGGCCGAGGCGCTGGCCGCCCCGGCGGCCGGGGTAGGGTTGCGCGGTCCGGTCGGCACGAGAGAGGGAGAGCATTGGCAGAGCGCGCAGCACTCATCACTGGCGGTTCCAGCGGGATCGGCCTGGCCATGGCCCGGATGCTGGGCCAGGAGGGCTACGGCGTGACAGTCTCGGCCCGGAGGCCCGACAAGCTCGACGCCGCCGCCGAGGAGTTGCGCGGCGAGGGCCTAGAGGTGGAGTCGGTGCCCACGAACATGGTCGAGGAGCAGGAGATCAAGGACCTGGTGGCAGCTCACCGGACGCGCTTTGGCCGGCTGGACGTGCTCGTGAACAACGCCGGCGTTGGCATCGGCGGCCCGGTGGCCGAGCACGAGACGAAGAAGCTGGACATGCAGCTCAACGTGAATCTCCGCGCCGTCTTCCTCACCACGCGCGAGGCGCTGCCCATGCTCAAGGAGGCGGGCGGCGAGCACGGCAAGGCGCTCATCGCCAACACGGCGTCGATCGCCGGCAAGCACGGCGAGGGCTGGCTGGCCGCCTACTCCGCCACGAAGGCGGGCGTGGTGGGCCTGACCCAGGCGCTGCACAAGGAGCACGGCAAGGACGGCATACAGGCCACTGCCCTGTGCCCGGCGTTCGTGGCCACCCCGATGACCGACTGGGTGGACGGCGTGCCCAAGGAGGAGATGATCCAGCCCGAGGACATCGCCGAGGCGGTGCGCTACCTGCTGCGCACCTCGCCGGCGTGCATCGTGCCGGAGATGCAGTTCATCCGGCCGGGCGACGGGCTGTAGTTCTCGGCGCGCTCGAGCTCTTCCAGCGCATCGGCGAGGTCCGGCGCCGGCGCGTGGTGCTCCTCGCGCACCGCGCGGTGCATCTGGGCCTCGCGGTGATCGGCGATCGCCTCGCCCAGCGCGCCCTCCCCGCTGCTGGCCTCGAGGGCGATGCTCGACTCGAGCATGGTGGTGAGCGTGCGCAGCTCGCGCTCAGAGGCCGGGCGGGCGCCCTCGACCGCGCCCGTGTAGCGGTCCCATGCGCGCGCGAAGGAGGCAAAGCTCGTGCGGCCGCCGTTGCGATGTGCGGCGAGCATCGGGCAGATCCCGCCGCCAGGGCCGGTGTAGGCGCCGACGATGATCGAGTTGCTCTGCACGGCGTCGAGCATCGCCTCGCGTGTCTCGAACGGCATGCAGTCGATCGCCGTGCGTAGCTGCCGGGTCGGTCCGCGTCGTCTCACTCAGTCGCTCTCTTCCATGGGTGACATACGATCCCCGCCCCCGCGGGTCCCGCCAATGTAGGCGGGGCTGTCGGGCACTTCAAGAATCTCCTCCTGGCTGAGATAAATCGTGCGCAGCCGGCCGAGCCGGCTGCTTCGCAGGGAAAACAATCGTGCGCAGCCGGCCGAGCCGGCTGCTTCGCAGAAAGGAAGGTTGCATGCGCCTGGGTCTGCACGTGGGGTACTGGGGGCTGGGCCTCACCGCCGCCCAGCAGCTGGAGATCGTGCTCGAAGCGGAGTCCGCCGGCTTCGACTCGGTCTGGGCCGCCGAGGCCTACGGCTCGGATACCGCGACAGTGCTCGCATGGCTGGCGGCCAACACCGAGCGCATCCGGATCGGCTCGGCGATCTTCCAGATGCCCGCCCGCACCCCGGCTATGACGGCCATGACCGCGGCCACGCTGGACAACATCTCCGACGGGCGGATGACCCTCGGGATCGGCTCGTCGGGCCCGCAGGTGGCAGAGGGCTGGCACGGGCAGCCATTCGCCCGCCAGCTGCAGCGCACACGCGAGTACGTGGAGATCCTGCGCAAGGCGCTGGCACGCGAGCGTCTGGAGTACGACGGCGAGATCTACACGCTCCCGATCCCCGATGGGCCGGGCAAGGCGCTCAAGCTCACGATCGCGACGGTGCAGGAGCGACTTCCCATCTACATCGCCGCGATCGGGCCGAAGAACACCACGCTCACGGGTGAGATCGCCGATGGCTGGTTGCCCACCTTCTTCTCCCCGGAGCACGTGGGCGAGTTCCGGGAGCTGCTCGAGGAGGGAGCCGCGCGGGCCGGCGGCGACAAGGCGATCGACGAGTCGTTCGACATCGCGCCCAACGTGAACGTGTCGATCGACGACGACGTGGAGCGCGCGCGGGACGCCGTCCGGCCGCTGCTTGCGCTGTACGTGGGCGGCATGGGGTCGCGGGAGAAGAACTTCTACAACGCGCTGGTGCGCCGCTACGGGTTCGAGGATGTCGCCAACGAGGTGCAAGATCTCTACCTCGACGGCAAGAAGGACGAGGCCGCGGCCGCCCTGCCCGCCGAGCTGATCGACCAGACGTCGTTGTGCGGGCCGAAGGAGCACGTGGCCGACCGGCTGGCCGTCTACCGCGACGCCGGCGTGGGCACGCTGATCTGCACGCCGCTGGCCTTCGATCCCGAGGACCGCAAGCGGATGATTCGCGAGCTGGCGGAGCTGGTCTGACGGCGCCCTCGCGGCGGTTCCTGCTCACCGCGTTCGGTGACCCCGGCCACGCGTTTCCCGCAATCGCCCTTGGCCGGGCGCTGGTGGGACGCGGCCACGAGGTGACCCTCCAGACGTGTTCGCGCTGGCAGAAGCAGGTGGAGGGCGAGGGCATGGTCTTCGCGTCCGCTCCCGAATACGAGGTGTGGCCGCGAAACCGCCACCTCACGCCCTACCAGGCCGCCGTGCGGGCAGCGCACGAGACCGTGCCGCTCATCCGCGAGCTGGACCCCCACGCCGTGGTGGTGGACATCCTCACCGTGGCAGGCAGCTTGGCGGCTCAGATGGAGGATCGCCGCTGGGCCACTCTGATCCCCCACGTCTTCCCCGCGGGCGAGCGGGGCATGCCCCCATTTTCGGTGGGCGCGCGACTGCCGCGCACCCGGCTCGGGGCGATGGGCTGGGACCTGTTCCAACCGCTGTTGCGCGGTGGCGCCGAGCGCGGACGGCAGGAGCTCAACGGCGCCCGAGAGCGCGTGGGGCTCGCCCCGCTCGATCACGTGCACGGGGGAATCTCGCGGCAGCTAGCTCTGGTGGCCACCTTTCCGCAACTGGAGTACCCCCGCCAGGACCGCGACCCGTCGGTGCGCGTGACCGGCCCGTTGCTGTGGGAGCAGCCCTTCGGGGCGGTCGAGCCGCCGCCGGGCGACGAGCCGCTCGTGCTGGTGGCACCCAGCACCTCGCAGGACCCCGAGCACCGGATGCTGCGGGCGACGCTGGAGGGCCTCGCGCACGAGCCCGTCCGCGTGCTTGGGACGACCAACCGGCGGCCGCCTTCGTCGCCGCTGGACGTGCCGGCCAACGCCCGGGTGGTGGACTGGCTGTCCTACGCGCGCACCATGCCCGGCTGCGCGGCCGTGGTGTGCCACGCCGGCCACGGCACCGTGGCGAGGGCGCTGGCCAGCGGCGTGCCGGTGGTGGGCTGCCCCGCAGCGGGCGACATGGCCGAGAACGCGGCCCGGGTCGCGTGGTCGGGCTGTGGCGTGTCGCTGCCGAGACGGCTGGTCACGCCGCGCGGCGTGCGGCTCGCGGTGCGCAAGCTGCTGGCCGACGAGAGCTACGCCGTCAAAGCGACCGGGCTGCGCGCTTGGAGCGAGCGCCATGACGGGGGTGCGGTGGCCGCGGCTGCGCTCGAGGGGCTCGTTGCGTCGGAGGCCGCGGCTCACGCCTGAGCCGGCGCTATCCTCCGGCCGTCGGTCCCCGGTGATGTAACGGCAACATGACTGACTGTTAATCAGTTCTTGGTGGTTCGAATCCACCCCGGGGAGTTAGTTAGGAGGCCTCGGGTAGGGCAACCTCCACTCGCTTGCTCTCCACCTCAGCGTGGCAGTTGCTGCACAGCAAGATGCACTTTGCGGCTTCCCCGCGCGCGCGTGCGATCGACGCGGTGACTCCGCCGTGGCTCACGGTGAATGACTTGGTCGACGGGTCGACGTGGTGGAAGTGCAACGCGCGTATACAGCGGTCGTGGCCGCACAGCGCGCACCTCCCGCCCGCCTCCTCAACGAGCACCTGCTTGACCCTACGCCGCCGCGCCGACACGGCAGCGGTCCTGCAACGCTTGCAGCGGTAACCACCCTGGCTGGTCAGGACAAATGACGTCTGCCCGTGTCGCCTGCAATAGCGCTGAAGCTCAGGGGGCTTCGTGACCAATGGGTTCGAGCGCACGTAAGCCGTTGCCGTGAGTCGGTGTCTCGTCATCCAATGGCGCACCGTCGCGAGACTCACATCGAGTTCTCGCGCCATCGCTCGCATGCTCAGTCCACGTGCAACGAAAGTCTCGAGCGTCGCTCGGTCGAGCCCGCCTCGAGGTGCGTGCTTGCCGCGATTGACCGCGTTCAAGCCGTGCCTCTTCAATCAGTACCCGACGGTGGACTCGTGCTTGCCGACGCGTTGCCCGATCTGGGCA
>Ga0136621_1001076_pt1 | contig 11033 bp, 10 predicted proteins | sample AntDryUQ445A2306_FD_104673 | JGI IMG/M metagenome (GOLD analysis project Ga0136621, IMG submission 104673) | Polar desert sand microbial communities from Dry Valleys, Antarctica - metaG UQ445A (23.06) | ecosystem: Environmental > Terrestrial > Soil > Desert | place: Antarctica: Dry Valley...
ACCACCGTGGTGTCCAAGCTCGTCGGCTCTTCCAGGAGTCGATGAACAAGGGAGCACCACGATGGCCGAAGACCGGATGATGACCCCTGCCGATGTCGTCGCACGCGCGATGGCCGGCGAGCATGGTGACCTGTTGCGCGACGCGGTCGGGTTGGTCGTGCGCGAGTTGATGGACGCCGAGGTCGCGACGCTGACGGGCGCCGGGCGCGGCGAGCGCACGCCCGAACGCGTCACTCAACGGGTACCGCGAGCGTGCGTGGGAGACGCGGGTCGGTGAGATCGAGCTTCAGATCCCGCGCACCAGGTCAGGTCCGGCGTACTTCCCGTCGTTCTTGGAGCCGCGCCGACGCTGCGAGCAGGCGATCGTCAGCGTGGTGATGGAGGCCTACGTCAACGGCGTGTCGACGCGCAAGGTCGACCGGCTCGTCGAGCAACTCGGCATCCAGGGCATGAGCAAGGATCGCGTCAGCCGGATGTGCCGCGACCTCGACGATCACGTCGAGCAGTTCCGGTCGCGGCCACTGGAGGGCGCCTATCCGTATCTGTGGCTGGACGCCAAGCATCTGAAGGTCCGCGACTGCGGCCGCGTCGTTTCCAAGGCCCTCGTCGTCGCCTACGCCGTCCACGACAGCGGGCGTCGCGAGGTGATCGGCCTGGACCTCGGCGAGGTTGAGTCCGAGGCGTTCTGGACGGAGTTCCTGCGCGGCTTGCGTGGCCGCGGCCTGCAGGGCCTGCGGCTGGTCATCAGCGACCATCACGAGGGCCTGAAGACGGCGATCGCCAGGGTCCTCGACGCACCGTGGCAGCGCTGCACCGTCCACTTCGTGCGCAACATGCACGGCCACTGCCGACCCGCCCAACGCGGCCTGGTGTCCGCCGCGCTACGCGAGGTCTTCAACGCCACCGACCGCGCCGAGGCCGGCCGGCGCATGACCGATGTCCTGGCCCGCTTGGCGTCGATCGCGCCGAAGGTCTGCCAGCTGCTCGAGGCCGCCGAGGAAGATCTGCTGGCGTTCATGGCGTTCCCGCCCGAGCACTGGTCCAAGCTGCGCTCGACCAATCCGCTTGAACGCGTCAACCGCGAGATCGGGCGACGCTCAGACGTCGTCGGCATCTTCCCCAACGACAGCTCCGCGATCCGCCTCGCAGGCGCGCTGCTGATCGAGCAAAACGACGAATGGATCGTTTGCCGCCGCTACCTCTCCGAAGAATCCATGCGCGCGATCCTCTGCGCCGGGACGGACCGAGAGGACTCTCCCTCCCAGATCTCAGAGGAGGTGGACGAGCTCCCCGCCGCAGCCTGAGCCGCTGACGCCGCCCCGACGAGCGAGCTACACCACATCACACGACTTGACTTGCCGACGCCGCCAAGCGCGCGCTGGGAGTGCGAGACCCTCAGTTCGCTGGCCCGGCCGAGGGCGCCCAGGCTCTGCGAGACAGGGGGAGCACGTGGACCGCAGCTGAAAGTACCCTCACGGTTGGGCGACAGCTGGCGGGTCTCTTCATGCATCCGCGTAACCGCGCCAACGTCGACGGAGACCAGATCGACCCCGACCGTCCGTTGATCGACGACAACGAGGCGCGATCGGCGATCCTCTTTGGTCCGCCTGGTACGGGAAAGACGACCCTTACCGAAGCGCTGGCGGCCGCGATCGGCTGGGACTTCGCTGAGGTGCCCGCTTCGGCATTTGTCAGCAGCGGGATGGACCAAGTCCCCGCTCAGGCCGAGCGGATCTTCTCTCAACTGATGGAACTCGACCACTGCGTTGTCCTCTTTGACGAGGTCGACGAGCTGATCCGTGACCGGCGCGGCGAGGCGTCGGACCCATTTGGCCGGTTCCCGACCACTAGCATGCTCCCAAAGCTCACGAAGCTATGGGCGCAGCGTCGCGTGTTGTTCTTTGTCGCGACCAACAACATCGACAAAGCAGATCCGGCGATCAGGCGCAGCCAGCGATTTGACGCGAGTATCTTCACGGCGCCGGCGTCGTTCGCGGTCAAGCAGTCGCGACTGCGCGAGCTCCTTGGGAAGGATCTGCCGCCGGAGCTGACCGAGGCCCGAGTGAACGCGGCGCTCGGGGAGTCGCTGTCGAAGGAGCCTGCAGGCGTCTTCGCGCTGTTGACGTGGGACCAGGTGCCTGAGCTCTCGTACAGCATCCGCGATCTGGCCGGGAGCGGGCCGGTCACTTGGGACCACGTGACGAAGGCTCTGGGGGCTCTCGGAGAGGAACTCGAACGTCTTGAGTACCACGACGAGAAGGCGGACCTGTACCAGGTGTGGAGCACGTTCTGGGACAATGCTCGGCGGGATTATGGGCGTCCGATGCTCGGTTTTCGACCGGTGTCACTGCGCCGCGGCGACATCGTCGAGCGCGACGCCGTTTACGGTTATCTCGACCTTGGCAGTGCCGCGCCCGAGCACGAGGCAGGGGCATGCACGTTCGATGCGACGGATGGCAGGCTGATCGACGACGGCGTTCTCATCTTTGCACCTGTAGTGCCGGCGCCGGCTGGGGACCCGCCTGAGGCCGCGCAATCCCAGCCGCTGTCATCGACGTAACGGGACACGGCGCGGGCGTGAGCTCCGGGGGCTGTGACGATGGCTGACCCGCGCCCCGCTCTCGTCGTCTTGTCGGGCTCACTGTGCAGTGGAAAGTCCACTTTCGCTAACGCGATGGAGTCGGGCGTTGGAGCCACCGTCGTACGGGCGCGAGCTGTCATCGAGCGGCATCAAGAAGGGAGGAGCCGGCGTGACCTACAGGCGGCGGGCCTAGCGCTTGACCGCGCGACGGATGGCAAGTGGTTGGCGACAGCCGTCCTCGAGGAGGCTCCGTGGCCGTCGCTGGTAGTCGTAGATTCTGCGCGCACGCGCCAGCAAGTGATCGCTCTGCGAGAGCTCGGCGCACCAACCTTCCACGTAAGCGTGCGCGCCTCTTTGAGGCAACGACACGAGCGGTTCGTTGTGCGCGCTGACGCCGCGGATCGAGGACTCACTTTCGCGGAAGCCACGGACTGGGAAGATCACACGGAGAGGCTCTTGCTGGCTCGCACGGCAGATCTGGCGATCGATACGGCGAGCGTCGGCGTTCGAGCTGCGGTCGCCAGTGTCCTGGACCACGTAGCGTCGCTCGGTTAGTCGTGCGATTCGCACCGTTTCACCGCGACGCCGCTCTGGTGACCGGGAACAGCAGGGCATAACGATTTGGGGCGTCGGTTGCCGATCCGTAGCAGCGAACATGAGCAACGTTGCGCTCACGCCGCTTCCGGCAGCCACTGTCGCCACGCCGGCGGGATCGTCGGGCTGGCGACGTGAATGAAGACCTGCGGGTGCGGCACGCGCGGCGCCTGGCGCGGATGCATGCCGACCTTGTGCGGCAGGTGGTCGCCCTTGCGGCGGTTGCAGGGCGCGCACGACGCAACGATGTTCTCCCACGTCGACGGCCCGCCCTTGGAGCGCGGGATGACGTGGTCGACGGTGAGGTTCGCGCGCGCGCCGCAGTACTGGCACTCCCAGCCGTCGCGGGCGAAGACGGCGCGACGCGTGATCTTGCGGCGGTGCGTGTCGCGGGGCACCCTGACGAACGTCACGAGGCGGATCACGACGGGCCGCGGGATCGCCGAGCTCTCCGAGCGCAGCTCGTAGATCGCGTGCTCGACGATCTCGGCCTTGTCCTTCAGCAGCAGGACGGCGGCGCGGCGAACCGTGCACACGTTGATCGGTTCGTAGGTGGCGTTCAGGACGAGCACACGGCCACAATCACGTCCGCGCCGCCGGTGCCCCGGATGCGGCGCGAACCCCTGTGGGCCTGGTGGCGTCGACTGGGTCGCCATGACGCGCGGAGTCTAATGGCCCTACCCGGCAGCGGGATACGAACCGAGCACCTGGACGCGCTCGCAGTGCGCTCGCAGGCCGGCGATCGCATCGGCGACGGCGCCCTCGCGCCCGTCGCCCTGGCAGTCGACGAAGAAGCGGTAGTGGCCGAGCTGCGCGCGCATCGGCCGCGATTCGATCTTCGTCAGGTTCACGCCGCGAAAGGCGAACTCCGACAGGCAGCGCACGAGCCAGCCCGGGCTCGCGTCGCCCGGCCCCCAGAACGCCAGCGACGTCTTCGTCGGCACCGACGGATCGGGGCCCAGGGGGGTGATCGCGAGCCAGACGAAGCGCGTCGCGTTGCCGGGCTCGTCCTGCGCTCGGTCGGCGAGCACCGTCGCGCCGTAGAGCTCGGCGGCGCGGCGGGTGCCGAGCGCCGCCCACGGCGCAGGCTCGGCGGCGACGATGCGCACCGCCTCGGCGGTCGACGCGACGGCCACGACCTCAGCGCCCGGCAGGTTGTCGCGCAGGTAGCGCGCGCACTGCGCGAGGGGCTGGGGATGGGACACGACGCGCTCGATCGCCTGTAGCTCGATCGCCTCGCGCGCGATCAGGCAGGGCGAGACGGCGAGCACGAGCTCGCCGACGATCGTGACGTCGTGGTCCTCGGCGAGCGTGTCGAGCGTGACGCCGATCGGGCCCTCGAGCGAGTTCTCGATCGGCACGATCGCGCGGTCGACGGTGCCGTCGTGAACGGCCATGAAGGTGTCGCGGACGGTGCGCAGCGCCACGAGGTCGGCGCCGTCGGCGCCCGGCGCCGAGCGCACGGCCTCCTCGGAGAACGTGCCGGCCGGCCCGAGATAGCCGAGCCGCAGCCGCAGGTCGGTCGTGCGAGGCACCACTACGCCAGCGCGAGGCGGAGGGCTTCCTCCTCCTCGGGCGAGAGGCGCAGCTCGGCGGCGCCCTCGGAGATCTGCTTGGCGTACAGCCGAGCCTGGTCGCGGTGATGGATCGACGACAGCACGACGCCCGAGCGCGAGCTGTCGAGCAGCGCGATCGACGTGGACTGGCGGCCGGACATCTCGTTGTAGGCGTCGTAGCGGATCAGCCCGCAGTGCGCGATCGCGCCGTCGAGGCGTTGCTCGGCGACCTCCAGACGGCTGTCGAGGCGCTCGGCCACCCCGCTGACGTAGTCGTTGAGCGCGTGAAACGAGGCCTCGAGCGACGCGGCGTGCGCGACGAGATCCTGCGCGCGCTCCTCGCCGAGGACCGCGCGCTGATCTGCGCGCAGCCGGCGCAGCTGGCGAAAGAGGACGGCGGCGAGGCAGATGCCCACGAGCGCGAGCGCCGCGGCCACAAGCGCGACGATCCCGACGGTGGAGCTGAGCTCGGCACCCATCCGCACAGGGTAGGCGTGATCGCTACCGCGCGAAGATCGCCGAGTACTCCGAGGTGTTGTTGGTGGTGTTCACCTCGCCCGGGACCTTGCGCACCTCGACGGTGATCTTCACCCCGGGACCGATCGGCGGGGCCTGCCCGAGCGCGACCGGGACGGTCGTCTCGTTGCCGGCCGTCGTCTGGTCGACGGACTTCTGGGCCGTGATGGTCTTGCCGCTGGCCGGGCGGATGATCACGCGCACGCGGACGTCGGTCTCCGGGTTCTCGCCCTGGTTGGCGATTTTCACGTTGAACGTCACGTTGGACCGGGCCGGGATCCGGTTGGCGGTCGTTCCGGGCTCGAGCGTGAGATCGCCGACGCTGACGCTTATCAGGCCGTGCCCGTGGGTGCCCGGGGTCGCCTGCTTGGCGTCGGTCTCGGCGCCCGCGCCACGCGCCGCGTCGGCATTGATCCGGCGTGCCACCGTGGATGGGTCGAGCCAGCCTTCGTTCTGCAGGAAGCTCGCCGCGCGGATCGTCTGGCGGCCGATCTCCTCGTCGTCGAGGGCCTGCTTGATGAACGCCACGGTGCGGCGCGAGTAGACGACGTCGGCCGCGAGGAACGCGCGCATCTCCGCGGCGACCGAGACGACCGCCGGCTCGGCGGTCGCGGCGTCGGTCGACAGCGCGGACGGGATCTTCTCTGCGACCTTGCCCATCGTCTCCTCGATCAGGCCGAGCGCGAGCAGCAGGTTGCGCTGCGCCGGGCGCATCGCGTCGGGAACGCCGAGACCCTCCGCCTGGCGCGTCTGCGCCTTCGCGCGCAGGCGCAGCTGGTTGATCGCCGTGCGGACCTCGGTCGAGGGCGAGCCGCTGACGGTCAGCGCCTTGAAGAACTCGTCGCTGTTGGCGTCCGCCTCGTCGATCAGCGCCGAGACCTCGCTGTTGTAGTCCTTCAGCGCCTGCTCCTGGCGGCCGTTGAGACACCCCCTGACCCCGAGGACCAAGACGATGATCACGACCAGGCCGAGGCCGGCCGCGATCAGGCGGCGCACGAGCAGCTGCTGGGGATCTGAGCCCGGACCAGCCGGAGCGGTCACGGGTTTCCGTGGCCGCGTGCGGGTCGTGCCAGGCTCGTCATCGTCGAAGAAGGACAGGGACTCCGCTCCTTGCGAGTCGTCGATGACTCAGTATGACCCCGGCACCGGCGGAGGCGTCGCGGTGCAACTTTCCCGCCAGCGGCCGGATTCCTGCCCGCGACCGCAAGGAGCCAAGGTTGAGCACGCCGAATGCAGAGCCGGTGACCCAGGCCCAGCCGCCCGTCAACGCCGCGCCCCCCGGCGAGACCGTCCTCGCCCGCTACCGGCTCTTGCGACGGATCGGGGCCGGCGGCATGGGGGTCGTCTATCTCGCGCACGACGAGCATCTGCAGCGCGAGGTGGCGGTCAAGCGGATCGCGATCGAGCTCGACCCGGCGGGCCGCGGCGAGCGCGAGGCGATCGCGGCGGCGCGCCTGTCGCATGCGGGAATCGTCGCGCTGTACGAGTCCGGCCGCGACGAGCACGCGGTCTACCTCGTCTCCGAGCTCGTGCGCGGGCGGACCCTGGCGGAGCTGATCGCGGCCGGCGAGCTGTCCGATCGCGACGTCGCGCGCATCGGCGTGACGCTCTGCGACGCGCTCGAGCACGCGCACGCACGCGGCGTCATCCACCGCGACGTCAAGCCCTCGAACGTCATCTGCCCGCAGGATCCCGAGCATGGCTCAGGTGTCGCGAAGCTCACCGATTTCGGCATCGCGCTGATGGCGGGCGGCGACGTGCTGACGCGCACCGGCGACGTCATGGGGACGCTCGCCTACATGGCGCCCGAACAGGCCCGGGGTCAGGGCGTGACGGGCGCGGCCGACGTCTACGCGCTCGGCGTGGCGCTGTACGAGGGCTTCACCGGGCGCAACCCGATCCGTGCCGGCAACCCCGCGGCCACCGCGCGGCGCGTCGGCATGCGCCTGCCGGCGCTGGGCCGCGTGCGCCGCGACCTGCCGGCCGGGCTGTGCCGCGCGATCGACGCCGCGGTCGAGCCCGACGCCGCTCGCCGCGCCCCGCTCGGCGTGCTGCGCCTCGCGCTCGCGAAGGCCGTCGAGAGCGTCGCCGACACGGCGGGTCCGATCGCCACGGATGCCGGGGTCGCGCAGACCATGCGCATGGCCTCCGACCGCGGGCCGCGGCCTGAGATCGCGGCGACGTCCGAGGCGCCGCTGCTGCCCCCGACGCGCCGCCGCAGGCGCGCGCAACACCGCCGCCCTGAGGTCGCGAGCGCACCGCGCTCGCCGTTGGAGGAGCGTGTCCGGGAGCCGCTGCGCGAGCCCGTGCCCGATCGCATGCCCGCGCGCGACGCTTCGCACGAGGCCCCCCGCGAGCTCCCCGCTTCGCGGTCGCGCGGCGCGGTGCGACGCCTGGCTCTGCGCGTGCCCGCCGCCGCCGCGGCCGCTGCGCTCGCCGCGGGCGCGTTCGCCTTGCTCGGACCGGCGCCTGGAGCCGGAGCGCCCGCCGCCGTGGCGCTCGCCGGCCTCGCGGTGCTCGCGCTGCCGCGCCTGGGCTGGCTGGCGATGGTCGCGACGCTGCTGGCGTGGCTGGCCATGACGGCGCCCGGGATCGCGCTGCTCGTCGCCGTCGCCGCCGCGCCGGTGCCGATCGCGCTCCCGCGCCGCGGGGTGGCGTGGTCGCTGCCGGCGGTTGCGCCGCTGCTGGGCGTCATCGCACTGGCCGCTGCCTGGCCGGCGCTCGCCGGGCAGGCCCGGGGCTTCACCACGCGCGCGGCGCTCGGCGCGCTCGGGGGCCTGTGGATCGTGCTCGTGGAGGCGCTGACGTCCGAGCGGCTGCTCCTCGGCCAGCCGCGCGACGTCCTCGCCGCGCGCGAGTGGGAGAGCTCGGCGCTGGACGCCGCGAGCGGCGCGCTGGGACCGCTGCTGTCCGGCGGCACGCTCGCGATCGCCGGGCTGTGGGCGATCGCCGCGGCGCTGCTGCCTGTGCTCGTGCGCGGGCGCTCCGCGGCGCTCGATCTGATCGCGGCAGCCGGCTGGGCCGCGGCGCTTGCGGCCGCGACGCAGGCGCTCAGCGAGGCGCTCGTGCTCGATCCGCCGCGCGGGCTCGTGGCGGGCGCGCTCGTCGGGGGAGCGATCGCGGTCGCTGCGCGGGCCGTGCGAGGGCGGGCGTGAGCGGTCTGCCTCGGTGCCCGCCTGCAAAGGGCGCGCCTGCGCACGCACGCACGCACGCGTTTGCAGCCGTTGCGTCCCTGCGGTTGTCCGTAGCATGAGCGACATCGATGAGCGTTCTGCGCAACCTGGAGACGAAGCTTGCCGACCTCGTCGAGGGCACGTTCGGACGCGTGTTTCGCTCGGAGGTGCGACCGGTCGAGCTCGCTCGCAAGCTCGCTCGCGAGATGGACGAGCACAAGACCGTGTCGGTCTCGCGAACCTACGTCCCCAACGAGTACGTCGTCTGGCTCTCGACGGAGGATCGCGAGCGCATGCAAGAGGTCGAGGCGTCGCTCATCGAGGAGCTCAGCGGGTACCTGCTCGAGCATGCCCGTCGCGAGCGGCTCGCGCTGCTGTCGCGCCCGCAGATCGAGTTTCGCACCGACGAGCGCCTGTCGCTGGGGGAGTTCGGGATCCAGACGCGCGTCGTGCGCCCCGCGGACGAGGCCGCGGAGGCTGCACGCGACGGGGCGCACGCCGTGCAGGCCGATCACGGCAACACGATGATCTACTCGACGGCGGGCCGGCTGCGCGAACCGGTCGAGGAGTCCCAGGGCACGAGGCCGACGCGCGCGCTGCTGCTCGCCGAAGGCCGGCGCCATGTCATCGCGCCGGGCGGGGCGACGATCGGGCGCAGCCGGGACTGCGACATCGTGCTCGACGACGCGAACGTCTCGCGCCGCCACGCCGAGGTGCGCCCGGGGGCGGCCGGCTCGTGGACGGTCGCCGATCTCGGCTCGACCAACGGCGTCGTCCTGAACGGACGCCGGATCGCCGGCTCCGAGTCGCTGAAGTCGGGCGACCAGCTCGTGCTCGGCACCGCCGAGACCAGCTTCGAGCTCGAATGACCCGCGCCGCCCGACCCCGCGCTCGCCGCTGTGCGCCTGCGCTGCCAACCGCCCGGCGCGGGGCTCGCTGAGCGATGCTCGAGCCAGTGTCCGTCGGGTTGAAGTTCGCCTTCCTCGCAATCCTCTACCTGTTTCTGCTGTGGGTCTCGCGCAGCGCGCTGAAAGACCTGCGCCGAGGCGCGTTCGGCGGCCGGGCGCAGGCGCAGGAGCACGCCGCGGACGCCACGGGGATGCATCCGGCTTCGAGCCTCGACGTCCTGACCGCCGACGAGGACGTCGCTCCGCGTCTCGTCGTGGACTCCGTCCCCGGCCTGACGCCCGGGATGGCCTACGACGTGTCCAGCGGCGCGACGCTCGGGCGCGGCGACGTCGAGATCCAGCTCGAGGATCCCTTCGCGTCCTCGCGTCATGCCCATCTCGTCCGCCAGGGCGCGATGCTCGTGATCGAGGATCTCGGCTCGACGAACGGGACCTATCTCAACGACGAGCTGCTGCGCGGCCCGCGTCCGCTGCACGCCGGCGACCGCGTGCGCATCGGCGACAGCAGCTTCACCTACGACGACAAGTAAGTGGCCCACCTGCCCACAGCCCACCCGAGTTCCCGGGCGCCCCGTCACGAGCCGGGCCGCTGATGCTGCGCGTCACCGCGGACCACTTCTCGCATTCGGACACCGGTCGCGCCCGTCGCACGAACGAGGACTCGTACTTCGCGCGCGCGCCGGTCTTCGTCGTCGCCGACGGGATGGGTGGCGCGCAGGCCGGCGAGGTCGCCTCCGGGGTCGCGGTGGAGGTATTCGAGCGCGGCCTCGACGACGCCGGCACGTCGAGCGCCGAACAGCTGCTGGCCGAGCGCGTGCTGGAGGCCAACGCGCGCATCCACGAGATGTCGCAGGCCAGCCAGGACCGCGCCGGAATGGGCACGACGATCACGGCCGCGCACGTCGGCGAGTACGACGTGGCCGTCGCGCACGTCGGCGACTCGCGCGCCTATCGCCTGCGCGACGGCGAGTTCGAGCGCCTGACCGAGGATCACTCGCTCGTCGAGGAGATGCGCCGCCGCGGGCAGCTGACCGCGCAGGAGGCCGACGAGCACCCCCAGCGCTCGATCATCACCCGCGCGCTCGGACCCGAGCCCGACGTGCTCGTCGACACGTACTCCTGGCGCGGAGCCCCGGGCGACATCTACCTGCTGTGCAGCGACGGCCTGACGTCGATGGTGCCCGAGCTGCGCGTCGGCGAGATCGTCCGCGAGGCGGGCAGCCTGCGCGACTGCGGGCGTGCGCTGATCGATGCCGCCAACGCCGCCGGCGGCCGCGACAACATCACGGTCGTCCTGTTCGAGCTCGAGGAGGTCGGGGGCCCGGACCCCCGCGTCGAGCAGGCGACGCAGGTGGGCACGGTCCTGCCGCCGCAGGGTGGCTCGGGATCTGCGATCGCACCGGCGGTCCAGGCGCCGCCGCGGACGCAGGCCCCGGCTGCGCCCGCGCCGCCGGCAAGCCCCGCACCGGCTCGTCGCCTGCAGCCGATCGCCCCGACCGAGCCCGGCGGCGGGCGCCCCGGCGAGCGCCGGCGCGGCCGTCGCCTCGGCGCCATGTTCGCGATCCTCGCGCTGCTCGTCGTGCCGCTTGGCCTCGGCGGCTACATCGCCAACCAGGCCGTCTACTTCGTCGGCACCGACGAGGACGGCTTCGTCACGATGTACCGCGGGCTGCCCTACACGCTGCCGGCCGGGATCGACATGTAC
>Ga0136621_1001077_pt1 | contig 11033 bp, 10 predicted proteins | sample AntDryUQ445A2306_FD_104673 | JGI IMG/M metagenome (GOLD analysis project Ga0136621, IMG submission 104673) | Polar desert sand microbial communities from Dry Valleys, Antarctica - metaG UQ445A (23.06) | ecosystem: Environmental > Terrestrial > Soil > Desert | place: Antarctica: Dry Valley...
CTCCTGACGCGCTTGCTCTACCTCCGGATGCGCGTCCCCGAGTTCCTCGCGAAGCCGCGAGAACCGCTGATCCACCTTCTTGTATTCGCGTCGATGGACTTCTTGCTTACTGCGCGATCGACCCGAACACGTCCAGATCCTTTTCATGGAGTTTGGCGGCGAGTCGTACAGACCCCATACGTGCCGTCGACACACCGTTTCATTTCTGAGCGGCGAAAACGGCCGCTGGCACTCGCGACACAGCCGTAGGCGTGGCTGCACCACGTAAAGCTCAAACAGCTCGTACCACAAGCGCTGGAGAAGGTTGTCAAACTCGTGTCCCCACCCAACCGGTCGCCAGTTTCGATCAAACAGGGAAACCATGCGAAGTGGTGTAGCAGCCAGCTGGATGCGGCTCTGGATGAAGGGGAGATCCGCCTCGTGCTCGGGAGTTCGCTCCCCGGGCTTGGGCCGGGCACCACCCTGGGCGGCTCGCATGACGTCGAGTGCGTACCAACGAAACTCTCCTGAGAGAAAGTCCCGCAACCGCTCCCCTTCCTCGTCCAGGAAGCGGCGAAACAGCGTCGAGGGGACCACTTGAGCGGGCGACGCATCTGCGGCTCGAAGGGGGTTGATGGCGTACCCCGGCTTGACTCCGTAGTGCAGAACCAAGAAGTCGGTCAGTGCCGAGACACCGCGCCCGTCGCCGCGTAGGGCGTCAGCCAGTGAGCCGATCCACTCCAGGCCGACATACCTGCTCCACCTGCGCAGTGCTTCTTCGTCGGGCTCCCGGAGTAGATCAGCAAACAAGAATCCGTAAGTAAGGGCGTCCCTCCCACCACTCAGCCGCGACTCGTCCGGATTGCCCTCAATCGGGATGAGAGCGAAGTGATGCGGAGCCCGCCAAAGCGCAATTGTGTCCACAGACCTCTTCATGGTGGACAGAACTCTAGCGGATATGCCTCAGTTGTGGGAACCTGAAGCGAATGCATGAATCAGCGTCAACCGAGGGGAGAACCGCCGTGGGCACACAGCTCGCGCAGCCAGGGATGTTTTCGGTTCGCGAGGTGGCTGAACTGCTGTCGGTCTCACCGGAGACCATTCGACGGCTCGCTGCTGAGGGTGAGCTTGTCGCCATTCGGGTCGGCGGACAGTTGCGCTTCGAGCCCGAAGCCGTCAGTAGTTTCATCGCGCAGAATCGCGGAAGAAAAGATCCGATCCGTGAATGAGCGAACCGCCCCGGAGGGCGGCTCGCCAACTTGCGCCGCTTCCACCGTACAGGAGGCGCTCGACGTGCTCAGGCGTCGGCGCAAGATCGCGCAATACGCCGCCATGAAGCACATCTCGGAGCTGCTTGCGGCCGAGCTCCGGCGACTGAAGAGAGCGGCATGACCGGGTGGAAGGAAATCGCGCCCTATGTTCTCGCGGAAACCGGTGTCGCGATCCGGGACGGGCTCGTGCGCGTCCCCTACCGGCTGCCTGACGGCACCGAGCACAACGCCAAGCTGTTCGCACCTGGCGGGCGCTCGTGGTGGGAACGCCGCGGTGTCGAGCAGGTGCCCTTCGGTCTCGAGCTGGTGCCGCCGAATACCTGCTCCGGGCGAGCGTTCGCGAAGAGGTGCATCCTCTTCATCGTCGAGGGCGAGTCCGATGCCTTGGCAGCGCGGCAGGCGTTCTGGCCGGCCGGGCCAATCGCCGTAGTGCTCGGGATTCCGGGCGCGGGAGCATGGAGGCCGAGCTGGCGAACGTACCTCGAGCCGTTTCCAGTGGCATACGTGCTGGGAGATGGCGACGGTGCCGGCTCCGGTCTCAACGCTTCCGTCAATCGGGATGCCCCCTGGGCGCGGCCAGTTCGGCTCCCAGCTGGTGAAGATGTGCGAAGCATCTTGCAGCAGCAAGGTGCCGTCGCGCTCGAGCCTTACCTCTTTGCGGCGGACGCGGATGCTCGCCTGCGCGCAGCGGTCGCCCTGGCGCCCGATCTGAACACTTGCGCAGCCCTCTTGCGCGGCGAGGCAGTGGCGGCGTGAAGCTCGACGATCAGACGATCGCGGATGCGGCCGGATGGCCGGGGCCGAAGCTCGAAGCGCGGGCGAGGGCGGGTGACGCTTTGCCGAAGCCGTTGGCTCCGCAAGCGCTTTACGGGGTCGCGGGGGAGATCGTGCAGACGATCGAACCGCACACGGAGGCCGACCCCGCAGGCGTGCTCTTGCAGCTTCTTGCCGCATGGGGGAACCTCGTTGGCCGCACGCCGCACTTCATCGTCGAGGGCGACAAGCACCACACCAACATCAATCTCGTTCTCGTGGGCGCGACCTCCAAAGGCAGGAAGGGGAGCTCGTGGAGCCAGGTGCGCCGATTCGTTCGCGCGGTTGATGAGCGGTGGGAAACCACTCGCATCGTGTCGGGGCTCTCGTCGGGCGAAGGCTTGATCTTCGCGGTGAAGGACGCGGATGCAGAGGCTGAGGAGAGCACGGATGCTGCCGAGCCCGGGGACAGACGGCTATTTGTAGTCGAGACGGAACTGGGCGGGACGATGAAGATTCTCAACCGCCAGGGCAACAACCTGTCGGCTGTCGTCCGTCAAGCCTGGGACACCGGCAACCTCGCCACCCTCACCAAAAACTCTCCGCTCCGGGCCACCGACGCTCACATCAGCATCGTCGGCCACGTCACGAGGGAGGAGGTTCGCCGTCATCTGCTCGAGACGGAGCTCGCCAACGGCTTCGCGAATCGCTTTCTCTGGGTTTGCGTTCGTCGCTCGAAACTGCTTCCGGATGGAGGGCGAATCCACGAAGTCGACACATCGGCACTGGTGCATCAGCTCGTGAAGGCCGTTTCCTTCGCGCGGAAAACCAGCTTGGTGCAGCGCGACGAGGAAGCCAAGGCCCTCTGGCATGAGGCCTACTCCGAGCTTTCTGCCGAGCGAGCGGGGCTCCTGGGTGCCGTGAGCAACCGAGCCGAGGCGCAAGTCATGCGACTTGCTCTGATCTATGCCTTGCTCGACCACTCGTGCCTCATCCGGCGCCCCCATTTGGAAGCCGCACTCGCGCTGTGGGACTACTGCGAAGCCTCAGCGGCTCACATCTTCGGAACAGCGCTGGGAGATCCTACGGCCGACGCGATCCTCGGAATGCTCGAGACGTCTCGGGCGGGCCTTACCCGCACTCAGATCCGCGACGGGTTCGGTCGCAACAAGAGCGGCGACGAGATCGACCGGGCACTCAGCGTCCTTCAGCGAGACGGTCGGGCGGGCTCACGCGCCGTATCGACCGGCGGCCGTCCCGCCGAGCACTGGTACGCGGTTACGACCAAAACGTCCGATACGACCAAAGCTCGGGGCGATGCCCAACTTCCGTCGTATCCGTCGTTTCCGTCGTACTCGGCGAAGGGGCGGGGATGAGCAAGAACGGCGCCCAGGACGCCCGCCTCGTCTACTCGTTCGCCAAGAACAAGGACGAAGAGGTACACGCGAGCCTCAGCACCTATCGCGGGCGGCTGCGTGCAGATCTTCGCGTCTGGGTCGCCGACGAGAAGGATGCCCTCCATCCGACCAAGAAGGGCATCTCTGTCCCCGTCGCCGACCTGCCGAAGCTGCTCGCCGCAGTCGAGGCTCTCGTCGCCGGGGCGAAGGATGAGCGTTGAGCATCGCCTTCACGGTCTACGGGGTCGCGCAGCCGGCGGGCTCCAAGACGGCCGGGGTAACGAAGTGCGCGCGCCGCTTTGTACGCGACGCGAACCCGGCGAGCCGTGAGTGGAAGCGCCAGGTCGCCCAGGTGGCCGGCGCATCAGTCGCCGGGGAGCTGCTCGAGGGAGCGCTCGAGCTGAGCATTGTCTTCTACCGCGTTCGGCCCGCAGGCCACTACGGCAAGCGCGGGCTGCTGCCCTCGGCTCCGGCGTACCCGACCACGAAGCCGGACACGACCAAGCTGCTGCGCGCCGTCGAGGACGCACTGACCGGGATCGTCTGGCGGGACGATGCCCAGGTGGTGGAGCAGACCATCAGCAAGGTCTACGGCGAGCCTGCTCGCTGCGAAGTCACGGTGCGGCCGCTTTGAGCGACGATCGTCTCCTGAACGCCCGCGAGCTCGCCGCCCTGCTCGGCATGTCGAGTGCGTGGGTTCTCGATCGCTGGGAAGCCGGCGAGCTTCCCGGCTTCCGGCTCAGTGGTCGCGCCGTTCGCTTTCGTCCGTCAGAAGTGGAGACGTGGCTCGAGACGTGCCGACGCGGGCCGAGTGTGAACCCCTCACACCTTCAGGCGGTCGAGTGAAGCTTGCGGGCGGTCCGCTCAATGTGCCATGCTGCGCCCGTGCTTCGATTGGGCCGAAGCCGTCTCTCCTTTGCGTTACTGTCTGCGCGCCCTCGAGCGCGGAGGCCCAATCTCCGTTGCTCGGGGGCTTCGCACTGAAGGAGGAGTCATGACCGTTACGCCGCTCCCCGAGCGACGCCGAGTCGATGTTGGCGAGCTCGGCGGTTCGCTGTACCAACGATGCCGTCCGTGCGGTTGCGCAGACCGTGGTCTTGACGATGGATTGGCTCGAGGAAAACGACCGAGGGCTGAATCAGCTGCAAAGCTCGAACTCGTGAACGCCGCGCTGCTTTCGACCGCCGGACTCGAGCAGGGCTTCTCTGCCGAGTTGAAGGGGAAACTTGGAGAAGCCGGCATCGAGACGTGGAATGCCTGATCTCCAACGCGGCCAGCTCTTCAAGCTCGCGGACGGCTCGTGGGCCTATCGCTTCCGCGATCAGCAGGGACGGCGGCCGCAGCGGGGCGGATTCCGGACAAAGGGGGAGGCGGGCCACGCGCTCGCCTCCGCCCTCGATGATGCTCGACTCGGCGGGCTTGGCTTCCGCCGTGAGCTGACCGTCTCAGAAGCCGTCAACCGCTACTTGGCGCAGCATGACGTTGACCCCGCGACGACCGCCAAGCTGACGCGGCAGCTCAAGCAAGCCGAGACCGTCTTCGGAATCCGTCCGCTTCGCAGCATCCAGGCTGACGAGCTCGGCGCGTGGCGTCGGAAGCTTTCCGAGGGCTCTCGGCACGACGTATTCCGCGCGTTCAAACAGGTACTCGAGCAGGCGGCACGGTGGAAGTGGATCGACGAGAATCCCGCGAAGTACGTCAAGAATCCGAAGGCGAAGCGCGCCGAGTTTCAGCCGTTCGGGAGCTGGGAGGAGATCGAGGCGATTGCGGCCGAGCTCAATCCCCGCTTCGCCGCGATCCCGATCTTCGTCACCGGCACCGGGCTTCGACCGGAGGAGTGGCTCGCGCTCGAGCGGCGGGACGTTGACCGCAAGGCGGGGGTTGTCCGAGTCGAACGCGTCTACACGCAGGGCCGGTTGAAGCAGTGCGTAAAGTCGAGTCGCCAGAGAAGGCGCGTCCCGCTGCGCCAGCGCGTCCTAGACGCTCTCGAAGCTCTCCCGCCACGTCTGGACTCGCCTCTGCTCTTCCCGGCTGCGAGGGGCGGTCACATCGAACCGGAGAAGTGGAGAGAGCGCGAATGGAAGCCTGCGCTTCGAGCAGCCTGCGTCGACCACCGGCGCGTCTACGACATGCGGCACACCTACGCTACGTGGAGCCTTGCCGCCGGCGTCGGCCTGTTCGCGCTTTCGCGGCGTATGGGGACGTCCCTAGCGATGATCGACCTCACGTACGGGCACTTGGCACCCGACGCGGAGGAGCACGAGCGGATGCTACTCGATGCCTTCGACACGCGGAAATCAGAAGCGTTTGGACGCGGAGTGGACGCCGAACAGGGCGACTAAAGCACGAAGACCCTGCTCAGAAGCGATATGCGGATGAGAGGACTTGAACCTCCACGGGGTCTCCCCCACACGGACCTGAACCGTGCGCGTCTACCAATTCCGCCACATCCGCGCGGATGGACAGTGTGCCACACCGGCGATCGCGCGCTCCCCCGGCCAGAGGCGCGCACGAGCGGTCCGCGTACGATGGATTCCGTGAGGTGGGGTCTCCTCGTCTGCGTGCTGATGGTTGCTCTCGCGGGTGCCGGCCCGGCCGCCGCTGCAAGGCCGAAGACCGTCGAGGTGGTCGTCACGCTCGATGCGCCGCCCCTTGCGCGCGCGGTCGCCGCGAGCCGGGCTCTCTCCACGACGGCCAAGAGCCGCCGGCTCGACCTGCGCTCGCCGACGAGCGTGTCCTATCTCCACTCGCTCGCCTCCTCGCAGCGAGCCGTGGAACGGCGGATCGTGCACGCCTTCCCTGCGGCGCAGCTGCGCTGGCGCTACGGCGTCGTCGCGAACGGCCTCGCGGTCGTCGTCCCAGCAGGCGCGGAAGCGCGATTGGCGCGACTGCCCGGCGTCGCGAGCGTGTACGAGAGCGTCCGCTACCACGCCACCCTCGATCGCAGCCCGGCGCTGATCGGCGCTCCGACGCTCTGGGGCCCGAACCTCTCCAGCGCGGGGGCGGGGATGAAGATCGGGATCATCGACGACGGTCTCGATCAGAGGCACGAGTTCTTCAGCCCCGCGGGCTACTCCATGCCGCCCGGATTTCCCAAGGGTCAGGCCGCGTACACGACGGCAAAGGTGATCGTGGCGCGCGCCTTCCCGCCCCGCACGCCGACATACCGGAACGCAGGGAGGCCGTTCGACCCGCTGCAGTCGGAGCACGCCACGCACGTGGCCGGGATCGCCGCCGGCAACGCGAACGTCTCCGCCGGTGCACGCGTGATCTCGGGCCTGGCGCCCCGCGCGTATCTCGGGAACTACAAGGTGCTCACGATCCCCACGGACGCGGGAGTCGGCCTGGACGGGAACTCGCCGGAGATCGTGGCCGGCATCGAGGCCGCCGTGCGGGACGGAATGGACGTGATCAACCTGTCCCTCGGTGAGCCGGAGATCGAAGGAAGCCGCGACCTCGTCGTCTCGGCGATCAACGCGGCCGCGGACGCCGGGGTGGTGCCCGCGATCGCCGCCGGGAACGACTTCAACTCGTTCGGCCGCGGCACGGTGGGCTCGCCCGGAAGCGCGGCGAAGGCGATCACGGTCGCCGCCGTCTCGAAGGCACGCCGGATCGCGAGCTTCTCCTCGAGCGGGCCGACGCCGATCTCGCTGCAGCTGAAGCCCGAGGTCAGCGCGCCGGGCGAGTCGATCCTCTCCTCGGTGCCGGCGCCGAGCCTGTGGGCGGTGTTCAGCGGCACGAGCATGGCTGCACCGCACATCGCCGGCGCCGCCGCGATCCTCAAGCAGCGCCACCCCGGCTGGACAGTCGCGCAATTGAAGTCCGCGCTCACCCTGACGGGTGATCCGGCACTGACCGAGGGCGGCCAGGCGCAGCTCCCGGCTACGCGCCAGGGAGGGGGAATCGTAAACCTCCCCCGCGCGGACAACCCGCTCCTCTTCACCAGCCCCACGACTCTCTCCTTTGGCTTCGTCTCGACCGGGAGCACGTCTCGCAACGTCCAGCTTGCTGACGCCGGAGGCGGTGCCGGCGCCTGGGCTGCGGGCATCGAGCAGCAGTCCGGCCCCGCGGGGGTCACCATCAGCGTGCCCCTTTCCGTCACCGTGCCCGGCTCCTTTACGGTCACGACCGTAGTCCCCGCGGGGACAGTCCAAGGCGAGCTGACGGGCTACGTCGTCCTCACACGGGGGGCCGAGCGCAGACGCATTCCCTTCTGGCTGCGCGTGGTCGCGCCCGCGCTCGGGCGGCAGACCCGCACGACGCTCGCCCGCACCGGCACCTATCGCGGCAACACGACCGGGCGCCAGGCGCTCGTGGATACCTACCGCTATCCCGACAACCCGTCCGGCAGCCGCCTCCTCAGCGGCCCCGAGCAGGTCTTCCGGTTTCGGCTGACGCGACCGGTGGCCAACTTCGGCGTGGCGGTGCTCAGCCGTGCCGCCGGCGTGGACGTCGAGCCGCGCATCGTCGTCGCCGGCGACGAGAACCGCCAGGTGGGTTACGCATCGCTCCCGATCAACCTCAACCCCTACTTGAGGTCTTTCCTCCGCCGGGTGCTCGCCTCTGCGGCATTGCGGCCCGCTCCAGGGAGCTACGACATCGTCTTCGACACGCCGAGTCGCGGTGCGGCGGGCAGGTTCACGTTCCGCTTCTGGGTGGGCGACGACACGGCTCCGACCCTGCGACTGATGACCCCGAGCATCCGGGGAGACAGGGTCGTGCTTCGGCTTACCGATGCAGGTTCGGGCGTCGATTCCTCCTCGATCACCGCCTCGATCGACGGCGAGCCGACGGCCGTCGCCTTCACACGCTCGAAAGGTCGACTCGTCGTCCGGGCCTCCTCACCCCTTCGGCTCGGCCGGCATCAGCTCACCGTGCGCGTCTCGGACTATCAGGAGACGAAGAACAACGAGAACGTCACGCGCATCCTCCCGAACACGCGCGTACTCCGGACGACCTTCTCGGTTCGCTGACCGCTAGTGGTGGCCGCGCTTGCGGTCCTCCTCGATCGTGGGTAGCTGGGAGAGGTCTCGCTGGACGCTCGCTGCGAACTCGTCGCTGTCGGCGCGGTCAGTCTCGTCGCGAACGAGCGTCAGTCCCGCCTTGCGCCGGGCGCGCGCGCGGTCCCCGCGCCGAAAGCCGGCCGTTCCCCGCGCGAGCTTCGGCCATTCGGCACCGATCAGCACGAGAACTGCGAGTGTCAGCAACGCGATCGACAGCCAGCTCACGACGCCATTTTACCCACGCCTCGCGTCCGCGACCGAAACCGGGACGGCAGATAGTCTCTGGGGCCGATGCCGGCCCGGCTCCGCATCCTCACCATCTCCGTCTGTGCCGCTTCGGCGCTCGCCTTCGGCACGCCGGCGCACGCCGGGCAGCAGACGCTCACGTTTCAGACGAAGGGCATCTCGGTCGAGGGCTTCGGGGTCACACAGGCGACGCAGCTGATCGACTCTCCGAGGATCGACGGGTATGTCGTCGACTTCACCGCCGAGGTCGTCGACGCTCAGGGTCGAGTCCAGGGCGACGACGACATCATGCTCCACCACATCGTCGTCGCGAAGCTCGGGGCACGCGACTACACGTGCCCGGGGCTCGCGGCCGAGCGCTTCTACGCCGAGGGGGAAGAGCACACACGGCTCGTGCTGCCGCAGGGGTTCGGCTACCCGAACCGGGCGGGCGACCGCTGGGCGATGCTCTACATGCTGATGAACCACCGGAAGGAAGCGCTGACCGGCTACATCCGTTATCGCGTGACCTACGTGACGGATGAGCAGATCACGCCGGTGAGGCCGGTCTGGCTCGACATCCGCAACTGTGGCAGCTCCGAGTTCGACGTGCCCGGAACCGGCCCCAAGCGCTCGACCTACACGGCGACGTCCGATTTCGTGATGCCGCAGAGCGGCACCTTCGTTGCCGGCGGCGGCCATCTGCACGGCGGGGGCATTCGCCTGGAGCTGCGAAACGCGACGTGCGCCGTTACGCCCTTCACGGCACTGCCTACCTGGGGTGGCCCCGAGCCGAGGCCGCTGCTCCACGAGCCGGGCCCCGCCAAGATGTCCTCGTTCGCGAGCCCGCTCGGGATCCCCGTCTCGGCAGGCGACACACTCAGGCTGGCTGCGGTCTACGACAACGACCGGCCCCACACGCGCGCGATGGGAATCATGGTTCTCTTCTTCGTCGCCGGACAGGGCACGGGCTGCCGCCCGACGCCGCAGCTCGCGATCGACCTCGGTAAGCCCGGCTCCCCTCCCCTCGTTCGCATGCCGCTTCCCCGCAAGCCGACCGGCAGGCTCTACAAGAACCTGCACTCGACCTGGGTCGGCGACTACCGCTACGGCCACGAGCGCATCTCGATTCTTACGGGAACGACGTTCAGCTGGCGTTTCGTCGGAGCCGTGAGCCACGACGTCACGCTCGTGAACGGCCCTGTCGGCTTCTCCTCGCCCGCGGCCAGGGGCGGCAGCCTCTCCACGTTCTCCTATCGGTTCACGCGCCCCGGAACCTACGAGCTCTTCTGCTCGCTGCACCCGGTGCGGATGACACAGGCGATCGTCGTCCGCCGGCGCTAGTTCGGTCTCGAAACGCTCAGGGCCTGGGCACTGCCTCGGGGATGCCACGCTCGACGAGCTCGAAGCGGCCGCCCCGGACCGTCACCACAGCCGCTTGGACGCGCGGACTCGGGTCCCCCTCATCGCCGTATCGGACCGGCCCGAGAACGCTCCGCGCCTCGAGACCGCTGAAGGCGGTCGCGAGGCGCGCGGGATCGGTGGAGCGAGCCTCCTGAATGGCCGCCTCCAGCACCTTTATGGCCACGTACCCGAGGGCGGCAAAGCTGCCGTCGGGGGGCGAGCCCGTGCGAGCCCTGTACTTCTCGTGGAACTCGTCCAGAGGCGAGCCGGGATCGGGGTAACCGAACGTCGTGAAGGTCACGCCTTCCGCCGCCCCGCCGAGCGCGAGCAGCGCCTGGGAGTCGAGCCTGTGCGTTCCGAGCACCGGCACCTCGATTCCGGCCTGCCTGAGACCCTGAACCAGAAGCCCCAACCCGGCAGGCTCCTGCTCGGTGACGAGCGCATCGGGACGAGCCGACCGGATCCGCGCCACCTGTGCGGATGCTCCCTCCGAGCTCGGCGTCGCGCCGAGGATTTGCACCCCGCGGCCGCGGAGCGCCTTTCGCAGGTAGAAGCCGAGGCGGCTCCCCGGAGCCGTAATGACCCAGGCGCTGCGGAAGCCCTCGGCGTGTGTGTACTCGGCGAGCTGCGCAGCCTCGACGTGGGCGCCCATACCCACCGGCCGGATCGTCCCAGAGGCCTCCACGAGATCCGGCCGCTCGTTGCAGGTCGCGAGCGCAAGGACGCTTTGGCGCTCCGGTCGAGGCAGGGCGAACCAGCGGCACGGCAGCAGCCGAACCTGAGCGGCCCCGCGGGCAAGCCGGATCCTCACCTTGCCGTCGATGCCGCCGCGAGAGTTGATCTCGCGGGCACCGAGCCGGGCCGATCGCTCGAGGACGCGGTCGCGCTCGGATCCCGCTCTCGCTCCGGCTCGTCCGTACGCGACCGTCATCGTCCCCGCCTCGAGCGCCGGTTCGTCCTCGGCGCCCGCGCAGCCCCCGGCGATCGCGACCGAGCCGGCC
>Ga0136621_1001078_pt1 | contig 11029 bp, 10 predicted proteins | sample AntDryUQ445A2306_FD_104673 | JGI IMG/M metagenome (GOLD analysis project Ga0136621, IMG submission 104673) | Polar desert sand microbial communities from Dry Valleys, Antarctica - metaG UQ445A (23.06) | ecosystem: Environmental > Terrestrial > Soil > Desert | place: Antarctica: Dry Valley...
CTTCAAGGCGATTCAGAAGGCACGTCATGCGGTGCCCGAGTGGTTTCCGCTCGTCGGCCCGGAGCTCGGCTACACGAACATCGTGCCCGTCGACTTCGTCGCCGCGGCGATCGACCACATCGCCCACGAGCCCGGCCTCGACGGCCAGGCGTTCCATCTCACCAACCCCGTCCCGATGCGCGTCGGGGAGTCGCTGAACGCGTTCGCCAAGGCCGCGCACGCCCCGCAGCTCGCGCTGCGCATCGACAAGCGCCTGACCGACGCACTGCCCAAGGGCACGTTCTCGATGCTGATGAAGCTGCCGCAGCTGCGCGACGTGCGGCGCACGGTGCTCGCCGACCTCGGCATTCCCGAGCAGGTCGTCGCGCACATGGCGCTCAAGCCGCAGTTCGACACGCGCGACACCGAGCGCGCGCTCGCCGGCTCGGGCATCGAGGTCCCGCAGCTGGACGCCTACGCCGACAAGCTGTGGGACTTCTGGGAGCGCCGCCTGGATCCCGACCTGCACAAGGACCGCTCGCTGCGCCACATCGTCGCGGGACGCACCGTCGTCATCACGGGCGCCTCCAGCGGCATCGGGCGCGCCGCCGCGCTGAAGGTCGCCGCCGCGGGCGGCGTTCCGCTGCTCGTCGCGCGCGGGACGGAGAAGCTCGAGGCGCTGCGCGCGGAGATCGAGGCGGGCGGCGGCGCCGCGCCCGTCTACGCCGCCGACCTCTCCGACATGGACTCGATCGACGAGCTCGTCGCGCGCATGCTCGCCGACCACCCGGCGATCGACTTCCTCGTCAACAACGCCGGCCGCTCGATCCGCCGCTCGATCAAGCTCTCAGAGGATCGCTTCCATGACTTCGAGCGCACGATCCAGCTCAACTACTTCGGCGCGATCAAGATGATCATGGCGCTGCTGCCGCACATGCGCGAGCGCGGCTTCGGCCACATCGTGAACATCAGCTCGATCGGCGTGCAGACGAGCCCGCCGCGCTTCAGCGCCTACGTCGCCTCGAAGTCCGCGCTGGACGCGTGGACGCGCGTCGTGTCGTCGGAGGTCATCGGGGACGGGGTGAGCTTCACGACGATCCACATGCCGCTCGTGCGCACGCCGATGATCGCCCCCACCAAGCTCTACGACCACTTCCCCACGATCAGCCCGAGCGAGGCCGCCGACCTCATCTGCGAGGGCCTGCGCGCCCGGCCCAAGCAGATCAACACGCGTCTCGGGACCGCCGGCGAGGTGCTCTACGCGCTCGCGCCGAAGGCCGTCGACCAGATCCTGCACATGGCCTACAAGGTCTTCCCCGACTCGGCGGCGTCCAAGGGCGAGAAGGATCCGGCCTCGGCCGAGAAGGCCAACGTGGAGCAGATCGCGATGGCGAACATCATGAAGGGCGTGCACTGGTAAGGAGCGCCGACGCGCCAGCTCTCCGAAGGTCCGGCATCTTGCCCGCCTTCGACCGTGGTCGGGTCATGAGCATGAAATCGACCACGAGGAGCAGCAGATGACCACCGGAGTGTCGAAGTGGCAGAAGTTCCGCCGCACGGGCCACGTCAGCTGGCAGGCCAACCCGATGGACGCCCTGCGCAGGAAGATGACCACCGGGCTCGACCTCGAAGCCGGCCAGGACGAGGTCCGGCGCGGCGACGAGCTGCAGGTGCGCGTCACGGTCTCCCGTCCCGAGCAGCTCGGCGACGTGGAGCTCGGGCTCGTGTGCACCGAGCTCTACGACGTGGAGACCGCCAGCGGCGGAGATGACGGCGGCACGTCGCGCTCGACGTCGACGGCCGTCGCGCACGAGCTATGGCAGCCGGTGCCGGGCGTGGAGGGCACGCACGGCGTGCGGCTGCAGATCCCGTCCTCGGCTCCGTTCTCCTACGAGGGCCTGTGCCTGTCCTACAGGTGGGAGGTCGTCGCGCGCGGGCGACGAGCGGGCAAGCTCGACGCCCGCGCGACGCGCAGGATCCAGGTGATCGCATGAGCCTGCAGCTCGCAGTGCGTCTGGACGCAGAGCTCTATCGGCCCGGGGATCCGGTCACGGGAACGATCGAGGTCCGCGAAGGCGGCAGCTCGCGCACGCTCGAGGCGCTGCTCGAATACGTCGAGGAGACCGAGGACTACTCGTCGGTCGCGACGAGCATCGCAAGCGGGCCTCTGCACACGGGCGAGCTGACGACCGGCATGTCGTTCGCGTTCGCGCTCGCGCTGCCGGCGGACGCGCTGCCCAACTTCGGCGGGCGCCACGGCAAGCTCTACTGGCAGGTCGACGCCAAGGCCGACAAGCGCGGTCGCGACGCTCACGAGCGCTGCCGGATCCGCGTCGACTCCGCCCAGCGCCCGTAGTCCGGCCGCGGCGCTGCGCGGTCAGCCCTGGTGCTGCGCCGCGCAGACGTCCGCGACCTGAGCGCCCGGCGCCGGCAGCCGGCCACGCACGGCGTCCGTGAACGCCGCCAGCGCCGGCTTGGGCGTCCCGTCGGCGTACAGCAGGCCGGAGTGGTTGGGCCACGGGCTCGGGCTGCCGGCGCGATCCTGCCACTGCAGCTGGACGATCGACCGCAGGCCCAGCTCGGCGCGGCGGGCGGACAGCTCGCGCGCCGTGGCGGCGATCAGCGCCGCCTGGCACGGCGCGGTCGTCGTCCAGGCGCTCGCGCCCCCCGTGGCGAAGCCGTACTCCGTGATCCGCAGCGCCACCCCGGCGTCGTGCTTGGCCGCCGCGATCTGCCGCGTGCGCCGGATGTGCGCCACGACCGTCGCGACGTTGACCGCGTACGGATGGATCGCGAGCGTGTCGAAGAACAGCGCGGCGCCGAGGTCGTAGAGCTGCTCGAGGTAACCGCCCGGCAGCAGCGCGCGCAGCGACAGCCCCCCGAGCACGACCTCCGTCGTCGGGTCGCCGGCCTTCAGCCCGAGGTAGGACCACTGCAGCAGGCGCAGGTAGCCGGCCGGATCGACGCCGGTGCGCCACCACCCCGGCAGGTCCGGCTCGTTCCAGACCTGCCAGGCGGCGATCGGGCGATAGGGCCGCTGGCAGTGCAGCCCCGGAGCGAGGCAGCGCCAGAAGGTGCCGAGCGCCCCGTAGCGGCGCGCGAGCTCGAGGGAGAAGCGAAAGACGCTGCTCGCGTCGCGCGGCGGCCAGCCGTCGTTGTGCAGGCCGGCCGGTCGCGTCGAGTAGAACTGCGGCGTGCTGGTGATGATCGGCAGCAGCGTCAATCCGCGCGCCGAGGCGCGCGCCACGAGCGCGTCGACCGTCGAGAAGTCGAACGCACCGGGCTTGCGCTCCACCTGGTCCCAGTAGACGTGCTCGCGCAGCACCCCGGCGCCGGTCGCGGCCTGGCGGTCCAGCTCGGCGTCGACCTGCGCCGGCGGGGTGTTGAGGTTCGTCGTGAAGATCCCGTGAAACCGGTCGGCGGCCTGCGCCGGCGCCGCGATGCAGAGCCCCAGCACGACGCCGCACAGTGCGGCGATCCGTGCCGAGCTCATCCCCATGCGCGCACCCTACGGCACGCGCAGCCGGCCGGGTCATTTCGGTGAGCCACGACGGACGAAGGGCCCGGCAGGTTGCCGGGCCCTTCGCAGGCGCTACTCGATCGGGTGGGTCTCGACTACCCGATGAACGGCTTGATCTTCGCGAGGATCGCGTCCATCGTTGCCGGCTTGTCGAACGCCAGCGGTGCGGGCGGCTTGCTGCGGATCAGGCGGATCAGGGCCGCGTGGCGGGCCTCGATCTGCACGATGCTGCCGGCCGCAGCGAGGACGTCGACCGACTTGATCAGCGGGCCGGCGCCGTTGTAGGCGCTGACGCCGGCGTCCTCGAGGGTGTTCGCCGTCTTCAGAAACGACGTGCGGTTGGCGAACGCGGCACCGAAGTCGAGGCTCGGCTTCTTCGCCGGTGTGCCGCCGAGCTTCTTGACCGTCGCAGCCAGCGCGTCGACGTGCTCGGCCTCGTTGTCGCGAAGCTCCTTGGCGAGCTTCATCTCGTCACCGGAGAGGCCCTTCACCTGCGCGACCGCGCGGGTGTAGAACTCGGCCTCGAGGTACTCGAGCGTGAGGGCGAAGTTGAGGATGTCGACGTCGCCGCCGCCGTCCTGTGCCAGCGCCTTCGTGATGTAGGGAGTTGCCGACAGGGCGCCATAGGTGGCGCCTGCGGCGAGCGTGGCCCGGATGAGGAATGCCTCACGGGTCGTGCCCTTGATGTCAATGGTGGCCAGCTCAGGAGCCACCAGTCGCGATGAAGCCATGCTGAATCTCGCTTTCGTCGTCGTGGTGGTTGTTAGGCCAGGAACGGCTTGACCGCGGCCAGAACTGCGGCCTCGTCCATGCCCTTGGCGAACGCGCCGTCCGGCAGCGTGCCCTTGAGCCCGCCCTTGCCGCCAAAGCCGCGGTCGAGAAGCTGGTTGAGCGCGGCCGCGTGACGGGCCTCGACGGAGTGGATCGACAGCGCTGCGGCGAGCACGTCCTTGTTCTTGATGCGGCCGGCGGCGCCGAGGTAGGCGGCGGCGCCGAGGTTCTCGACGTCCGCGGCGGTCTCGAGGACCGTCATCAGGCCCTTGTCGATCGTCTCCTCGAACTTCGTCTTCGGCGCGGAGACCGGCTTGCCGCCGAGCTTCTTGATCGTCGCCTTGAGCGCGTCGACGTGCTCCTGCTCGGTCTCGCCGAACTTGGTGGCGATCGCCGCGACCTTCTTGTCCTTGACGATGCCGCTGTCGATCACCTTGGCGTAGAACTCCGCCTCGAGGAACTCGAGCGTGAGGGCGAAGTTGAGGACCGCGATGTCGCCCGTCGCGCCATCGTCCTTCTTCGCGTCGTTCGCGTCGTCGTCGGCGGCTGCCGGCGTCGAGGCCGTGTCCTTCTTGTCGTCGTCGCCGCAGGCGGCGAGGAGGACTCCGAACGCGCTGACCGCGCCGGCGCCGCCCATCATCTTGAAGAAACGCTTGCGCGAGGACGGATCGTCCGCGAGCTCACGTAGTGCCGAGTCGGTCACGAGTAGTGCCCTCCCAGTTGTGGTCATGAAGTTGCTGGAAGGCATAGCGTTCACTTGCCCCTGCCAGATCACGCCGTGGCGCGTTGACGCTCATTCCGCGGGCCGCCCGGGCCGCGGCTCACTCCGCGCTGGGCGGGGCCTCGCTGCCGCGAGCGGCGTGCAGCGCCATCAGCTCCTGCTGCACCGACCGTGGCGTGTCGCCCGGTATGCGCATGCTCCAGCTGCCGTCCGGGCGCAGCTCCCACGCCCCCACGTCCGTGGCCAGCGAGCGCTCGAGCGTATCGAGCAGATCCTCGCGCAGGACGTCGTCGGCGACCGGGGTGATGAGCTCGACGCGCGTGTCGAGGTTGCGCGGCATGAGGTCGGCGGAGCCGATCAGCACGCACGTCTGCTCGCCGCGCTCGAACGCGTAGACGCGCGAGTGCTCGAGGAAGCGGCCGAGCACGCTCACGACGCTGATGCGCTCCGAGACGCCCTCGACGCCGGGCCGCAGGCAGCAGATGCCGCGCACGTTCAGCGCGACCGGCACGCCCGCCCGCGACGCCCGGTAGAGCGCGCGGATGATGCGCCGGTCGACGAGCGAGTTCATCTTCAGCGCGATCCGCGCGTGCTCGCCGCGCTCGTGGGCGGCGACCGTCTGCGTGATCTGCTCGATCAGCGACTCGCGCATGCCGTTGGGCGCGATCAGCAGCTTGCGGTAGCCCTCGGGCCGCGCCATGCCCGTGAGGAAGTTGAACATGTCGGCGACGTCGGCGCCGATCTCCTCGTCACAGGTGAAGAGGCCGAAGTCGGTGTACAGGCGCGCCGTCTTGGTGTGGTAGTTGCCGGTTCCGATGTGCACGTAGTGGCGCACGCCGTCGCCCTCGCGGCGCACGACGAGGATGCACTTGGCGTGCGTCTTGAGCCCCGGGTGCCCGTAGACGACGTGCACCCCGGCCTCCTCCAGCGCCCGCGCCCAGGTGATGTTGGCGCGCTCGTCGAAGCGCGCCTTGAGCTCGACCATGCAGACCGCCTGCTTGCCGCGCTCGGTCGCACGGATCAGGGCCGGCACCAGCGGCGAGTCGTCGGACGTGCGATACACGGTCTGCTTGATCGCGAGCACGTCGGGATCGGAGGTCGCCTGCTCGACGAAGCGCTCGACCGACGTCGCGAACGAGTCGTAGGGGTGGTGGACGAGGATGTCGCCGCGACGCATCTGCGCCATGACGCTGGCATCGGAGTCCATGCCTTGCAGGCGCGGCTGCGTGACCGCCGTCCAGGGCGGATCGCGCAGCTCGGAGAAGCCGCGGATCCCGTAGATCTGCCACAGCGCGCCGGTGTCCAGCAGCCCGTCGACCTCGTAGACCTGATTGCGCTCGAGGTCCAGCGCCTCGCGCAGCTGCTCGCAGACGCCCTCGTCCGTGCCGACCCCGACCTCCAGGCGCACCGCCTCGCCGAAGCGCCTCCGGCGCAGCTCCGCCTCGACGGCCTGCAGCAGGTCGTCCGCCTCGTCGGAGACCTCGAAGTCGGCGTCGCGCGTGACGCGGAAGATCGCGTGGCCGAGGATCTCCATGCCCGGAAACAGCGCGTCGAGGTTGGCGGCGATGACCTCCTCGAGCGCGACGAACGTGTGTGGGTCGCCGTCGAGCGCGACGAAGCGCGGCAGCATCTCCGTCGGCACCTTGACCCGCGCGAACGCCTGCGTGTCGTTGACGGGGTCGCGGACCAGCACGGCCAGCGACAGCGACAGGCTCGAGATGTATGGAAACGGCCGTCCCGGGCCGACGGCCAGCGGTGTGAGCGCAGGAAAGATCTGGCGGCGAAAGCGCTCTGCGAGCGCCTCGCGGTCGGCATCGGTGACGTCGCCGACCCCGACGATGCGGATGCCGTTGTCGGCGAGATTCGGAATCAGCTCGCCGAGGACGAGGTTCTCGAGGCGCTGCTGCTGATCGAGCACGTGCTCGCGGATCGCATCGACGGTCTGCGCCGGCGTCAGACCGTCCGGGCCGAGGTCGTCGAGGCCGGCATCGATCTGGTCGTGGACGCCCGCGACGCGGATCTGAAAGAACTCGTCGAGGTTCGAGCTCCAGATCGCCGCCAGCTTGACGCGCTCGAGCAGCGGCTGGTCGGAGCTGTGGGCGAGCTGCAGGACGCGGTCGTTGAACTCCAGCCACGACAGCTCGCGCCCGATGTACAGCGACTTGTCGTGAAGGTCGAGATCCTCCGCCGGCTGCGCCTCGGGCTTGAGGTCGATGGAGTGGATCGAGTCCTGCACCGCGTGGTGGGTATCGGATGAGGTCATCGCGTGGGTCCCAGCACAGACGAGGAGACTACGCGGGCGGCCGCGCCCGGTCATCCTCGTGTGAAGAACGATCTCGGCCGAGGCGTGCGAGCCCCTGCAGCACGACGCCCTCGCGCAGGCCGCCGCCGGCGAGCTGCAGCGGTCTGCCGATCGCGTGCGCGGCCGCGGCGAGCAGCAGCAGTCCCCCAGGCAGCAGCCGCACGCGCTCGGCGTGCAGGTTGAGCGCGAGCGCGACCTCGGCGGCCGGACCGCCGACGAGCGTCTGCAGGCCACGCGCCAGCGCCTCGCCGCTCAGCTCTGAGCCCAGCAGCCACTGCAGCGAGCTGGCGCTGCCCCCGACCGCGTACGCAGCGCTGACGGGCGGCACGTCGATGTCCGCGAACGCATGCGCGAGCCGCTCGCGCAGGCGCGCCAGCTCTGCGGCGGTGGGCGGATCCGACGACAGCTCGCGGTCGGTGACGACGCTCGATCCGAGCGGCAACGAGACCGACCACGTGACGCCGTCCGCGGCCGTGCCCACGACGAGCTCCGTCGAGCCGCCGCCGACGTCGACGACCGCGAGCCGGCCGGACGGCGGGGTCGACAGCATCCCGATCGCGCCGGCGAACGCCAGCAGCGCCTCCTGCTCGCCGCTGAGGATCTCCAGCGTCTCCCCGCACGCCGCGGCGATCGCCGCGCTCAGGGCTGCCGCGTCGACGGCCTCGCGTACGGCCGACGTCGCCACGATGCGCAGCTCGTGCACGTCGAGCGAGCGGGCCAGATCAACCTGGCGGGCGACGACGTCGGCGACCTCGGCAACCTTCTGCGAGCCGATCTCGCCGAGCTCGACGCAGGCCGACCCCAGCCGCGTGAACGCCCGCTCGGAGCACAGCTCCCGCGGGCGTGGTCCGTCGTCCTCCGCGACCAGCAGCCGCGTGGTGTTCGAACCGACGTCGATGCAGGCGCAGCGGGTCACGGGTCGCAACGACGATCTTGTCATGATCTGAGCGATGGATTCCGTCGCGCCCGCGATCCTCGTCCGCGATCTGCACAAGTCCTACGGGGCCGTGGAGGCCGTCCGCGGAATCGACTTCGAGGTCGCACGCGGCGAGGTCTTCGGCCTGCTCGGGCCCAACGGCGCCGGCAAGACGACGACCGTCGAGGTGCTCGAGGGCTACCGCGAGCGCACGAGCGGCATCGTCTCCGTGCTCGGCCACGACCCCGCGACGCGCCCGCGGGCGCTGCGCGAGCGCGTCGGCATCGTGCTGCAGCAGAGCGGGACGTACCGCCACGTCACCGTGCGCGAGATCGTCACCCACTGGGCCGGCTTCTATCCGCGGCCACGCGACGTCGAGGAGGTCATCGACCTGGCCGGACTGCGCGAATCCGAGCACGTGCGAGCGCGCCGGCTGTCAGGCGGGCAGTCGCGACGTCTGGACTTCGCGCTCGCGCTGGTCGGCGATCCTGAGCTGATCTTCCTCGACGAGCCGACGACCGGCTTCGATCCGGCCGCGCGGCGCGCTGCGTGGGAGACGATCCGCGCGCTCGCCGACCTCGGCAAGACCGTGCTGTTGACGACGCACTACCTCGACGAGGCACAGGCGCTCTGCGACCGCGTCGCGATCGTCAAGGACGGACGGGTCCTCGCCGTCGGCGCGCCCGCGCAGCTGGGCGTCGGCGCCGCGTCGCGCTACCGCGTGAGCTGGCGTGGCGAGGACGGCGCCGTGGAGACCCGCGAGACCGCTGACCCGACCGCGCTGCTGCATCAGCTCACGAGCGCCGCGCTGGCGCGCGGGGTCGGGCTCGAGGACCTCAGCGTCGGGCGGCCATCGCTGGAGGACGTCTATCTCGAGCTGACCGCCGAGCTGCAGGACGACCTGGTCGACGCCGTCGGCGAGCCCGCGCGATGAGCGACGCCCTCGCGCTGACCTGGCGCCAGTACCGGTTGGAGCGCAAGATGTTCTGGCGCAACCCCAGCGCAGCGTTCTTCAACTTCGTGCTGCCGCTGCTCTTTCTCGCGCTGTTCGGCGCGATCTTCGCCGGCAGCCAGCAGGACCTCGACGTGATCGTCCCGGGGATCGCCGGCATGAGCGTCATGACGACGACGTTCGTCGCGCTCGCGATGAACATGGTCTTCCTGCGCGAGCAGGGCGTGCTCAAGCGCCTGCGCGGAACGCCGCTGCCAAGCGGCGCCTACCTCGGCGGTCTCGCGGCGCACTCGATCACGAACACCGCGATCCAGCTGTCCTTCGTGGTCGCGGCCGGAGCGCTGCTGTTCGGCGTCGGACTGCCCGAGAACTGGCTCACGCTGGGCGTCTTCGTCGCGGCCGGCGTGATCTGCCTCGGCTCGCTCGGCGTCGCGCTGTCGCACGCGATCCCGAACTTCGACTCGGCCCCGGCCTACGTCAACGCGATCTTCCTGCCCGTGATCGTCATCAGCGGCGTCTTCTACGACGCCGACAACGCTCCCGCGTTCATGCGCGACGTCGCGGAGGTCCTGCCGCTGACGCACCTCATCGACGGCCTGTCCGCTGCGATGGTCACCGGCGCGCCGTTCGCCGACCACCTGCCGGATCTCGCCGTCGTGGCGATCTGGGCCGCGCTCGGCACCCTACTGGCGGTGCGCGGCTTCAGCTGGGAGGCGCGCCGGGGCTGACGACCCGCGCGCCGCGGCCTCATCCCGGCGATACGAACAGCGCCGGCGGCGCGCCGCTGACCGTCACCGGCAGCTCGCGCAGCGCACCGGCCTGCCAGTCGTCGCGCAGCATGCCGAAGACCGCGACGTCGAGCGACTGCTCGCCATGGCGGTGAAAGGCGCGCAGGACGCCCTCGCGCCGGAAGCCGAGCCGCTCGAGCGCGCGCTGCGAGCGGACGTGCTCGACGTTCGTGTAGCTGCCGATCCGGTCGAGGTTCAGCAGCTCGAAGCCGAGGTGGCACATCAGCGCCTTGGCCTCGCGGTTTGCGCCCGTCCCCCACCACGCGTGCCCGAGCCAGCTGCCGATCGTCGCGCGCCGGTCGCGCCGCGAGATCTCAGAGAAGCCGGTGATGCCGATCGGCCCGGCCTCGAGATGCTCGACGACGAGGTCGAGCTGCACGCCGCTCTCGCGCTCGCCGGGAAGGCGCTCGAGATAGGCGGCCGCCTGGTCCTCGGACTCATACGGACCCCAGGAGAACCAGCGCGTCACCCGCGCGTCGGACGCCTCCCGAAAGAGGCCGGCGGCGTCGCCCGAGCGCGGGATGCGCACGCGCAGCGTGGGGCCGGTGAGCGCGAGCTCGCCGGCGCCGCCGTGCGTGTCGACGCGCGTTTGGCTCACGACCGGAACACTACGCGGATGCTCGCCATCCTCTACGACATCCACGGCAACCTCGCCGCGCTCGATGCGGTCATCGTCGACGCCCGCGACCGCGGCGCCGACCGCTGGTTCATCGGCGGCGACGTCGCGCTCTTCGGCCCTGCGCCGCGGGAGACGGTCTTCCGGCTCTTCGAGCTCAAGCCGGCCGTCTGGATCCGCGGCAACGGCGAGCGCTGGACCGCGCATCCGGGCCATGCGCCCGAGGGCGTGCACGGCGCCGTGCAGGCGGCGCGCGCGGCGCTCGGCGAAGGGCTCGTGGCATCGCTCATGGCGCTGCCCGAGAGCGCGCCGCTGGACGATCGCACGCGCGCCTGGCATGGCTCGCCGATCAGCGACGTGCGCTCCTTCGAGCCCGAGCCGGCCGTCGACGAGGCCGAGCTGCTCGTGAACGTCGTCGAGCTGCGGCTCGTCTTCGGTCACACGCACATCCCGTTCGCACGCAA
>Ga0136621_1001079_pt1 | contig 11024 bp, 7 predicted proteins | sample AntDryUQ445A2306_FD_104673 | JGI IMG/M metagenome (GOLD analysis project Ga0136621, IMG submission 104673) | Polar desert sand microbial communities from Dry Valleys, Antarctica - metaG UQ445A (23.06) | ecosystem: Environmental > Terrestrial > Soil > Desert | place: Antarctica: Dry Valley...
CGACATGACCCGCTCCACGATCACGGTGGCCGGGTAGGGCAGCAGCGGCGGCGGCGTCAACGGGTTCGGCCGCGGCCAACGCCCCGACCGTGGTGCGCGCCTGGTCCAGGATGCGGTCGCGGGCGTCCCCGACCCGGAGGCAGAACTCGTCCAGGCCACTTGGGCCTGCGCCGGGTTCAGGTCATCGGCCAGGGTGCGCCACCAGCGTTGCGCCAGCGAGTGGTTGCCTTCTCCACCACGCCGTTGCGGTTGCCGTGCTGCGCCGGGCAGATGTCGATCCCGATCCGTAGAACTTCGCCACCGGACCGAACGTGGCGCTGACCCGATCGGTCGGCGGAGACACACCGTGGCCATCCGGGTCGAACCGCCACGCCTTGGTGCACCCCCCGAGGCGACGTACGACGCCGTCGAGAGCCTCGACCATGTGCGGCTGGTGCCTCGGACTCGGCCAACACCGAGCACCACCTGCTCGAGTGCGACAGAGCGCCGACGAACAGGTGCGCCATCGACCCCCACCCCAGCTGGCAGAAGGGCCGGGCAGCTCGAGCCAGTCGAACTGGGTCTCGACCCCAGGCGGGTGGTCGATGATCGCGTGGTCACGACCCGCCGACGCCTGACAGGGCTCGCAGTCCGGTGGCAGCGCACGGACCCGAAGCCGAGGACGCCTCACGCGCGGTGAGTGGCTTGTGGATGGTTCTCCGAGAGCACGGACGCAACCGATTACAGGGTGTCAGTTCGACGAGTTGTCCAACAGATGGTCGCTGATGATGTCGGGTGGCGCAGGTCGGTGCAGCAGGTATCCCTGGGCCATCGCGCATCCGAGTTGCTTGAGGCGGTCGTACTGGTCCTGCGTCTCCACCCCTTCGGCGACCACCGTGAGGTCGAGCGAGCGGCCGAGCGCGATGATCGAGGACGTTACCGCGCTGTTGGTTCTGTCTTGAAGACCGGACACAAACGATTTGTCGATCTTGATCTCGTCGAAGGTGAAGCGGCGGAGATAGTCGAGAGATGCGTAACCGGTTCCGAAGTCATCGACTGCCATGGACACACCGAGCGCGCGCAGCGCGATCAGGTCGCTCGCCACGTCATCGACTCGCGTGGCGAGTTGACGTTCGGTCAGCTCCACGCCGAGAGTTGCCGGACCGAGACTGGTCTCGGAGAGCAGCCGTTCCACGACACCGACCAGGCGTTGCCGTCCGAGCTGGTCGCAGGAGATGTTCACCCACATCGCAGGTGCGTGCTCACCGTGGGCTTGTTGCCAGCTGGCGGCTTGGGCCACCGCCGTTTCAAGGACCCAATCTCCGATGGGTGTGACGAGATGCGGTGCTTCCGCCACTTCGAGGAACTCCGACGGCAGGAGGAGCCCTCGGTCGGGGTGCTGCCAACGAAGCAGCGCTTCCACAGCCACGACGGCGCCGGTCGTAATGCTGTACACGGGCTGGTAGTAGAGCCTCAACTCCGCGTTGTCTAAAGCACGTCGGAGTTCGATGACCAAGGGGGCCTGGCGCAAGAAGGCGACACGGTGCAGGGCCAGGTCCGTGACCCGCGCGATTGACTCGACGGCGACATCGGAGGCGGTCTCCGTCTCAGCACTCGAGCCGGCGACTACGTGCGCGGAGTCCTCCGCGGTAAGCGCCGCCAGCTCGACGATCGACGCCGCAGCCAGTGCGGCCAGCGCCGCGGCCTCGGCGGCCAGCGTGACGGCCCTAGCGACCCGCGCCGCCGCGTCATCCGTCAACTTCGCCTGGGCGACAACGTCGGCAGCGACGGTCGCCGCGACCAAGGCGGCGACCCGTCTGGCCCACTCGGGATCCACATCATCGGGAAGGTCGGACGCAATCGTTTCTAGGGCTGTCACGGCGGATGCTGCGACATTGAGCGCTCGCGTATCCGCTTCGGCCCGAACCGCGGTCGCTGCCTGTGCGGCAATCTCCGCGGCTGCCGATGCCGCCGCCGCCACGGCGGTCGCTGTAGCATGCCTGGCGCTCGAAGCGATGAAGCCCGCAGCTGTCGCTGCCGCGCGCGCCGTCACCGATGTATCAGCCGCAGACCTAGCCGCGGCCGCCGCGTCACGCGAGGCTGTCGTCGCTGCGTCGGCGGCAGCAATCATCGGACGAGGGTCGTCGCCGGAGACATCCGGCGGCATTACAGAGAGCCCATCAAAGCTGGTCCAGTTGGCTGTTGCGTGGAGATGCGCGTCTCACGACCGATGTAAGAGGATGTGCGCCGGGCATCACACGACCCGACTATCTCATTGGCCGGGTCTGGACCATGAGGAGTGCCTCGCAGGGCTGTCCCCGCCAGCAGGAAGTTCAAACCTCGGAGCGACCGTTGACCCTGGGAGGGGGCGGGAAACGTCTCCCCGGCCCCAGGCACTCGATGCCGGGAACCGTCCTGGGAGCGCGGCACCCATCCGGGGTGCTTCCCACCGCGAACGGCAGACGAGGGAGCCGTCCCGGACCTCGGAGGTATCACCGGGACGGCTTACGGCAGCCAGGACGAGCCAATGGCTGCGCCGTAATGCGGGAGACCCCGCCAGAGGCCCGTACCCACACCCGCTCACGGTCTCGAACCTGGCTCTCTGTGGCCCCGAGGTTCCCGCCGACGGGAGGGATGTCCGGTGTCGACGGGAAGCGAGACCCCGTGCCGGTCTCATCATCTGAGACCTGCTTGGTCGCGCCGTCGAGTTTGATGCCACCGATTCGCGACTGCAAACATGCAGTCAGAGCAGACGGGCTATTCCCACTCGATCGTTCCGGGCGGCTTGCTGGTCACGTCGATGGCGACCCGGTTGATCTGGCGCACCTCGTTTGTGATCCGGGTCGAGATCGCCTCGACCACGTCGTATGGCAGGCGTGCCCAGTCCGCGGTCATCGCATCCTCCGACGTGACCGGTCGCAGCACGACGGGGTGACCGTAGGTGCGGCCGTCCCCTTGGACTCCGACGGAGCGTACGTCGCCGAGCAGCACCACCGGGAACTGCCAGATGTCGCGGTCAAGCCCCGCCTTGGTCACCTCCTCGCGCGCGATCGCGTCGGCCTCACGCAGAACCTCCAGCCGTTCGTGGGTCACCTCTCCGATGATCCGGATGGCCAGACCAGGGCCGGGGAACGGGTGCCGCCACACGATGTCAGCAGGCAGGCCGAGCTGCTCACCGACCAGACGGACCTCGTCCTTGAACAAGGTACGGAGTGGTTCGATGAGCATGAACTGCAGGTCCTCGGGCAGGCCGCCCACGTTGTGGTGCGACTTGATGTTCGACGTACCGGCTCCCCCACCGGACTCGACAACGTCGGGATAGAGAGTGCCTTGGACGAGGAACCCGACCTTGTCCCCGTGTTCGGCTGCGTTCCCGACGATGTCGATCTCGGCGGCCTCGAACACCCGGATGAACTCACGGCCGATCACCTTGCGCTTTTCCTCCGGGTCGACGATCCCGCTCAGCGCCGAGAGAAACCGCTCGTGGGCGTCCACGACGTGCAGCGACACCCCGGTGGCGGCGACGTAGTCGCGTTCGACCTGCTCCGCCTCACCCTTGCGGAGTAACCCGTGGTCGACGAAGACACAGGTGAGCTGGTCGCCGATCGCGCGCTGCACGAGCGCCGCGGCGACGGCCGAGTCGACCCCGCCGGACAGTCCGCCGATCGCCCGTCTGTTGCCGATCTGCTCGCGGATGCTCGCCACTTGCTGCTCGACGATGTTCACCATCGTCCACGTCGGACGGCACCCGGCAATGTCGTGCAGGAAGTGGTCCAGCACCTTCTGGCCATGCTCGGTGTGCAGGACCTCGGGGTGCCACTGGACGCCGGCCAGCCCTCGCTCGAGGTCCTCGAACGCCGCGACGGGAGATCCCGCCGTGGTGGCGAGTGCGACGAATCCCTCTGGCGCCGCCATCACCGAGTCCCCATGGCTCATCCACACCCGGTGGTGTTCCGGTAGGTCGGCCAGGAGGGTCCCCGCCTTGGTGACGGTGACGGGAGTCCGGCCGAACTCAGAGACGCCGGTCTGTCGTACCTCTCCACCCAGTGCGCTGGCCATCGCCTGGAACCCGTAGCACATGCCGAACGCGGGGACTCCAGCCTCGAAGATCTCGGGCCCGACCTGCGGGGCACCGGGCTCGTAGACCGATTTCGGGCCGCCGGACAGGACGATCGCCTTCGGCCGCCGCGCCAGCATCTCGGCCACCGGCATGGTGTGCGGGACGATCTCGGAGTAGACCCGTGCCTCGCGGACCCGTCGCGCGATGAGCTGGGCGTACTGCGCCCCGAAGTCGACGACGAGAACCAGGTCGTGTTCAGTGCTCACCGAGTGCCTTTCACGGTGGGGGTGCGGCGAATCTGCCGACTCGACCGGAGAAGGTCGCAGTCTAGCGACGCATGCCGACTGGGGAACGGCGCTGCACGGCAACTTCAGCGGGAACAGAACTGCTCTCGAGAAGTTCGAAAGCGGAGCGTAACCATCCATCTGATCTGTCGTTGGGAAGACTAGACCCGGTGGTTCCTGCTCCTTCCCACACCGGGCTTGAGTGTCCAAGCGCACTGGTATACCAGCTGCGAGCGGACGGTTCAGGGCCCGACCACCCCTCCCTCCCCGGTCGGGCCCTGAGTCTCGTCCGGGGCCCAGTCAGGAGACGGCCACGATGGGCAGCCGCAAGGCGCCAGGGGCAGTTGCAGGGACCGAGGGCGCCGTCGGCTCGACCGGCTGGATCCGCTCGTAGGGCGAACCGAGCGGGGGTCGCGGCTCGGCCTCGCCCTTGTTGGGCCAGTAGGCCAGCGCCCGCTCGGCCTGGGCGGTGATAGTCAGCGACGGGTTCACCCCGAGGTTCGCCGAGATCGCGGACCCGTCGACGACATGCAGGCCGGGGTAGTGGAAGACCCGGTGGAACGCGTCGATCACGCCGGTCTCCGCAGATTCGCCGATCGTGGCGCCGCCGATGAAGTGGGCGGTCAGCGGTCGGTTGAACGGCTCGCCGATGGAACCCCCCGGTTGTCCGCCGATGACCTGCGCCATCTTGCGCACGACCAGGTTGGCCACCGGGATCCAGGTCGGGTTCGGGGTGCCGTGCCCCTGTCGAGACGTCAGGAACCAGCGGCCGGTGACCTTGCTCCGCTTTGAGAACGTGGTGATGGAGTTGTCGAGCGTCTGCATCACCAGGGCAATCACCGTGCGCTCGGACCAGTGCCTCATGTCGTAGAGGTCGAGCACGCTGGCTCGCTGATTCCAGATCTCCCTGAGCCAGGTCCTCCACCGCGGAGCGGGTCCGTCTCCGTCGGTCAGCACCGTCTGCAGGAGTGACATCACGTTGGAGCCCTTGCCGTAGCGCACTGGCTCGATGTGGGTGTCCGCGTCCGGGTGGAACGAGGACGTGATCGAGATTCCCTGGCTGTAGTCGACCTTCGTGTCAGGGGCGATCGCGCCTAGGATCGACTCCGAGTTCGTGCGGGACAGGTGCCCGAGCCGCTCGCTCAGCTTCGGCAGGTGACCCTCGTCGCGCATCCGGTGCAGCAGTCGCTGGGTCCCTAGTGCCGACGCGGCGAAGACGACCTGCTCCGCCGTCAGGGTGCGCGTGACGGTGCTACCTCGAATCGCCCGACGCGGCCACTTCGCCTTGGTGTACCTCACCGACACCTGGTATCCACCTTCGGGTAGCGGGCGCACCCGGGTGACGGTGCTGAGCGGGTGGATCACAGCGCCGTTCTGCTCGGCGAGGTACAGGTAGTTCTTCACCAGCGTGTTCTTGGCGTTGTACCGGCAGCCCGTCATGCACTCTCCGCACGCCCGGCACGTGTGGCGTTCCGGCCCGGCGCCGCCGAAGTAGGGGTCCGCCACCGGCTGGCCGCCCCTTTCCCCCGGGCCGCCGAAGAACACGCCGACGGGCGTGGGATGGAACGTGTCACCAACCCCCATGTCGTTCGCGACCTTCTCCATGACCTCATCTGAAGGGGTCCTCAGTGGGTTGTCGACGACCCCCAGCATTCGCTTGGCCTGGTCGAAGTACGGCGCCAGCTCGCCCTGCCAGTCGGTGATGTGGCGCCACTGAGGGTCACGGTAGAACGCGACCATCGGCTCGTACAACGTGTTCGCGTAGACGAGGGAGCCGCCCCCGACTCCGGCACCGGAGAGGATCAAGCAGTCCTTGAGCGCATCGATGCGCTGGATGCCGTAGCAGCCGGCCACGGGCGCGAAGAGGTACTTGCCGAGGTCGAAGGAGGTCCTCGGCAACGCGGAGTCCTCGAAGCGCTCGCCCGCTTCGAGTACGCCGACCGTGTAGCCCTTCTCGGTCAGCCGGAGCGCACTGACCGAGCCGCCGAACCCGGAGCCGATGACCAGAACGTCGTAGCTGAAGCTGTCCCGGACAGGTGAGCTCATGGCCGCTTCATGAGGTTCAACAAGCGCAGACTGCCGGTCATCGCCTTGGCATAGGCCTCGTCGCTCATCCCCAGCATCGGCGCGAAGCGGAGCAGGCGTTGCGTGGCGACGGACTGGCTCTCTGTGTAGCGGTGGATGCCCTCTGCTCCCTGACGGCGCCCCAGACCGGACTGGCGCATACCGCCCATCGGGGAGTCGACACTTGCGAAGGTCGCCGCGAACGCCTCGTTGATGTTGACCGTCCCGCACTTGACCTGCCGTGCGATCGCCCGAGCACGTCTGCCGTCCTGGGAGTAGATGGAGGCGTTGAGGCCGTAGTCCCCTGCGTTGGCCCGTGCGACGGCATCGGCCTCGTCATGGAACCGGTAGAGGGCGATGACCGGGCCGAACGTCTCGTCACCGAAGCACGTCATGCCTGGATTCACCCCCTCGAGGATGGTTGGCTCGTAGTAGTACGGACCGAGGTCGGGGCGCGGTCTGCCCCCGGCGAGCACGCGAGCACCCTTCGCGACGGCATCGTCGACGTGGGCCACCACCGTCTCGAACTGCTCCTTGGAGATCAGCGACCCCATGTCACTGCCCCACTCCAGTCCCACCTGGAGGCTCATCGCCTTGGTGCGCTCGACGAACCGCGCCACGAAGCGGTCATAGATCTGGTCCGCGACGAACATCCGCTCCATCGAGACACACAGCTGGCCGGCGCTGGAGAAGCTCGCCCTCACCGCACCCTCGGCGGCACGGTCCACCCCCGCGTCGCGAAGGATCAGGATCGGGTTTTTGCCACCGAGCTCGAGCGAGCATCCGGTCAGTCGCTCGGCGCACTGCTGGGCGATGACCTTGCCGGTGGGAGTGGACCCGGTGAAACACACGTAGTCGGACCCGCCGATCATACCCGGACCGAGCTCACGGCCGGGTCCCGCCACGACCTGCCACAGGTCGGACGGGAAACCTGCCTCCTCGAGCAGCCGGACGCCGAGCAGGGCGGACAGCATGGTCTGCGCGTCGGGCTTGTGCACGACGGCGTTGCCGGCCAGCAGCGCCGGAAGCCCGTCACACATCGCAAGGGTGAAGGGGTAGTTCCACGGCGAGATGATTCCGATGACACCCTTCGGGACTCGGTTGACCTCGACCCGGGTGAGGCCGGGGACCAGGCCGATCCTGCGCTTGGTGTCGAGATGCTCGTGCGCGGTCCGCGCGTAGTAGCGGGCCGTCAACGCCACGTGGAGCGGCTCGTCGAACGCGTGCTTGCGCGCCTTGCCGGACTCCCAACAGATCAGGTCCATGATCTCCTGCTGCTTGTCCAGGATCAGGTCGTGCAGCGCCAGCAGCAGCGCGGCCCGTTCATCGAGCGATGTGGCGCTCCACGCCTCCTGGGCGCGACGGGCACGGGTATAGGCCTGCTGCACATCCTCCGCGCTGGACTGCGGGACCATCGCCAGGGGCTGGCCGGTGAAGGGGGAGTACGTCGGTGCACTCTCCCCGGTGGTCGAGAGGACTCGGCCGGTGAGTGCCCGCACATAGGCCGGGTCGAGCGCGTACGACGCAGTCGGGTCGTGCTCGGGGTCGGAGGGAGCCGTCGTTCCCAGGCTGGAGTAGCTCTGGTCTCCGGCGGGCGGCTGTGCGTTCATATACCGAGAGTATGTGACCGCAGTCTCAGCGACTACCCCCGGCAACTCTGGGCAGACCCCGGGAGAGCAAGGTCACGTCGTCGTAGGGGTCAAAGTGGAATCTGACCCCTACAGAGCGTGTTACAAAGGATGTAAGTTCAACCAACCTCAAGCACTCGTAAGGAAAGCAATGCCTTCCCGGCTCTCCCCCTCTCTCGGACTCGACCTCGCCGCGGCGCACAGCGACGATCGGCTGCGAGACGCCCGTGAGCGCGCGCAAGCCGCCACCATCCGCCGGCAGCGCCGCAGCCGCCTGTTTCCGCGCAAGCGCTAGGCGTCACACGATGTCCGTAACCTTGATGCGTTCCTCGTCGGCCTCGTGGTCGGTGAGCTCGAGCTGACTCTGTCGCTCGGCCTCGACCCTTCTCAGATAGTGGTCGACCTCCTCGACCCGGCGCTGCTCGTCCCAGCCGAGCTCGGCGGCCATCAGGGCGGCCGTCGGTGCCGCCGCCGCGACTCCGCGGTCGAAGGTCTCGATCGAGATGCGAGTACGACGGGTGAGCACATCGTCGAGATGACGGGCGCCCTCATGGGTCACTGCGTAGGCCACCTCGGCAGCCAAGTAGTCCTCGGCGCCCTCCAGGGGCCTGGCAAGCTCCGGTCGCTGGGAGATGGAGACGAGCACCTCGTCGATCAGTCCGCCGTACCTGTTGAGCAGGTGGTCGACCCGTGCCAGACGCAGGCCGGAGGTCCTCGCCAACGCGGCGCGTTGGTTGGACCGGGTCTCGTAGCCGTCGCTACCGACCAACCGAACCCGGTCGGTGATGCTGCCCGGGACCCCTTCGCCGAGCGGGTGCCCAGGTGCCTGAACCGCCGCATCGACGGCGTCCTTGCCCATCAGCCGGTAGGTCGTGAGCTTTCCTCCGGCGATGATCACCATGCCCGGGACCGGTGTGACCACGGTGTGTTCTCGCGAGATCCGGCTGGTCGGTTCCGACTCACCGAACAGCAGCGGCCGTAGCCCGGCGTACACACCTTCGACGTCCGCGTGACCGAGCGGCTCCCTGAGAACCTTGTTCACCTGGCCAAGGAGATAGTCGATGTCCGTGCGGGAGGCTGCCGGATGAGCCTTGTCCAGATTCCACCCGGTGTCCGTGGTGCCGATGATCCAGTGCGCTCCCCAGGGGATCACGAACAGCACGGAGGTCGGCGTCCGCAGGATGATCCCGCTGTCGGACCGGATCCGGTCGCGGGGTACCACCAGGTGGATCCCTTTGCTGGCCTGGACGTGCAACGCGCCGCGGCCGACCATGTCCTGGATCTCGTCGGTCCAGACTCCCGCAGCGTTGACGACGACCCTGGCGCGAACCTCGAGATCCCGCCCGGACTCCAGGTCGGTCACACGCACACCGGTGACCCGTTCACCTTCGCGCAGGAAGCCGGTCGCCCGGGTGCGTGTGGCGCATAGGGCTCCGTGTAACGCTGCGGTCCGGGCGACCGTCACCACCAGTCGCGCATCGTCGACCTGCGCATCGTGGTACTCGACCGCACCGACGAACGCGTCGTCCCGGAGGTCCGGAGCGATCCGCCTCACCTGGCGCCGAAACAGGTGGCGGTGCCGTGGCAGACCCATCTCGTACTTGCCGGCCATGGCCATCACGTCGTACACCGCCAGTCCAGCGCCCACATAGGGGCGTTCCCAGCCTCTGTGCCGCAGCGGGTAGAGGGAAGGACACCGGCTTCACCAGGTGCGGCGCCAACCGGGTCAGCAGCAGGCCACGCTCCTCCAACGCCTCGCGGACCAGGGAGAAGTCGAGCATCTCCAGGTAGCGCAGGCCGCCGTGGATCAGCTTGCTGGAGCGCGAGGACGTCCCGGAGGCGAAGTCGCGCTGCTCGATCAGTCCGACCGAGAGTCCGCGGGTCACTGCGTCGAGTGCGGTTCCAGCACCGACGATCCCTCCGCCGACCACGAGGACGTCGAGCGGACGCCCGCTCACGGCCGAGCCTGAACCGGTGGTCGAGGCCATCGCGTCGATCGCGGACTGCCGCGCGGCAGGACTCAACGCAGCCGCGGAGGACATCAGGGCGACAGCTCCTGGCGTCGCCGGGTGCCCAGGTCCGCAAGACGGTCACGCCCGATCGGGTTGATCTTCTGCGCTCGACGCACCTCTTCCGGGTCAAGGTCCGCGAACGCGATGGCCGGACTCTCGTCGGCGACCCGGTCGACCGGTTGTCCCTCCGGGTCGTAGATCGCGCTGCCTCCGTTGAAGTCGTAGTGGCCGCACCGCCCGGTCAGTCCGGAGAACACGACGTAAATCCCGTTGTCCAGAGCCCGGGCGGCGTAGTAGAGGTCGCGGCGGTGCTCGGATCCCCGGTAGTAGGCCGAGGGGCAGAGGTAGGCCATTGCGCCCTCGGCAGCAGCCGCCGCGTGCTCCGGGAAGCAGCCGTCATAGCAGATTCCGAGGCCGAGCTCCCAGCCGTCGACCACGATCGACGCGCCGTGACACCCGGCGTCGAAGAACCCTCGCTCGGCATCGAACAGGTGCTGCTTGTCGTAGGGCGCACTCACGTCGCCGGCGAGGTCGAACGCCAGGAGCGAGACCGTTTCCCTTCCACGCGGCTCGGCTCCTCGTCGTACCGCTGCTCCGGCCACCACCACGGCCGAGCACTCACGGGCAGCGTCGCGCAGCGGCTTCAGCCGTGCATCGTCGACGGTGACCACGGACTCGGCGGACCTCCCCCACGATGCGGGGTCGTAGCCGGTGAGAAAGAGCTCAGGGAGTACGACGACCTCGGCGCCGCCCTTGGTCGCGGACTCGACCAGCGACACCGCCGTCGTGACGTTGGCCGGCACGTCACCGGAGACGGACTCCGCCTGCGCAGCCGCGACCCGGAGCGGCGTGCCGGGGGTCACTGAACGACGACCTCGACCCGTTGGAACTCCTTGAGCTCGGTGTAGCCGGTGGTGGCCATCGAACGACGAAGTGCGCCGATGAGGTTCATCGTCCCGTCGGCCACACGAGACGGGCCGAACAGGATCTCCTCGAG
>Ga0136621_1001082_pt1 | contig 11011 bp, 9 predicted proteins | sample AntDryUQ445A2306_FD_104673 | JGI IMG/M metagenome (GOLD analysis project Ga0136621, IMG submission 104673) | Polar desert sand microbial communities from Dry Valleys, Antarctica - metaG UQ445A (23.06) | ecosystem: Environmental > Terrestrial > Soil > Desert | place: Antarctica: Dry Valley...
CCAAAGCGTTCTATGAGTTCCACAACCTGCTCTACGCCAACCAGCCTCCCGAGGGTGGGACCGGACTGCCAGAGGACCAGGTCGTCTCCTACGCCGAGGAGGTCGGTGCCGACGCAGCGGCGGCGTGCATCGAGGACGGAACGTACGAGAAGTGGGCCGAGGAGGCGACCAGCGCGGCGTCCGTCGACGGCATCAGCGGCACGCCGACCGTCCTCGTCGACGGCAAGCTCGTCGAGAACCCCACAGCCGAGCTCGAGACCGCGGTTGCCGCCGCGGGCTGACCCCTAGGTGCGCCCGGCAGGACTCGAACCTGCAACCTACGGATTAGAAGGCCGTCGCTCTATCCATTGAGCTACGGGCGCTCGCCCGACAAGCCTATCTGCGTCGCTGACCGAGCGGAGGCACGACTACTGTCGTGGTGTGTCCGCTCCTCGGCCCGTCGCTCCGCAGCTCGCACCCGCCCGCGGACCAGGGGCGTTGCCGCCCTACGTCGACCCGTTCCGTCAACGCGGCCAGACGCTGCTGATCGTCCTGGTCGTGCTCACCGCGCTCCCCGGCATCGCCGCCACCATCTTGCTGTCGGTCGGCGCGGGCAAGGTCGCCGGGACGAGCCTGGTGCTGACGTACGCGCTGGTGCCGATGCCGTTCCTGCTGGCCGCGTTCTGGTGGCTGGACAGGTACGAACCCGAGCCACGGCGGTACAAGTGGGCGGCGTTCGTGTGGGGTGGTGTGGTCGCCGTCGCGATCGCCCTCAGCGTCCAGGTCGGCGTCGGCGCGCTCTGGGACATCTCCGACAAGCGCATGGCGACCTTCATCGCCCCCTTGAGCGAGGAGCCCGCGAAGTGCGCCTTCTTGCTGCTGACATTCGCGCGCTCGCGGCGCGTTTTCGACGGTTTCGTCGACGGACTCGTCTACGCCGGTCTGGTCGGGCTCGGTTTCGCCTTCGTGGAGAACGTCGGCTACTACGCCGGGTCCTACCTCGGGGCACCGGATCTCCCGATCAAGGGCGCCGAGGGCGCCACCATGACGTTCGTCGTCCGGGGGGTGTTCAGCCCGCTGGCGCACCCGTTGTTCACCTCGGCGTTCGCCATCTCGCTCGGCCTGGCCCTGCTGGTCAGGTCACGGATCCTCAAGGTCCTGGTCGTCACGGCTGGACTCGCGGTGAGCGTGGGGCTGCACGGGCTGTGGAACGGCTCGGCGAGCTACTGGGGCGGACTCGGCTTCATCGTCACCTACCTCGTGCTCGCCCTCGTCCTTGCGGGCCTCGTCGCCGGGGCGATCGTGGCCCGCGTCAAGCAGGGCAGGCAGCTTCGTCGCGCGCTCGACCACGTGGCGGCCCGCGGCTGGCTCCACCCGAACGAGGTGACCTACCTCTGCAGGTTCGCCGACCGCCGACGGGCCCGGCAGCACGCGAAGGCCCATGCCGGCGGGGTCGCCGCCAAGGCGTTCGTGCGCTACCAGCGCCTTGCGGTGACGATGGCGTTCCTCTACGACGGTGTGATGACCGGGCGACCGAAACCGCAGGCGGTCAGACGTGTCGACGCGCTCCGCTGGGCGATGGCACAGGTCAAGCCGCACGTGCTGCTGCCACCGGTACGCCCTCAGGTCCCTTGGGGTCCGGGCCACCCGCCCGCGGCCTATCGACCACCGGTCTACGTTCACGGTGGTCAGCCGGGATACGCGCCGCCGTACCCGCACGGCTCCCCGCAGGCTTGACCACCGCGTCCGAGCCACCGATTACGCGTCTTCGTGTGTGCGCGACTCTCGCCCTCTACTACGCTGGCACCGTCATCGCGAGACGCCGGTGGCATGGCGACGAGCGACGAAAGCGGGTAGTGGTGGCTACGGACCGTTCCACAGCTACCCTGCTGGCGGCACTGGTGACGTTCCGCGCCGAGCTCGACACCCTCTCGTTGCGTTTCGACGCGCCGCACGTCGACACGACCCGCAAGCTGCGCGTTGCCACGGTCGGCCAGCTCGACGACTACGTCCTGCCCCGGCTCGTGCAGATGGACGCTCCCTTGCTCGCGGTCGTCGGCGGCTCGACGGGTGCCGGCAAGTCGACCCTCGTCAACTCCCTCGTCGGTGCCCGCGTCAGCGCCTCCGGCGTGCTCCGCCCGACGACCCGCTCACCGGTGCTGGTGCACAACCCCGCTGACGCCGCCTGGTTCGAGCGTGAACGCATCCTGCCCGAGCTCGCCCGCACCGACACTCCCGCGACAGACGTCGGCTGGCTGTGCCTCATGCCGTCTGCGACCGTGCCGCCGGGACTGGCGATCCTGGACGCGCCTGACGTGGACTCGGTCGACGCGGCCAACCGGGTGCTTGCCGCACAGCTCCTCGACGCCGCGGACCTGTGGCTGTTCGTCACCTCTGCGTCGAGGTACGCAGATGAGGTGCCGTGGAACTTCCTCAAGGCTGCGGCCAAGCGCAGTGCCGCCGTTGCGGTCGTGCTGGACCGTACGCCGCCCGAGTCCCTCGAGGAGGTACGCGTCCACCTGGCCCGCATGCTCACCGCCCGCGGGCTCAGGGACTCTCCGCTGTTCTCGGTCCCCGAGGGGCCGGTCGACGACCAGGGCCTGCTGGAGCCGGCGGCCGTGCGCCCCATCGCCGACTGGTTGCACGACCTCGCCATCGACCCCAGCATCCGTGGAGCGATCATCGCCCAGACACTCGACGGCGCGGTACGGCAGATGGTCTTCAACGCTCACGACATCGCCGACGGCGCCGCTGAGCAGAAAGCGATCTCGACCCGACTCCACGCCGCCGTGGAGACCGCGTTCTCCGACGCTCGCTCGAGCATCGAGGCCGCGACGCAGGACGGCACGCTGCTGCGCGGCGAGGTCCTGGCCCGGTGGCAGGAGTTCGTGGGCGCCGGTGACTTCGTGCGATCGCTGGAGCAGCGGGTCGGACGTATCCGCGACCGCGTCGTCGACAACGTCCGGGGCAAGCGAGACCGGTCTGATGACATCCTGATCGCCATCGGGCACGGCTTGCACCTGATGCTGCTCCAGAACGCCGAGGCCGCATCGGAGTCCGTCGAGCGCAGCTGGGTCGACATCCCTGCGGGCGAAGCCCTGCTGGCGACGGACGCAACGCTCGGACGGGCAGGCATGACGTTTCGCGCCCACTCCGAGCTGGTGGTGCGTGAGTGGCGAGACTCCGTCGTGGAGATGGTCCGCATCGAAAGCGCCAACAAGCGGATGACGGCTCGATTCCTCGCCTTCGGGGTCGACGGTGTCGCCTCAGGTCTGATGGTGGTGGCGTTCTCGCGGACCGCCCACCGCACGCCGGGGACCACTGACGGTGCCGGTGCTGCCGGCCGGCTCGCGGAGCAGCTCCTCGGGACGATCTTCGGCGTCGAGGTGGTCGAGGAGCTCGCACGGCGTGCCCACCAGGACCTCATGTCGCGTGTCGTCGACCTGCTCGCGAGCGAGAAGCGGCGCTACCTCGGGGCGCTCGAGACCGCGGACATCGACCACGGTGCGGCGGATAACATTCGAGATGTCGCACGTACCATCGAGGACGCGCGGCACACCGACCTCGTGCCCGATGATTGGGACCAGTGACTCAGCAGTGAACGCCGCCACCCACAGCTCGCCGCCACTGTTCAGCGCGGAGCAAGGCGACGTCGCCGTCCGCGTGGACGGTCTGCTGCGTGCCGTCGCTGCGGCCCGGGGACGACTTCCGGCCAGCCTGCTGGATGACGTCGGGGCCGTCGCCGAACGCGCGGGCAGCAGGCTCCGGCTGTCCGGCGAGCACACCATCGTCGCGCTCGCCGGAGCCACCGGCTCGGGCAAGTCGTCGCTGTTCAACCAGCTGACCGGGCTGGAGCTCGCCGGCGTCGGGCTGCGCCGCCCTACCACCTCCTGGGCTCTTGCCTGCGCCTGGGGACCTGACGGGGCGGCGGAGATCCTCGAGTGGATGGGCATCCCGCCGCGGCACCAGGTGTCGCGCATGAGCATGTTGGACAACTCCGAGGACGACGCCAACCTCGAGGGGCTGGTGCTTCTCGACCTGCCAGACCACGACTCCACCGAGGTCTCCCACCACCTCGAGGTCGATCGGCTGGTCAACCACGCCGACCTGCTCGTGTGGGTCCTGGACCCCCAGAAGTACGCCGACGCAGCCGTGCACGAGCGCTATCTTCGGCCGTTGGCATCGCACGGTGACATCACGATGGTCGTGCTCAACCAGATCGACCGCATCGCACCAGGCGACCGTCCGGCCGCGCTGGCCGACGTACGGCGGCTGCTCATCGATGACGGGCTGCCCGATGCGCCGGTCCTCGGGGTCTCTGCCCAGAACGGTGACGGCGTCGACGACCTGAGGCGAACACTCATCAAGCGTGTCCGTGACAAGCAGACCGCCAGGGATCGATCCCAGGCCGACCTGCGTACCGCCACCGACCGCCTCCTCCAGGTCGGCGGGAGGGCGGCGTCGCCGCGGCTGACCGAGACCGACCGGACCGAGCTGGACGACACGCTCGCCGACTGTGCCGGCGTGGGTCTGCTGGTCGACGCGGTGGAGAGCTCGACGAAACGACGCGCCACGCAGCAGACCAGCTGGCCGGTGACCCGATGGTTGGGACGACTGAGACCAGATCCGCTCAAGCGGATCGGCGTCGAGCAGGACCGCGCGGCACTGGCCGCCGCGTCCGTCCCGACAGCGTCCCCCACGCAGCGCGCACGGGTCGAGATCGCTGTGCGCGACCTCGCCGACAAGGCCTCCTACGGCTTGAGCCCGGCGTGGGTGCGGGCCATACGGTCGGCGTCGCCGGCCGACGGCGCCGACCTCGTCGACACGCTCGACCGGGTGCTCGCCAGGACCGATCTCGGGGTCTCCCAGGTGGCGCTGAGATGGCGACTGATCAACATCGCCCAGTGGATCCTGTTGATCGCGGCGGTCGTCGGCCTGGGCTGGCTCGTCGCTCTCGCGGGTGCCAACCTGGTGGACACCTCCGTTCCGGCCGGCCCGACGGTGCTGGGTGTGCCCGCACCCACTCTGCTTCTGCTGGGTGCGGTCTTGGTCGGTGTCGTCGTCGCGGCGGTTTCGCGTCTGGCGATCCGTACGTCGGCGCGAGCCACGGCCGTGCAAGCCGATGAGTCGCTGCGGGCCGCGATCACCGAGTTCGCCGAGTCGCAGGTCGTGGCACCGATCAACGCACAGCTCGATGCCTACCGCGCCTACCACGCAGGGATCAGCGCTGCGCTTCCGCGAGACACCGGGGGCACCATGGCCGGGTGGCCCGGTTAGGCTCGGAGACCATGGCTGACTACGTCTTCACCCTGCGCAACGTCCGCAAAGCCCACGGCGACAAGGTCGTGCTGGACAACGTCACCTTGTCCTTCCTGCACGGCGCCAAGATCGGCGTCGTCGGCCCCAACGGCACCGGTAAGTCGTCGATGCTCAAGATCATGGCGGGTCTGGACCAGCCGAGCAACGGCGAGGCGATCCTTGACCCCGGGGCCACGGTCGGCATCTTGCTGCAGGAGCCGCCGCTGACCGAGGGCCGCAGCGTCCTGGACAACGTCGAGGAAGCCGTCGCCGCCGTCAAGGCCAAGCTCGACCGCTTCAACGAGATCAGCGAGGAGCTCGCCGACCCCGACGCTGACTACGACACGTTGCTCGCCGAGATGGGCGACCTGCAGACCGATTTGGACCATGCCGGAGCCTGGGACCTCGACTCGCGGCTCGAGCAGGCCATGGATGCGCTGCGTTGCCCGCCGCCGGAGGCCCTCGTGGACCGGCTGAGCGGCGGTGAGCGCCGCCGGGTCGCCCTGTGCAAGCTCTTGCTGCAGCAGCCCGACCTGCTGCTGCTCGACGAGCCGACCAACCACCTCGATGCCGAGAGCGTCCAGTGGCTCGAGCAGCACCTCGCGAAGTACCCCGGCGCGGTTCTTGCCGTGACCCACGACCGCTACTTCCTCGACAACGTGGCGCAGTGGATCTTGGAGATGGACCGCGGCAAGACGCACCCGTACGAAGGCAACTACTCCACCTACCTCGAGACCAAGCAGCAGCGCCTCGTGGTGGAGGGCAAGAAGGACCAGAAGCGACTGAAGATCCTGCAGCGCGAGCTGGAGTGGGTGCGTTCGAACCCCAAGGCTCGACAAGCCAAGAACCGTGCTCGGCTCTCGCGATACGAGGAGCTCGCCACGGAGGCCGAGCGCACGCGCAAGGTCGACTTCGAGGAGGTCAACATCCCCCCCGGTCCGCGTCTGGGCGACGTCGTGCTCGAGGCCAAGGACCTGGCCAAAGGATTCGGCCACCGTCTGCTCATCGACGGACTCAGCTTCTCCCTACCGCGAGCGGGCATCGTCGGCGTCGTCGGACCAAACGGTGTGGGCAAGACGACCCTGTTCCGCATGGTGATGGGTGAGGAGCAGCCCGACAGTGGTGCGCTCACCGTGGGCGAGACGGTCAGGATCTCCTACGTCGACCAGGGCCGGGGACGCCTCGACCCCAAGAAGTCCGTCTGGGAGATCGTCTCCGACGGGCTCGACCACATCAAGGTGGCCAACTTCGAGATGCCGAGCCGGGCGTACGTCGCGTCGTTCGGGTTCAAGGGTCCGGACCAGCAGAAGCGTGCCGGCGTCCTGTCCGGTGGCGAGCGCAACCGTCTCAACCTGGCGTTGACGCTGAAGATGGGTGGCAACATGTTGTTGCTCGACGAACCCACCAACGACCTCGACGTGGAGACGTTGCAGTCGCTCGAGGACGCCCTGCTGGAGTTTCCCGGGTGTGGCGTGGTCATCTCCCACGACCGGTGGTTCCTGGACCGGGTCGTCACCCACATCCTGGCCTGGGAGGGCAACGCACAAGAGCCTGCCAGCTGGTTCTGGTTCGAGGGGAACTTCGCCGACTACGAAACCAACAAGATCGAGCGCCTCGGCGCCGAGGCGGCTCGTCCGCACAGCGTGACGCACCGCAGGCTCACCAGGGACTGAACCACCAGGGGCTCCGGCGCCACACCGGGATCAGAACCGAGATCCGCCGAGACGGGCGCGCACCCGTTCAAAGACCCGCTCCAAGGCCGCCAGCTCCTCGGGCGAGGCGTTGTCGATGAGGTAGTCGCGCACGCCGTCCACGTGGGTGCCCGCCGCCTGCTCAAGGGCTCGAAAACCCTTGGCGGTGAGGCCCGCGACCACACCCCGGCCGTCCTCGGGGCAAGCGACGCGCTCGACGAGCCCGGCACTCTCCAGCCGGGAGATGGTGTGAGTCACCCTGCTTCGCGAGTGTGCCACCGCGTCGGCGAGCTCGGCCATCCGAAGGCGACGGTCGGGCGCCTCGGAGAGGCGGACGAAGATCTCGTACTCCGGCATCGACAGGTCGTGGCGCGTCCGCAGGTCGCGGTCGAGCTGGTGAAAGAGCACCGTCTGCCCCCCGAGAAAAGCGCGCCACGCGCGTTGTTGTGGCTCGTCGAGCCATTGCGTGTCCGACGCGCGGGCCGTTGCTGTCTTCACTGGCCTCACCTTCGATGTAGTTGACGTCTCAACTAAAAGTGCTAGACTCGCAGCTAGTTGAAATTATCAACAACAATTTAGCACGAACTCATGACCGAGGCGCCTTGGCAGCAAGAGCCTCGAAGGAAGAGGGACTCAGATGTCTGAGATGACTGAGATGACTGCAGGAACGTGGACCATCGACCCTAGCCACACCGAGGTCGGCTTCAGCGTTCGTCACCTGATGGGCAAGGTCCGCGGCAAGTTTGAGGAGTTCGAGGGGACCATCGTGACGTCGGCGGACCCGGACACGTCCAGCGCGACGGCGACGATCCAGCTCGCCTCCATCAACACCGGCACCGCCGACCGCGACAACCACCTGCGCTCGAGTGACTTCTTCTCCGTCGAGGAGCACCCGGTGATGGCCTTCGCCTCTACCGGCGTCAAGCAGACCGGCGACGACAGCTACGTCATCCTCGGGGACCTCACGATCAAGGGCGTCACCCGCACCACAGAGCTCGACGTGGACTTCCTCGGGGAAGGCGGCGACCCGTGGGGGGGTACCCGGATCGGCCTCGAGGCCACCACGCAGATCAGCCGCAAGGACTACGGGATCGACTTCAACATCCCGGTCCAGGGCGACAAGGTCATGATCGGCGACAAGATCACGGTCACCATCGGCGCCGAAGCGGTCCTGCAGTCCTGACGCCGCAACCATGGCGGGTCCGCCGCTCACAGGGGCCTCGCCATGCGTAGGGCGAGGCCGGCGTAGAGGTCGGCCAGCTGCTGGGGGCTGCGCGGGCCGCCGGGTTCGTACCAGCGGACCAGGTCGACGGCCAAGGACAGCATCGCCAGCGCTGTGCCGGGTACGTCGGCGACCTCGAATTCGCCACGCGCCACCCCCTCCTCGAGCACCACGCGGACCGTACGCTCGATCGCCCGGCGATGGCGCGCCACCTCCGCCAGGTGGTCCGGCGTCAGTGCGGCCAGCTCGTACTGCACGATCCGAGCGGTCTTGCTGTGCTCGGCATGCCACTGGGTGAAGTCGTGGATCATCGCCTGCAGGCGCGCGGTGGGGTCGTCGTGCCTCGCCGCGGCCTCGGTGACCACGTCGAGCGCGGCAAGGTGCCCGTCCCGGCTGAGCGCGAACAGCAGTCCCTCTTTCGAGCGATGGTGGACGTAGAGTGCGGCCGGGCTCATGCCGGCACGCGAGGCGATGTCGCGGGTCGTCGTCGCATGGAAGCCGTTGTCGGCGAACGCCTCTACCGCCGCCGCGGCCAGCCGGCCCCTGGCGTCGTCCATGGACGCAGCATCACCCATGACGCGGTGCTAAGCAAGCGCTTAGGATGACCTGCAGCACCAAGCCGGCTGCGATGAGACCATGACGGAGCAGCAAGCACCTCGACCCAGACCCAAAGGATCCGCATGCCCGAAGCAGTCATCGTCTCGACCGCCCGCTCACCGATCGGCCGCGCGTTCAAGGGGTCGCTGAAGGACCTTCGCCCCGACGACCTCGTGGCGACCATCATCGCGGCGGCACTTGCCAAGGTGCCCGCGCTCGACCCGCACGACGTCGAGGACCTGATCCTCGGGTGCGGCCTCCCCGGTGGGGAGCAGGGCCACAACCTCGGGCGGATCGTCGCGGTCATGCTCGGGCTCGACGACGTCCCAGGTACCACGATCACCCGCTACTGCTCATCGAGCCTGCAGTCGACCCGGATGGCGATGCATGCGATCAAGGCAGGGGAGGGCGACGTCTTCATCTCTGCCGGCGTCGAGACCGTCAGCCGGTTCGTGTCGGGGAACAGCGACGTGATCCCCGGCCACGAGACCACCAACCCCGTCTTCGACGACGCGGTGCGACGGACGCAGGACGCCGCCGAGGGCGGCAGCACCTGGAGCGACCCGAGGGACACCGCGATGCTTCCCGATGCCTACATCGCGATGGGCCAGACCGCCGAGAACGTCGCGCAGCGCTGCGGCATCTCCCGCGCCGAGCAGGACGATTTCGCCGTACGCAGCCAGAACCTCGCCGAGCGCGCGATCGGCAACGGCTTCTGGGCCAAGGAGATAACTCCGGTCACCTTGCCCGACGGCACGGTGGTGAGCGCGGACGACGGACCCCGAGCCGGGGTCACCCTGGAGGCCGTCTCTGCGCTCAAGCCGGTCTTTCGTCCCGACGGTACGGTCACGGCCGCCAACTGCTGCCCCCTCAACGACGGGGCCGCGGCAGTGGTGATCATGAGCGACACCAAGGCAGCCGAGCTCGGGTTGGCGCCGCTGGCCCGGATCGTCTCCACCGGCGTCACTGCCTTGTCCCCCGAGATCATGGGTCTGGGACCGGTCGAGGCCTCCCGCCAGGCGCTGGGCCGGGCGGGGATGACCATCGACGACATCGACCTCGTGGAGATCAACGAGGCTTTTGCGGCGCAGGTGATCCCCTCGGCTCGCGCTCTGGGCATCGACCACGACAAGCTCAACGTCAACGGCGGCGCCATCGCGGTCGGTCACCCGTTCGGCATGACCGGAGCGCGTATCACCACGACGCTCATCAACTCGCTGCAGACCCACGACGGGCAGTTCGGCCTGGAGACCATGTGCGTCGGCGGCGGGCAGGGCATGGCGATGGTGCTGGAGCGGCTTTCGTGACCCACCGCGCTGCCGGCGGCGGCGGCCGCTTCGACGGCCAGGTGGCGCTCATCACCGGCGCCAGCCGTGGCATCGGCCTGGGCATCGCCACCCGCCTCGTCGCAGAGGGCGCGCGGGTGTGCATCACGGCGCGCAACGCCGAACCTCTGGAGCAGGCCGTCGCCGAGCTCGGCGGACCCGAGCACGCCATCGCCGTTGCCGGCAAGGGGGACGACCTGGAGCACCAGGTGGCCGCCGTCGCCGCCACCGTCGACGCGTTCGGCACCGTCGACCACCTCGTCAACAACACCGGGATCAACCCCGTCCACGGCCCCTTGATCGACATCGACCTCGCCGCCGCGCAGAAGATCTTCGCCGTCAACGTCCTGTCGGCACTGTCCTGGAGCCAGCAGACGTACCGCGCGGTGATGAAGGATCGCGGCGGCTCGATCGTCAACGTCGCATCCGTTGCCGGGATCAAGCCCGCCCCCGGTATCGGGTTCTACGGAGCGTCCAAGGCGATGCTCATCCACCTGACCGAGGAGCTTGCGGTCGAGCTCGGCCCATCGATCCGGGTCAACGCGGTCGCCCCTGCTGTGGTCAAGACCACGTTTGCGAAGGCGTTGTACGAGGGCAGGGAGGACGAGGTCGCCTCGACGTACCCCCTCAAGCGGCTCGGTGAGCCCGCCGATATCGCGTCGGCGGTGGCATTCCTGCTGTCCGAGGACGCCTCATGGGTGACCGGGCGCAACCTCGTCCTCGACGGCGGGCTGACGCTGACCGGAGGCGTCTGAGCCTCAGATCATCGGGCGGCTGATCAGACGGGTCAGGACCAGGGTCGCGTCGGTGCGCTCGATCCGGTCAACTGCTCGGATCCGGCTTATCGCCCGCTCCAGGTGCGACATGTCCGAGGCCACGACGTGCAGGAGCGCGTCGGC
>Ga0136621_1001083_pt1 | contig 11011 bp, 8 predicted proteins | sample AntDryUQ445A2306_FD_104673 | JGI IMG/M metagenome (GOLD analysis project Ga0136621, IMG submission 104673) | Polar desert sand microbial communities from Dry Valleys, Antarctica - metaG UQ445A (23.06) | ecosystem: Environmental > Terrestrial > Soil > Desert | place: Antarctica: Dry Valley...
GGTGGCGGCGGCGGCGGTGGCGGCGGAGGTGGCGGCGGAGACCCCTCCTGGTACTTGGCAGCGAGCGTTCGGATGGTCGGGAGCTTGGCGTAGAGGTAACGACCGGGGCACGCAGTTGCCGCGGCATCGCGATGGCCGTTGATGGCCTTGAACGTGCGGGAGCCCAGCCGTTGGCTGGTGGACTCAGCTTTGACGCCGTGCAGGGACAGCTTCCAGGCGAAGAGCCTGCCGTACGCCTCGAGCATCGCCCCGGGTGCCGCGGCGGTGTCGAAGTTGCCGAGCGCAGACATGGCGAAGGAGTACTCGTTGTAGCCCAGGGTGTGCGCGCCCACCACTGGGCGCGCCACGCCGCCGTAGCGGCCTTCCCAGATCCGGCCGAAACGGTCCACGATGAAGTTGTAGCCGACGTCGCTCCACCCTCGCGACTGGGTGTGGTAGGCGTAGATGCCGCGGATCAGCGAGGGGACCTGTGCGGCGGTGTATCCGTTCGCGTTCACGGTGTGGTGGACGAAGCCCGCTCTGATCGTCCCGTAGCGAAGCGATCCCGGGTCCCGCATCCGCTCGTCGGCGCCCCATTGCGCTCGCGAGTAGATCTTCGGTTTGGCAACGCTCGCAGCGCTTAGGGCCGTGTCCGCCGACGCCAGGGAGGCATCGGCCTCCGCCGCACCCGTGCTGTCGAGCCTGTCGGCGTCGATGGCCGGCTGCTCGAGCGCCGGCGTCTTCGTGTTACCCGGGTCGATCACGGCCATCGCCATGTCTTTCGGTATCTCGCCCGTGTCAGTCACCGCCTTGACCTGGACCTGGTCCACGTCACCGACGACGATCGGGTCAGTCCCCGGACGGATCGTGCTGCTGCCTTCGTTGCCCTGCGGGTCGGGGCCGTGGTCGTCGTGGTACTCCACGGTTTCCCAGCCCGTCCAGGCGCCGTTCGCGAGGGTGCGGACCGACACGCTGATGTCCTCGTCGTTAACCACCTCGCCTGGTTGCCAGGTCACACCCACGGTGGCATAACCGGTGACCGGCGCGGGAGCGCTCCGCGCCACGAGCCCCTTGTGAGCAGGAGCGCCCACCTGTTTGACCGGGAGCTCGGTGATCTCCGGTTTCACCGGCTCGGTTGCCACCAGCGCGGCCGTCGGCTGCTGCGCCGCGGGGTTGCCGACCGCTGGCGGGGTGGGGGCAGCGATGTCCAACGTAACCAGGCTAGCGGCAGGTGTGGCGATCGCCAGGACTGTGCCCGCCGCCATTACCTGCTGGCAAAGCAGGATATATCGGCTCTTAATCTGGCGCATACGTCGACGACTCCCAAGCGATATTTTTTCACACGAGAATCAAATGTCACATTGGCATCAGGGGTCCGCAAGCAGTTCTTGTGAACTACAAACTTGTAATTTCGCCTGGGCAGCCTGGAGGCTCCGCTCCGAGCAGCACACCTGACTCCGGATCAGATGTCGGTGCCGAGCTCGTCGTCTTCTGAGTTCGGGTCGTCGCTGTCGTACTTCAGGTAGCGGATGCCCTCGTCGACCGGGCCGTCGAAGCCCAGCGAACCCTTCTCCAGCACAATCGCCCGGTCACACATCTTGCGCACCGATCCCGGGCTGTGGCTGACGTAGAAGAGTGTCCTGCCCTCCTCCTTGATCTCCCGCATTCGCTCCATGCACTTCTTTTTGAACGGCCTGTCCCCGACCGCCAGCGCCTCGTCGACGAGGAAGATGTCGGAGTTCACATGAGCGGCGACCGCGAACCCGAGCCGCGCGAACATGCCCGAGGAGTAGTGCCCAACCGGCGTGTCGAGGAACTTGCCGACGTCTGCGAACTCGATGATCTGGTCGAACTTCGCTTTGGTCTCCACCTCGCTCATGCCGAGAATCGCGGCGTTGAGATAGACGTTGTCGCGACCGGTGAGCTGGGCGTGGAAGCCCGCCCCGGTGGCGATCAGGCCCGCGATCCGGCCCCGGGTCAGCACCTGGCCCCCGTCGGGACGCATCACGCCGGAGATCAGCTTGAGCAAGGTGCTCTTGCCGGAGCCGTTGAGTCCCATCAGCCCGATCGACTCACCCTGCTTGACCACGAAGGAGACGTCGTCGACGGCCAGGAAGCTGTCACTGAGCTGCTGGCGACGCACCGAAGCGATCGCTATCTGCTTGATGGTGCGGTGGTAGCGCATCGTGAAGCGCTTGGAGACGTTCTCCACGACGATCGAGTCCGACATCTACAGCCGCTCCGCGAACTTGCCCTCGAGCCGGCTGAAGACCCACTGGCTGATGCCCAGGACCACGAACGAGACGGCGAGCACGATGAGCCCGCGGGTGAACAGATGGTCGGGCATCTCCGTGGCCAGCGTCACCGCGGGGTCGGTCGTCGTCGGCACCCAGAAGCCGTACTGGAGGAGGAGAACGGCTTCGGCGATGGGGTTGGCGAGGTAGACCGTCTCGACCCAGGTCCCCCCGAGTGGGCTCTTGGTCAGCCTGGAGAAGGGGTAGATCATCGGCACCGACCAGGTGACGAAGATCCCGACCGTTTGCACGAAGTTCTGGAAGTCGCGGAAGAAGACGTTCGCGGCACTGAACAGCAGAGCCAGTGCGGTCCCGAACACCGCGATGATCGCGAAGCCCAGGAGCCCAGCGAGCACGGGTTCAGCAGTCTCGAGGGCGCCGGGATCCCAGCCCGACATCACGGCTCCGGCAGTGAGGATCAGCAGCTGCGGGAAGGTGTGGTACGCCGAGACCAGCATCGCTGCGACGGGGAACATCTCGCGCGGCAGCGCCATCTTGCGCACCAGTGCCTTGTTCTTCACGATCGACCTGGTGCCGGAGGTGAACGTCTCGGTGAAGAAGTGCACGAACACCATTCCGGCGAAGATGTGCATCGCGAAGTTCTCCACGCCCCGGGAGAAGTTCAGGACGAGCCCCATCACGAAGTAGTACATGCAGAACCGCACCAGCGGCTGCACGTAGGACCACAGCATGCCCAGGAACGAGCCCTCGTAGCGGGCCTGGAGCTCCTTCTTGACCAGCAGCTTCAGGAGGTACCGGCGGCGGAAGACGTCCAACAGCCCGCCGACGCCCCCAGGGGGCGTCAGCGGTCCGTCCGGGACACGGTCGGGGTCGACCACGTGCGTCGTCATCTGCTCGCGATGCCTACTCGTCGACTCCGCCGCTGACCAACGTCTCACCCTTGGTGAAGTGCGGTTTCAGCTTGTTCTCGAACATCGTCAGGGCGGACCCGATCGCCATGTGCATGTCGAGGTACTTGTAGGTGCCCAGGCGGCCCCCGAACAGGACGTCGGTCTCCTGCTCGGCGAGCTTCCGGTACTTCAGCAGCTTCTCGCGGTCCTCGGCTGTGTTCACCGGGTAGTACGGCTCATCACCCTTCTCCGCGAAGCGGCTGAACTCCCTCATCACCACGGTCTTGTCGTCTGGATAGTCGCGCTCGGGGTGGAAGTGCCGGAACTCATGGATTCGCGTGAACGGCACCTCCGGATCGGGGTAGTTCATCACGGAGGTGCCCTGGAAGTCCCCGGTCTCGACGACCTCGCGCTCGAAGTCGAGCGTGCGCCAGGACAACTCACCCTCGCACTTGCCGAAGTACTCGTCCACTGGACCGGTGTAGACGATCGGGACCTTGCCCTTGAACTCGTCCTCCACGTCGAAGTAGTTGGTCTCGAGTCGTACCTCGATGTTCGGGTGCTCTGCCATCTTCTCAAGCCAGGCGGTGTAGCCGTTGACCGGAAGCCCCTCGTAGGTGTCGTTGAAGTAGCGGTTGTTGTAGGTGTAGCGCACCGGCAGCCGACTGATGATGTCGGCGGACAGCTGCTCCGGGTCGGTCTGCCACTGCTTGGCCGTGTAGTGCGCGATGAACGCTTCGTACAGCGGGCGGCCGATCAGCGAGACGCCCTTCTCGACGAAGTTCTCCGGCGTCTTGTCGCCGAGCTCGGCGGACTGCTCCTTGATCAGGGCGCGCGCTTCGTCGGGTGAGTACGCCGCGTCGAAGAACTGGTTGATCGTTCCGAGGTTGATCGGCATCGGGTACACCTGCCCCTCGTGGCTGGTGTAGACCCGGTGCTGGTAGCCGGTGAACTTCGTGAACATGTTCACGTAGTTCCACACCTTCTCGTTCGAGGTGTGGAACAGATGTGCGCCGTACACGTGCACCTCGATGCCCGTCTCGGGATCGGGCTCGCTGTAGGCGTTTCCGCCGATGTGGTGGCGCCGGTCGAGGACCAGGACCTTGAGCCCGAGCTCGTTCGCGCACCGTTCGGCGATCGTCAGTCCGAAGAAACCGGATCCGACGATGACGAGGTCAACGTTCACACGAAACTCCTAGCGAGGGGCGCGACTGATCAGTCTAACGACCCGGTCGCGAGCCACGATTGGCGATCAGCCACCGGTAGGCGATCTTACGCAACCGCTCGGGGACGAGCCGGTAGCCACCCCGCACCGCGACGTTGCGAAGATACTCTCCCCTCGTGGTGATCCCGAGCCGACGGAAGCGGCGTTGCAGGGCGAGCTCCGCGCGCAACAGCTCCCGGCCACCACGCCTGGCATACGCCCCGGAGCCGACCCGGTAGTAGACCAGCGGTTCCGCGACGTTCGCTGGCCGCGCTCCTGCCTCCAACATCCGGGTGAACAGCAGGTAGTCCTCCATCAGTGCCATGTCGGTGTAGCCACCGGCAGCCAGCACCGCGCTCTTGCGGTAGACGATGGTCGGGTGGTTGAACGGGTCGCGGAAGCGGATCACCCGGCGGATTTCGTGCGGGTCGACGGGAGGAGTACGACGGCCGACGACCTCGTCGACAGAGCTGCCGAACTCCATCAACCCGGAGCCGACGATGTCAGCTCCCGCTTCGACGAGAGGTAGCTGCTTCTCGAACCGGTCCGGTCGGCTCACGTCGTCCGCGTCCATCCTGGCCACAATCTCGTGGACGCAGGCCTCCAGCCCACGGTCCAGTGCCGGACCCAGCCCGGCGTTGTGCTCGAGCGCAACCAGCTGCACCGGCACCGGGCTGGTCGCGGCAAGATGATTGATGGTCTCCGCGAGCGGGTCCGGGACCGGACCGTCCTGTACCAGCACCACCTGGTCGGGGCGGCGAGACTGTTGCTGGACGCTGGACTCGAAGGCCAGCCGGAGGAAGTGCGGGGAGTCGCCCGCGTAGGTCGAGATCAGGAGGGAGAACGGTTGTCGCGCCGCCGGCGGGTCCCGCCTGCCGAGTCCGGTCCACCCGGCCTCCTCGAGGACGACGGCGTCCGAACGGGGTCCGGACCGCACCGCGGCGACCAGCCCGCGGCGCAGCGCGCGGGCGAGGGTGGCCCGGTCGTCGGACTGCGCGACGGTCCGCGCCCATCGCTGCAGCGTCGAGCCGCCGTAGAGGATCTTCTCCGGGAGGCTGAGCCCGTTGCTGCGCGTGAACACCCAGGTCTTGTTCCGTACCTCGTAGAAGAACCGCTCACCCGGATCGACGTCGATGCCGCCGAACACCTTCGTCTTGTGCACCGCGACACTGGCCGGGCAGTGCAGCCCGACCCGCCCACGGATCAGCCGGGTGGTGTACTCGAAGTCGTCGTTCCACAGGAAGTAGTCAGCGATCGGCAGGCCACGCTCACCGATCACCGCGGCGTCACACATGATCGAGACGAACGAGGCGGAGCGAATCGGCGTACACCCCACATCGGACGCCGCGCGCAGCTCGCCAGTGGAGGCGCCCGCCTTGGTGCGCGAGCTATTCATCGGGTGCACCCGTCCGTCCGTCCACACGGCCTTGCTCGCGAGCACGCTCGGACGGCGACCGGTGCCGTCCTCGTAGCCCGCCCACGCCTCGGCCAGGGCCCCGGCGGCTCCCGGCTCGGGGACCGTGTCGTCGTCGAGCAGCCACACCAGGTCAGGTCTGAACGTCAGTGCCCGCTCGATTCCGACGGCGAAGCCACCGGCCCCTCCGGTGTTCCGGCTGAGGTGAACGAGCTCGAGGTGCCCGTAGTCGGCCTGCAGCATCTGCGTCGTACCGTCGGTGGAGGCGTTGTTCACGACGACGACCTGGACCGGAGCGGATGTCTGTCTCTCGATGGCCTCCAGCGACTCACGCAGAAGGTCGCACCGGTTCCAAGTGACGACGACAGCGACGACGCGGGGGTTCACAGCGCAGAACCCTAGCCCGGTCCGGAGCTCAGCAGGCTGAGGAGAGGTTGGCCGCGTCGTTGGCGGCGTACCCCTTCGACATGCTTCCGATCGAGCCGCCGGTGGTTGCCGGTCCCGACGCGCCGCCGCCAGCCGAGTCGGCCTTCTTGCGTTGGGTCGCCCGTCTGGCCTCACCCTCGCCGTTCTCCCGCGCGGCTGACCTGTCGATGGCTGCCTGGACGCGCGCTTGGATGAGAGGAACGTCGGGGTCGGCTGTGTTGATGAGCGGCGGGACGAAGGAGACCGTCGCGACCGGCTGGGACTTGGCCCTGACCGCCAGCTCCATGAAGCGGTCGAGCTCGGAGGCCGGCAGGTTGGTCGAGATGATGTCCTTGCTGGCCTTGGCGATCTTCTCGAACTTGGTCACGACTACCTGGGGGCTGAGCTGGTCGAGCATCGCCTGCATCACGCACTTCTGCCGTGCCATTCGTGAGTAGTCGTCGGCGCTTTCGCGAGACCGCGCGAACCAGAGGGTCTGGTAGCCGTCGAGCCGTTGCCGTCCGGGCTCGATGTAGTCGGTCACCGGTCCTCCGCCACCACCGATCGGGATCCGGTCGCGCACGTTGAGCTGCACTCCGCCGACCGCGTCGACGAGGCCCCGGAAGCCCTCGAGGTTGACCATCGCGTAGTAGTTGATCTCGAGGCCGGTGATCCCCTCGACGCCCTCGATCGTCGCCTCCGTGCTCGGGTCGTCGTACTTCTTGAACAGGCCAGCGTTGTCGGCCGCCCAGGTGCTGAGCCCGTTCAGGTAGCAGCCCTCACAGCGAAACCCGTCAGGGAACTGCGCGTCCATGACCGAACCCTCCGGGAAGGGAAAGTTCGTCATGTTCCGTGGCAGCCCGAACAACACCGTGTGCCCGGAATCCTCGTCGATGCTCGCCACCGTGATGCTGTCTGGCCGCATTCCCCACCGGTCGGCGCCGGAGTCACCACCGAGCAGCAGGACGTTGTACCGACCCTGGTCTGCGTCGGTGACCACACCGCCGGCGAACATGGCCGTGATGAAGTCACGCTGCACGCCGACGACGTGAGAGGCGAACAGCAGGGTGCCCGCGACGGACAGGCAGAGAACCCCGTTGATGCCCACCATCCCCAGGCGCTGCTTCTGCCGCAGCTCGAGTGGCTGTCCTATTCGCCACGCGTCGACGAACAGCAACGCCCACCCGATGGCGAGCGCCATCAGAACCAGCCGGACCAGGCCGAGTACGGCAGTGTTGCTGACCATCCAGAAGACGAACCCGTGCCAGATGAACCCGAGCAGCAGGACCGCGACCGTCGCACCGATCAGCCCCAGCCAGATCCGCAGCGCGACGCGCCCGACCCTCTTGCTGCCGGCGACGAGCTGGGCAGATCCAGGGATGAGCAGCGTCATGAGCAGGAGGGCGAGTGCACGTCGAAAGCGCACGCGCGCGAGTCGGTCGTCCAACCCGGGGGAAGATGCGGGTGGCATGTGAAGGCCTTTCGGAATCCTGTGGAGCTCCGAGGCAAGTATCACCAGTCACATGCGTCACACGACCCGCGGCGCGCCGAGATGGCTGGACCTCGTCGCCGAAGCTTCGCGGCAGTCGGGCCAGGTGCGCGCTGCAAGGTAGCGTCTGCCCATGGCAGATCGTCCGCGGGGAAGCGGTTCGGGTTCATCCGACGAGGGCTCGCCCGACTACCACTGGCTCTACGGGAGCAAGTCCGAAGGGAGGGGCTCATCGGGACCGGCGCCGTCGGACCCTGAGCCCACCCGGGTCATGCCGACGCTGAATCGGCCCGGCGACCCAGAACCCACCCGCGTCCAGCGGAGCCAGCCGCGGGAGGCCACACCTCCCCCTCCGCGACCACCTGCCATGCAGCCGAAGAAAGCCGAGAAGCCCAAGGAGCGGAGGCGGTTCGGCTGGGTCAAGCTGGCGTTGCTGCTGTGGCTCGTGTTCCTGGTCGCGGTGCCGGTGTGGGCCTGGGCGAAGATCACCAAGGTCGATGCAGAACCCGATGGCAGCCGCCCGGACGACCAGCCTGGGTCGACGTACCTCCTGGTCGGCAGTGACAGCCGCGAGGGGATGAGCGCCGAGGAGCGCAAGGAGCTGGGCACCGGCAGGGCGGAGGGCCGTCGCACCGACACGATCATGCTGCTGCACACCGGGGCGGGACCCAACCTGCTGCTGTCCATCCCACGGGACTCGATCGTCGACGTGCCCGGCTACGGCAGGGAGAAGGTCAACGCGGCCTATGCTTTCGAAGGTCCGGAGCTCCTCGTCGAGACGCTGGAGAGCGAGACGGGGATCCGGATCGACAACTACGTCGAGATCGGGTTCGGCGGGTTCGTCTCCGTCGTCGACGCGGTGGGTGGGATCCGGATCTGCCCGAAGGTGGGCATGAAGGACCGGCTGGCCGCGCTGGACATCGAGAAGGGCTGCCAGGAGGCGGACGGGAAGACGGCACTTGGTTACGCGCGCTCACGCAAGCTCTCTGCACTGGGGGACATCGACCGCGCCCGCCGCCAGCGGGAGGTCGTCAGCGCCGTCGGCAGCGAGGCAGTCTCGCCATGGTCGATCCTCAACCCCGTCAGGTACTTCCGTCTCTCCAGTGCCGGCGCCGACTCGCTCGCAGTCGGACAGGACACCGGGCCGATAGACACCGCACGGTTCGCCTGGGCGATGACCCGGGTGAACGGTGAGAACGGGCTCACGTGCTCGGTGCCGATCGCTGACCTGACGGTCCGCTGGGACCGGGAACGCGCCCTCCAGCTGTTCCAGCTCATCAAGGAGGACCGCACCGAGGACATCCCCGACGACCTGTGCCGCCCCTCGGGGCTCGCCAACCAGTAACGGTCAGAGGTGGAACTGGATGCCGGCCAGGAGCTGGCGGGCCATCACGATCCGCTGCACCTGGTTCGTGCCCTCGTAGATCTGGGTGATCTTCGCGTCGCGCATCATCCGCTCGACCGGGTAGTCCCGGGTGTAGCCGTAGCCGCCCAGGACCTGGACCGAGTCTGTGGTCACCTGCATGGCAGTGTCGGAGGCGAAGCACTTGGCCGCGGCGCCGAAGAACGTCAGGTCCGCGTCGTTGCGCTCTGACCGTCCCGCGGCAGCGTAGGTGAGCTGACGGGCGGCCTCCACCTTCATGCCCATGTCAGCGAGCAGGAACTGGAGGCCTTGGAAGTCGGCGATCGGGCGACCGAACTGCTGCCGTTGCTTGGCGTAGCCCAGCGCGTAGTCGAGGGCACCCTGGGCGATGCCGACGGCCTGGGCGGCGATGGTCACCCGGGTGTGGTCAAGGGTCCGCATCGCGGTGGACCATCCGGTGCCCTCTTCGCCGATCAACCTGTCGGCCGGAAGGCGAACGTTGTCGAAGTACACCTCACGCGTCGGCGAGCCCTTGATGCCGAGCTTCTTCTCGGGAGCGCCGAAGGAGACCCCCGCGTCGGACTTCTCCGCCACGAATGACGAGATCCCGTTCGAGCCCGCGGACGGGTCGGTGACAGCGAAGACCGTGTAGTAGTCCGAGATCCCGGCGTTGGTGATCCACCGCTTCACGCCGTTCAGCAAGTAGCTGTCGCCGCCCTCCTCCCGCACGGCGCGAGTCTTCATCGCTGCGGCGTCCGATCCGGCTTCAGGTTCTGAGAGGCAGTAGGAGAACATCGCCCGGCCAGCTGCCACTGGTGGCAGGTAGGTCTTCCTGAGCTCCTCGGACCCAACCAGGATGACTGGCAACGTGCCCAGCTTGTTCACGGCCGGGATCAGAGACGCGGAGGCGTCGGCCCGGGCGACCTCCTCGACCACGATGCAGGTCGCCAGGGCATCCGCCCCGGCCCCGCCGTACTCCTCGCCGATGTGCGGCGCGGCGAAATCTGCAGCGGCGAGCGCGTCGAAGGCGGCCTGCGGGAACTCCGCGGCCGCGTCGGCCTCCGCGGCGTGCGGGGCGACCTTGGCGTCGCACAGCGCCCGGACGGTCTTCCGGATCGCCCGGTGCTCCTCGGCCGAGGCAAACATCGGGTAGTCAGCGCTCATGTGACGAGATCCTACTGCTGGGTAGCAGTAGCTAGCCTTGGGCAATGCCTCCCAGCGTTAGCGGGAGTTCGCGTCTCCGCGCACGGCTTCGCCCTTCGCCCTGGCCTCCTCGGCCAGCGACTGCTGGAACTCCTCCATCTGTGCGCGCAGGCCGGCGTCGGAGGCAGCCAGGATGCGTACGGCGAGCAGTCCGGCATTCCGGGCGCCGCCGATCGCGACCGTCGCAACGGGAACTCCTGCTGGCATCTGCACCATCGAGAGCAGCGAGTCCATGCCGTCGAGGTACCTCAACGGCACGGGGACGCCGATCACCGGCAGCGGCGTGACGGAGGCCAGCATGCCGGGAAGATGCGCGGCGCCCCCCGCGCCGGCGATGATCACCGACAAGCCGCGGCCTGCTGCGCCCTTGCCGAAGGCAACCATTTCCTCCGGCATCCGATGCGCGGAGACCACGTCGGCCTCATGGCTGACGCCGAACTCGTCCAAGGCCTCCGCAGCAGCTTTCATCGTGGGCCAGTCGGAGTCCGAGCCCATCACGATGCCCACCGTGTTCACTGGGGTGATCATTCGCTCTCCTGACCTAGGTCTCCGCGGAACCATGCCGCTGCATGGCGAGCCCGCTCGAGTACATCATCGAGGTCGTCGCCGTAGGCCGTCACGTGACCGACCTTGCGACCCGGTCTCATCTGCTTGCCGTACAGGTGCACCTTCAGCCGAGGGTCACGTGCGAACACATGGGGAAACCCGTCGTACAGCGGCCCGATGTCGCTGTGCTCCGAGCCGAGGATGTTCACCATCACCGTCCACGGCTGCCGCGCCTGTGGTGAGCCGAGCGGAAGGTCGAGCAC
>Ga0136621_1001086_pt1 | contig 10995 bp, 8 predicted proteins | sample AntDryUQ445A2306_FD_104673 | JGI IMG/M metagenome (GOLD analysis project Ga0136621, IMG submission 104673) | Polar desert sand microbial communities from Dry Valleys, Antarctica - metaG UQ445A (23.06) | ecosystem: Environmental > Terrestrial > Soil > Desert | place: Antarctica: Dry Valley...
GCTTGAAGCCGCGACCGGCGGCGCCGAGCGCTTCGAGGACCAGATGATCGAGCGCATGCACGTCGAAGCGGCGGAAAGGCTGTTGGCGAGGGGGGTCAGCCGTCATCCCGGCGAAGGCCGGGACCTCAGGTCGGACTAGCGCCCGCGTTTCATACTCTCTGAGATCCCGGCGTGCGCCGGGACGACGCGCACTTGGCGAATCGGCGTTTCCTTGGCATGGGCCGATATGGCCGCATTCGACGACGCTTTCGACATCCCGCTGGGCCTGACCTTCGACGACGTCCTGCTGCGCCCGCTGGAATCGAGCGTACTGCCGAGCCAGGCCGACACCAGCACCTTCCTGACCCGCGCCATCCCGCTCAACATCCCACTCGTGTCCTCGGCGATGGATACCGTCACCGAAGCCGACATGGCGATCGCGCTGGCGCAACTGGGCGGGATCGGCGTCCTCCACCGCAACCTCGGCATCGAGGAGCAGTCGGCGGCGGTCCGCGCGGTCAAGCGCTTCGAAAGCGGCATGATCGTCAATCCGATCACCATGAGGCCCAATCAGACTCTCGCCGAGGCATTGGACCTGATGCAAAGCAACCGCATCAGCGGCATCCCGATCGTCGAGAAATCGGGCAAGCTATGCGGCATTCTGACCAACCGCGACGTGCGCTTCGCCGAGAATCCGAAGCAGCCGGTGTCCGAGCTGATGACCAAGGACAATCTCGCCACCGTACCGCTCGGCACCAGCCAGGAGGAAGCGCAGCGCATCCTCCACCAGCGGCGGATCGAGAAATTGCTGGTGGTCGACGATGCCGACCATTGCGTCGGGTTGATCACCGTCAAGGACATCGAGAAATCGGTCGCGGCGCCGTTCGCCACCAAGGATTCCGAAGGGCGGCTGCGGGTCGCCGCGGCGACGACCACCGGCGATTCCGGCTACGCACGGTCCGAAGCGCTGATCGATGCGGGCTGCGACTGCATCGTCATCGACACCGCTCACGGCCACAACATCGACGTCGCCGCCGCGGTCAAGCGGGTGAAGTCGCTGTCCAACTCGGTCCAGGTGATCGCCGGCAACATCGCCACCGCGGAAGCGGCCAAGGCGCTGATCGATGCCGGCGCCGACGCGATCAAGGTCGGCATCGGCCCCGGATCGATCTGCACCACGCGGATCGTCGCCGGAGTCGGCGTGCCGCAACTGACCGCGATCCTGGCGGCGGCCGAGGCGGCGGCGAAGAGCGGCGTCCCGGTCATCGCCGACGGCGGCATCCGGACCAGCGGCGACATCGCCAAGGCGCTCGCGGCGGGCGCTTCGACGGTGATGGTCGGCTCGCTGCTCGCCGGGACCGAGGAAGCGCCGGGCGAGACCTTCCTGTACCAGGGCCGCACCTACAAATCCTATCGCGGCATGGGCTCGGTCGGGGCGATGGCGCGCGGCTCGGCCGACCGTTATTTCCAGCAGGACATCCGCGACCAGTTGAAGCTGGTGCCCGAGGGGATCGAGGGCCAGGTGCCGTACAAGGGCCCGGTCCGCGACATCGTCCACCAGCTCGTCGGCGGGGTCAAAGCGGCAATGGGCTACACCGGATCGAGCAGCATCGCCGAGCTCCGGAAGCGCGCCAAATTCGTCCGCATCACCAACGCGGGCCTCAGCGAAAGCCACGTCCACGACGTCACCATCACCCGCGAGGCGCCCAATTATCCGACGCGCTAGGCCATGACCCCCGCGGCGCGGCTGCAGGCGGCGATCGAAATCCTGGATGAGGCGATCGCTTCCGCCCGCGACGACGGCCCGCCCGCCGACGTCATCGTCACCCGCTATTTCAAGACTCGGCGCTATGCCGGCTCGGGCGACCGCCGGGCGGTGCGCGAGCTGGTGTTCCGGGCGATCCGCAGGTCAGCCGAACGGCCGGCGAGCGGGCGCGCCGCGATGCTCGGGCTGGCGGCGGATGATCCGGGCCTTGTCGAGCTGTTCGGGCAGGGGCGGGGACCGGCGCCGATCATAGACGGCGAAGAGCGCAGTCCGGCCGCAATCGTCCCGTCGTGGCTCGAACCGGAGATATCCTCGCTGGTCGGGCGCGGCGAATGGCCGGCGCTGCTCGAGCGTGCCCCGCTCGACTTACGGGTCAATGCGGCGCGCGCGACACGCGACATGCTGATCGGCCAGTTCCCAAGCGCCGAGCCGACCCGGATCAGCCCGTGGGGCTTGCGGCTCCCGGCCGACAGCCGGATCGACGATCTCCCGGCCTATGCCGATGGCCTCATCGAAGTTCAGGACGAAGGCAGCCAGCTGATCGCGCTGGCCTGCCAAGCCCAAGGCGGGATGCGCATTCTCGACCTGTGCGCGGGCGGGGGCGGCAAGGCGCTGGCGCTCGCCGCGGCCGCTCCGGGCGCCGAAATCCTCGCCACCGACACCAACCGGTCGAGGCTGTCGAAGCTGGCGCCGCGAGCGACAAAAGCCGGCGCGCGGATCGACACCCGCCTGCTCGACCACCCTCGCGAGCTGGAGGCTCTGGCCGACTGGGCGGGCACCGCGGACGTCGTCCTGGTCGACGCCCCGTGCTCGGGAAGCGGCACCTGGCGGCGCAACCCCGAAGGGCGATGGAGGCTAACGCCCGACCGGCTCGAGCGGCTCGTCCGGCTGCAATCGCAACTGCTCGATATCGGCGCGGAGATGGTCCGCCCGGGCGGCAGCCTGGTCTATGCGGTCTGCTCGATCCTTTCCGCCGAAGGGGAGCGCCAGGCCGCCGATTTCCTCGGCCGCCGTTCATCCTGGGTTGCACAGGCAACGCCTATCGACGCCGGGCGTTTGGATGGTGCCGGCCGGCTCCTGGTCCCAGGTCAGGACGGCACCGATGGCTTTTTCGTCGCGCGGCTGGTCCGGCCATGCTAGGTGAGCCGGATTGAATTGGAGAGGTTGATGCGTCTGTTGCACCGCATTGGATTGGTTGGATTGGCTGGAGCGATGCTCGCCGCGCCGGTCGCCAGCCAGAAGCCCGACGACCAGATCCATCCTCGGTCGATCGAGCTGATGCGCCAGGGCGAGACCCTGCTTGCAACCGGCAAGTTCGCCGAGGCCGACGACGCGCTCGAAACCGCGCTTGCGGTCGATCCGCGCAACCGCGCCGCGTTCGTGGTCATGGCCCGTGTCGCCCAGAAGCAGAAATTGTTCGGCCAGGCGATCCGCTTCACCAACAAGGCGCTGGCGCTCGAGCCCCGCGATCGTGATGCGCTCGCCGTTCAGGGCGAAGCGATGGTTGAATTGGGCGCAGTGCCGCGTGCTCGTGCCAATCTCGAAAAGCTCCAGAAGCTGTGCCCGAGCGGGTGCCAGCAGCTGGCCATGCTGTCGGCGGCGATCAGCCGCGGACCGACCGTCGCGGCCGCAAAGCCGCCGCCAAGCCCCAAGACGAACTAGCCCAGGGCTCTCGCCACCGCGACGAACTCCTCGACGCTGAGCGTTTCGGCGCGGCGTTTCGAGTCGATTCCAAGCTCCTCGAGCGCGGCGAGCGCCCCAGGCATGGCCTTGAGGCTCGAACGGAGCATCTTGCGGCGCTGACCGAACGCCGCCTCCGTTACTTTCTCCAGGGTGCGGCCATCGACCCCGGCGGGCATTGCGCCAGGCACGATGTGAACCACCGCGGACGTGACTTTGGGCGGCGGCACGAACGCCGAGCGGTTGACGCTCAGCGCTATCCGCGGCGAGGCCCGCCATTGCGCGGCGACCGACAAGCGCCCGTAATGCTTGGTTCCGGGGCGGGCGACGATGCGTGCCGCGACCTCCTTTTGGAACATCAGGGTCAGCGACCGCCACCACGGCGGCCAGTCGCCCCCGAGCCAGCGCAGCAGCAGCGCGGTCCCGACATTGTACGGCAAATTGGCGACGACATGGGCGCCGTCGCCGGTCTCCGCGCGCTCGTCGATGCGCATCGCGTCGCCCTCACTCACTTTGAGCCGCGCCGGATGGTCCTGCTCGAGCTCGGCCAGCGCGCCAAGGCAGCGGCGGTCGCGCTCGACCGCGACGACAGTCGCGCCGGCGTCGAGCAGCGCCCGCGTCAGGCCGCCCGGGCCGGGGCCGACCTCATACACCGTCTCACCGTCCAGCGGTCCCGGCACCGCCGCGATGCGGGCGAGCAGCTGCCGGTCGAGGATGAAATTCTGCCCCAGCGATTTGCGGGCCTGGAGACCGTGCCGCGCGATCACCTCGCGAAGCAGCTCGGCCGGTTCCGTCATGCGGGAGCGCGGTGGACGCCGCACGATGCGGCGAGGCGCATCGCCGCCGCCATCGCCCGCGGGTCGGCGCGGTCCTGCCCGGCGATGTCGAACGCGGTTCCATGGTCCGGAGCGGTGCGGATGATCGGCAGGCCGAGGGTGACGTTGACCCCTTCCTCGAAATGCAACGCCTTCAGCGGAATCAGCGCTTGGTCGTGGTACATGCACAAAGCCGCATCGTAGCTCGCCCGGGCGCTGGTGTGGAACATGGTGTCGGCGGGGTGGGGGCCGGTGACCCGCCAGCCCTCGGCGGCCAGCGCGGCGATCGCGGGCTCGATGATCTCTATCTCCTCTCGGCCCAGGGTGCCGCCTTCGCCGGCGTGCGGATTGAGGGCGGCGACAGCCAGCCGCGGGTCTTCGATCCCGAAATTGCGCTGCAATCCGCGAAGCGCCGCCCGCGCGCGCGATTCGATCAGCGCGATCGACAAGGCGCTGGCCGCCACGGCGAGCGGAAGATGGGTCGTCACCGGCACCGTCCGAAGCGTCGGGCCGACGAGCATCATCGCGACGTTGCTCGCCGCGACACCGCATCGCTCGGCAACGAACTCGGTCTGCCCCGGGTGGGAGAAACCGATGGTGTAGAGCTGCTCCTTGCTGACCGGGCCGGTGACGACTCCCGCCGCCGAGCCCGAGCGGGCGAGACCGACGGCGATCTCGAGCGAATCGAGCGAGCAATGCGCTCCGGCGACGCTGGGATGGCCGGGCGTGTCGGCCTCGGCAGCAGCGAGCTGGATCAGGGGCAGGCCGACATCGAACGCGGAATCGGCTTCCTGCGGATCGTCGATGATCGCCAGCGGCCCGTCCCATACCGCGGCGATCGAGCGCGGGTCGCCGATGGCGACGAACGGCGGAAGCTCGAAGCGTCCCCGGTTGTCCCAGCACTTGGCGATGACTTCGGCGCCAATTCCCGCGGGGTCGCCGATCGAAACCGCGAGCGGCCCGGGTGGGTAGGCAGTCATCGCATGACCGGGGAATTGCGCGTCATTGCGCGCGCCTTATCTGAATTCGATCACCGCATCACGCCGTAGATCTCGCAGGTAGCGCCGGGCGCGGAGGTTGACCCGCTCGTCGTTCAACTGGCTGAACACCTCGTCGTAGGTGGGCGCGGTCGCGCTCACCTCGTCGCGGCCGCAGATGACGAGGATTCGCACGCCTTCCTCGATCGAGCCGAACGGCTGGGTGGCCTGGCCGACCTGCATCGGCAGCATGATCCGCTGCAGGGCGGTCGGCAGGTCGCGGATTTTGACCTGGTCGCTTTCGACCAACTCGGCGTTGAAATCGCCGGCGATCTTGTCGGCCCCGCCGCAGCCGCCGACATTGCGCGCGGCCAAGGCGAAGCGGGCGACGATCGGTTCCGCCTGCGTCCGCGCGATGCCCTTCGGGAAATTGATCGAGACCTGCTTCAGGCTCAGCACGGCGTCGCGCGGGTCGGCGGTCAGGATCTTGCGGGTGTCCTGGACGGCGACGATCGAAAACCCACCCTGCACCGGAATCGGGTTGCTGATCTGTCCCGGGCCCATGGCGCGAAGCTGCCCGGCGATCGGATCCGGCAATTGCTCGGGGCGAACCCAGCCGAGATCGCCGCCGACCGCCGCGGTGGAAGCTTCCGAATATTGGCGCGCATAGCCGGCGAACGACGCGCCGCTGCGAAGCTGCTCGAGAATCCGGTTCGCATTCGACAGAGTCTGCGGTTCATTGCCGGCGGTCGCCGACAGGAAGATCTCGCCGACGCGGAATTCCTGGGTACCCTTGGAGGCGTTCATGCGGTCGAGGACGGCTTTCACCTCATCCTCGCCAACACTGACGGCACTTTCGATCTTGGCGCGCTGGAGCCGAGTCCAGGAGATCTCGCCTTCGATCTGGCGGCGCATCGACTTGATCGACGATCCGTTGGCGTCGAGCAGCGCGGACAGCTGCTCGACCGACTGCTTGGTGTTCGCCGCGACGCGGGCGAGCGTGCGGTCGATGTCCGCCGGCTTGATGGTGATCTCTTCCGCGGCCGCCGCCTGGATCTGCAGCGTCTCGTCGATCAGGTTGCGAAGCACCTGCTGGCGGAGCCGGTCCATCTCTTCCGCCGGAATCCGGCCGCCGTTGGCGATCGCCAGCAGCGCCAGCCTCTGGTCGATGTCGGTCTGGGTAATGATCTCGCCGTTGATGATCGCGGTTGCCTTGACGACCGACGGCATGGTCGATCCGAACAATTGCGGATTTTCCGGCAGCCGCAGCGCGCTGGTCGTGTTGGGAGCGCTCGAAACCGAGGGATTGACGCCTTCCTGCGCCATGGCCGTTCCAGCAACCGCCAGGATGGCGACGGCCGCACCGAAACGAGCACGCGTCGAAAAGAGTCCAGAACCTGCTGCCACGTCGTCAAATCCCTTGCTAAACAACCCTTAAGTCGATTGCCGTTTATCCAAGTCCGCTGAACGCAGGCTTAGCGGCCGAGCCCTTTGAGCGCGATTCGCAGCGCGAACGTGCTCCCCTTTCGGAAGTCCCCGATGCGCTCATAGTCGCGGCGCCAGGATAGGCCAAGCTCCAAGCATTCGTCTTCATAGGCGATTCCCAGCCGCTGCCGCACTGGCTCAAAACCGTCGGCCAGCGACAGCGGGTCCTCGTCGCGGCCGGTGAGGTCGAGGACAGTCGCTCCGAACAGCGACCAGTAGCGGGCGAACTTCAGCCGCCCGGCGAACCGCAGTTCCTCCTTGTCGCGCAGGTCCTCGACGGCCGCGCTGATGTCGCGGTTGAGGCGCAGGTAGCCGATCTGGGCATAGGTCTGCTCGGTGCCGACCGTGAGGTCGATCTCGTTGCGGCGGACCGCGAGGTTGCCCTTGTCGACCCGGAACCGGTGGGTGAGGTCGATCAGACGGCCGTAGCGGACGCGGGTTCGGCCGACGACGTCGGACCAACGGTCGGACAGGCCGGTGCCTTCGGGAAAGATGCCGGGGTGGCGGCGGATCCGGTAGCTCTGGCCGACGGTGGTCGAAATCGACAGATTGGGACGGTCGAGCGACCAGTCCAGCCCGTAGGTGATTCGCGACCCGTCCTCCCAGCGGTCGTAGCCGGGGAAGCGGTTGAGCGCGAACAAATTGCTGTCCTCGAGGTCGACCGCGCGGGCGTCCTCGTTGGGGATGGTGAGGTTGGGGGTCGGCGGAGTGAGCACCAGCTGGACCCTTGGCACCAGGCGCTGGAAACCGCCGAACGCCGGCCCGACGAACGGCCACTGGACCTCAGCGGCAAGGGCGGCGATGCCGCGAGCGTGCCAGCCGTCGGTGCCGCGGTAGATCGGCACCTCGGTGCTGGCCGAATTCTCGGTGTGATAGACATCGCCGCGGGAGAAGGCGGTGAACAGCAATTGCTGCCCCCAATTCGTCAGCCGCCGAATGTCCCACTTCGCGCTGGCGAACGCCCGCTGGGAGTCCTGGCCGTCGAGCCTCAGGATCGCCAGGCTGTTGGCCTGCAGCTCGATATCGCCCCCGACCACCGGCGCTTCCATCCGGAAGCGGGCGTCGATCGCGGGGAGAGCGATCGGGATCCGCTTCTGGACGTCGTCGACGCGCAATCCCTGGAATGCCCAGCCAGCGATGCTGACGTACGAATTGGGACTGATCCGTTCGGCGTTGATGAAGCTGCGCAGCCGGTCGTCGCGGCTGATGTCGTAGCGCTGGGTGACCGTCTTGTCGGTGGCCACGCGGAACGACCCGGTCAGGCTCCACAGCGGGTTGAATTGGGCCTTGCCGTTGCCTTCGAAATAGGCCCGGAAGCCGTTGCGGGTGTCCGGCGTCGGATCGTCCACGTCGGGGTCGTCGATCCGGCTGTAGGTGCCGAACGCGCCGATCTGGAAGGCGCCGATGCGGTTGAGATGACGATACCTCGCCTCAAGCGCCGGCCACGTGCCGGTGTAGAGGTGCGGGGTCAAGGTGAGGTCGCGGTTGGGTGCGAAACGGTGATAATAAGGCGCCGCGAGCTCGAGGCCGTTGCGCGACGAGATGCTGATATCCGGCACCAGCCAGCCGCTGACACCGCCGCCCTGGCCGGCGGTGCCGATGCTGAAGATCGGCAGCAGCGGCAGGGTCACCCCGAACAATTGCAGCCGCCCGCCCTGGAAGCGGACTTGGCTTCGGGCGGGGTCGTAGGTCACGCGGGCCGCGGTGATCGACCAGCTCGGATTGCGCGGGCAGCCGCTCTCGGCGGTCACCGGGCAGGGGGAGTAGATCGCATTGTCGAGCGCCGTGATATCGCCCATCCGAGTGCCGCGCGCAGCCGCGATCCGGCCGCCGCTTTCGAGCACCACCAGCAAATTCTCGATGCTCCCGTCGCGTAAGGCATCGGTCAGGACGACGCTGTCGCCGACCAGTTTGTCGCCCTGGGGATTGACGACGACGACATTGCCGTCGGCGCGGACTTCCCCGGTCTGGCGGTTCCAAGTCACCCGGTCGGCGGCGAGGTAGTTGCCGTCCCGCGACATGCGCACCGCGCCGGACGCGGTGACCAGCTCGCTGCCGGGGTCATAGCTGACCTGGTCGGCGCTAAAGCCGACCACGGCTTCCGAGCCGGGCGCGGCAGCGGATGCGTCGGGTTCTGCCGGCTGGGCCGGCTCAGACGCAGTGGCCGACTGGGCGAGGGCCATCGCCGGCGACCCGAGCAGCATCGGCAACGCCGACCACCAGACAAATCGTCTACGCAAACCTGTCCCCGCCGCTCACCTGGCTTTGCCTGATGCAAGCCTATCGCACCTCGGGCCGCGCGCGACAATCCGACTTGGCCGGACTCGGCGCACCCGCCGCTTCGCTTCGCCCCGCTTTGCCTTTCGCCGCCCGCGTCCTAAATGGCCGCCACATCCGTATCCCTTGAACTTGCCCCTAAGGACCGAACCTTCATGCAAATCCGTTTCGCCGACCGCCTCCCCGCCGGAGACTTTGCGCTGGTCCTGTCGGTTGCCGGCAAGGACCGCGCCGCGCTCAAGGTGCTCGGCGACGATCGTGCCGAGGTCGAGGCGGCGTTGGGCCGCCAGCGCTTCGAAGGCGAAGCATCGAGCGCCGCCGAGCATTTCCTTTCCACAAAGGGTGGCGTGCGCCGGGTGCTGGTGGTCGGAACCGGCAGCGGCTCGTCGCCCGCGGACGCCGCGGAGAAGCTCGGCGGGGCGGTTTCGGCAAGGCTCCTGACCAGCGGGGAAACCCATGCCGTCATCGACCTCACTGGGCTCGACTACGACGCCGATGCCGCGGCGAGGGTCGCGCTGAGCGCCTCGCTTCGCGCCTGGCGTTACGACCGCTACCGCACCCGTCTCAAGGACAAGCAGAAGCCCACCCTTGACAAGGTGACCATCGTCGGCGGCGGCGCCGATGCCGAGCGGCGGTGGGAGCAGCGCTGGGAGCCGGTCCTCGAAGGCGTCAAGCTGACCCGCGAGCTGGTCACCGAGCCGGCAAACATCATCTTTCCCGAGACGTTCGTCGAACGGGTCCGCCACCTCGCCGACCTCGGCATCGAGATCGAGGTGCTCGACGGAGCGGCGATGAAAAAGCTCGGGATGGGCGCGCTGCTTGGCGTTGCGCAGGGTTCGGTCAAGGACCCGCGGCTGCTGGTGCTGCGCTGGAACGGCGGAAAGAAAGGCTCTCCGCCGCTCGCCTTCGTCGGCAAGGGGGTGACGTTCGACACCGGCGGCATTTCGATCAAGCCGGCCCAGGGCATGGAAATGATGAAGTGGGACATGGGCGGCGCCGCGGCAGTCGCGGGCGCGTTCAAGGCGCTGGCGATGCGCAAGGCCAAGGCCAATGTCGTCGGCATCTGCGGAATGGTCGAGAACATGCCGGACGGGAACGCCCAGCGGCCCGGCGACATCGTCACCACCATGTCCGGCCAGACAGTCGAGGTGATCAACACCGATGCCGAAGGCCGGCTGGTGCTCGCCGATGCGATCACCTACGTGCAGCGCAACTACAAGCCCGGGACGATTGTCGATCTGGCCACCCTGACCGGCGCGATTCTGGTCAGTCTCGGCCACGAGTTCGGCGGCCTGTTCACGCCCGAGGACGAGCTTGCGGCGCAGCTGCTGGCCGCAGCCGATGCGTCCGGAGACAAATTGTGGCGGATGCCGCTGGCCGAATCCTTCGATCGGCTGATCGATTCGCCGATCGCCGACATGAAGAACGTCGGCCCGCGCGAGGGCGCTTCGATCACCGCCGCGGAATTCATCAAGCGGTTCGTCGACGACGGTGTCCGCTGGGCGCATCTCGACATCGCCGGCATGGCCTGGTCGGACAAGGCCGGCACCACCTTCGACAAGGGCGCGACCGGCTACGGAGTGCGGCTGATCGATCAGTTCGTCGCCGACACCGCCGAGGGCTAGGCCGCCAATCCATGCAGGTGGATTTCTACCAGCTCGGCCAGACGCCGTTCGAGCAGGTGATCGCGAGCCTCGCCGAGAAATTGCTCGCCCAGGATGCGCGGCTGCTGATCGTCGCCGAGGACGAGACGCTGCTTGCACGGCTCGATCGCATGCTTTGGGACCACGGCGCGACCAGCTTCCTGCCCCACGGCGTCGCCGGCGGCGCCGACGATGCGCGCCAGCCGATCCTGCTTTCGACCAGCCCCGACGCGCCCAACCTCGCCCGCAATATGCTGATCGCCGACGGCCAGTGGCGCGAGGCGGCATTGAGCTACGACCGGGCTTTCTATCTGTTCGACAATGCGGCGCTGGAGGGCGCGCGGTTGGCGTGGAAGCTGCTGGCGGGCAGGGAC
>Ga0136621_1001088_pt1 | contig 10989 bp, 9 predicted proteins | sample AntDryUQ445A2306_FD_104673 | JGI IMG/M metagenome (GOLD analysis project Ga0136621, IMG submission 104673) | Polar desert sand microbial communities from Dry Valleys, Antarctica - metaG UQ445A (23.06) | ecosystem: Environmental > Terrestrial > Soil > Desert | place: Antarctica: Dry Valley...
GCGAGGCCCGCCGCACACGGCTCGGACCAGAGTTCGGCCGGCACCCGAGCGCTGAACATACGCGCCAGCCCGGCCGGGCCACGCGGCCGAGCGGCGGCGGCCAAGCGCCCGACGACCTTCCATCCCAGCTTGAGATAACCGGGTCGGCTCTGGTCGTTCGGGGTGTTGAACACGAAAGAGACTCCCGCTGACGCCAGGTGCTCCAGCCCGAATTCGGTGAGGGCCGTGAAGATGCCGCGGCCCTGGTGATCAGGATGGGTGGCGGTGTCGACGGCCCGAACGGCCATGACGGTCCCCGACGGGCTGTCGAACTCCCAGCGCATGAACGACCGGAACCCGATGATCTGGCCCCCATCGGTCGCCACCCAGGCGAACGAGGGGCCGAAGGGGTTGAGGAGGTGCTTCCATCGGAACAGGTCCCGATGCCGTTCGTCGTCGGACCATCCCAACGTCGTGGTCAACAGTTTGAGCACGGCGGCCTCGTCGGCCTGGCCGTAGTCACGTAGCTCGATGCTCACGAAGCGTCCCGCCAGGCCAGGTACATCAGGATGGTCCACAGCGCGTAGCCGCAGTTGCGTCGTCCGGCCTGGTGTTCTCGCCAGCGGATCGCGACCGGTTGCGGGTCGAGCCCGCCGGCGGCTATCCCTCGGGGGGCGAGCAGGTCCTCCGCCCATTCCCGGAGCGGCCCCCGCAACCAGGCGTCCAGCGGCGGGTCGAACCCCATCTTCGGGCGGTCCACGAGTTGGTCGGGGAGGTAGCGACGCAGCACCTCCCGCAGGATCCACTTGCCGCCGGCGCGGCGCGCCTTGGCGGCGTACGGCAAGCGCCAGCCCAGTTCGACCACGCGGTGGTCGAGGAGTGGGACCCTCACCTCGAGGCTGACGCCCATGCTGGCGCGGTCGACCTTGACCAGCATCTGGTCGGGGAGCGTCCTGGCAGTGTCGAGGAACAGCATGCGTTCGGCCGGGCCGGCGACAGCCCTCGGCGTGGCGAGCGTGGGCCACTCGTCGAAGCCCAGGAGATCAGCTGGGTTCCACGCCGAGACGAGACCGAGGTAGAAGTCGTCGAACCCGTCGGCGGCGAGCACCCCTGCCGCCTTGTGAACCTTGTCGCCCACGTTGGGCGGTCGGCGCCGAGCCGGGAGCAGGCGGCCGCCCTGGCGACCGAGTCGGTCCCACGCCGTCGGCGAGGGCGCGCGGAGGGCGCGCGCCGCCAGCGACCGCACCGGTCGCGGCACCCGGGACACCCGCCGCCACAACCTGGTGCCCGCCACTTGACGGTTGTACCCACCGAAGATCTCGTCGCCGCCGTCGCCGGAGAGGGCAACTGTCACGTGAAGGCCGGCGGCCTCGGCGACAAGGTGGGTTGGCAGCGCCGAGGGATCAGCGAAGGGCTCGTCGTAGAGGCGCGGCAGGCGGGGCACGACGGCCAGCGCTTCCCCCACCGACATCGGCACCTCGACGTGGTCGGTGCTGAAGTGTTCGGCCACGGCGCGGGCCGACGCCGATTCGTCGTAGCTGATCTCGGGCATGGACATCGTGAAGGTCCGCACCGGGCCGCCGCCGGCCACGAGCATCGCCACGATCGTGGACGAGTCCACACCACCCGAGAGGAACGCACCGACTCCCACGTCCGCCGAACGGCGGATCGCCACGGCGTCGCGGAGCAGCTGGTCGAGATCATCGACGGCGTCAGCGGCCAGAGGCGATGAGCGATCGTGGACCCCGTCCTCGGCGACCCGGGCCAGCTCCCACCACCTGACCGGCGCCGGCATGACCCCAGGTACCAGGGCCTCGGGCTTGACTTCGACGAACGAACCGGGGGGGAGCGTTCGGGCCGAGCGGAAGATCGTCCGAGGATGAGGCACGTAGGAGAGCCGCAGGAAGCGCGCCAACGACCCTCGGTCCACCGTGGTGTCGAAACCGGGGTGGGCCCGGAGGGCCTTGAGCTCGGACCCGAAGACGAAATGCCGGCCGGCCCACCCGTAGTAGAGCGGCTTCTCTCCGATGCGGTCACGGGCGAGGGTCAGGGTCCCGTCGCGCCTGTCCCACACGGCCAGGGCGAACATGCCGTTGACGCGTTCGAGCGCCCCTCTCACCCCCCACCGATCGATGGCCGCCAGCAGCACCTCGGTGTCGCCGTGACCTCGGTAGGCCACGCCCTTGCCGACTTCGGCGCGTAGTCGCTCGTGGTCGTAGACCTCCCCGTTGAACACAGCGACGAACCGGCCACTGGGCGAGTGCATCGGCTGCGCTCCGGCCGGGCTCGGGTCCATGATGGCAAGGCGCCGGAACCCCAGAGCGAGGCCGGCCGTCGGGTCGGCCCAGCAGCCCTCGCCGTCAGGGCCCCGGTGCGTGAGCGTAAGCGCCATGGCGCGAGCGTCGGCGATGAGGTGCTCGGCGGAGCTCTCGCCGCTGGCGTCGACGAGCCCAGCGATACCGCACATGGATAGCGTTCACCCCTCAATGGTTCCTGCCAGCAGCGAAGGGCCTCAGCGTACTGACGGGCTCCGAGTGCTCTGGCTGATCAAGGCCCTCGGGCCCGGTGGCGCCGAACGTCTGCTCGTGGCCATGGCGAGCACGCACGATCGCGCCCGGTTCGCGATGGAGTGTGCCTACGTCGTCGCCGACCGGGACCATCTCGCTCCCGAGCTCGAGGCGCGAGGGGTGGCTGTCCACTGCGTGGGGGCTCGCCGGCTGATGCCGTGGCCCCTGGCCCTGCGGACCCTGCTGAACCGGGGTGGCTTCGACATCGTCCATGTCCATTCGCCACTGGTCGCCGGAGTCGCCCGCCTCGTCGTCCGCACGCTCCCACGCCGACGACGGCCGCCCACGATGGCGACCGAGCACAACCCGTGGCCCACGCTGGTGCTGGCGACGCGGTTGCTGAACGCGCTCACCAGTGGGCTGGACGCGGCCACGATCTCGGTTTCGGAGGAGACTCGTCGTTCGATCCGGCCCCGGCGACTGCAGCGGCGGGCTGAGACGATCGTGCACGGCGTGGAGCGCGATCGGCTCGTGGCGGCGGCAACCCACCGAGATGAGGCCAGAGCTCGGCTCGGTCTCCTTCCTCATGAGGTCGCGGTGGTTTGTGTCGCCAACTATCGGAGACAGAAGAACTGGCCGGGACTGCTGGCGGCGGCGCGCCAGGTTGTCGACAGCGACCTCCCGGTGCGGTTCTTCGGCGTGGGTCAGGGGCCGCTGGAGGCCGAGGTCTTGAGCGAACACAGGCGTCTGGAGCTCGGCGACCGCTTCGTGCTCCTCGGATTCCAACCCGACGTCGCTCCCGTCCTCGCCGCTGGAGACTTGCTCGCGCTGGCGTCACACTACGAGGGCTGTCCGGTGGCAGTGATGGAAGCCCTCTCGATCGGATTACCCGTCGTCGCCACCGCCGTGGGCGGCGTGGTCGACGCTGTGCGCGACGGCATCGAGGGGCGGCTCGTCCCTGCGGGCCGATCCGACCTCCTGGCCGATGCCCTGAGCGAGGTGGTGGCCGATGCGGCTCTGAGGATGCGCTTGGCGCGGGGGGCTCTGGAGCGCGGCCGAACCTTTGATGTCCAGCGAGCGGCCCGCCGAGTGGAGTCGATCTACGAGGCGGTCGCCGCCCGACCGCTCACCACCTGAAGATCGCGCCTTCAGGGCAGGCGCGTAACATCCTGTTCCCGTGATGCCCTCAACCGTCCTCCGCCGCGCCCTGGTGTTGGCAGCGGCCGCCGCCACTCTCCTAAGCGCATCGGGGTGTGAGGCCGGGCGGCCCCCGGCCGCCACCGTCGAGGGCCGAGATGTGCCCGCCGCCGTGGTCGACGACATGCTCGAGGCCCTGGCCTCCGTCGAGCCCGGTTTCAAGGGGCAGGGCGAAGGTACTTACGGGCTCCAGGGAGCCACCACCGTGATCACCTATCTCGTCGACCGGGAGCTCGTGCTCGACGCCGTGCGGGACCGGAGGGTCAAGGTGACCGCCGAGGACCGCGCTGCCGGTAAGACGAACCTGCTCAGCCAGCTGGGCCAGGACAAGGCCCAGGCCCAGCGGGTGTTCAACCGGTTGTCGAAGGACACCCGGAGCCACCTCGTCGAGCGGGAGTCGGCCCAGGTCGCCCTCCAGGCCGACCTGGGCCGGGGTGGCGACGCCGACGCCCGCGCTCGGGCCGCCTACGACGCCGACCGGGCCCAGTTCCAGACGGCCTGCCTCAGCGCCCTCACCGTGGCCGACGAGGCGGCCGCCAACGCCGCCAAGCGCCGCATCGAGGGCGGCGAGGACTTCGCCACCGTCGTCGCCGACGTGTCCATCGACGACCAGGCCGCCAACGGGGGCGACATCGGCTGCATCCCCCTCCAGCAGATCAGCGACCCCGAGATCGGCCAGCAGATCGCCGAGGCCGGCGACGGTGACCTCGTCGGGCCGTTCGGCCAGCCCGGCCAGATAGTCCTCGTGCTGGTCCGTGAACACCGACAGCAGGCCTTCGACGAGGTGAAGGACCAGATCGTCGCCGGCCTGCCGCCGGCCGGCCAGGAGGAGCTCGCCGCCTTCATGGGCCCCCGCAAGGAGAAGGCCGACATCGCCATCGACCCCCGTTACGGGCGGTGGAACGCCAAGCTGGGCGTGGTGGCCCCCCCGACCGCTCCACGCGGGATCACCACCACCTCGGGGCCCTCGGCCGGCCCCGCCGGCGGCCCGTGAGACGGTGACGCCCCGGGTCACCGTCGTCGGGCTCGGCCCGGCCGGGCCCGGGCTGGTCACCGCTGCCACCCTGGCCGCCATCGAGGCCATCCCGCACCGCTTCGTCCGGACCCGCCGGCACCCGTCGGCCGGGGTGGTGACCGGGGCCGCCAGCTTCGACGCCGCCTACGAGTCGGCGGCCACCTTCGAGGAGGTCTACCGGCGCATCGCCGACGATCTCTTGAGCGCCGCCCGCCGCCACGGCCACGTGCTCTATGCCGTGCCCGGCTCGCCCGCCGTCCTGGAGCGCTCGGTCGACCATCTGATAGCGGCGGCGGACGAGCCCGACGCCGACGTGACCGTCGAGGTGCGGCCGGCCCTGTCGTTCCTCGACCTGGCCTGGGTGCGCCTCGGCGTGGACCCCGTCTCCGAGGGCGTGCGCCTGGTCGACGCCCACCGCTTCGCCGTCCGGGCGGCCGGGGAGCGGGGGCCGATGCTCGTGGCCCACTGCCACAACCAGCGGGTGCTGTCGGACGTGAAGCTGGCGGTGGAGGAAGTTCCCTCCGGCCCCATCACCGTGCTCCAACGTCTGGGCGGGCCCGACGAGGCCATCTTCCAGGTGGACTGGGCCGACCTCGACCGGGAGGTCCGACCCGATCATCTCACGTCGCTCTGGTTGCCGGAGCTGGCCGCGCCGGTGGCCGGCGAGGTGCAGGCCTTCGTCGAGCTGGTCACCACGCTGCGCCGGGAGTGCCCCTGGGACCGCCGCCAGAACCACCACAGCCTCACCCGGCACCTGCTGGAGGAGACCTACGAGGTGCTCGAGGCCATCGAGGCCCTCCCGGCCGGCGCCGACGGACAGGAGCCGGCCTACGACCACCTGGCCGAAGAGCTCGGCGACCTGCTGTTCCAGGTGGTGTTCCACTCCGTCCTGGCCACCGAGGCCGGAGCCTTCACCCTGGCCGACGTGGCCGGCGGCATCCACGACAAGCTGGTGCGGCGCCATCCCCACGTCTTCGCCGGGGCCAGCGGCGAGCTGGGTGACATCACCCGCCGGTGGGAGGACCAGAAGCGCGAGGAGAAGGGTCGGGCCAGCGTGATGGACGGCATCCCTCCGGCCCTGCCCGCCCTGGCCCTGGCGGCCAAGGTGCTCCGCCGCCGGGACGAGGCCACCGGCCGCCCGCCGGCACCAACGGGGGACGGCGCCGGCATCGGGCCGGCCGAGATCGGCGAGCGCCTACTGGCCGTGGTCGAGGAGGCCCGCCTCCACGACGTCGACCCCGAGGCCGCCCTGCGGGCCGCCGCCGCCCGGGTGGCCGACGCCGTGCGCTCGGCCGAGGCCGTCCCGCCCGTCGACCGTTCCTGAGGCGGCGGCCCCGTGGCCCCGGCCGGGCCGACTAGCGTGTCCACACCATCAACAGGAGCCTCATGAGCACCATCGAGCACATCGTCGGCCGGGAGATCCTCGACTCCCGGGGCAATCCCACCGTCGAGGTGGAGGCGGTCCTCGACAGCGGGGCGCGGGGCCGGGCGGCGGTGCCGTCGGGAGCGTCCACCGGCCGGTACGAGGCCGTCGAGCGGCGCGACGGCGGCGACCGCTACGGCGGCAAGGGTGTGGCCGACGCCGTCGGCAGCGTCAACGGCGAGATCGCCGAGGCCGTCATCGGCCTCGACGCCCTGGACCAGCGTGACCTCGACCGGGCCCTCTGCGACCTCGACGGCACCGACACCAAGAGCCGGCTGGGCGCCAACGCCATCCTCGGTGTCTCCCTGGCCGTGGCCAAGGCCGCCGCCGCCGAGCTCGACGTGCCTCTCTACCGCCACGTCGGGGGGACCAACGCCCATGTGCTACCGGTGCCGATGCTGAACGTGATCAACGGCGGCGCCCACGCCGACAACAACGTCGACTTCCAGGAGTTCATGGTCATGCCCGTTGGCGCCGCCAGCTTCTCCGAGGCCCTGCGGTGGGGCGTCGAGACCTACCACCACCTGCGCCGTCTGCTCACCGACCGCGGCCTGTCCACGGCGGTGGGCGACGAGGGCGGCTTCGCGCCCGACCTGGCCTCCAACGAGGCGGCCGTGCAGCTTCTGGTGGAGGCCATCGACGCCGCCGGGTTCACCCCCGGCACCGACATCGCCATCGCCATGGACCCCGCCGTGTCGGAGATCTACGACGACGGGAGCTACGTGCTGGCCGGCGAAGGGCGCACGTTGACACCAGTCGAGCTGGCCGACCTCTTCGCCGACCTGTGCGAGCGCTACCCCATCGTGTCGGTCGAGGACGGCATGGCCGAGGAGGACTGGGACGGCTGGGCCCTCCTCACCGAGCGCCTCGGCGACACTGTGCAGCTCGTCGGCGACGACCTGTTCGTCACCAGCACTGAACGCCTCCAGCGGGGAGTGGACGCCGGCGTGGCCAACTCCATCCTCGTCAAGGTCAACCAGATCGGCACCCTCACCGAGACCCTCGACACCGTCGCCCTGGCCACCCGCAGCCGCTACACGGCGGTGATGTCGCACCGGTCGGGCGAGACCGAGGACACGACCATCGCCGACCTGGCGGTGGCCACCAACTGCGGCCAGATCAAGACGGGGGCACCGGCCCGCAGCGACCGGGTGGCCAAGTACAACCAGCTCCTCCGCATCGAGGAGGACCTGGGCGAGGCGGCCGCCTTCCTGGGCCACGACGCCCTGGCCCGGAGGCCGCGATGAGGAGGCGGCTCTTGATGGCCCTCCTGGCGTCGGTCGCCTTCGTGGGCTTCCTGCTGCTGGCCGTGTTCCCCACCCGCACGATCCTGGCCCAGCGCGCCGCGACCCGCCGGGCCAGCTCGGAGCTGTCCGCCCTGGATCGCCGCAACCGCGCCCTCGAGCGCCGCATCGACCGGCTCCGCACCCCCTCCGAGATCGAGCGATTGGCCCGGAAGGAGTACGGCCTGGTGCGGCCGGGCGAGGAGGCCTACGCCATCCTGCCACCGCCCCCGCCCCCGGTGGAGCTGCCCGACGTGTGGCCCTTCGTGGGAGTGGCCGACTACCTCAATCGCTAGAGGAACACCGGCCCGCGGTAGGTACTGTCGCTGCCCATGCCCACCGTGCCCACTCTGCCGATAGAGGCGTCCGGCCTGGTGCGCCGTTTCGGTGACTTCCTCGCCGTCGACCACGTCGATCTGGCCGTGGCGGCGGGCGAGGTGTTCGGGTTCCTCGGGCCCAACGGCGCCGGCAAGTCCACCACCGTGCGCATGCTCACCACCCTGCTCACCCCCACCGAGGGAACGGCCCGGGTGGCCGGCTTCGACGTGGTGCGGGAGGCGGCCAAGGTGCGCCGCGCCATCGGTGTGGCCCTCCAGGACGCCGCCATCGATCCGCTCATGACCGGCAACGAGCTCCTCCGCCTGCAGGCCACCCTGCAGGGCATCCCCCGGGGGGCGGCGGCCCGACGGGGCGCCGAGCTGCTCGAGCGGGTCGGTCTCACCGCCGCCGGCGACAAGCGGGTGAAGGACTACTCCGGGGGCATGCGCCGGCGCCTCGACCTGGCCCTGGCCCTCGTCCACCAGCCCCGGGTGCTCTTCCTCGACGAGCCCACCACCGGGCTCGACCCCACCTCCCGGCTCGCCCTCTGGGAGGAGGTGCGCTACCTCAACGCCGAGCTGGGCACCACCGTGCTGCTCACCACGCAGTACCTGGAGGAGGCCGACCAGCTGGCCGGTCGCATCGCCATCATCGACGGCGGCCGCATCGTGCGGGAGGGCCGTCCGAACGAGCTCAAGGCCAAGGTGGGTTCGCCCACCCTGCGGGTGGAGGTGGGAGCGTCGGAGGCCGAGGCCGAGAAGGCCGGTGCCGTCCTGGCCCGCTTCGGCGAGCAGCGCCCGGCCGGCGACGGCGTGCTGGCCATTGGCCTCGATGGCGGCGCCGGGCGCATGGCCGAGGTGGTCCGGGCCCTCGACGAGGTGGGCATCACCTTGGCCAGCATGGAACTGCACACCCCGACCCTCGACGACGTGTTCGCCGACGCCACCGGCCGACGCCTGGAGGGCGCCGGTGCGGGCGCCGACGGTGACGGGAGCGAACCGACGTCCTCGGAGGAGAGTTCCGCCGCCGCCGCCGCCGCCGCCGGCTCCGGCCGACGCCGACGGCGGCGCTGATGGTCACCGTCGCCGAAGCCGTGGCCGCCCCCCCGGTCGACGCCCACCCGGAGCGTCTCCGGGCCGTGGTGGCCCAGGTCGGCGCCCTCTCCCGTCGGTCGGTGATCAACATCTGGCGTCAACCCCAGGTGTGGATCCCGTCGCTGGCCTTCCCTCTCCTGTTCGCCGCCCTCAACACTGCCGCCCTGGGCAAGGTGCCAGGGCAACTGGCCGAGCGCTTCGGCATCCATCCCTTCGGCCCCGGGGACCGCTTCCTCGACTACCTGTTCGTGGGCACCCTCATCCAGGGCGTGCTGTTCGGCTCGCTCAGCGGAGGCTCGGAGCTGGCCCAGGACATCGAGAGCGGCTTCTTCGACCGGTTGGTGGCCACGCCGGTGGCCCGCTCGTCGATCCTGGTCGGCCGGCTGGCCGGCAGCGCCGCCCTCGGCGCCGTCCAGGGCCTCGTGTTCATGGGCATCTTCCTCGCCTTCGGGGCCAAGGTGGCCGGCGGGGTGGCCGGGGCCGCCGTGCTGCCGGTGGCGGCCGCCCTCCTGGCCCTGGCCATCGGCGGACTGGCCTGCGCCATGGCCATCCGGACCGGTTCGGTGGAAGCCGTGCAGGGGGCCTTTCCCCTTGTGTTCATAACCCTCTTCATCAGCTCGGCCTTCTTCCCCACCCCGCTGATGAAGGGCTGGTACAAGGCGGTGGCCACCCACAACCCCATCACGGTGATGATCGACGGCATGCGCCACCAGGTGCTCTTCGGCTTCGACGTCGGCCAGGCGGCCCGGGCCATCCTCGTGCCCGGGGGCCTGGCGGCGCTGGCCATCGGCCTGTGCCTCCTGACCCTGCGGGCGAGGTTGGCCGACCGGTGAGAGCGTTCCGATGACGACCCTGCCCCTCGCCGCCCGGCGGTCCGATCCCGATGCCCTCGTCGGCGAGGCCCGGGTGTGGCCCGTGGTCGTGCAACTGGCCCGTCGCAGCGTGGTGCTGATCACCCGGCTGCCATCGGCCTTCGTCCCCTCGGTGGTGTTCCCGATCTTCCTGATCGTGGCCTTCAGCGGCTCGTTCAACGGGCTGCGGGGGGCCGACGCCTTCGACAACGCCATGTCCTGGTACGCCCCGCTGGCGGTGATACAGGGGGCCGCCTTCGTCGGGGTGGGCGCCGGCTTCGCCGCCACCCGCGAGATCGAGTCCGGCTTCTACGACCGCCTCCTCCTGGCCCCGGCCCCCAAGGTGGCGCTGCTCCTCGGCCCGGCGCTGGCCACCGTGCTGCGGACGTTGCTGCCCCTGACCACGGTGATCGCCGTGGGCCTGCTCGGCGGGGCCGAGGTGCCCGGTGGCCCGATCGGGTTCCTCACCCTCACGGTGGCGGCCATGGGCACGGCCCTGATCCACTCCTTCTGGTGCCTGGGGCTGGCCTACCGGTTCAAGAGCCAGCGGTCGGCCCCGCTCATGCAGATCGGCGTCTTCGTCACCAACTTCCTCGCCACCGCCCAGGTGCCCCTGCACCTGATGACGGGTTGGCTGCACGGTGTGGCTCGCCTGAACCCCATGACCAACGTCTTCCGCCTGGGCCGGGCCGGGTGGACCTCCGACGTGCGGTGGGAGAACTGCTGGGGTGGGTTGGCTTCCCTGTTGGTGTTCGGAGCCCTGTCGTTCTGGTTCGCCTGGCGGGGCCTGCGCCGCATGGTGCCCTGACCGGCGTCGGCGATCAGCTCAGCTCGGCGACGGCCAGGCGGACATCGGCCTCCACCACGGTGGAGAGCGCCTCTTCGGAGAAGTCCCCGGATTCGGCCACCCGGTTGGCGATGGCCTCGGTCACGGCGTCGAGCAGCCGGCGCGCCTCCCGGCCGTTGGCGAAGTCGGCGTCTCGGGGCAGGGCGGCGAAGTGCTCGGCGGCCGCCGCCATGGCCTCGGGCGTGGCGGCGCGGTGTTGGCGGGCCAGGGATCGGCGCAGGATCTCCATTAGCTCCTCGTTGCTGTAGCTGGGGAACTCGATGGTGGCGGCGAACCGGCTCTTGAGCCCGGGGTTGAGGTCGAGGAAGGCGGCCATCTGGGCGGTGTAGCCGGCGACGATCACGGCGATGTCCCGGCGGTGGTTCTCCATCAACGGCACCAGCTCGTTGATGGCCTCCTCGCCGAAGTCGGTGTGGCTGCCGCCGGGCTGAGCCAACGAGTAGGCCTCGTCGATGAAGAGGACCCCGCCCATCGC
>Ga0136621_1001089_pt1 | contig 10981 bp, 9 predicted proteins | sample AntDryUQ445A2306_FD_104673 | JGI IMG/M metagenome (GOLD analysis project Ga0136621, IMG submission 104673) | Polar desert sand microbial communities from Dry Valleys, Antarctica - metaG UQ445A (23.06) | ecosystem: Environmental > Terrestrial > Soil > Desert | place: Antarctica: Dry Valley...
GTAATAGATTGAGTGACAAAAGAATTTTCTATACATACTAGGGATTGATAACGCCCCGCTCCAGCCGCGCCGCGGCTGAAATTCCAGTTCATTTGTCTCGTAGATAACCGATTGAATAATTTTCAGCACATAGACTTGACACCCGACGCTTAGGCGATAGACTACCGTTATGGGACATTTATCCCAAATTTGATACTTTTTTCGAATGCGTGAATAAAGACGGGCGATAATCGTTGCAGGTAAAGGTATGTGGGACTCGCAAACTTAAACACATCACGGGGAACAGTATGAATCAATCAATGAAAGAAGGACTATTAATAGCCGTCGCACTGGGGCTCGCATTAATTGCTGCGGAGGGCGTAGCGAGCGGCTACACGCTGAAAAATTCGGCAAACAAACCTGTGATTGGGGTCCAGTATAGCGTTGCCGATGATGTATCGGCTCAGGGTGCTGAAGCGTCGCCTGATGCGGCTTTGGCGTTCAACTTTCTACAGTAAAATTGTTAACCGTCGCCCGATCGTACCTACGGGCGATCTTGATTAATAGCCCTGAACCAAGCGCAATTTTAAGATTGCGTAAGGACGATTCCGCCGTTCAGCCCGCCGCGGCTAACAGCATCGACTCACGCCACTCCATTTTCTGTCAAGTTGCCCATCCCAGAACGACTTGCGGCTTAACGGCGTTTGCGCTGGATGTTCGCGCTCGCAGTGCCGCAAGTAGCGCTCGTAAGCATCGTCTCCCGATAGTTCACGAACGAACTTCCAGACGCTGATTAGTACTTTTGCTGACATCGCGAGTCGCATCAGGCAATGCTTCTTTCTGTAAGTCGAGTCGGGACGTGCGGCGTTTCGGTGAGCGGACGGACCGGCAAGTCCTGTATGTGTCGATGGCACAGACGCAACATATCCAGAATGATTACCCAAACGACAATGACGAAAAAAAGCGTCAGCCCCGCATCCAGCCGTAGATTGAATATAAGTTGAGGTGCAACCGCGGCCTCGTCGAGCGGTAAGGCGCCGGAATTCAGTTGGCGGGCCAGATCGTTGGCACCGGCCAGAAAGCCCACGAGCGGGTCGTTGCTCGCGATCTTTTGCCAGGCCGCAGTGGTGGTAATGATGGCCAGCCATGCGAGCGGCGCCCCAGTTACCCAAGCATATTTGAGCTTGCCGGATTTCACCAGAATGCCTGTCGCCACGCTCAGCGCTATCGCCGCAAGCATCTGGTTGGAAATGCCGAACAACGGCCACAGAATGTTCACGCCGCCGTTCGGATCGATTACGCCGATGTACAGGAAATACCCCCACGCGCTGACCACCAGGCCGCTGGTCAGCAACACTGACGGATACCACGAAGTCTGAGCCAGCGGCTTCCACAAGTTACCGAGCAGATCCTGTAGCATGAATCGTCCTACCCGCGTGCCCGCATCCAGCGCGGTCAAAATGAACAGCGCCTCGAACATGATCGCGAAGTGATACCAGACCGCCAGTAGCCGATCGCCAAACGCACTGCCGAAGATACTGGCCATGCCGACCGCCAGCGATGGCGCGCCGCCGGTGCGTGCAAACAGGGTCGTCTCGCCCATCTCCTGCGCCAGCTCCTCCATTTGCGCGACAGTGACGGGGAAACCCCAGGCAGAAATCGTATTCACTGTTTCCCGCACCGTGTCCCCGACGACGCCAGCCGGGCTGTTGATGGCGAAAAACACGCCGGGGTCCAGCACGCAGGCGGCGATCATCGCCATGATGCCTACGAAAGATTCCAGCGCCATGCTGCCGTATCCAATCATGCGGATATCGCGCTCATTGGCCAGCATTTTTGACGTGGTTCCGGAGGCGATAAGCGCATGAAAGCCCGACACCGCGCCGCAGGCGATGGTGATGAACACGAACGGAAAGACGTTGCCGCTAAAGATCGGGCCGGTGCCGTCAACAAACTGCGTCACCGCGGGCATTTCGATTTCGGGACGCAGAATTACTATGGCGATCGCGAGCAGAAAAATCGTCCCCAGCTTCATGAACGTGGAGAGATAATCCCGCGGCGCCAGCAGCAGCCACACGGGCAGCACCGCGGCGCAAAAGCCATAACCGATGACGCACCAGGCCAAGGTCACGCCGCCGTGATCGAACCAGCCGCTTAAGGTTGGATTGTGGTCTATCAAGCCTCCGCCGATCACCGCCAGCAACAGCAGGCTTACACCGATCAGCGAGCCTTCCAGAATGCGTCCGGGCCGGATGTTGCGCATATAAAGCCCGACCAGCACAGCGATCGGGAGCGTAGCCGCGACCGTGGAAGTGGCCCACGGGCTGTGCTTCATGGCATTGACCACCACCAGGCCCAGCACCGCGATGAGGATGATCATAATCAGCATGGTGCCGGCGAGCGCCGCCGCACCACCCACGGGTCCCAGTTCGTCGCGCGCCATCTGGCCTAAGCTTCTGCCGTCGCGGCGCGTTGAGCACCACATCACCACCATATCCTGCACGCAGCCGCCCAGCACCGCGCCGGCGAGGATCCACAAGGTGCCGGGCAGATAACCGAACTGCGCGGCCAGAGTCGGCCCGATCAGCGGACCCGGGCCCGCGATGGCGGCAAAGTGATGACCGAATACGATCCATCGGTTAGTCGGCACGAAGTCGCGGGCGTTGTCGAAACGCTCGGCCGGGGTTGCGCGCGTCTCGTCCACCGCCAGCACCTTAGCGGCGATCCACGCGCTGTAGAAACGATAGGCGATCGCGTACACGCACAATGCGGCGACGATGAACCAGATTGCGTTGATGGACTCGCCGCGGTGCAGCGCAATTCCGCCGATCGCGGATGCGCCAACAATCGCGACGGTGATCCATCCCAGAGCGGCCATGACGGAACGGTTCATGTCTTGCCTTGAAGCGAGTTATTAAGAAGTGGGCCTAACGCGGTCGCCCGGTGCCCTGCAAACGCGGCAACGAGAATTAACAAATACGAGCCGTTCTGACGGCGGCTACTCAACAACATTACTATGAATGCGCGAAACTCGCGGAAGCAGGGTTGGCGACAACAAAAACCTGAATCAGACGTATCTCACTTGCACAATCTCGTATTCCCGATCACCGCCGGGCGCCCGCACCACCGCCACGTCGCCCTCCCGTTTACCGATGAGCGCGCGTGCGACCGGTGAACTGATCGAGAGCAGACCTGCCTTGATGTCCGCCTCGTCCTCACCGACGATGCGGTAGGTGACCTCATCACCGCTTTGCACGTCCGCCAGATCGACGGTCGCGCCGAACACGACTCTGCCCTCCGCGTTCAACGCAGCGACATCGATGATCTGGGCGTTGCCCAGCTTGAATTCCAGATCGCGTATGCGTGCCTCATTGAGACCTTGCTGGTCTCGCGCGGCGTGATATTCGGCGTTCTCCTTGAGATCGCCATGCTCACGGGCGGTGGCGATCGCCTCGATAATCTGCGGGCGCTCGGCTTTCAGCCGTTGCAATTCCGTGCGCAGCTTGTCAGCGCCCTGCGTGGTCAGCGGTACCTTGCTCAACGACGGTTCTCCTCGTGCAGGTCCTGCAACCGGTAAACATTCTCCATGCTCTTGTGACGCAGCGCCTGCACGGTCGCCAGCGCGCCGGCAAGCGTGGTCGTATACGTGACCTTGCGCTGCAATGCCTCGCGCCGGATGGTGAACGAGTCGGCAATGGCCTGCCGACCCTTGGTGGTGTTGATGATCAGATTCACCTGCGCGTTCTTGATGAAATCGACGATATGCGGCCGTCCTTCGGTCACCTTGTTTACGGTCGCGCAGCTCACCTTGGCGTCTTCAAGCACTTTGGCCGTGCCACGGGTGGCTACGATGATAAAACCGATATCGATCAGTTCGCGCGCGATATCGACCACCCCTTGCTTGTCTTCATCGCGCACGCTGATAAACGCCATCCCCATATCGGGAAGCTCGACGCCGGCGGCGACTTGCGACTTCGCGAACGCCTCGCCGAAAGAGCGACCCACACCCATCACCTCACCGGTGGATTTCATCTCAGGCCCGAGTATCGGGTCCACGCCCTGAAACTTGATGAACGGGAACACGGCCTCTTTCACCGAAAAATATTCAGGGTCGAATTCTTCACCTAAACCTTGCGACTTCAGCGACTTGCCGGCCATACAGCGCGCGCCGATTTTGGCCAGCGGCAACCCGATCGCTTTGGAGACAAAAGGTACAGTGCGCGACGCGCGCGGATTGACTTCGATAATGAATATATTATCGCCCTGAATCGCGAACTGCGTGTTCATCAGACCCACAACTTTCAGTTCGCGCGCCATGGCCCTGACCTGCTCGCGCAACTGGCGCTGGAGATCAGCACTCAGAGAATACGGCGGCAAGGAACACGCCGAATCCCCGGAGTGGACACCCGCCTGCTCGATGTGCTGCATGACGCCGCCGATATATATGTCCTCGCCGTCGCTCGTGCCGTCACAAACCGCGTCGATATCCACCTCGATGGCGTCATCCAGAAACCGGTCCAGCAGCACCGGCGCGTCGTTGGACACTGACACCGCGTCGCGCATATAGCGGCGCAGTTCAGTTTCGTCATAAACGATCTCCATCGCGCGCCCGCCCAGCACGTAAGACGGCCGCACCACCACCGGGTAGCCAATCTCCTCGGCCAGACGCAGGGCGCCCTTTTCGTCGCGGGCCGTGCGGTTCGGGGGCTGACGGAGCTTGAGTTTGTTTATCATGCCCTGAAAGCGCTCGCGATCCTCGGCCAGATCAATCGAATCCGGCGAGGTGCCGATGATGGGCACACCCGCCGCCTCCAGATCGCGCGCGAGCTTGAGCGGCGTCTGACCGCCGTATTGTACGATCACTCCCTTGGGTTTCTCGACCCGCACGATCTCCAGCACGTCTTCCAGAGTCAGTGGCTCGAAGTAAAGGCGATCGGAAGTGTCGTAATCGGTCGAAACTGTCTCGGGATTGCAGTTGACCATGATGGTCTCGTAACCGTCTTCGCGCAGCGCGAGTGCGGCGTGCACGCAGCAATAATCGAACTCGATGCCCTGCCCGATGCGATTGGGGCCGCCGCCCAGCACCATGATTTTCTCGCGGTCGGTCGGCTCGGCCTCGCATTCCTCTTCATAGCTGGAATACATGTACGCCGTGCCGGTGGCGAACTCGGCGGCGCAGGTGTCCACGCGCTTGAACACGGGATGCACGTCCAGTTCATTGCGGCGGTCGCGCACGGCATGTTCCTTGACCTTCAGCAAGCTGGCCAGGCGGCGATCGGAGAAGCCGCGGCGCTTGATGTCGAACAGTTCGTCGCGCTCGAATGAGTCCAGTGCACGCCCGCCGATCTGCTGCTCGATTTGTATCAGCTCCTCGACCTGCGCCAGAAACCACGGATCGATGAACGTGAGCTCGAACACCTCGTCCACGGACAGGCCCATCCGAAACGCATCGCCCACGTACCACAACCGATCGGGGCCTACCTCGCGCAATTGCCGGCGCAGCTCGATGAAAGCCTCTTCGTCGTCGCCTTGCAACTTCGGGTCGAGCCCGTACACGTCGGTTTCAAGCCCGCGCAGCGCCTTTTGCAGGGATTCCTGAAAAGTGCGTCCGATGGCCATGACCTCGCCCACCGATTTCATCTGTGTGGACAGCAGCGGCTTAGCCTGCGGGAATTTTTCGAACGTGAAGCGCGGCACCTTGGTTACCACGTAATCGATGGTGGGCTCGAACGAGGCGGGTGTGACGCCGCCAGTGATCTCGTTTCTGAGTTCATCCAGGGTGTAACCGACTGCCAGCTTGGCCGCCACCTTGGCGATTGGAAACCCCGTCGCCTTCGAGGCCAGCGCGGAAGAACGTGACACGCGCGGATTCATCTCGATGATCACCACGCGCCCGTTCTCGGGATTCACCGCGAACTGTACGTTGGAGCCGCCGGTGTCGACGCCGATCTTGCGCAGCACCGCGATCGAGGCGTTGCGCAGAACCTGGTATTCCTTGTCGGTCAGAGTCTGCGCGGGTGCTACCGTGATCGAATCGCCGGTGTGTATGCCCATCGGGTCGAAGTTTTCGATCGAGCACACGATGATGCAGTTGTCGTGACTGTCGCGCACCACCTCCATTTCGTATTCCTTCCAGCCCAGCAACGACTCTTCGAGCAGCAGCTCGTGCCGCGGCGACAGATCCAGCCCGTGCCGGACCATTTCCTCGAACTCCTCGCGGTTGTACGCGACGCCGCCACCCGAGCCGCCCAGAGTGAACGATGGGCGGATAATCGTTGGGAAACCAATGTCTTCCTGGATATCCATCGCTTCCTGCAGGCTGCGCGCGATGTTCGAGCGCGCCGAGGCGAGTCCGATCTCGTCCATGGCGGTGCGGAAACGGTGGCGGTCTTCGGCCATGTCGATCGCATCTGAGCTGGCCCCGATCATCTCCACGCCGAAGCGCTCGAGCACGCCCTCGCGCTCCAGATCGAGCGCGCAGTTGAGCGCGGTCTGGCCGCCCATGGTCGGCAGCAGCGTATCTGGCTTTTCGCGCTCGATGATCTTCGCCACCGTGGCCCACTCAACTGGCTCGATGTACGTGGCGTGGGCCATCTCGGGATCGGTCATGATCGTGGCCGGGTTCGAGTTCACCAGGATGACGCGATAACCCTCTTCGCACAGCGCCTTGCAGGCTTGCGCGCCGGAGTAGTCGAACTCGCAGGCCTGGCCGATAACGATCGGTCCGGCGCCTATAATCAAAATGCTCTTTATATCGGTGCGTTTAGGCATCTTCAGAATCCGGTCTCGCGCAAAGCCGCGAAGACGCGATGTACATTAATGAATGGTTTATGTTTTATTGGCGCCTTTGCGTATTCGCGCGAGACACTTAGCCGCTAAGCTTTGGCCGACAACATCAACTCAATGAAATGTTCGAATAGCGGCCTCACGTCCTGCGGGCCGGGGCTCGCTTCCGGGTGGCCCTGAAAACTGAACGCGGGTTTGTCCTTGTATTCGATGCCTTGATTCGTGTTATCGAAAAGCGAGCGATGCGTAACCTCAACGTTGTCCGGCAGGCTGTCCTCGTCTACCTCGAAACCGTGGTTCTGGCTGCTGATCATCACGCGCCCGCTCTTGATATCTAGCACCGGATGGTTGGCGCCATGATGACCGAACTTCATCTTCTTGGTGCGCCCGCCGCAGGCCAGCCCCAGCAACTGATGGCCTAAGCAGATGCCGAAAGTCGGCATGCCGGCCTCGACCACTTTACGGATGGCTTCGATTGCGTACTCGCAAGGTTCCGGATCGCCGGGGCCATTGGAGAGAAACACGCCGTCCGGTTTCATCGCCAGCACTTCATCGGCTGGCATCTGCGCCGGCACCACGGTGATGCGGCAGCCGTGATCGGTCAGGATGCGAAGGATATTGCGCTTGACGCCATAATCGTAAGCCACTACGTGAAATTCCGGCTCACGCGCCTTGCGCTGAGCGAAGTCCGTCGCTTCCAGAACCCACGCGCCTTCGTCCCATTCGTAAGGCTTGTCCGTGCTGACCTCTTCGACGACATCCATGCCCTGGATGCCGGGAAATTCCCGCGCGGCCGCGACCGCGGCATCTTCGTCGATATCGCCCGCCATGACACAGCCGCTCTGCGCACCCTGCTCGCGCAACAGGCGCGTCAGACGACGGGTGTCGATGCCTGCCAGCCCCACCACGTCTTTGCGTACTAGATATTTCGACAGACCCTCCTCGCTGCGCCAGCTGCTCAGCCGCCGCGGAACATCGCGCACCACCAGACCACTTGCGTACGCGCGCGCGGATTCTTCATCCTGCGCGTTCGCGCCGACATTGCCGATATGGGGATAGGTGAGCGTGACGATCTGTTTGGCGTAAGACGGGTCTGTCAGGATTTCTTGATAACCGGACATGGCGGTGTTAAACACGACCTCGCCCACCGCCGTTCCATCGGCGCCGAAGGAATGACCGCGAAAAAGGCTGCCGTCTTGCAGCGCCAGCAGGGCAGGCTTCTTCGTCATAGCCATAGCGAACTCTGATATGCAATGAGAAAAGCGGAGGGCATCATGGTGTGTTCATTGCGCTGGATTTAACAGGCGGCAAAAGTAGGCGCGGATTGTAAGTGATCGCTAACATGAGTGTCTAACTTGAGCCGACGTTTCGCCGCCATGGTCGGCCTGACGCCGCAACGATCAAGCCACGTTGCTGCATCACTGCCCCGTATCGCTAGTCGCGTGCCCCGGAATAGTGCGGGCGCTGTTGTGCGACACCTGACTGCGCGTCGCTCCACATATGACTAGTCCAATGTACTGCTGCACCGTGAGGCTCAACTGCTAAGGTAGCCAAAAACTCGAACGCGACTTAACGCGCCTTAATCCTGGCAGTTAATTCCTCTAGATTGAGCAGGAAGATCTCACCGGCCGCCTCGGCCAGGCCCGGTGAACACTCAGCCTGAGAGAACATTTTGCCTTGTAATAACTCGATCCAGAACGGCGGCAAGTCATTCAATTTATGTGCCATGCCACCGGCAGCGTCGCTAGCGGCGAACAATACTTTTTTCACACCGCTGGTGCCCAAACGCACCAGGCACATGGGGCAAGGTTCGAGCGATGTAAATAGCGCGTAACCATGGAGCTTTCCCAGTTCTGGATGGGCATCTTCAAAATCATCCATGACGACCATCTCCGCGTGCCGGTCGCTGCGAAAGTACGGATTGAAGACCGCGTTGTGCCCCTGCGCGACGACGCGGCCGACGCTGTCTACGAGGATTGACCCGATACCGTTATTACCGGCGTTGACGGCTTCCAGCGCCAAAACGCAGGTGAGCCAGACGCAGGCGTCATCGGCATGCTTCGCGCGCGGCCGATAATTTGCGAGATAAGCCTTCCATGTGTTGATGCCTTCAGCTTCAGTCTCGATCCGCGCCAGACGCTGTTGCCCTGCCGCCCAGATTTGCGCTGTGCTCATAGCCCGATTTCCAGCCCGGCCAGCACCTCGCGAAAACTGTTCAGCCCAGCCTCAAGGTTCTCGATGATCTCCTCGGGCAGGTTATCGAGGTCGGAGAGGCTTTCGTCCTTGAGCCAGAAGACATCGAGGCTGGTCTTGTCGCGGGCGGTCAACTCCTCGTAGGCGAACCTGCGCCAGCGGCCTTCCGGGTTCGTCCCGGCATTCCAGGTGGGCTCGCGCTCATGCCGGTTGCGCGGCGTGTAGCACCTAATAAAATCGGTCAAATCCTCAAACCGCATCGTCTTCTTTTTCAAGGTGTGATGGACGTTGGTCCGGTAATCGTAGTACCAGACGTCTTTGGTGTACGGGTTCGGACTGGCCTCGCGGTTATCGAAGAAGAGTACATTCGCCTTCACGCCGTGCGCATAGAAGATGCCGGTCGGCAGACGCAGGATCGTGTGAAGGTCAGCGTTCTCCAGTAGCTTCTTACGGACCGTCTCCCCGGCCCCGCCTTCGAACAGCACGTTATCGGGCACGACGACAGCGGCTCGCCCGGTCGTCTTGAGCATCGTGCGGACATGCTGTACAAAGTTAAGCTGCTTGTTCGAGGTCGTCGCCCAGAAATCCTGGCGGTTGTAGGTCAGATCGTCCCTGTCCTGCTCACCTTCCTCGTTTGTAAAGCTCATGGAGCTTTTCTTGCCGAAAGGCGGATTGGCGAGCACGTAATCGTAAGACTGGCCGCTCGCCGCCACGAGCGCATCGTTAGGCGAGACCGCGCCGGCGCCGTCGATCTCGCCGATGTTGTGCAGAAACATATTCATCAGACACAGGCGACGCGTGTTGGCGACGATCTCGTTGCCGTGAAACGCGCTGTGCTTGAGGAACGCCTTCTGCGCCTTGTCGAGATGGTGATTCTCTGCATTGGTGATGAAGTCATAGGCGGCGAGGAAAAGCCGCCGGTGCCGCAGGCCGGGTCGGCGATGGTCTTTCCCGGCTCGGGCCGCACGCACTCGACCATGGCGCGGATCAGCGCACGCGGCGTGAAGTATTGGCCCGCGCCCAATTTCGTGTCCTCGGCGTTCTTCTCCAGCAAGCCCTCATAGATGTCGCCCTTGATATCCGCACCCATCATCACCCACTTGGTGCCGTCCACCATGTCGATCAGGCGATAAAGCTTGGCCGGGTCCTGGATCTTGTACTGCGCCTTGGTGAAGATCTGGCCCAGCATGCCGCGGCAAATGCCGAGCGCGCGCAACAACTCGATGTAGTGCGCCTCCAGCTCCGCCCCGCGCTTCGCCTTCAGGCTCTGCCAGGCGTACTCGGGCGGTATACCGACATCGCGGTTATACGGCGACCGGGCGTACCCATCCGCCATCTTGAGGAAGATCAGATAGGTAAGCTGCTCCAGATAATCGCCGTAGCTCACACCGTCATCGCGCAGGGTAGTGCAGAAGCTCCAGACCCTGGAGACGATCGGCGCGGTGTTCATGACCAGTCCTTCCAGAGCACCAGCGCGAGCCTTCTGCTACGGTATTTCGTGAGTTTTCTGCCCGCTCTCCACATAGTTGCGAAGCGCACGATTGACTGCCTCGGAGTCAGGAAACAGCTTGTGAAGGTCTGGATCGATCAACGCCACATTACTGCCTTCTTTCCGATAGCGGGCGGCGTACTTGCCCCGGACTCCGGATTTGATCAACTCCGCAGGATATTCAGACCGCAGTTCGTCGTCTTTACTGCTCATAAGCCATACGTTCTCGCCGTGTCATGGGTCTGGCGGAAATAATTCTGATTTTATCACTCCGCTCGGTAAACGCGACCACCAGGTACCGCTGTCTCCTGGAACTCCCGAAGATGTAAATCGCTCCTCGCCAACCGAGTGGTCGGGGATCGAGCCCGCGTAGGTTAGGGTGAGTGAAACGAACCCCAACATCAATGCGCTTTGAGAGGTGGCCCCACAAAATCGGACAGCGGGATAAGTGGAGCTCTGCAACAATGGGCGAGAGATTGCCCGAGGAGCAAAGAGCATGAGACGACCCCGCCGTAACCACACAGCGGTATTCAA
>Ga0136621_1001090_pt1 | contig 10976 bp, 10 predicted proteins | sample AntDryUQ445A2306_FD_104673 | JGI IMG/M metagenome (GOLD analysis project Ga0136621, IMG submission 104673) | Polar desert sand microbial communities from Dry Valleys, Antarctica - metaG UQ445A (23.06) | ecosystem: Environmental > Terrestrial > Soil > Desert | place: Antarctica: Dry Valley...
CAGCCTCACAGCCTCCAAGCGGAACTCCACTGAATACGGCTGGATCTTTGGCATCGACAGACATCCTTCCCGACTGAGCGAACTCAGTCAGCAGATGTCCACCAAAGCGGGGGAACTCCATTCTCGTCGTTGGCATTCGGTTGGAGCGTCGCCCCATTCGCTCTCGAGCACGTACTGGTGTGCGTCGATGAGCCGTCTCGCCTGCGCCACGGCGCGCCTATTGACTGAGTACGTGGCCATGGCCTCATTCTGGCCGATCCGGCCGTTCAGAGCCTTCCCGACATCGCTCGGGTTCCCGGGTTGAGTCAGGACCGCGCGTGATGCAACGCTTTGCGGGCGGTCGCAGGCCGAACCCGGTGCTGCGCGCCGCCCTCGCGCTCGCGCTCGACTTCTGGACTTGGCGGCGTCTGGCGACCGAGGGGCTGGCCGATAGAGCCGCGGCCCGCCTCATGGCGGGTCTGGTGCAGAGTGCGCCTGGCTCTCGCCCGGGAGCGCGATCGTAAGGACGGCGCCTCCGTTCGGGCCGTTATCCGCGCGCACGAAACCGCCGTGGGCGCGGACGATCGCCTGCGCGATCGAGAGCCCGAGCCCTGTCGAAGCGCCACCGCGGGCCTCCTCGGCACGGGCGAAGCGCTGAAATGCGCGTGGGAGGAAGTCCGGTGGGAACCCTGCGCCGTTATCGCTGACGAGCAGCTCGACGGGCTCGTTCCCGCGCGACGCCGCTAGTCGAACCGTCCCTCCACCGTGCCGCAGCGCGTTATCGACGAGGTTCCCGAGCGCCTGCTCGAGCCTCAGCCTGTCGACGACGATCACACTGCCTCCGGCAGCGTCGACGTCGATCTTCCTACCCTCGGACACAGCGCGCGCCGAGAACCGCCGGGCGACTGAATCGAGCAGTTCGCTCGTCGAGACGTTGTCGCGGCGCAGAGACAGCTGGCCGTTGTCCATGCGCGCGAGGACGAGCAGGTCCTCCGCGAGCCCCGTGATGCGGTCGACCTCCTCGAGCGCGGACCCGAGCGCGTGCTCGAGCTCTTCATGCGTCCGAGTCTGCCTCAGCGCCAGCTCCAGCTCGGTGCGAAGCAGAGCGAGCGGGGTCCGGAGCTCGTGGCTCGCGTCCGCGACGAAGCGACGCTCCCGCGCGATTCCCGCCTCGAGGCGCCCGAGCATCGCGTTGAGCGTCTCGCCGAGGCGATGGATCTCATCCCGGGCCGCCGGCAGCGGCAAGCGCTGGCCCGTTCTTTCCGTCGACACCTCATCCGCCCGCCGTCGCATCGCCTCAACCGGCCCCAGCGCCGCGCCGGCGAGCAGGTACCCAGCGCCCGTTGCGAGGAGGAGCGCGAGCGGGCCTGCGACGAGCAGCTGAGCAAGGAGGCCGTCGAGCGCCTCGTCGCGGTCCTCGAGCGAGGCGCCGACCACGAGGAACAACGTCTCGCCTTCGTCCACGACCGGCCTGACGAGAAGGCGCGCCGGCCCGTCGTCGAGCGTCGGCATCGATTCCCGCTCCACGAAGACTGCGCCACCCCGGGCCCGCTCGAGCTCGCTCGCCGACGCGAGCGCCGACTCTGCAGAGGCCGGTAGCGCTCCGAGGACGGTCCCGTCGGAGCCCAGTACCTGGACGACCGTCTCGTCGTCGCGAGCCGCGGCTCCGGTGATGCGTCCATCACGGTCCCGAGCGAGAGCCGTCAGGGCATCGGCTCGCACCTGCAGCGTCTCGTCGAGCTGCTCCTCGAGCGCAGCTCCAAGCCGCACGTACAGGAAGAAGCCCACGCCAACGAGCACGATCGCCATTGCCGCCGCGAACGCGAGCGTGAGGCGCAGGCGGATGGGCAGACGGGTCATGCGCGCCGGGATTCCTTGCGTAGCCGGTATCCCACGCCCCGAACCGTTTCGAGCGTGTCGCGGCCGAACGGCCGATCGATCTTGTCACGCAGGTAGCGGACATACACGTCGACGACGTTCGAACGGTTCTCGTAGGCGTAGTCCCACGCGTGCTCGAGCAGTTGGTAGCGCGAGAGCACCTGTCCGGGCCGGCGCATGAACGTCTCGAGCAGAGCGAACTCCTTGCCCGAGAGTTGGATCTCGGTCTCGTCCCGCCACGCCCGGCGCGTCGCCGGGTCGAGTCGAAGACCGCTGACCTCGAGCACGCTCGGCCGCTCGGTCGCACCACGACGGACGAGCGCGCGCAGGCGGGCGAGCAGCTCCGTGAAGGAGAAGGGCTTCACGAGATAGTCGTCCGCACCGGCGTCCAGCCCGGCGACCCGATCCTCGACGCCGTCACGAGCCGTCAGCATGAGCACGGGCGTCCAGACGCTTCCTTCGCGCAGCCGCCGGCAGACCTCGACGCCATCGAGCCCGGGCAGCATCAGATCGAGCACCACGGCGTCGTACTCGACCGCTCGAGCCATTCGGAGTGCACCGTCTCCGGTTCGCTCGACGTCGACTGCGTGCCCTTCCTCCATGAGGCCGCGCGCGAGCAGGCTCGCCATCTTGAGCTCGTCCTCGGCGATCAGAATCCGCATCGCTGATGCTCATTCTCGCGCGAGAGAGTGAGAGGGAGATGAGAGGGGCGGGGGCTCTCACGCTCGTTTCATGTGCGGTGCATACGGTGCTGGGACACCTACGAGGAGGTCGCTCATGACTCGCAAGCTCGCACTCATCGCTACGCTCGTGCTCGTTCTCGGTGCCGTAACGGCCGGGATCGCGATCGGCGCAGGCGGCGGCGGCGGCGAGAAGCCGTTGGCCGGGTCGACGCTCGATCAGGCGACGGAGGCCGCTCTGGCCCACACCGGCGGCGGCACCGTCACGGAGACCGAGACCGGCGACGATGGCGCCGTCTACAGCGTCGAGATCGAGCTCGACGACGGCAGGCAGGTCGAGGTCAACCTCGACGAGAACTTCGACGTCATCGGTCAGGAGACCGACGACGACGGTCCGAACGACAAGGAAGGGCCAGACGAGGGCGGCTCGGACGACGACTGAGCTCGTACGTTCCTCACATCAGGCGAGTAGCGTTCGTGCTGATGCGGACGCTGCTCGCGCTGATCGCGCTCGCTCTTGCGGCCCCTGCGGGTGCGGCTGACCCGCCCGGAACCTTCGGGATGGCGCAGCGCGGCAGCTTCAAGCTCGTCGCTGGCATCATCCTGAACGACCGCGGCGGCGAGATGAAGGGAGTGTGGATCGACGCCAAGCAGGGCTGTCGTGCGCGGAGGACGCTGCAGGTCTCGTTCGCCATCGACCTCGTGAACGACGCCGGCAAGACCACGCGAGTCAAGCGCACACGCCGCGGCGCCGTGGACAATTGCGCCGAGGGAGGCCCAACTTCGGCTTCGACCTCGCACCCCGCGTCCTTGGCCTCGGGTGCCCTGGCGGGCGATGGAAGCCCGGCCGCTACTCGATGACGACCCGCGTCCGAGACGTGAGGTCGGGCCTACTCGCTCAGGCGAGCCTGTATCACCAGGTCACGCGTCGCTGCTAGGCGGGTCCGGCAAAACCGCTGCGTGCAGCCGTGACGAGGTGTGGCAGCGTCTCGAGGTTGTAGCCCCCCTCGAGCACGGCAGCGACCCTGGGCGCCAGCCCGGCGCAGCGGGCCGAGAGAACGCGAAAACCTGCCTCGGTCAGCTTCATGCCGCCGAGCGGATCCCGCTCGTGCGCGTCGAAGCCCGCCGAGACGAGCAGGAGGTCGGGCTGGAAGGAACGGACGGCCGGTTCGACGCTGTCGGTGAAGGCCTCCGTGTAGGCGTCGTCGCCTGAGCCCGCTGGAAGCGCGATGTTCAGCGAGGTCGCGTCGCTCGTCCCCGGGCCACCGGTGCCAGGGTAGAACGGCCAGCGGTGCAGCGACACGAACAGCACTGAAGGGTTGTCCTGAAAGATCGCCTGCGTGCCATTCCCGTGGTGCACGTCGTAGTCGATAATGGCGACGCGCTCGTGCCCGAGCTCCGTCTGCGCGTAGCGAGCCCCGATGGCGACGCTGTTGAGGAGGCAGAAGCCCATCGCGCGGTCCGCGAGAGCGTGATGCCCCGGCGGCCTGACGAGGGCGAAGCCGCCGCGGTCGACGGCTTCCAAAGCCACGCCGGCCGCCAGCGTGGCCGCCTCCCAGCTCGTCTCGGAGGCCAGCGTGTCGGCGTCGAGCAGCACTGGGCGATCGATGCGCTGCAAGAGGTCGAGGTAGCTCCTCTCATGCACCCGCTCCAGCTGCTCCGGCGTGGCATGCCGCACCACCTGCTCGCCGTCCAGCAACCCCAGCCGTTCGCCGCTTTCCGGATGCGCTCCTGTCGGATGCAGCTCTGCGAGCGTCCGGTTCGTCAGGAGCTCGACGAGGCCTCCAACGCCTGCAGGCGCTCCGCCAACCTCGCAAGACCCCAGTCGGACGCAAGCTTGGCGCCACGTCCCCACGTCGGTGCCTGATCCTCGAGCGGAGGCAAGGGAGCTGTGGCGTCCATCGTCGCGATGTGCCGGAAGAGCCGCAGGGTCTCGGCTTCACGCTCGAACCGCCCCTCCGCAAGGGCCGAGTCGAGGCTGCCGTAGCGCTGGAGGAGGTCGGCAGCCGTTTTCGGCCCGACCCCCCGGGCGCCTGGGATCTTGTCGGACGGATCGCCGCGCAGCGCGATGAAGTCCGGCACCTGTCCCGGCTCGACGCCATAGCGCTCTCGCACCTCCGCCGGGCCGATTCGCGCGAAGGCACCGCCGCCGCGCTGCGGCTGAAGGATCGTCGTTCGTTCGCTCGCGAGCTGGAAGGTGTCGCGGTCGCCGCTGGCGACGAGCGCGTGACCACCGCGCGCCTCCTCGTGGGCCACCGCGGCAGCGAGGAAGTCGTCCGCCTCGTAGCGATCGCCCTTTGCGACCGCGAAGCCCATCGCTTCACAGAGCTGCGGAGCGAGGTCGAGTTGCTCCAGCAAATCTGCCTCGAACTCACGCCCACCCTGGTAGCTCTCCAGCGCGAGGTGTCGGTAGGTCGGCACCGTGAGGGTGTCCCAGGCGACGACGATCGCCCGCGGCGATTCCTCCTGCCACAGCCGTACGAGGACGTTTCCCACGCCGACGAGCAGGCCGGCCGGTCCGCCGTCCCCGCGCCGGATCGACTTCGGGATGGCGTGGTAGGCGCGGTGTGCAAACGAGTCTCCATCCACCGCGAGAAGGGGCTGTTCCTGGGTCACAGGGCCTTCCTCACCGCTGCCTCCAACTCCCTGATGGCCACCATCAGCCGTTCCGTGGCGACCTGGGGCGCGTCCTCCCCGGCCAGGTCATCGAGCCGGATCGGCGGCCCGTACCGGACCCCCAGCGGTCCGAGTCTCGCCAGCCGGTCCGTCCCGACGATGCCCGCGGGGATCAACGGGACGCGCGCGTCCAGCGCGATTCGAGCCGCACCGGTGTGTGCTCGGGCCTCCCACTTCTTGCGCAAGCCCTTCTGCCGCCGCGTCCCCTCCGGGAACATGACGACGATGTGCCCTTGGCGGCACAGGCCGGCGGCGGTCTCGAGCGCCTCCAGGTCGCGTTCGCCGCGCCGCACCGGGAACGCGCCGCAGGCGACGAGGAACTGCTTGAGGGGTGCGAAGAAGAGCTCCGACTTGCCCATGAAGCGGAGGAAGCGCCGCGGATACAGCGGGACCCCGAGCGCCCAAGGATCGAAGTTCGAGTTGTGGTTCGCCGCGAGGACGAAGCCGCCGTCCGGAAGATGCTCGAGCCCCCGCGTGCGCAGCCGGAAGAGGCCGCGGACGAGCGGCAGGCTGAGGGCGCCGAGCAGGAGATACATCGGGCTCGGCCGAGGAGCTCCCTGCTGGGGCGGCATCGAAGGAGTATCCCAGGGGGTCGCTAAGGTGGGGCGCGTGACAGAGGCGACCAAACGGCTTGTCATCGTCGAGTCCCCCGCCAAGGCGAAGACCATCGCCGGCTACCTCGGCGACGGCTACGTGGTCGAGTCCAGCATCGGCCACGTCCGCGATCTTCCGAATCGTGCCTCCGAGATCCCGGAGAAGCTGAAGAAGGAGTCCTGGGCCCGCCTTGGCGTCGACGTCGATCACGACTTCGAGCCCCTGTACGTCGTCGACCCGGACAAGACGCATCGGGTCAACGACCTCAAGCGGAAGCTGAAGGACGTCGACGAGCTCTATCTCGCGACGGACGAGGACCGCGAGGGCGAGGCGATCGCGTGGCACCTGCTCGAGGTGCTCCGGCCGAAGGTGCCGGTACGGCGCATGGTCTTCCACGAGATCACCAAGGAGGCGATCGAGCGTGCGCTCGGCGAGACACGCGAGGTCGACAAGCGGCTCGTCGACGCCCAGGAGACGCGGCGCATCCTCGATCGCCTGTACGGCTACGAGGTCTCGCCCGTCCTCTGGAAGAAGGTGATGCAGGGTCTCTCAGCGGGCCGCGTCCAGTCCGTCGCGATCCGCCTCGTCGTCGAGCGCGAGCGCGAGCGCCGCGCCTTCGTCTCCGCTGCCTACTGGGACATCAAGGGAGTGTTCGACCCCGGCTCGTTCGAGGCGCGCCTCGTCGGCTTGGACGGCCAACGGGTGGCTCAAGGACGAGATTTTGCGCAGGACGGGACGCGGAAGACGCAGGAAGCGGTCGTGCTCGACGAGGGGCAGGCGCGTGGCCTGGCGAAGGAGCTCGCCGGCGTGGTGTTCGCCGTTCGCTCGGCGGACGAGAAGCCCTACACACGCCGCCCGGCGGCGCCGTTCATGACCTCGACGCTGCAGCAGGAGGCGAGTCGCAAGCTCCGCTTTTCGGCGCAGACGACCATGCGCGTCGCCCAGCGACTCTACGAGAGCGGCTACATCACCTACATGAGGACGGACTCGACGACACTGTCGGAGTCGGCGCTGGCAGCCGCCCGCAAGCAGGCCGTGGAGCTCTACGGCGCGGACGCAATCCCGCCTCGCGCTCGGCAGTACACGCGCAAGGTGAAGAACGCGCAAGAAGCCCACGAGGCGATTCGGCCCGCGGGAGACGCCTTCCGGACGCCGAAGTCGCTCGAGCGCGAGCTGGGTCCCGACGAGCTGGCACTGTACGGGCTGATCTGGAAGCGCACGATCGCCTCGCAAATGGAGGACGCGCGCGGGCTGACCGTGTCGCTCCGGTTCGGCGCCTCAACGGCCTCGGGCCGTGACGCAGAGTTCGGCGCCTCCGGGACCGTGATCACCTTCCGCGGTTTCCTCGCCGCCTACGAGGAGAGCCGGGACGACGAGCAGGCCGCCGAGGCGGAGCGGCCGTTGCCTCATCTCGCCGTCGGCGATGCCGTGCAGGCGCTCGAGCTGGAGCCCGAAGGGCACGCGACCACTCCCCCGGCCCGCTTCACCGAGGCGAGCCTCGTGCAGGCGCTCGAGGAGCGGGGCATCGGGCGGCCGTCCACGTACGCCTCGATCATGGGCACCATCCTCGACCGCGGCTACGTCTTCAAGCGCGGAACGGCGCTCGTTCCCTCGTTCGTGGCCTTCGCCGTCGTGTCCCTCCTCGAGCAGCATTTCGGCCAGCTGGTCGACTACGACTTCACTGCTCGGATGGAGGACGACCTCGACCGGATTGCTGCCGGCGACGAGGCTCGGATCGATTGGCTGCGGCGTTTCTACTTCGGCGACGGGGAGGGCGAGGGTTTGAAGGAGCTCGTCTCGGCACTCGGCGAGATCGACGCACGAGCGGTGAACACGCTGCCGATCGGAAACGGCATCTCGCTTCGGGTCGGGCGATACGGCCCCTACCTCGAGCGGGGTGAGGAACGGGCGAGTGTGCCGGAAGACCTCGCTCCCGACGAGCTGACGGTCGCAAAGGCCGAGGAGCTCCTCTCTGAGCCCGCGAACGAACGCACTCTCGGCACCCATCCTGAGTGGAACCGGCAGATCGCGGTGCGCACCGGACGCTACGGGCCTTACGTCAGCGAGATCCTCGAAGAGGGCGCGACCGAGAAACCACGCGCCGCCTCGCTCTTCAAGACGATGTCGCCGGACACGGTCACCCTGCAGGAAGCTCTGCAGCTCCTCTCGTTGCCGCGCACCCTTGGCACCGATCCGGCAGACGGGGTGGAGGTGACCGCGCAGAACGGGCGTTACGGGCCGTACGTGAAGAAGGCGACGGAGTCACGTTCGTTGGAGAGCGAGGAGCAGCTCCATACGCTCACGCTTGAGGAGGCGCTGTCGCTCCTGGCCGAGCCGAAGCGACGCCGAGGTCAGGACGCCACGCCGAAGGCACCGCTCAGGGAATTCGGTCTCGACCCCGTCACCACCAAGACCATTGTCCTGAAGGAAGGCCGGTTCGGCCCCTATGTGACCGACGGCGAGACGAATGCGAGCCTGCGACGGGGAGACGAGCCCGAGACCCTGACGATCGAGCGCGCTGCGGAGTTGCTCGCCGACCGCCGCTCGCGCGGACCCGCACCGAAGAAACCTCGCCCGAGAAGGGGGGGCAACCGCCGATCCGCGGCGTAAAGTGCGCAAAAAGAGCAAACTTTCGGTGCCGATTGCCGTCGAAACGTGCGAGGGCGGGACAAGCGCGCTAGGTTCGTCTGTGCGAACCGAAACCTCCCTCTCGTCGGAATAGTAGGTATCACCCGCACGTTTGAGCTTGTAACACCTCCCCGGTGCCGGTTCCCCTGGCAAGGGCAGGAAAAAGCTCCTATGGTGAGAAAGTTTGTTGCTCAGCTGCCAAGAAGGATTCGAAAGGACTGACGCTTCCCCTTGACGCAAAATCAGTTGATCGAACTGTTGGAGTCAGACCAGGTCAAGTCGCTCGTCGAGCGTTCGGAGGAGCGCGGATTCATTGAATCCGCGGACTTCGAGGCGTTCGCTCTCGAGCACGACCTTACAGACGAGGAGCAGGAGCAGCTCACGCGTGAGCTCGAGACGATCGGTCTCGACGTGGGACAGGCTCGGGCCGCCGAGCGCGAGAAGGAGCGGGAGAAGGAGGCCGAATCCGCCACGACCACGGAGGTGGCTGTGCCGAGCGGGGCGGCCGACAGCCTTCAGCTCTTCCTCGCCGACGTGGGCCGCCACAAGCTTCTGAACGCCGCCGAGGAAGTGCAGCTCGCGAAGATGATCGAGCGCGGCGACCTCGTCGCGAAGCGTCGCATGATCGAGTCGAACCTGCGTCTGGTCGTGTCGATCGCCAAGGGCTACCGCGGCCTCGGCGTTCCTTTCCTCGACCTGATCCAGGAGGGAACCTTGGGGTTGAACCGCGCGGTCGAGAAGTTCGATTGGCGCCGCGGCTTCAAGTTCTCCACGTATGCGACCTGGTGGATCCGCCAGTCGGTGCAGCGCGCCGTCGCCAACCACGCCCGCACGATCCGCGTGCCCGTGCACGTCGTCGAGCGGCAGCAGAAGCTGTCGCGCGCGGCACGCCGGCTCGAGGTCGAGCTCGGCCGGGAGGCGACGAAGGAGGAGCTTGCCGAGGCGACGGGGCTGCCGCTCCAGCATGTCGAGGAAGCGCTCGGTGCCGCACATGCATCGGTGTCGCTGAACCAGACCGTCGGCGCCGACGACGAGGGCGAGCTCGGCGATCTCTTCGCCGACCGCGAGGCGAGCGATCCGTTCGACGAGGCCGAAGAGTCGCTGCGCAAGCAGGGTGTCCGCCGGGCTCTCGACGCGCTCCCGGAACGTGAGCGGCGCATCCTGGAGCTCCGGTTCGGCTTCGAAGGCGAGCCCTGGACGCTCGAGGCGATCGGGCACGAGCTCGATCTCACACGCGAGCGGGTGCGCCAGCTCGAGGGTCAGGCGCTCTCGCGGCTCGCCGCGCTGCGTGATCTGGCAAGTCTCGCCGCCTAGCCCACGAGACGACGCGGACGTCGCGCAAAGAACGCGTTAAGGGGCGGCCACTGTCGCCCCTTCCGCTTGCCGCCGCGCCTGGGCTCCTGAATACTCCTCCTCGACCCCAGCAGGGGATTAGCGAAAGGAGTCAACTTGAGGACGAAGTGGCACTGGCTGCTGCTACTCGTCGTCGCGGGCGTGCTCGCCCTGGCGGCGGGTTGCGGCGGCGACGACGATGACAGCGGCGATGCCGCTGGTACGACCGCTGGCGAGACGGACGGTGTCGGCGCGGAGGGAGGGACGCTCGTCTTCTCGGGCGCGGCCGACCCTGTCGCACTCGACGGGGCGCTCGTCTCCGACGGCGAGTCGATCCGCGTGATCACGCAGATCTTCGAGACCCTCGTCGCGCTCAAGCCCGGCACCACGGAGCCCGAGCCGGGCCTTGCGACCGAATGGGAGGCAAACGACGACGGCACCGTGTGGACATTCCAGATCCGCGAGGGGGTGACGTTCCACGACGGCGAGCCGCTCGACGCCGAGGCCGTCTGCTTCAACTTCGACCGCTGGTACAACTTCGAAGGACCGCTCCAGAACCCGGGCGCGACCTACTACTGGCAGGTCGTCTTCGGTGGCTTCGCCACCTACAACAAGGACAGCGGCGCGCCCGAGGAGAGCCTCTACCAGAGCTGCGAGGCGACCGACGAGTCGACTGCCGTGCTGACGTTGACCAAGCCATCGGCAACGTTCATCCCGGCCCTCTCCCAGCAGGCGTTCTCGATCGCGAGCCCGAAGGCCCTGCAGGAGTTCAACGCCGACGAAGGCACCACCGACGCCGACGGCATCTTCACCCCGAGCGGCACGTTCGCGACCGAGCACCCGATCGGTACGGGCCCGTTCCAGTTCGTCTCGTGGGCCCGCAACGACAGGCTCGTGCTGGAGCGGTACGAGGATTACTGGGGCGACAAGGCAAAGATCGACGAGCTGATCATCCGCCCGATCGCCGATAACGCCGCCCGCCTGCAGGCGCTGCAGTCAGGCGAGATCCAGGGGTACGACCTCGTCGAGCCGCAGGACATCGAGACGCTGGAGGCGAACGAGGACCTCAAGGTGATCGATCGGCCTGCGTTCAACGTCGCGTACGTCGGCTTCAACATCTCGAAGAAGCCCACGGACGATGTCAAGGTGCGCGAGGCGATCGCGTACGGCCTCGACCGCCAGTCGGTCGTCGACAACTTCTACTCCGGC
>Ga0136621_1001091_pt1 | contig 10970 bp, 15 predicted proteins | sample AntDryUQ445A2306_FD_104673 | JGI IMG/M metagenome (GOLD analysis project Ga0136621, IMG submission 104673) | Polar desert sand microbial communities from Dry Valleys, Antarctica - metaG UQ445A (23.06) | ecosystem: Environmental > Terrestrial > Soil > Desert | place: Antarctica: Dry Valley...
AACGGGGCGAACATGGCCCCGTGAGCGATGAAAAACGGGCTTAACGGCCGCGTCTCCGTCTGCAATCGATTCGTATACACGCTGTACAACCATTTTTGATACTTGTTCAGAGGTTCCCTAATGTACGCCATCCTCTTCCCGAGCTAAGAACGGTTTCGGTTCGCATCGTCTACGCGACATCAAAGATCCACTGGATCAAAGTTGAGATCGCGCGCCGCGGCGAGCAGCCGTTTGTCATAGCTCGCGAGCTGCACGGGTTGACCCTGAGCCCGGAGGAACTCCATCGAGGCGAGGTGCAGCGCATCCAGGGTACGAACCGGGTGGGGGAACGGCTCTAAGGCCCTGGCCAGCACCGGCGGCGCAAGTTCCAGAAGGGCCACGTGGCCAATCAAGGTGCGGACGTATTCGCCGTGTGAGTGGGTGAGACCGCGGGCATGGACGCGGGTCCACAACTCATATTCCAGCAGGCGGCTGGAAACCAGCGTCTGTGTCCAAAGGCTTTCTGGCGGGGAGCGATCCTCTGCAAGGAGATGGGCCAGGGCCACCGAGGTATCGAGGTAGATCACCGCTCTTCGCGGTCCTCCGCCAATTCCTCCAGCAGTTGGTGGAAAGGCGCGATGGGCGCGCGGGGAGGTGGCCCCGCGGTCAACAGGACAGGCGGGGTGATCCAGCCGCGGCGCACGGCTTCGGCAAGGATCGCATCCGCGAGTAACAGGCTTCTCCCCGCACTGGGTGGCACGAGCTCCGCCACCACGCGATCACGGTCGGTCACCAGCACCCGTTCTCCACCCGCCGCCAGACGGACATATTCACTGAGCTTATTCTTGAGGGTCTTGAGCCCGACGGCACGCATCGCGACATAGTAGCCCCCGGAGGCTACTTCAGCAAGAATAGGTTGCGTCCGCGTGGGCTTACCAGGGGAGCGCGGCGTCGGTCACCGCTAAGCGCCGTACCGCGATGTCGATAAATCCGCGGTCGCGCTCGCAGCCGGTGAACGTCCGTCCGAGCTGCAATGCCGCGACCCCGGCCGACCCGCTTCCCGCGAACGGGTCCAAGACACGGTCGCCCGGCCGGGTGCTGGCCCTGAGGCAGCGGTCGATGAGCGCAACCGGTTTCTGTGTAGGGTGTTTGCCATGCACTTTTTCGGCTCGGCCGACCGCGGGGATGCGCCAGACGTTTTTCATCTGCCGGCCGCCATTGTCCGACCGCATCGCGGCGTAGTTAAAGGTGTATCGGTGTGGGCTTCCCTTGGCGGCCTTGGTGGCCCAGAGCACGATCTCGGTGGCGTGAGTGAAGCAGCGGCGGCCGAGATTCGGTGGCGGATTGGGTTTTTCCCACACGATGTCATTGAGGATCCGAAATCCCTGTTCGAGCAGGGCCATGCCGACCGAGAGGTAGACGTGCAGCGTACCGCTGACCCAGATAGTGCCAGCGGGCTTCAAGGCCCGGTAGCAATCGCGTAACCAGGCACGGTTAAAATCGTGGTCTACCGTGAGTCCTTGGCTGCGATCCCAAGCGCCCTTGTCCACCGGCACGCGTTTGCCGGCCACACAAGTCGTCCCGCCGGTCGATAGAAAATAGGGCGGATCGGTCCAGATGCAATCGATGCTGCCATCCGGAATTTCCGTCATGATCTCCGAGCGGTCGCCATGATAGAGGAACGAGCGGTCATCGCGTGAACGCCAGGCGAGGCTGGCGGCGGCGGGCCTCGCGTCGAACCCCGCCTCAAACGGCCCGCTAGCCGCTGGTTCGCTCTTCATCCGGGGTCAATGCCTTGATGCTGATGGCGTGGATGTCGGTGCCGACGAGGCCACCCAGGGCAGAATAAACGGCGCGGTGGCGGGCAATGGGCGCGAGGCCCCGGAATCGCTCCGAGACGATCGTGACCGTATAGTGGCCGCCTCCGCTAGCGGCGCCCGCATGCCCGAGATGATGTTCGGACTCGTCGTCGATCTCAAGCCGCACGGGATCGAGTGCAGCATGCAGACACTGGCGCACGCGCGTGATCCGATCGGAATGAGACACTTACGGGAAAACCTTCTTGAAGGGCTTGACCGTGACGTGTTGATAGACTCCCGCAGCCACATAGGGATCTTCCTTAGCCCAGGTCTCCGCCTCTTCGAGCGAGGCGAATTCCGCCACGATCAAGCTGCCGGTAAATCCGGCCGGACCGGGATCCTCGCTATCAATCGCCGGGTGCGGGCCGGCGATGAGGACACGCCCTTGATCCAGCAAGAACTGCAAGCGCGCGATGTGCGCCGCGCGGGCGCTTGCACGTTTGTCGAGACTGTCCTTTGCATCGTCACCGATGATAGCGTAATACACTGCTAGCGCTCCTTGCCGTGTAAGGAATCCGCTTGGCGCGTGAGGTACAGGGCTTGTAAGAACACAAACACCAAGGTGAGGCCTAACATTCCGAAAAGCTTAAAGTTGACCCAGACTTCGGTCGCGAAGTTGAAAGCCACATAGAGGTTGGCGGTCCCTAAGGCTAAAAAGAATATCACCCAACTCAAATTGACGCGCGTCCAGACGGCCTCGGGTAGATTCATATGCCCCGCCATCATGCGCTGCGTCAGGTTCTTGCTCCCGATAAACTCGCTGCCGAGAAAGGCCATCGCGAACAGCCAGTTGACCGCCGTCGGCTTCCATTTGATAAAGCGTTCGTCTTGTAAAAGCAGCGTGGCGCCGCCGAGGATCACGATGAGCGCGAGCGTGACCAGCAGCATGGGTTGCACGCGGCGGTGCTTAATCCAGGTATAGAGTACCTGAATGAGCGTGGCCACAATGGCGGCCGCGGTCGCGGTCAAAACCCCTTGGTGAGGGTCATCGGCCAGCTTGAAGACCGTGAAAAACACGATGACGGGAAATAGATCAAAGAGGAGTTTCATAGGTCGTGGGAAATGAGTACTCGCATAATCATAAAGGAAACTCCCCGGCGACTCTATTCGTCGATGTCGGATCCGTGAAACAATAGCGTGAGTATTCGTTCGCGGGGTCGAATGAGTGGTTGACGACGATCAAATAGGGAGGAATCCATGTGTCGGCCGGCTAGGCCGCCCCTCCCGGGCCCGAAGCACGTGCTGCCTGCTGGCCACGGGCCAAGAGCTGGTCCGTGAGCCCTAGCCTGGAACGCCGCGTCTTGTCGGGGATGCGCCCGACCGGGATGCTGCACCTTGGGCATTATCACGGGGTCTTGAAGAACTGGATCGAGTTACAGCACCAATACGAATGCTTCTTTTTCGTCGCTGACTGGCATGCGTTGACGACCGAGTATGAGAACCCAAGCGGCATCGCGGATTCGGTTTGGGATCTGATAATCGACTGGCTCGCCGTAGGCATCAATCCGGGGGAGGCAACGCTGTTCGTCCAGTCGCGGGTGCCCGAGCACGCGGAGTTGACTCTGCTGCTGTCAATGATTACGCCTCTCGGTTGGCTCGAGCGCGTTCCCACGTATAAAGACCAGCAAGAAAAGCTCAAGGACAAGGACCTCGCCACCTTCGGGTTTCTCGGCTATCCGTTGCTGCAAACCGCCGACATATTAATCTATAAAGCGGGCCATGTTCCTGTCGGTGAAGATCAAGTGGCCCATATTGAATTTGCGCGCGAGGTGGCGCGGCGGTTCAACTATCTCTACGGACGAGAGCCGGATTTCAAGGAAAAGGTGGAGGAAGCCGCGCGCAAGATGGGGAAGAAGGGCGCCAAGCTGTACTTCGATCTGCGCAAGCGTTTTCAAGAGCGAGGGGACAACGAGGCACTGGCCACGGCCCGGGCCTATCTGGAATCGCAACATAACATCGCCCTCGGTGATCGCGAGCGCTTGTTGGGTTATCTTGAAGGCAGCGGCCGGGTGATATTACCCGAGCCGCAAGCACTGCTCAGCCCGGAATCCAAAATGCCGGGCCTCGATGGGGAGAAAATGTCCAAGTCCTACGGGAATACCATTGGCCTGCGCGAAGCCCCGGATTCCATCGTGCAAAAGCTCAAGACCATGCGCACCGATCCGGCGCGGGTGCGCAGGCAAGACCCCGGCGATCCCGACAAGTGTCCGGTATGGCAGTTTCACTCCGTCTACTCGGGCGATGAGGTCAAGGCCTGGGTCCAGGATGGATGCCGTAACGCCGGGATCGGCTGCCTGGAATGCAAGCAACCGGTGATTGATACCATACTCGCGGAGCTCGCACCGATTCGGGAACGCGCCGAGGAGTATGTCAAGGATCCCGATACGGTGCGGGCCATCGTCGCCGAAGGTTGCGAGGCGGCACGCGATGTTGCGCGTGACACCATCGCAGAGGTGCGCGAGGCGATGGCCGTGGTGTACCGTTAATCGTCCGTGAACAGCATGATGGCGCCCGATTCGAGCGCGGAGACCGCGAGCAGCATCGTGCTTCGCGGCGCGCGAGACGCCCCAATCGCGATGGTGCGCGGGCAGCCTGTCACCGAGTTACCGACCGATCTTTATATTCCGCCGGATGCCTTGGAGGTCTTTCTGGAAGCCTTCGAGGGCCCGCTCGATCTCCTGCTGTATCTGATTAAACGCCAGAACCTTGACATTCTGGATATCCCGATCGCGCCCATCACGGAACAATACATACGCTACATCGATCTCATGGTGGTGGTGAAGCTGGAATTGGCCGCCGAGTACTTGGTAATGGCCGCGGTCTTGGCCGAGATTAAATCACGCATGTTGCTGCCGAAGCCGGCGCCGAACGAGGAAGAAAGCGCCGATCCACGCGCCGATCTCATGCGGCGTCTGCAAGAATATGAACGCTATAAGCGCGCCGCCGAAGACCTCGATGCGCTGCCCCGCTTGGAGCGCGATCTGCACCTCGTTACCCCCGACATCGCCGATCGCCGGACCCTGCGGCATCACCCGGCGGTCGGACTCGACACGCTGCGGCGGGTCTTTTTCGAGGTGCTGGCGCGGGCGCAATTATTTTCCCATCACCACGTTCAGCGCGAGCCCTTATCGGTGCGCGAGCGCATGGTGATGGTGCTCGATCGGGTCGCGGGATGCGAGTTCATGGAATTCACCCAGCTATTTTCGCGCGCGGAAGGACGCATGGGGGCGGTGGTGACGTTTCTTGCCATCCTGGAGCTGATGAAAGAGTCGCTGATCGATATCGTTCAATCGGAGCCGCTGGCTCCGGTCTACATCAAAGCCACGGCGTGAGCTATGCATGCTACGGCGGTTAAGGACATCGTCGAGGCGGCGCTGATGGCTTCCGATCAGCCGCTGACGGTTGAGCGGCTGATGGCACTGTTCGAGCCGGACGGCCCGCCCGATTCCCTTCGGGACGATATCGAGCGCGCGCTCGCCGCGCTCGCGGAGGACTATGCCGGACGCGGCATCGAGATAATCCAGGTGGCGCGCGGGTACCGGATTCAAACGCGCGCGGACCTATCGACCTGGATCAATCGGCTGTGGGAAGAGCGTCCGCCGCGTTATTCGCGCGCGCTTCTCGAAACGCTGGCGATCATCGCCTACCGGCAACCGATCACGCGCGGGGAGATCGAGGCGCTGCGCGGGGTCGCGGTCGGCACCGGGATCCTGAAGACCATGCTTGAACGGGAATGGGTGCGCTTGGCGGGCCATCGCGATGTCCCGGGGCGGCCCGCCGTTTACGCCACGACCCCGCAGTTTTTAGAGTACTTCAATCTCAGGCACCTGTCGGAATTACCCAGGCTTGGCGAGCCCACCGGCTCTGAGCAGCTACAGTTGGCACTCACAATCGAGGCGGAATTGGAGCCAGAAACGGCGGAATGATTGGGCGCTAGGGGCGGGGATCGTATGGTTGCCGGGTGCTTATTCGGTCAGCTCCAGCCGGCGCTCGATGTGCTCGACGCGACTCTTGAGCGCTCGGATCTCGTCGCGATCCGATGCTGAAACGCCCAGGAGTCCCGCAAGCGCCTGCTCGACCAAACCGAGGCGTAGCTCGATGCGTCCGAGTCCATCGCGCATCTCGTTGCGCAGACTGGTAATGTCTCCGCGCATCTGGCGCATTATCTCAAGGACCAGGTTTTCCGTGCTCTCGGTCATATCGCTCTCTCCATTCCATCGGCTATTGAGTGCCTGAACATTCTCGTTATCTGTATCGTGCCGTGTTACATTCCCGAGTGTAGCCGTGACATGCCGCGCCATCAACCGGAACCAACCCTTGCCCACGCGCGCGTCCAATCCCGAGGCGCGGCTGAGGGACAGTTTTTAGAGTACTCTAATCTCAGGCACCTCTCGGAATTACCCATGCTTGGCGAGCCCAGCGGCTCTGAGCAGCTACAGTTGGCACTCACAATCGAGGCGGAATTGGAGCCAGAAACGGCGGAATGATTTGGCGCTAGTAGTGCGTTTCATTGAAACACTTACGACTTGAGACCCACTTGAGATCCAAGAAGAACGTCATGCCAGCGGAAGCTGGCATCCAGGAAACCGGCGTAAATCCTGGATACCTGCTTTCGCAGGTATGACGACCTATGGCGTTCCGAGGCGAAATTCAAGACTGCCAAAACGTAAATTATTTCTAGAAACGATCTACTAGGGGCCGGAATCGTATGGTTGAATCGCAAGCGCGCCGAGGAAGAACTGCTGCGAGGGCCCCGCGGCTGCGGACGCGCGCAACCGCCGAAGCGCCGCCCGAGCGCGTGCAGAAGGCGCTCGCGCGCGCGGGTTTGGGATCGCGTCGCCTCATCGAGACGTGGATTGCCGCAGGGCGTGTCCACATCAACGGGCGGATCGCCCAACCGGGCGACCGCGTCGGCCCAAGCGACGAGATTCGTATTGATGGGCAAACCGTTGCCGCCGCCCGCCGCGCTCCGCCACGGCGCCGAGTCATCGCCTACTATAAACCCGCGGGTGTCCTCTGCAGCACCCGCGATGAGCGCGGGGTCCGTCCCACGGTCTTCGAGCGCCTGCCCGAAGCCGGGCATTGGATCAGCATCGGCCGGCTGGATCTCAATTCGAGCGGGCTGCTGCTATTCACCAACGATGGGGCCTTAGCGCACCGCCTGATGCATCCCTCCTTCGCGCTGGACCGCGAATATGCCGTCAGGGTGCTCGGCGCGGTCGATGGGGCGCGACTCGAGCGCCTCACGCAGGGTATCGAGCTCGATGATGGCTGGGCGCGCTTTGCATCGGTAACCGCCGCCGGCGGCCAGGGATCCAACCGCTGGTTTCACGTGGTCCTACGCGAAGGCCGCAAGCGCGAGGTCCGCCGCTTGTGGGAATCGCAGGGGCTCCGTGTGAGCCGCCTCATCCGCATCCGCTATGGCAACATCCGGCTGCCGCCTGATAAGCAAGCGGGTGAGTGGTGGGAGATCGATGGGCGCGAGGTCGAGCGGCTTTCGGAAAGTTAACGCTCGTCCGGGCCCACGGGCTCGGCATTCGCTAAGCTCACGATTCCCTCGATCTCGAGCAGCAATGCGCTGCGGCAAAGATCGCCTCGCAGGAACAGGCAGTGCGGTACCGATCCGAGCCGATCGGCAAGCGCCTTTTCGATGGCCGGAAGGTGTTCAGGACGGCGCACGTACACCTTCAAGAGCGCCGCTTTGGACGTGAGGTTCCCCCCATGCGGCCCCGGGTGCGCAACGAGCGCCGATGCGATCACCGCCTCGATGTTGTCCAGGATCTCGATGGTCTGTCGATAGGGATCGCCGGCATGACGGCTGGCGTGGCCGACGATGCTGGCCGTCCCGGCGATGAAGAGATGGTGGCCCGACTCGGACGAGAGTAAACTCGCACGGGCGAAGGATGGACTCTTGGGGCCGTAGCGGCGCGGGTAGTGATAGGCGTTCACTTGACGCGGGTTCTCGATCTGAACACCCTCCCGCCGGCTGGCCAAGAAATAAATCTGTACCGCTCCCGGCCCGGCGCCCACTGCCGTCGCCGCGGGGAGGCCGTGGTGGAATTCCACTCGCTCCTCCATGAGTGCCTGATGCCGGCCAATACAAAACTGCTGATAGCGCTCGAAACCGTCTGAGAGCTCATTGATCTCCGGCAGATAGTTCCACACGCGTAGTAAGTGGGGATACCCTGAAGCGCGAATATTCGTCAAGATGCGGCGATAGGCCGCATGGATCAGCCCCGCGAGCGTGGACCCTGCCGATTCATGCTCCTCGAAATAACCGAACAGGATCTCTTTGTTAGCGGCGAGCCAAAGACCATCGTGATGGAAATATTGAACCGGGAGCCCGCTGGTCCAAACCTCGGCGAGCGGGGCCGCTTGGAGTTGTGGCAGCTTGAGGCGCACGAACGGCCAGGGACCCGTCGCTTCAGGCGGCCGGACATCACCGAAATCTATGCGGGCGAGAGGAAAGCGGAGACGGCCCTGTAGCAGCGTCTGTGCCTCTGCGCACCCCACATAATAGCCCACATGCAGAACCTGGCGTGCCGCGGGCCTTGGACGTCGATCCCACGGTACATGGCTGGCCGCGCCGGAGTCCTGCTCGGTCGCTACCACGCTCGCCTTTCTTGGTGCTTGCAGTTTATCTTCCTCCCGTTAGGCCGTCTTGGGGGCCGGGACGCCTTCCATTCGCTGCCGGAAGGCCGCCCAGTTGCGCCGGATATCCTTGAGTGAGACCAGATAGTAGCTCAACTTGAACAGCAGAATAGGCAAGGCCGCGCGGCGATTCTGGAACACGTCGCCGGCTAGGATGGACAACACCGCTTCCTCCATCTTAAAGAAACTGTTTGGCGACATGAAAAGCTCCCGGAAGCCGGCTGGGTGAAGCGGTAAATGAACCACGAGAAGGTCCCGACACCGCAGCGCACGCTGCGCTCGAAGGTGCGCAACCGGGCCGGATATTCGGGGCTTCCGCGCAGGTAGGCATCCACCGCCCGTGCGCCGAGCGTGGCGCTATTGAGCGCTAGATGGACCCCGCTCGAGAACACCGGATCGATAAAGGCAAAGGCGTCTCCCACCATGATATAGCCATCGCCCCTCATCGTAGTGCGCTGATAGGAGTAGTTGCCGGCCGCCTGTGCGGGCATGGCGAGTTTGGCGTGTTGCATGCGCTCCGCAAGCGGCGGGCAAAGCGCGATCGTGTCCCATAAGAATTGGTCAGGATCGGTCTGACGGCCCTGGAGATAGGCGGGCCAGCACACCGCGCCGACACTCGTGATCCCGTCCTTGAAGGGAATGACCCAGAACCAGCCGTGCTCGAACCAGGCGATGCTGATGTTGCCTTCGTCGCGCCCGCCAAGCCGGCGCACTCCCTCGAAGTGGCTGAAGATCGCCGCGCTGTTATGGCGCGGGTTGCGCCGCTTGCCGCCTAACTGGCCGGAGAGGAAGGTGTCACGGCCGGTCGCGTCCACGACGAAGCGCGCCTCCCAGGTTCTGGCCTGTCCTTGCCCATTCTGCGCGTGGACAAGCGAGGTCCGTCCTGGACGAAATTCCACCTGCCGCGCCCGAACGCCGGTATGGGTACGCGCCCCTTTGGCCGCGCAATTTGCAAACAGGATGCGATCGAAATCCGCACGCCGCACCTGATAGGCGTAAGGCCGGGCGCCACCCAGGGCGCGGCCAAAATAGACCGTGCGCGAGCGGCCATGGTCGTGGGATACCAGCTCGGCTCCGTATTTTCGCAGGCCGATCTTTTCTACCTCGGCCAAAACCCCGAGGCGCTCCAGCATGGGCAGGGTTTGCGGCAGCAGGGATTCGCCGATGTGGAAGCGCGGGTGCCGGTCTTTCTCCAGCACCTCCACGTGCCAGCCTTGTTCGGCCAGCAGGGCGGACACCGCTGAACCGGCGGGACCGCCGCCGATGACCAGCACATCGCAACGGCTTAGATTCGCAGTTGAATCACCGACAGCATGGGTCATAGGTTCCTCCCGAGGACAGGGAAGCGGGCCTGATAGGGTTTTTTAGATATTCGGCCTGCGGGCCACCAGGGTTCATCCGCGCTATACTAGTGTAGCGAAACGGGTTTTGTCTGCGGAGGTTGACATGCTGAAATTCTCATCTCGTTTATGGCCCTATATTATCGCGGCGGCATGCGCGACCGCACCTTTCACCACGGCGCGGGTGGCCCGGGCCGACCACGTGGCCGAGCTGGGTGGCGGTGCCTATCAATACAATTACGGTCGGCGGTTCCACTCCGCTTACGCCAATCCATCGACGAAAGCCGATTACATGGCCGCCGACGGACTCCTGGCACGGCCGCTTGGGATCGCGGCCACGGTGGTCGGCGCCGGTATCTATATCGCGACATTGCCGTTTAGTCTGCTCGGTGGTAACGCCGATGAGGCCGCCCGTATCCTGGTCGGTGATCCGGCTTGGTACACCTTCCAGCGCTGCTTAGGGTGCTTATACCGCGAAACCTCCACGCTCAGCGAGACTCCTGTAGGTGCCGAAGAAACGCGCTGACGCAGCATTTGGGAAGACCACGGTTTCTTCCTCCCGCCGCATGACACCTTGACCGTATTTAATGCGAGAGTAGTGGCCTAGCCGCGGGGCCAGTGGCCGTGAAGCTACGGCTTCGGCCCCCTTGCGGTCGGTGATATCTACCATGGTCCCGTACATATACCGCCTCTTCTGAATGGCATCAGTTATCACCACACCATACTCTTGAAACCATCTTGAGGTGCCGTCACGTGCCACGAGACGGTATTCCATCTTGAACGGCATCCCTGAGACAAACGTGTCATTAAACGCATCCAGGACGCGATCACGATCTATCGGATGCAATTGCTTTACCCAGCGTTCGGGATCCGTTAACCATTCTTGTACGCTGAAGCCGAGCAAGTTTTCGGTCTGTGGACTGACATAATGCATCTTGACCTCGTCGGTCAGATCAGCCATGTAGGTGATGGCTGGAGTGGTTTCCACCAGAGCACGGCAGCGAGCCTCCGCTTCAGTCAGACTGAGAGGCTGTGAATCAATTGTCATTTGACGGTAGTTCAGACACTGATATGACCCTGGGTCGACGCGTTGAGGTAGGTTTCGCATCAGAGCGGTATGTGTCGGAGGCGGCAACGATAG
>Ga0136621_1001092_pt1 | contig 10966 bp, 8 predicted proteins | sample AntDryUQ445A2306_FD_104673 | JGI IMG/M metagenome (GOLD analysis project Ga0136621, IMG submission 104673) | Polar desert sand microbial communities from Dry Valleys, Antarctica - metaG UQ445A (23.06) | ecosystem: Environmental > Terrestrial > Soil > Desert | place: Antarctica: Dry Valley...
CGCTCACTCTCACGCTGAAGCCTTCCGGAGTTTTCGCCCTGCCGCCATTCCTGCTCCTGCTGCTCTGGGAGCGCCCCCTGCGAGGCCGTGCCCTGGTGGCGGCGACCACGGGTGCGGCTGCCGTCGCGCTTGCATTCGCCGTTTCGTATGCAGGCGTCCTTGACGAGCTCTGGGAGAGCGTCGTCGCCTATCACCGCGACGCGCGCGACACTCCTGCGGTCCTCGACAAGACGGACGAGCTGGTCACCTTCCTCAATTGGCGCACGCCGTTCGCATGGCTCGTTGTCGGGGGTTTGGCAGCGTCGGTCTGGTTGCTGCGAACTCGGATCGGGCCAGCTGTCTGGGCGCTCTGGTTGTGGGCGGCGGTCTCGGTCGGGTTCCTCGTCTATCACCACCCGCTGCACGGGAATCACCTCGTTCTGCTACCCGTCGTGCTCGCCGTGCCCGCGGGCATCGCGATCGGTGTGCTCGCGAGCCGCTCGCGGTTTCAGATCGCTGCCATGGGCCTGCTGGCGCTCGTCGTGACGGCCGGCTACGTGCAACAGCAGCGGCGGATCGTGCTCGACCAGGTCGACGAGGAGCCGGAGCTCGTCGCCGCCGCGGATCGGCTTCGGCGCGTCACCGGCCCGAACGACCTCGTCGTCTCAGATGAGTCGATCGTCCCGTTCCTCGCTGACCGTCGCGTCGCGGGGCCGCTCGTCGACACCGCTGTGTTGCGCTTCGAGACGGGCTCGTTGACGGACGACGAGGTCGTGCGCGAGCTGCAGCGCTATGACGTCCGTGCGGTCGTGGTGGGTCGAGCCTTCGGGGAGCGGCCCGAGCTAATGCGCGGCCTTTCCGCCCGCTACGCCACCGTTCCGGCCCCTGACGGGCTCCGGATCTTCCTCCGGCGCTGAGGCCTTGTAGGCGTCGAGTAGCGCCCGCGTCGCCGCGGCCCAGGACAGCTCAGTCGCAGCATGCGTACGGGCGGCGCTTCCCAGCCGGCGCCGCAGGTCGGCGTCCGCGAGCAACCGCTCGATCGCCGTGCGCAGCGCCGCCGGGTCGCGCGGCGGCACGAGCAGACCGGTCTCGCCGTCCCTGATCGCGTCCGGGAGCCCCCCGACCGACGTCGCGACGACGGCGCGACCGTACGCCATCGCCTCGCGGGCGGCCAAACCAACCCCCTCGCGGTGCGACGGCACGCACACGACGGCCGCGCGCTCGTAGTACGAGCCGACCTGTGACGGAGGCACGAAGCCGACGGCCTCCGGCACGGTGACGGGGCCGGCACCGACGATGACGCGCGGAAGCCCGTCTGTCGCGAGAAGAAAGTCGTCGATCCCCTTCTCGGGCGAGAGTCTTCCGACGAAGAGGGCGTGCGGAGGCTCGGCCGGCGGGCCGGGCTCGGGCGGAAGGTTGACGCCGGTCGGAATCACCACAACCTCGCGCGCGCCCAGCTCGCGTGCGGCCCGGGCGAGACTGCTCGACGTGCAGATGACCGCGCGGCTGCGGCGGAGGATCGGCCGCGCGAGCCACGGCACCTTCCGCGCGAGCTCGACATCCGTTCCCCAGAGCTGTACGACGAACGGTCTCCCCGTCATGATCGCGACGAGGGCCGATGGAAGCCAGTGCGCGTGCACGAGGTCCGCGTCGCGGGCAGCGCGCCGTGCGGCGCGCACAAAGGAAGCGAGGAAAAGTGGCAGCGCGAGGGCGAGCCACGGTCGCCGGCGCAGGTTGCCGGCGATCCCGTGGCCGTAAGCGATTCCGTAGTGGCGGAACTGCGATGGAGCGACGACCCTGACCTCGATTCCGGCTGCGCGTGCGTGCCCGACTGCGTCCCGCACGAAGTGGCCGGCCACGTCGTCCGCGGCTCGTGGGTAGGACGTCGTGAGCACAACGACCTTCATCGAGCTTGGAGGCGGCGCGCGAACACGATCGGCGCCGCGAGTGCGATCGTCGCGAAGGCGAAGAAGTAGTAGAAGGACATCGTCAGGTAGAAGGCGTTCGCGGCGATCGTGCCTGCCAGGGCGGCGGTCATCCCCCACGCGAGTGGGCGCACACGGGCCGCACCCGGGTCGCGCGCCGCCGCAAGGCCACGGCCGATCGCACGAGTTCTGGCGAGCCGCCTGAACAGGTACCAGAGGAAGGCCGCGAACAGCAGCGTGCCGACAACGCCGGTTTCCACGAGCAGCGCGACGTAGAACGAATGCGGGCCGAAGTTCGTCCTGCCCGTGACGAATTCGTAGTAGACCGAGAAGTTGTTCAACCCAAGCCCGAAGAGCGGGTTCGCTGAAAGCACGTCCGGGACGAAGCTGTAGACGTCGAAGTGGGTCGAGGCGCCCGACCCGGACGTGTCCACCCGCGCGCGAAGCACGGTTCGGAAGAACTCCCACTGCGCCGCCACGACGACCCCGAGCAGCGTCGCCACGCCGGCGAGCGGAACGAGCAGCTCGCGCGAAGCCAGCTTGCGCCGGTAGGGGAGCGCGAGCACGAGCAGGCCGACCGCGAGCCCCAGCAGCCCCGAGCGCGAGAGCGTCGCGAGCTCGATCACGAGCAGGAAGGAGAGCAGGAGAGCGAGGGGGACGCGCAGTCGATGTCCGCGCTCCAGCCGCAGGTAGATCGGCGTCAGCACGAGCAGCGGCAGGATCAGCTCGATTCCGAGGTGGTTGGGATCGCCGGTGAGCGCGTTCGGCCGGTAGACACTGCGACCCTCGATCGCACCGAAGACGTTGATCGAGCTCGCCCCGCCGGTGAGCGGCTGCAGCAGTGACTGGTCGAGATTCACGTCGGCGACCTCCGCCGCGGTGAGCTGGACGATCCCGTAGACGGCATTCGCGGCGATGCCTGCCATGAAGACCGACAGCGTGCGCCAGTAGAAGCGCTCGGTGCGGCGTGCGAGGTACGCCACTCCTGCCACGACGAAGAGGAAGTGGAGCAGGAACTTGATCATGCCCTTGCCCCACTGCTCGAGCGCCTGGTCGGTCTCGAGATTGAAGAAGCCGATCAGGTAGACGAGCAGGAAGAGGCAGAAGAACGCTGCGGCGACGGCGGCCCCGTACGCGACCCTGCGGTCCTCGACCACGAGCCTGCTGCCGACGAAGGCGACGAGAAAGAGCGCTGTCAGCACGTCGGAGAGGCTGAGCGTGCCGGCCACTTCCCACTGCAGCTTCGCGAAGGTGACGGTGAAGACGCTGGCGAAGAAGAGGAAGTCGGTAGCGCGGCCGGGTCGGGATGTCATCGGTTCAAAGGGAGCGCAGAAGCTCCGCCAGCTCCTCCGCGCGCGCGCGGCGCGAGAGGCGGTGGCGCGTCTCCGCCGGCAGCTCGACAGCCGGCAGCCCGCCATTACGGAAGCGCTCGACGAGCGCGGTGAGCGCCTCCTTGAGCGCGTCCACGTCGTCCGGCGCGGCGACGACCCCGGCCCCCGTCTCGCGGATCAGCCCGGCCGCAGCGCCGTCCGGCGGCACCGCCGCGAGGATCGGCCGCTCGGAGGCGAGGTATTCGAAGACCTTCCCCGAGAGAACACCCTGGCCGCGCCCACCTGCCTCGGGGATCAGGAGCAGGAGCGCGTCCGAGTCCCGCTGCAACTCGAGGGCCCGCTGGCGGGTCGCGTACGGGATCAGCTGCAGCCGATCGCCGAGCCCGAGGTGATCCGCCCACTCCCGGTCCGACGACCGGAAGTCGCCGACGAAGCGGGCAACGACGTCGAGGCCGGAGTCCGCGAGGGCGGTCAGGAACGGACGCGGATCGCGCTTGCCGAAAAAGCTGCCGGTGTGGGTGATCCGGAAACGCGCACCGGGCCGGTAGTCGAGCCCGGCGAAGTCGTCGAAGTCGCAGCCGTTGGTGATGGTGACCACGCGTCCCCGCGGCGCCAACCCTCGCGCCTCCTCCGCGATCGCGTCCGAGACGCACGTGATCGCATCGGCCGAGTGGGCCACGAGGTGAGCGACACCCCGGCTCGTCGTCCCCTTGATGCGCACCGCGACTGTGTTGCTGCGGCGGTGTGGGTGGGCGACGAGCGAGTCGCGCAGGTCGGCAACCCACCTTGCGCCGGTGGCCCTCTTGACGGCCGCGCCGACGAGGTGCACGGAGCCCGGTGGCGATGTCGTCAGAACCGCGTCGATCTTCTCCCGGCGTGCGATCCGGAGCGCAGCGGGAATCGAGGTCAGGTTCCAGCTGACCGCCTCGTCGGGCACGAGGAGGCGGCGCGAGGCGAGCTTGGCGTGGACGAGCGCGCGCGTGACGCCCGCCTTCCCGTGCAGCTCTTCGGCCGGCCTCCGGCCTTTCGGGCCGATGTAGTGAGCGCGGTGCACCCACGCCTGCGTGGGGGCACGCAGCTCGGTGTCCTCGTGGATCCAGTTCAGCCCTTCCGGCGCGAGCACATGCGTCTCGATCCCGAGCGCCGGGAGGTACTGCGCGAACTTGAGCGGACGCTGCACGCCGCCGCCGCCGGCCGGCGGAAAGTAGAGCGAGACGAGCAGGAGCTTCATCGTCTCCCGATGCTACGGCAGGCGGAAGAGCGTGTAGCGGCCGTAGTTCTGCCTGACCGGCAGCTCCGGGTTGAGCTTGAAGCGGGAGCGATCGACCACGAGCCAGTGCGCCCCGTATCGGCGCGGGACCGCGAGGTCGCCCGTGGCGAAGAAGTCGATGTTGTCTTCGCGTCGCCTGTACGGGCGGTTCCGCTTTGTGTCCGCCACATGGCTCGGCGGTGCGGCCGCGATGTACACGGGCGCGTACGCGGCAATGCGGTAGCTCGTCTCCAGATCGGAGTAGACGACGTCCCCTTCCGGAACCTCCTCGCGCAGCGCGTGGATGAGGTCGGGCGGAAGCGGATTCGGCTTGCGCGCGTCGGACGGGCTCCAGTTCCACGCCGCCTGGAGCGCGACGGGGAGGACGAAAAGGGCTGCCGCGACACCGACGAGCGCGCTGCGATCCTCCAGGAGCGGCCGTCGCCACAGCCCCAACGCAAGCGCCACGCCGCCTCCAGCGGCTCCGATCCACGTCGCCAGAGCAGGCCCCCCGTCCTCGATCCGGTAGCCGAAGTCACCCGGATACGCAGCCTGCAAAGCGATCCCGGAGACGAGCGCAAGCGGCAGCAACGCGACCCTCGTCACCCGCGCCAGCACGACGAGTCCTCCCGCGAAGGCGAAGCCGAAGGGAAGAAAGCCCGCGGCGCGACGCGACTGCGAGAGCGAGACCAGATCGGAGAACGGAACGAAGAGGCGTGGGACGAGCATCAGAGCCAGCACGGTGAGCGAGCCGCCGAGGACGAAAGCCGCCCAGCGGCGCCGGAGAGCCAGCCCTGCCAGCGGGATCGAGAGCAGCGCCGCGACGGCCACCGCGCCGCTGCGACCAAAGATTTCGGGCGCGAGCCGGTAACTCGTCTCGGAGAAGACGTCGAGCTGCCCCTCGTACCGGTCGAATGCCCGGAGAAGCTCGTCACGCCCGGGAGCATGCGAGGCGGTCGCACGCACGGTCGGGACGAGCCAGACGAGGAAGGCCGCCGCTGGCGCGACGAGCGCCGCCAGCGCGGCGGCGATCGCCCTCGCCTCCGCCCGTGCGACGAGCGAGCGCACGACGAGGAAGCCGCCAAAGGGGAGCCAGAGAAAGATCGCGTAGGTGGGGTGAACGACGGCGAGCACGAGCCCGGCCGCCGCCGTGGTCGCCAGGAGGGCGCGGGAGCGGAATCGACTTTGTGCTCCGGGAACACAAGCCCCGAGTGCCAGCGCAATGGCGGCGGGCACGAGCAGCTGCCGGGATGCGGTGGCGGGTAGCCCCAGGGCCGTGTACGCACCGCCGCCCTGCGGCGCCAGTGCGGTCATCGCGACCGCGGCGCAGACGACCGCGATCGCCGGTCCAACTCGGCGGAAGAGTACCCAGCCCGCTTCGTAGGCGACGAGCAGGGCCAGCGGCGCCAGCACCGAAGCCTCGTGCAGCACGACATCGGCCGGGTCGACGAAGGCGACACGGGCCACGAGGGCGAGGAAGCCGTGCCAGAGCGGGAAGGCATAGCCGGGATGGAGTCCGCCGTCGGCGAACTCGTTCACGGCGCCGAGCGAGAGCGAGTCGAATGCGTCCAGCTTCCTGGCTCGGGCGAGATGGAAGAAGCCGTCGCCGCCGATCTCGCCTGCGACGTGCCAGAGCGCGAGCCCGAGCAGCACGCCGGCGGCGAAGATCCACCAACGACAGGGGACGCGCTCCGGCCGCGGCGCACGGCGCGCGAACGGAAGCGCCGCGAGCCCGACCGCAAGCAGGAGCACAAGGGTCAGCGACAGCGATGCTTCGAGCAGGAACGTGACGGCGAGCGCGCCGAAGAGGGCGGTCAGTGACCAGGCGAGCGCCGGCGCTGCCCCGCCGAGGCCGAGCGCCCGCGCGACGACGGCGCCCGGGGCGAGGAGAATGGCTGTCGCAACCGCCAGCCGGAGGAGCGTCATCGCTCGAGCAGCTCCGGCACGCGTCCGGAGCCGAGCCAGTCGGCCACGTCGCCGTACATGCGTCCGCGCTCGCCGCCGAAGACCACGCCGCGCAGGCGCAGCGCCGCCCAGAGCAGCCGGCGCGCGCGTTCGGCGTAGGGGATTCCGCGGTGCTTGGCGAGGAAGCGCAGGTGTCCCCGCACGTTCTCGCGGAAGAAACGACCTCCGTGCGAGGCGCCGCCCACGTGCACGCACTGCGCCCCAGGATAAAAGAGCGTCTTCCACCCAGCCCGGGCGAAGCGGTAGCACCAGTCGGTCTCCTCGCTGAAGAGGAAGAACCGCTCGTCGAGTGGGCCCACCTCCTCGACCGCATGCCGCCGGACGAGCATGCAGGCGCCCATCACGAACTCCGCCTCGCGGATCTCGTCGTGCGCGAAGCCGCCGGCGTAGAAGCCGTTCAAGAGCCGCGATCTGGGCGCGAGCTTGCGCAGGAAGAGGTATTCGGTCGCGAGGCGCCAGAGCGTTGGAAACCCGCGCACGGACCGCTGCAGCGTGCCGTCCGCGTTCAGGAGCCGTGGGCCGACGACAGCGGCCTCCGCGTGCTCATCCGCGAAGGCGACGAGCCGCTGGAGCGAACCCTCGGTCAGCCAGGCGTCCGCATTCAGGATCAGGAAATAGCGACCGGCGGCGATCGCCATCCCCGCGTTCCAGCCGGCCGCGAGGCCCAGGTTCTCCTGCTCGACGAGTCGAACGTCCGGGAAGCGCTCCCGCACGAGCTCGACCGTGCCGTCGCTCGAGTCGTTGTCGACGACGACCGCCTCGGCGCCGCGAACGCTGTCCAGGCAGCGCTCCAGCCACGGCACCGCGTTGTGGGTGACGACGATCGCGGTGACGTCGACGTCAGGCATGCGTCGCGCGTGGGCGCCCCCGGAGCCCTTCCCACAGCAGGACGGCGCCGCCGAGGACGGCGAGGGAGGTCGCCACGAGGAAGAAGAGGAAGCCGGCCGCGAAGGCCGCCTCGGCGTCGATTCCGACGCTGCCGAGGAAGCTGACGAAGAACGCTTCCCGCACGGCGAAGCCGTTCAGCGTGAACGGCACGAGCAGCACCAGGAAAAAGAGCGGCCCCATCACGTAGAAGATGCGGGGCGAGAGGTCGATGCCGACCGCACGCGCGGTCGCCCAGATCGCGAGCACGCGGACGGCCTGCACCGCCACGGTCAGCGTGAAAACCCCTGCGAGCAACCGTCCGTGCTCGCGGAAGATGTGAACGCCGTCATACAGGGAGCGCACGGGCCGCTCCAACCGCAGTCGCGCGAGGAGCGGCCGTGTCCAGCGCAGGATTGGCCGGGCCGTGCGCGAGAAGAAGAGGAACGCCAACAGCAGCGTGCCGAGGACGAACGCACCCTCGAGCCACAGGTACGCGCCGACGTCGTAGCGTCCGATCGCGAGCACGAACCCGAGCGCGCCGAGCAGCACCGTCGCCGTTCCGCCCAGCGCCCGCTCCAGGAGAACAATCGCGCTGATCGCGCCGAGCCGGGCGGGATGACGGCGCGAGGTCTCGACGATGCGCACCGCGTCACCGCCGATCGAGGTCGGCAGGATCTGTCCGGCCGCGTAGGCGACGAGGTAGGCGCGGACGAGCCACGGCAGCCGCTCGCGCATTCCCTGCGAGACCATCAGCCAGCGCCAGCGCATCGCCATCGGGACGAGCGTCAGTGTCATGATCGCGACGGCGAGGCCAAACCACCACGGATTCGCATCCCCGAGGACGTCGACGGTCTCGCCGATGTCGACCTTCCAGAGGAGGTAGACGACCGCCAGGCCCGTCAGGACGACGGTCGCGACGACGCGGAGCAGCTGCCCCCTCATGCCAAGCGGGCGTGGATGCGCCGGACGGCGTCGATCACGTCGCGGACGTCCTCCTCGGAGTGCGCGGGCGAGAGCGGCAGCGAGAGGATCTCGTCACCGGCCCGCTCGGCAACCGGCAGCCGCGGCTGCTCCGGAAAGCGCTCGCGATACCAGGTCAGTTGGTGGACGGGGAGGAAGTGGATGGAGGTCGAGATGCGCTCCTTCGCGAGCGCTCGCTGTAGCTCGTCGCGAGTTGCTCCGAAGCGCTCGGCGTCGATCCTGATCACGTAGAGGTGGAGCGCATGCGTGTCGCGCGCGTCTCGTGCAAGGGGCCCGACGCCGTCGACGTCCGCCAGCCCGGCGTCGTAGAGCTCGAACTGCCGCCGCCGACGCGCCGTGTGCTCGGGCAGCTGGTCGAGCTGGACGAGCGCGATCGCGGCGAGTACGTCCGAGAGGTTGGCCTTGTAGCCCGGAACGGTGATGTCGTACAACGAGCCGTCGCCACGCCGCATCAGGCGGAGGTCGCGAATCGCAGCGGCGATGTCGTCACGGTTCGTGGAGACGAGCCCTCCTTCCCCCGCGGCGATGTTCTTCGTCGCGTAGAGAGAGAAGCAGGTCGCGTCCGAGAGACCGCCGAGCTTTCGGCCGCGGTAGGTGCTCTCGGCGGCGTGCGCGGCGTCCTCGACCACGGGCAGACCGAGCTGCCAAATCGGATCGAGATCGCAGGGCTGACCGGCGAGGTGCACGGGCAAGATCGCCTTCGTTCGCGGGGACAGCGCGGCCTCGATTAACTCTGGGTCGATGTTGAGGTCGCCCTTGCGGACGTCCACGAAGACGGGCCTGGCCCCGCAGTGGACGATCACATTGGCGGTCGCCGGCCACGTGATCGGCGTCGTGATCACCTCATCGCCGGTCTGCACCCCGAGCGCGACGAGCGCGAGGTGCATCGCGGCCGTCCCCGACGCCACGGCGAGGACGTGCTTCGCCTCGAGATAGTCCGCCATGCGCTCCTCGAGCAGCGCGGCGCGGGGCCCGGTGGTCAGCCAGCCGGAGCGAAGCGTCTCGGCGACGGCCGCGATCTCCTCCTCGCCGACAGAGGGCGGCTGGAATCCTAGTGGCTGCTGCCGCGTCATCCGACGACGAAGCGTATTGCGCCTGCCGCACGACGGGCTCGCGCGAGCGCATCGTCGCGGCTCTCACCGGTGGCGATGACCGCTCCAGCGCGGTCGGCGCCCCGGCGCAGCGGCCCGAAGCGGTGCCCAGGCTGCCGGTAGAGGCGCACCTCCTCGATCCCGCTGAGCGAGAGCGCGTCCTCGACCCCCTCGGTCGCGCGCAGCTCCCCCTCCGGAGCGACGAGGAAGAGGACGCACGCGCCGTCCACGACGGGAGCTTGTGTTCCAAGAACACAAGGTTCCTCGCCCAGTGCGAACTCGAGCGCGAGTCCGTTCAGGTCGACGCCAAGCGCGAGCCGGCACAGCTCCGCATCGTGTCCTCCTCCCAGTCGAGCGGCCAGTTCAACCACTCTCGGGCCATCCGGGCCGACGCGCAGCTGGGTGTAGGTCGGCCCCTCGGTGATGCCGAGCGCAGCGGCTGCGCGGGCCGCGACGGCGGCCGGACTTTGTGTTCCTGGAACACAAGCGCTCCTCGCGGCCTGGCGCGGCCAGACGTGCGCGAGGGCGACGCCGAAGGCCGGCGGCTCCGCCGTCAGCCGGTCGGTCACCGTGAGCGGATGGAAGACGCCGTCGACCGAGACGGCGTTCACCGTCACCTCCGGGCCCTCGACCAGCTCTTCCACGATGAAGACGCCGTTCCGCGACGCGTCGACGGCGGCTTCGATTGCGGCGCGCAGTTCCTCGTCGCGCCGGACGAGCGTCAGGCCCCGCTGTCCCTGCCGGTCCGGCGCCTTCACGACGCACGGGGCTGCAGGCTCCGCCAGCACGCGCGGCTGTGGCACGCCCGCCTGCTGGAGCCGCTCGCGCTGCCGCTGCTTTGAGGTCGCCAGCACAGCGGTCGCGCCGTCGATCGGGTGGGGAAGGCCCATCCGCTCGGCGATCCGGGCCGCGATCCCGACCGGCCAGTCAGCGCCCGGTGAGATCAGACCGTGGACCTGCTCCGCGCGCGCCAGGCGGTCGACGGCGGGCTCGTCCTCGCTCGAGACGATCGCGCGCTTGTCTGCATAGCGGAAGCCGGGGGCTGACGGATCGCGGTCGACGGCGACGACGAACAGGCCGCGCGCGCGAGCCCTGCGCAGGAGTCCGATCTGCGCCGGGCCGGCGCCTAGGACGAGGAGGCGCGGTCGCGTCCGAGAACCGCCTGCCACCACACCTCGTTGTTGCGATACCAGGCGACGGTCTGCTCGAGGCCTCGCTCGAAGCTCGTCCGCGCCCGCCAGCCCGTGAGTCCCTCGACCTTCGCGGTGGAGCCAATGTGCCGGTCGACCTGGCCGGGCCTCTCCTCGACGTAGATCTTCTCGGAGTCGCTTCCCACGGTTTCCAGCACCGCATCCGCGACGTCGTCCACGGAGAGGTCGATGCCGGTGGCGACGTTCACGACCTCGCCGGCAAGCCCGTCGATGTCGGCAGCGATGATCGCTTCGATCGCCTCGGCGTCGTCGTCGACGTAGAGCCAGTCGCGGCTCGCGTGGCCATCGCCGTGGATCGTGAGTGGCTCGCCGGCCAAGGCTTGCGTGATGAAGCGAGGGATCACCTTTTCCGGATGCTGCCTCGGCC
>Ga0136621_1001093_pt1 | contig 10965 bp, 8 predicted proteins | sample AntDryUQ445A2306_FD_104673 | JGI IMG/M metagenome (GOLD analysis project Ga0136621, IMG submission 104673) | Polar desert sand microbial communities from Dry Valleys, Antarctica - metaG UQ445A (23.06) | ecosystem: Environmental > Terrestrial > Soil > Desert | place: Antarctica: Dry Valley...
CCGCTGCACCGCGGCGACCCGGTGCTCGACGCGGTGGCGATCCTGCGCGAGGAGCTGACGGTGGCGGTCCCTCGCGACGCCGAGCCTGACCTCGGCTCGATCCGGGTCGCCGACCTCGAGCACCGCGCGCTCGTCATGTTCCGCGACGGCTACGACCTGCGGGCGATGACCCTCGCCGAGTGCCAGCGCGCCGGATTCACCCCGAGATTCGCCATCGAGGGCGGGGAGATGGACGCCGTGCTCAGCTTCGTCGAGGCGGGCCTGGGGGTTGCGGTGGTGCCGAGCATGGTGCTACCGAGCCGCCCGAGGCTGCGCGGCGTGCCGTTCGTCGCCCCGGTGCCGACGCGGACGATCGCGCTGGCCCACCGCAGCGACGTGCGCCCGCCGCTGGCCGCCGAGGCGTTCCGGGCCACGCTGCTCGGGCTGATCGACGACGCGCACGCGCGCGGCGCGCTCCCGGCAGGCGTGGAGATGGTGCCGCAGGCTCAGTCGGGGTCGGGCAGCGACGGGTCCACGCCGGTCGCCGCCCGGACCTCCTCCCGCACGACCCGGAACGCCAGCCCCTCGGGGTAGCCCTTGCGGGCCAGCATCCCCACGATCCTGCGGACGACGGTGGCCTCGTCGGACCCGGTCGAGCTGCGGAGCTTGCGCTGCACGAGCTCCCGCGCCTGCCGCTCCTCGTCCTGCGGCTGCACGGCGGCGACGGCGTCACGGGCGATCTCGTCAGGGACACCGCGCCGGCGTAGCTCCGCGCCCAGCGCGCGGCGCCCGAGCCCGCGGTAGGTGTGCCCGGAGTGCACCGCGACCTCCGCCAACGCGGCGTCGTCCACGAGCCCGACATCCTCGAGCCGGTCGAGCGCCGCGCCGGCCGCGCCGTCGGATATCCCCCGCCGGCGCAGCGCGGTGGCGAGCTCGGCCCGGCTCCGCGACCGCGCCGTGAGCAGCCGCAGGCAGATCGCGCGGGCCGCGGCAGTGGGATCGCCCGCCTCCGCAGGCGCGGCAGGGTCCCGGCTGCGCTTCGTCATCCCGGCGCCCGTCAGAAATCGACCGGCGCCGGGACGGTCTGGTCGTCGTCGAGCTTCGCCCCGATCCCGAGCTTGTCCTTGATCCGCTTCTCGATCTCCGCGGCGATGTCGGGATTGTCACCCAGGAACCGGCGGGCGTTCTCCTTGCCCTGACCCAGCTGGTCGCCCTCGTAGGTGTACCAGGCACCCGACTTCCGGACGATGCCCTGCTCCACACCCAGGTCGATCAGCGAACCCTCCGCACTGATTCCCTTCCCGTACAGGATATCGAATTCCGCTTGTTTGAAAGGAGGAGCGCAGTTGTGCACCACGACATCCTCGGCGACGAAATTGTGCAGCTCGTCGACCTCGATATCGAAAGTTCGGGATCGGCGCGATGGCAAGATTGCCACAATCCGGGGGTAGGTCAGTTCATCCGCAACGATCTCCTGGAGCACTAGATCGTCCAGCACGTCTGCGAGCTGGGCCAGCCGGTCCCGACGCAGCCTGCTCGCTCCCAGAACCTGCTTCATCCCGAGCCTGGGGTCACCCGCCCGCTCACCGATAAGCTGCGCGGCCTGCTCCGCCGTCACTCCGCAACGGGCGAGGTGACCGAGTACGGGAGCGGTCACCTCGCCCGACAGGTAGACGCGCTGGGACCCGCGGTACCGCCCGTCGCGCGCTGCGAGCTCCCGCGCCAGTACCATGCCGCGGGGACCCCACATCGGAACTGCATCGGCGAACGCGCTGACGTTGTCGACGCCCGCAATCCGCACCTCCCAGGCGGTCAGCTTGCCCCTGATTTGCCGACCCTTCACGACGCCTCCGTCAGGTCGTGACTCCCGGCGACGAACGCTGCTCCCGATTCCCCACCGCAATAGCAACCAGTCGAGCTGGCGAGCCAGCTGCTCGGAAGTCGTCCAGTAGCCGACCCGGATCCCGCCCGTCTGTTCGTTGCTGACATACCCGTCGGTCTCGAACAGGCCAAAGATCAGGTTGGAGAGCACCACGGCGGAAACACCAGGTGCGAAGAAGAGTGGAGGGATCTGCTTCTCTGGCGCGACCTTGCCCCAGATCCCCGCTTGCCGACACAACTCGATAACGCCGTTCTTCTCACCCGGTCGGTGCGAGAAGGCAATTTCATTCTCGTTCGGCTGGGGCTTCGCTACACATCCCAGCGCCTCGGCGATCCGCGCGGCGTCGTCTTGTAACTTCGGCGAGAAGTTGATGAACCTCACCGGTGTCTTGCCACCGACATAGCCGTCGCCGATCAGATAGCCGAGCAGGCGGGCGTGCTCTGGGGACACGGGCTCGGCCTCTCCGAACCCACCGAACTTCCGAGGCCGCGCCACCCGGTCGCCGGCCGTGAGCTCACCCGCGAGACGCCAGCCGCCCTCGGCGAGCACCTGGTGGTCCGGGGTGACCCACAGCTCCGTGCCGTCCCGCAGCCGCAGGCCGATCACATCCTGCTCTCCCTGGTCGAACCACGAAACCACAGGACGGCTGTGCAGGATCCCTGCTTTGTCGGCGGCGACCACGTGCACCGGGAGCCGGCCGTCGATGATGTCCTCGATCAGATGCGTCTGCCCCGTCACCGGATCGAATACCCGGGTCCCGGCGGCGACGCACTTGTTCTTGACGACCTTGACGCGGGTGTGGTTGCCGACCGCGTCACCCCCCTCCTTGAGCGTCTCGATACGGCGGATGTCGAGGCGGACCGAGGCATAGAACTTCAGCGCTTTTCCGCCTGTCGTTGTTTCAGGACTACCGAAAAAGACGCCTATCTTTTCCCGCAATTGGTTGATGAAGATCGCGGTGGTGCCGGAGTTGCTCAGCGCCCCGGTGATCTTGCGCAGGGCCTGGCTCATCAACCGGGCCTGCAGCCCGACGTGGGAGTCCCCCATCTCGCCCTCGATCTCGGCGCGGGGCACCAGGGCTGCCACCGAGTCGATGACCACGATGTCCAGCGCGCCGGAGCGGATCAACATGTCGGTGATCTCCAGCGCCTGCTCGCCGGTGTCCGGTTGGGAGACCAGCAGCGCGTCGGTGTCGACTCCGAGTGCCTTGGCATAGTCCGGGTCCAGTGCGTGCTCCGCGTCGATGAACGCGGCGATACCACCGGCCCGTTGCGCGTTGGCCACCGCGTGCAAGGCGATGCTCGTCTTACCACTGCTCTCCGGCCCGTACACCTCCACCACCCGGCCGCGGGGCAGGCCCCCGATGCCCAGCGCGACGTCCAACGCGATGGAGCCGGTGGGGATCACCTCGATCGGTACGCGACCCTCGGCGCCCAGGCGCATCACCGAGCCCTTGCCATGCTGCTTGTCGATCTGGGCCAAGGCGAGTTCGAGCGCCTTCTCCCGGTCCGGTGCTGGTGCCATCTGACGCTCCGCCCTCGCTCGTCTGGGGTCCGCTCGTGGTCCGTGCCGACGTTAGACCGCGCCACCGACAATCTGCGGCACATCACGTCGGGCCTGTGGACTACCGGGCCACTGTGGACAGCATGCTAGCCGAACGTCTGTTCGAGGGAGGAACCGACACGCCGAGGCGCCGGAGGTCAGCGGCGCTCGGGCGGGACGTCGAACGCGGTGCATACCACCGCCCAGACGCGCTTGGTGTCCAGCCCGGCCTCCAGGGCGCCGTCGACGGTACGTCCCCCGAGCTCGGCGAACACGTGATCTTGAGCCAGCGCGGCGGCCCGGACCGGACCGAACTCCTCGTCCATCCGCTGCCGGAAGTGGGTCATCCGCACGCCACCAGGTTAGGGGCCGGCGCGCTACCGTGGGTCGATGCTCCCCTTCCTGGCGCAGCCGGATCCGACCGGTTTCTCCTCCACCACGGGGCAGCTCGTGTCCCTGGTCATCCTGCTCGGTGCGCTCGTCGTGCTGCTGCGCTGGTGGTGGCAGCAGCGGCACAAGTGACCGCAGGTGCAAACGCTTGGCCCTCCAGACCCACTGCAATACCACTTAGACTAGTTTGATCATGCGGCTCTGAGGGGGCTGATCGTGCGGATGTTGATGGTGGGTGGGCCGGGGTGGCGGACGCTGGTCTCGCCGGTTTTTTGACGCGGTAGTTGTTGTGGCGGGGGCGTTCGTCCACACGGGGGCAGGTGCGGCGGCGGCGCTTCGGGTTGATCTTGCCGGTGATCTCGGCAAGGACGCCCCTCAGACACCGCCGACGGCCCGTGTAACTGTACTGATTACGCTAGGCGCGTCGACACCACGTCAAGTTCAGACGCATCTCTGGCTGCACATGCTCCACTACCTTCAAGCCGGCCATCGTGAGCCGCTGTTCCAACTCTGCTGTGCCCGGAGACCACTCTGCAAGGCGTTCTTGGTCCCCCTGGCTGTAGATTCCGAGCATCTTGCGGTTATTGCACGCGTACTCCGACCACGTGCCCAAGAACAGCAGCCCCTTGTCGTTCAGTAGTGTGGCCATCCGGTTCAATGCTCTCTGGAGGCCATCCTCGTAAGTTCGCGAGCGGTCCCATCCGAAATGGGACAACGTCCCTAACATGCAGGTGATAAGATCGAACTCTCCTCTGATAGCCACTTTCCGAACGAGAAAATCACATTGAGAAATCTCAATTCTTTTCTCATCGGGGCACTTCTGTTCTACATTCGCCTGCGCAAATCGTACGCAGTCGTAATCTTCGTCTACGCCGAGGATCTTCCCGTTCGGCGCAACCCACGATCGTAGCTGGATGGGGTAACGGCCGGTGCACGTACCAACGTCCAGGTAGCGGGTTATCTCGACATCTCGTTCCTTTACCTCCTCCCGTAAGACCTCCTCAACTCTTGCGAGTTCTATCGTCTTCATCCCCTCGTCTTCTTGCGTGAGCGCGTATTCGTAGATGGCGAGCCAGTTCGACTCATAGTCGATCTTTGATTTGGCGAAGTCCACGCTATCTTGTAGATCTTCGACGAACTCTTCCATGGGTTGAGCCTTACCCCACAACTCCTCGAAATAGCCTGTAGCCGCGTTCAGGTAAGTAGGGAAGTATCGGAAGAGGTGGGAGTGACTTTTAACAGTGTGAATGACACCATGTTGACCCCCCTCGAACACGTCTATTCGGAAGTCGTCGTAGATAGCCAGCTCTGAATCTCTTGGGTCGGGTAGCATGCCATTGGGTAAGCTACGGTACACCTTGGCCTCGTCATAGACGACTCTCACTTCAAAGCCCTGCTGGAATAGCAGCTTCATGCTGCTCTTCAGATGTTCATGCTGATCCTGAAGTATCTCCAGCTCTTCATATTTCTGTAGCTGTCGTTGCAGGATGCGATGGTCTCTATATGCTTGCAGAACGAGGTTCGGAGGTTGGTCAAGAAGGAAAAGGCGTCGGGCTTGACCCCCGTTCTTTTTGATCCGTGCCAACATTTCCTCGTTGGCAGCAAGAACCTGTCCCTGAGGACGTGACCAGAAGCCGGACGATAAGAACGTCGTAGTCCAAAACCGTTGTTTTACCCGACCGAGTGCCTCAGCATACGTAGATATGGGTGCCACCGTAGACCCAAATTGGATCGGGCTCCGGGCGATTGGCTTGAGCGAGGTCGCGAACTCCCTCAGGGCACCCACGATCTCGTCGAGTTTTTGGCGTTCCCGCTGGATGGTGCCTGCATATCCTAGTCCTGCGTCTGTGACCTCGTCGCCGCTCGAGAACTGCGGCCGAATCCCCCGCCACCTCGGCATAACCACCTCGTCCACGAATACCGCCAGGGCGGCGTTCCGCGCCGCTCCTCGTTCAGCCGGGAAAGACGTGGTTGTGATCCCAAAGACGTCGGAGGGGATGTCGACGCCCTCTTCCTCGAGGATGAGGACTCGTTCCCTGCCGAGACGAGCCACGAAGAGCCCGTACTCCATAAGTACATTCCCGCGGGCAGAGTAGCCCGGCTCTCCGCGGATTGTTATCTCATCGTCCTTAGCAAAAATGAAGATCGCGGCGTCGGCTCGTTCCACCTGCTGAAGGAGGGCGGTTAATGTGTATTCACCGGGAGAAAAAGATTGGTCCCACGGGTACACATCGAAATCAGGACCGAGGGCGCCTACGAGGCGGTTCACGATAGGGAGGGCCTCGGATGAGCTGCCGATGAAGACGGCGGGTTTCGGTTGGAGCGAAGCGTCAGTCTGGGAGTTCGTTACCACAACCTATTTACCTCCAGGCTTACCGTTGCTGTTGATAGCACTCTGTGCCCGCGCAACTGTTATGAGACTGGGAAACAGGAGACGGAGCATCGAGCGGAGGGGTGAGAAGGGTGTCTACAGGGAGGCTCCTCGGGGCCAAGCGGGTCGTCAAGTCACTCAGCACTTGGAGCAGTACCACCACACTCGGAGCCCGCGCCAGGATCATCGCGGCCGAACACGGCCACCGCTGCTCACCTCCCGGGGCGCTCCCTGCTGCCCCCGCCCTGACTCGACCACACCCTTGAGGATAGACTACGAGGGACGCTGAGCGGTCTTCGCGTTCATCCCCCGTCCGCCGGCGCCAGAGGTTGTCCCGTAGCTGTTCAGCATGTGCAGCCGGTCGAGTTCGAGTACGGAGTCCATCCCCCGGTGGTTGCGTACACCGAGTCGCGGACGAACGCCCCGACCTCGCGCTGCCTCGCCTACAAGCGTTGGAACATCACGTGGAGACCAACGAAGCCGTGCTCAGGATGGTCGAAGGCCTCGGGCACGGTCGTGAGGATCTCGAAGCCTAGCGACTGCCAGAGGTAGACGGCGTTGGTGTTGGTCTCGACGACCGCGTTGAACTGGATGCTGCGGTAGCCGGCAGCACGGCCCCAGTCCACGACGTAGCTGCCCAGTGCCCGCCCGACCCCTCGAGCGTGGTGGTCCGGGTCGACCATGAAGCTGCCTGTCGCCACATGGGACCCGCGACCAGGTCGGTTCGGGCCCATCTTGGCTGAGCCGAGGACGATGTCGCCCTCGACGGCGACCACGGTCAGACCAGGCGGCTGCTCCATCCACCACGGTCGGGCCTCCTCCAGCGAGAGGCCCTCGGGGAAGGCGTAGGTCCGCCCGGCCGCGACAATGGCGGAGAAGAAGGGGTAGACGCGGGGCCAGTCCTGCTCGTCGGCCGCCCTAATGATCACGAACAGGGACTCTAGGCACGGCTGCACCCGCCGGCCACCGGGTGACGACCCCGTCGGCGGACGACTACCGACCCCGGCGAGTCGCCAGTGCCTGTTCCTGGCTCAGCCGCACGGGCCGCTCGCCCACGTTCGACAGCTCAGGCCGGACGGGTGCGCACCGACACCGACACCGTGACGGCGAGGAACGGCAGCACCAGCACCACGACGGCCACCGCCAGCGCCGCGTAGGAGGTGACGGCGACCGCCACGCCGGCGAGCACCCCGCCCAGCGCACCCCCGGTGTTCATCGCGAGATCGGACAGGCCCTGCACGTCCGGGCGCACCGCGGCGGGCACCGACTCGGTGAGCAGCGCCGAGCCCGCCACCAACGCGCAGGACCAGCCGACGCCGAGCAGGGTCAGCCCGACCGACAGCTGAACCGCCCCAGTGGAGGGCGCCGACGCCGACACGGCCCCGGACGCCAGCAGCAGCAGCGCGCCGACGGCGAGCACGGGCACCCGGCCCACCCGGTCCGCGAGCCACCCGATCAGCGGGCTCAGCGCGAACATCCCCGCGATGTGCAGGCTGATCACCACGCCCACCACCCGCAGTGACGCCCCGCCGTGGTCCATGTGCACCGGGGTCATGGACATCAGCCCGACCATCACCAGGTGGCTCAGCACGATCCCCGCGAGGGCCAGCTGGGCCGTCCCAGACGCTCGGAGCGACGCCCACGCGGCAGCCAGGTTCGTCCGCGTGGGGCTCGCCACCGCACCTCGCGCGACCACCAGCGGGTCGGGTCGCAACCCCGCCCACACCACCAGCGCCGCGCCGGCGAACGCCGCCGCGGACAGCAGGTACGGCCCGGCTTCCCCCGGCCCGCCGAGCAGCGCCGTCAGCCTGCCCGCGGGTTCGGCGAGGTTCGGCCCCGTGACCGACCCGATCGTGGACGCCCACACGACGATGGACAAGTCCCGCGCCCGGCGATCGGGGCATCGCGAGGTCGGTCGCGGCGTACCGGGCGGCGAGCCCCGCGGTGGTCCCGCCGCCGAACGCGGCGAGCGCGGCGAGCAGCAGCACCGCACTGCCCAACGCCGTCGCGAGCGCGGCGACCAGCGCGCCGACGGTGGCCGCGACGTACGCGACGAGCAGTGCCGGACGGCGGCCAGACCGCGCGGCCAGGCGTGCGATGGGCAGCGACAACACCGCGGCGCCCACCACGACCGCCGTCGACGCGAGGCCGCCCAGGGCATCGGAGCCGGAGATCGACGCGGCCACCAGCGTGGAGACCGCCACCCCGGTCGCGACGCCGATCCCGCCCAGCGCCTGGGAGGCGGACAGGACCCGGACGGTGCGCCGCTGGACGTCGCGATCGGCCGACGTCGCGGTCATGCTCCGATGGTGTCACCCGGAGCAAGGGGGTTCAGCCGGGCGTGGTGCGCTCCAGTGGGGCCGGCCCGGATCTCGTGGCCGGCGGAGGTGAGGCAGCGGCCGGTGGGCAGGTCGAATCGCCAGCCGTGCAACGCGCAGGTCAGCACCCCGTCGGTGACGCTGCCGAACTTGGTGAGGTCCGCGCGCAGGTGCGGGCAGCGCCGCTGCACCCGCCACCCGTCGAGCTCGACGTCGGCGCCGTCGTCGTTCTGCTCGTCGTACCAGTTCTCGACGTAGTCGATGCGCTCGGGCGACAGGCACTTGAAGAAGATGTAGACGTACTCGTTGTACTGCCCGACCCGACTGGCACGGAACCGCAGCGAGAGGAACAGGCTGTTGGACCAGTCCACCTCGCGGCGCGCGAGGTTCGTCGCGATCAGGTCCGCGGTGGTGGACAAGCGGTAGCGGCAGCTCTCCCCCGCGTAGTTCCGAACCTCCCGCGTAGCGAAGTCGACGACGATCGGTCGGTCGCCGACGTCGAGGCGCACCGGGCCGCCGACGCCGGTGCAGATGTTGTCGGCCCGCTTGAGCAGCGGTTCCCACCAGTCCTTGAGCTGGGCGAGCAGGTCGGCCGGCACCGGAGCGCGGCTGGCCCGCTCCCTGTCCAGCTCCGGCTGCTTGCGTGCCTGCAGCTCCCGCAGGTAGCTGGTCTTCTCCTGGAAGATGTGCCGGATCTGCTCGTCGGTGTGCCGGTGAGTGAGTGCGCAGTGCGGCCCGTCGAACTCCGCGACGCTGCCGGGCAGCAGCAGGTGCGCCGACACCGCGGGGCGCGCGGCGCGCAGCTCGTCGAGGAACTGCGCCTGGTCGGTGAAGATGCTCTCCCCGTCGACGCCGTGCCCGTTGAGCGCGAACAGGTCCTCGTCGAGGAAGCACGGCGGCCCGGCGGTCGGAAACACGTGCGCGGCGCCCACCGCGTCGATGTAGCGCAGCGCCCGGTCACTCTGCCCGGTGCGCTTGCGCCGCGCGAACTCCCGCTTCGCCGCCTCGGGCAGCTCGTAGACCATCGGCCACCAGATCGCGCCGGAGAACTGGGTGAAGTAGGCGTGCACGTCGCCGAACTCGCGCAGCGCCTCGATGTCCAGGGGGTGCGCGTCGTTCTGGTTCAGCAGCACCGTGCGCCCGTCGTCCAGGCTCAGCGCGGAGTCCCCGATCGGGCCGTCGCTCGGACCGGTCAGCGAGGTGATCATGATGCGGAGCCCGTCGCGCTCGGTCGGCACCCCGCTCTCGGTGCGCAGGAAGTTCCTGAACCCCAGCGCCGCCAGCTCCCGCTCCAGCTCGTCGGTCGGGAAGTCCGCCAGCAGCACGGTGGTGTCCTTGCGGACGTGGTGGCGCAGCAACTCCGCGTCGAAGTGGTCCCGATGCAGGTGCGAGACATAGAGGTAGTCGGCGCAACCCAGCGCGGCCCAGTCCAGGTCGCTGTTGTCCGGGAACGGGAACCACGACCCGAAGAATGCCGGATTCACCCACGGATCGCACAGCACGCTGCCCGCGCGGGTCTCGATGAACAACCCCGCGTGCCCGACCCCGGTGACGCGCATGCTCGGTCCACTCCCTCGTTCGGCTCGGGTCCGATGGTGCCATCCGGGTCCGGGCACCTCCGTCCCGCCCACCGAGCGCGCGCCCGGCACCGCCGCATCCGGGTGACTGTCGGAGCACCGGGGCAGGATGGAGCAGTGAGCGAGCGAACCATCGGAGACAGCAGCGCGCTCGAGCGGTTCTCCCCCGCCACCCGAGACTGGTTCACCGGGGCCTTCGCGGCACCCACCGCCGCGCAGGAGGGCGCGTGGAGTGCGGCGGCTGCGGGCGAGCACGCGCTCGTCGTCGCGCCGACGGGGTCGGGCAAGACCCTCGCGGCGTTCCTCTGGGCCCTCGACCGGCTGGCGGTGTCCGCAGCACCGCCGGACCCCCAGCGCCGTTGCCGCGTCGTCTACGTCTCCCCGATGAAGGCCCTGGCGGTCGACGTCGAGCGGAACCTGCGCTCCCCGCTGACCGGGATCCGCCAAGCGGCGCACCGGCTCGGCGCACCACAGCCCGACATCAGGGTCGGGATGCGCACCGGGGACACCCCGGCCGAGGAGCGGCGGTCCTTCGCCCGCACCCCACCCGACGTGCTGGTCACGACCCCGGAGTCGCTGTTCCTGATCCTCACCTCGGCCGCGCGGGAGTCGCTGCGCGGTGTGGAGACGGTGATCGTCGACGAGGTGCACGCCGTCGCGGCCACCAAACGCGGCGGGCACCTCGCGCTGTCCCTCGAACGCCTCGACGCACTGCTGGGGAGACCCACGCAGCGGATCGGGCTCTCGGCGACCGTGCGCCCGGTGGAGGAGGTCGCGTCCTTCCTCGCTGGGGGGCGGCCGGTGAGGGTGGTCCAGCCTCCGTCGCAGAAGACCATCGAGGTCAGCGTCGAGGTCCCCGTCGAGGACATGTCCCGGCTCGGTGAGCTCACCGGAGAGGTCGAAGGC
>Ga0136621_1001094_pt1 | contig 10960 bp, 9 predicted proteins | sample AntDryUQ445A2306_FD_104673 | JGI IMG/M metagenome (GOLD analysis project Ga0136621, IMG submission 104673) | Polar desert sand microbial communities from Dry Valleys, Antarctica - metaG UQ445A (23.06) | ecosystem: Environmental > Terrestrial > Soil > Desert | place: Antarctica: Dry Valley...
GACGAGGCCGTGATCAACTACGTCAAGAAGGAGTACTCCCTGATGTTGGGGGAGCGCACGGCGGAAGAGATCAAGATGGCGATCGCTTCGGCCTTCCCGGATCCGGAGGACCAGCAGGCCGAGATCCGCGGGAGGGACCTTGTGACGGGCCTGCCCAAGACCATCGTGGTCTCCGCAGAAGAGATCCGCCGGTCGATCGAAGAACCCGTCAATCAGATCGTCGACGCAGTCAAGAACACCCTCGACAAGACACCTCCTGAGCTGGCCGGTGACATCATGGACAAGGGCATCGTGCTTGCTGGGGGAGGGTCGCTGCTGAGAGGCCTCGACGAGCGTCTCAAGCACGAGATAGGCATGCCGATCCACCTTGCCGACGACCCGCTGTTGGTGGTGGCGCGGGGCTCCGGCAAGTGCCTCGAAGAGTTCGAAGCGCTCAAAAGGGTGCTGATTTCTTCGACTCGTTCCTAGCGCCGGAGAAGTGGGGGAGTTCTAATTGCGACGCTGGACTAGGAAAAGAGGGATTGCGTTGCAACTAATTGGTGGGCGTCGAGCACCCACTCGAAGCCTGAGAAGGTGATCCGGCGCAGGGGGCGGGGCCGCATCGTGCTTCCCGCCTTCGTGGCCCTCTGTTTGTTGATCATCACGCTCGACTTCAGGCAGAGTCGTCTGGGCCCCCTGGAGAGGGCTCGCGACTTCGCCACGACGATGGTCAGCCCACTTCAACGCGGCTTTGCCGTGGCGGTCAGGCCGATCGACGACTTCTTCTCCTCGATCGCCGAGCTGCGGGATCTGCGCACCCGGAATTCCGAGCTCGAGCAGAGACTCGAACGCACCATCGCCCGGAGCGGGTGGTCGAAGACCCTTGCCCGCGAGAACCGCCGCCTCCACCAGTCCCTGAAGCTGCAGAAGTCTTATCCCACGATGAAAGTCGTGACGGCCCAGGTGCTCGGCAGCACACCGTCCAACTACAGGTGGGCGGTGCAAATAGACAAAGGACGATCCACGGGGATCCGTTCGGACATGGCGGTTGTGGTTCCAGACGGACTTGTCGGTAAGGTGGTTCAGGTAACGGACAACTCGTCCACAGTGCTCCTTCTCATCGATCCGGGCGCGGCCGCCGGCGCGCGCATCGTCCAGGCGGGCGCCGCCGGTCTGATAGCCGGCGGGGGGTCGAGTGACAACCTTTCCCTCAACCTGATCGGTAACACATCGAGGGTTGCGGTGGACGACGTCGTCGTTACCTCGAGCTACAACCGTGGCGTCTTTCCTCCGGGTATTCGAATCGGCTCCGTGGCCGAGGTCGGTGCAGACACCCGTCTCCTCGAGAAAGTGATCGAGGTCGAGCCTGCGGTCAACTTCACCAACCTGGATTTCGTTGACGTCCTGGTCGAGAGCGGACCGCACGGAGGGCGAGCAGGCAGACGTACAGGCGGAGACCGAGGCTCGCGCGGGGCAGGCTCATCGTGACTGCATCCGGCGCTCCCGCACCCGCAGCTCGAAGCGAGTGGGCCCCAGCCGTGCTGCTGGCTGCAAGCGCAACGGTGGTGATCGCCCTTGCCGTGCAGTCGACCGTTCTGGCAAGCGCCACCCTGCTCCGGGTCATTCCCCAGCTCGTCTTAGTCGTGATCGTCAGCTTTTCCTACCTCGAAGGCGAGCGGGTGGGGATGGTGACCGGCTTCACCGCCGGGCTGCTTCAAGATCTGCTTCTGCCCCCACCGTCCATCGTGGGCTTGACGGCCCTGGTCTATACGCTCATCGGGTACGGAGTCGGAACGCTGCGTGAGTACACTGCCAGCGAGTCCGTGTGGACGCCGGTGATTGCAGTTGCCGGGGCGTCCGCGGCAGCCGAGCTTGGTTATGCCTCGCTCGCGATCATGCTCGGCCAGCCGTGGGTGAGCTTTGGCTTCACGCTCCAGATAACGGGTCTGGTGGTGCTCTACGACGTGCTGTTGACTCCGTTCGTGTTCCCTCTGGTGCGCAAGATCGCCGGAGGGTTGCGCCGGGAGCGCGTGTACAGATGGTGAGGCGTTCGGTGCGCCGGTCGTTGGCGCCGTCCAAGCAGAAACGTCGCAAGGGATCTGAGCCGAAGGGCACGGGCTCCACTCCGGTGATCGAACCCATCATCGTGCGATTGGGGATCCTGGGGCTGCTTGTCATCATCGCTTTCGGTGCCCTGTTCTCGCGCTTGTGGTTCCTGCAGGTGCTCGCGTCGGAGGACTACCGTGTCCTGGCGCGCGAGAACCGGGTCCGGAGGGTGCAATCGGAGCCACCTCGCGGCCGCATCCTCGATCGCAACGGCAAAGTCCTGGTCGGAAATCGCCTGTCGCTGAGTGTGACGATCGACCGGCAGTCGTTGCGCGGGCCGCGCCAGCAGCGGCGCGTGCTCGAAAGGCTCGAGCGCGTCCTCGGCCGGCCTCGATCCGATCTGCGCACCAACCTCCTGAACCCTGCGGTGTCGCCGTACAAACCGGTTCCCGTTGCAAATGACGTGAGTCGCAAGGACGTGACGTACCTCGCGGAGAACCAGGAGGACTTTCCCGGCGTCGGATACAGGCTTCTCCCGGTGCGGACCTATCCGCAGGGGGCACTCGGTGCTCACGTCCTGGGCTACGTCGGTCAGATCTCGGAAGAAGAGTTGAAAGACCCTTACTTCAAGCGAGCGCTCCCTCGTTATCAAGGGGGTGATCTGATCGGGAAGGCGGGGATCGAACGAACCTATGATCGCTACCTTCGAGGCCGCCCGCAGGTCGAAAAGGTGATCGTGAACTCGGGTGGTGAAGTGACCGACACGTCGATTATCCGTGCCGAGGAGCCAGGTCGCGATCTCACGCTCACCCTGGATGCCGAGATCCAGCGTCTGTCCGAAAAGGCGTTGTTCAGCGGCATCCGGGCGGCGCGCGCCGCCCACTACCAGGCGACCGGTGGCGGAGTGACCGTCATGGATCCACGCACAGGCGGCGTGATTGCGATGGCGAGCTACCCGACGTACAAACCGGGCATTCTTGCCGACGGCATCTCCACCAAGGAATATGCGGCCCTTGGTGCGGCTACGCCGAACAATCCCACCGACGACAAGCTGCTGAACCGAGCCCTTCAGGGTCAGCGGCCGCCCGGGTCGACCTTCAAGGTCGTGACGGCGGGCGCCGCCATGGCCAGCGGCGTCGCGACCTCGTCGTCCTATCTCGGGTGCCCACCGAGCTTCACCTACGGGGTCACCTTCAACAACTGGACCTCGGCCGACATGGGATCCATGGGCTTCGCCCGCTCGCTCGAGGTGTCCTGTGACACCTTCTACTATGCCCTGGGCGCCCGCATGGAGGACACCTTCGGGGACAAGGAGCCCTTCCAGAAGTATGCGCGGCGCGCAGGTTTCGGTCACACGACGGGCATCGACCTTCCCAACGAGGCCGAAGGCCGTGTTCCCGATCGAGCCTGGTGCAACGCGATCAGGAAGGCGACCGATGGCGCCATCTGCCCCTACGGCTGGGTCCCGGGCTACACGATCAACATGTCGACCGGGCAGGGCGACCTAATCGTCACCCCCCTTCAGATGGCTACGACGTATGCCGCGATCGCCAATGGAGGCAAGGTGTGGAGGCCGTACCTGGGCTCGAAGCTGTCGGTTCCCGGCGCGTCCGGTGAGGGCAGAGTCGTGCGCAGATTCGACACGCGGGTGACCGAACGCCTGCCTCTCGAGGCAGATGAGCTCGGGGTCATCCGTCAGGGCCTGGTACAGGTCATCTCGGGTGCTTCGGGGACCGCGGCGGGGGCCTTCGCGGGGTTCCCCCTCGACAAGTTCCCACTGAGCGGCAAGACGGGCACCGCGGAATTGAGCTCGACGGACGTCAGCCTGAACGACGCCTGGTTCTTGTCCTATGGGCCCGGCAGGTCGCCGAAGTACGTCATCTCGGTCTACGTCGAAAGGGCGGGACACGGTGGCGAGAGCGCCGCACCCATCGCGCGCGAGATCTGGGAGGGCATCGGAGGCTTCGATTCATCCACCGAAGTCACCCTGGGCAAGGACAGTTCGGGCTGATGGCGACTCGCGATGTCTCCCGAGGGGTCGTTGACCGCATTGGGGGCGAGCCGGTATCGGCTCGCATGGCGCAGAAGGCTCCCATCCGCCATGTCGATCCGACTCTGCTGATTGCTGCGGTCGCCCTGGTGGCTTTCGGCGCAGTGATGATCTATTCGGCCACCGAGAGCAAGCAGTTGCAGGCGGGCCTTGACCCCGGATTCTTCTTGAAGAGGCAGTTGGTCTACGGGGCGGTGGCTTCGGTCGTTCTCGTCGTCGCGAGTGCGGTGGATTACAAGCATCTTCGGCCTGCGGCCGCTCCTCTGTACATACTCGGCGTCGCCGGGCTGGCTCTCGTGCTGACCCCCCTGGGCACGGTGACCGGTGGGGCAAGGCGTTGGTTCGACCTTGGCTTTGTGACCGCGCAACCCTCTGAGATCGCCAAGCTGGGCGTGGTCGTCGCATGCGGCGCGCTCCTTGCCCGCCGCAAAGGGGAGGTTCGAGCACGGGACGTCGCGCTTTGCATCGCTGCGGCTCTGCTGCCGATGGTCTTGATATACCTCGAGCCCGACCTCGGAACCATGATGATCTTCTCCGCGTTGACCGGAGCACTACTCCTGGTTGGAGGCGCCAAGGTGCGCCACTTCCTGGTGCTGCTGGCGCTGACTGTGGCGGCGATGGTGGCCGTGTTCCAGATGGGCTTGCTCGAGGACTATCAACTCGAGCGCATAACTGCCTTCATGGATCCGACCCCCAACGTTCAATCCGAGGGCTACAGCCCCTTTCAGGCGAAGATCGCAATCGCTTCCGGCGGGGTCAACGGCAAGGGCATTCAGGACCGTAACTCGCAGACGTCTTTGGATTTCATCCCCGAGCAGCACACCGACTTCATCTTCACCGCCGTGGGCGAGCAGCTTGGCTTCATTGGGTCAAGTGTTCTTCTCGTGCTGCTCGGATTGCTCATCTGGAGAGCTCTTCGAATCGCGGCGATGTCGCGCGACTTGTTCGGCAGCCTCCTTGCTTCGGGGATAGCGGCCATGTGGGCGTTTCAGGTGTTCGTGAACATCGGGATGACGGTGGGGATCATGCCGATCACAGGCATCCCCCTCCCGTTCATATCCTTCGGTGGGTCGAGCCTTCTGACGAACTTCGCCTGTGTTGGGCTGCTGCACAATATCCATATGAGGCGATTCCTATAGAGGCGCCGGCCCTCCAGGATGCCGGTCGATGACGGCCGACGTCCCGAGACGCCGCGAGAAGGCGGCCGATGTGTTGTCCGAGGTGGAGAGGCGGGCCCGAGCCCTCGAGGAGCGGGCCCGAGCCCTCGAGGAGCGGGCCCGAGCCCTCTCTGCTCCCAGTGCGGCCCCGGACGCCCCGGACGAGGAAATCTCCGACCTGAGGCGCGACCCGGCGGGGGATGAGGAGCCCGCAGCCGTTCCAACGATTGCCGAAGGCCCGGAAGAGGAGACGCCGCCCGTGCCCGGAGCCTCCGGCCGTGTGGGCCGAAAGACACGTCGCCGCGGCTCTCGAAACCGGAGGAAGTCGACTGCCCAACCCGCCGACCGGGTAATGCTCGTCCATGTGGGCGACGACGGGATCCAGATCGCCATCACCGAGCAGGGCGTCGTGGTCGAGTTCTATGTCGCCGGGGCGAAGGATCGGTCGCTGGTGGGCAACATCTATCTCGGACGGGTCCAGAACGTGCTGCCGGGGATGGAGGCCTCCTTCATCGATTTCGGGGAGGCGCGCAACGGTGTCCTGTATGCGAGCGAGGTCGGCGTCGGGCTCGAGGAAGGTGCTGAGATCCCGAGGATCGAAACCGTCCTAAGCTCCGGACAGCCCATCCTGGTGCAGGTCACCAAAGACCCCATGGGAGCGAAAGGGGCTCGTCTCACGGCGGCGGTGTCGATTGCGGGAAGGCATCTGGTGCTCGTCCCCAACGCCCCGAGTCTGGGGGTGTCGCGGAGGCTGGGCGACGCGGAGCGCGACCGGCTGAGAGACATCGCCGGGCGCCTGAGACCCGAGCCTCACGGGCTAATTGTCAGGACGGCGGCGGAAGGCGCCGGAGCCGACGACCTCGAACGGGACCTGGAACGCCTGGTGACGTTATGGGAGGACATCGCCCGTGCGTCCGCCAACGCCCAGGCCCCCGCGCTGCTGCACCAGGAGCCGGAGCTCGAACTGAGGGTCTTTCGTGATCTGTTCAATCGTGAGGTGTCCAGCTGTGTCATCGACCACCCGGGCGTCGAGGCGAAGCTCCGGGACTACGTCGCGGCGACCTCCCCGGACCTCGAGGGCCGCATCGAGCGCTACGACGGCGAGCTCCCCCTCTTCGAAGAGGTCCGAATCACCGAGCAGATCAGGAAGTCCCTCGACCGCAGGGTGTGGCTTCCATCCGGGGGGCATATCGTCATCGAGCGAACCGAGGCCATGACGGTCGTCGACGTCAACACGGGCAAGTTCGTCGGCAAGTCCTATCTCGAGCAAACCGTGCTCCGCACCAACAAGGAGGCTGCGGTCGAGGTCGTCCGTCAGCTGCGACTGAGAGACATCGGCGGGATCATCGTCATCGACTTCATCGACATGGACAGCCCGGAGAACCGCGCCGAGCTCGAGCAGGTCTTCAGTCAAGAGCTGGAGCGGGATCGCACCCGGACTCAGGTCTTCGAGATGTCGCCGCTCGGGCTCATTCAGATGACGCGCAAGAACGTCTCCACCGGGATCGTCGAAGCCTTCTCCGACCCCTGTCCGGAGTGTGAGGGCAGGGGAATTCTGATCCACGACGTCGACTGAGCTGCCGGGCGGTCGCCGCGGCGGGGCCCGGGCACCCGTTTGGTATCCTGAGGCGTCCCTTTTCTCCAGGTCAGCCTTGTGCAGCACGTAAGGAGTCGGTTGTGTACGCCGTGATCAAGTCGGGTGGAAAGCAGCATCAGGTCGCCGAGGGCGACGTGATAAACGTCGAGCGGATCGACGACGACGGTGAGGTGCGCTTCCAGCCGTTGCTCGTGGTGGACGACGAGGGCAACCTCCATTTCGCCGACGGCAGCGTGACCGCCCGGGTCGTGGGTGCAACCAAGGGCCCAAAGGTGCAGGTGAGAAAATTCCGGAACAAGACCGGCTACCGTCGGCGCGCCGGGCACCGGCAGGGGTACACGAGCCTGCACATCTCTGCTATCTCTACGGGCGGCTCGGGCCGGGAGGTGAGCTCCGATGGCACATAAGAAGGGCGCCGCTTCCTCTAGGAACGGCCGCGATTCCCACTCCAAACGCCTCGGTTACAAGGTGTTCGGCGGGCAGGATGTCAAGGCGGGGATGATCATCGTTCGCCAGAGGGGCACCAAGGTGCACCCGGGCCACAACGTCGGACGTGGCGGCGACGACACACTCTTTGCAAAGGCCCCCGGGCAGGTGTCGTTCCATCGGATGCGGGGCCGCAAGGTGGTCAGCGTCGTGCCCGAGGAGACGGCTGTCTAAAGGGCAGGGCGGGTTCGTCGACGAAGCCCGCATCTTCGTCAGCGCCGGCGCCGGCGGGTCCGGCTCGGCCGCTTTTCACCACGAGCCCTACAAGCCCAAAGGGGGCCCCGACGGCGGCGACGGCGCCGATGGGGGCAGCGTCATCCTGCGCGCTGATCCCTCGGTCGGAACCCTCCTGGAGCTTCGGGATCACCCTCATGTGAAGGCGGGTCCGGGCGGCGCCGGCCGCTCGAAGCGGCGTCACGGCGCCCACGGCAAGGACCGGGTGGTTCTCGTGCCTCCGGGCACCATCGTGCACGATGAGCACGAGGTGTTGATCGCCGACCTGGCCAACCCCGGTGACCAGGTAGTCGCAGCCGCGGGAGGTCGCGGCGGCCGGGGCAACGTCAGCTTCACCACCTCCACCCGGCGCGCTCCCGGATGGGCGGAGAAAGGCGAGCCGGGAGAGGAGCGGCGACTGCGCCTCGAGCTGCGCCTTCTCGCCGACGTCGGCCTCGTCGGTTTTCCCAATGCGGGCAAGTCGACCCTGATCTCCCGCATCTCGGCGGCGCGGCCCAAGGTTGCGCCCTATCCGTTCACGACCCTGGCCCCGAATCTCGGTGTGGTGCGCGCCGGTGAGGGCACCTTTGTCGTGGCCGATATCCCGGGGCTGGTGCCCGGCGCCCACACCGGCAAGGGCCTGGGTGACCGCTTCCTGCGCCATGTCCGCCGTGCCGCCGTGCTGGTGTTCCTGATCGATCTCGCAGCCGAGGACCGTGATCCACTCGATGACGTCGACGTCCTGAAGACGGAGCTTGCGGCCTTCGACCCTGCTCTTACCGAGCGGCCCTCGCTGGTCGTGGCGACCAAGCTCGACGTGGGAGGGGATCGGATCGCGCAGGTCGAACGCCGCCTGCCGGACGCACTCGTCATCTCCGCGGTCACGGGATCGGGCATCGACGGGCTCATCGAGAGGCTGGCGCGAGAGGTGACCGAGGCGCGCGCCGAGACCCCTGCCGCCGTGGGCTACGTGCGCCACGTTGTGCGCGAGGAACCGATAGCGGTGACCCGGGAGGACGGGGGATGGCGCGTGACGGGTCGGCGCGCCGAGCGGGCCGTTCAGACAACCGACATGGCGCGCGACGAAGCGGTCGTCATACTGCAGCGCCGGCTCATCTCGATGGGGGTGGAGCGAGCCTTGGAGGCCGCCGGCGCGGTCAGGGGTGACGAAGTTCGCATAGCCGGACAGGTCTTCGGATTCGAGCCCGAAGGCTCTCAGGAGGATGTCGAGGTACCCGGGCGGGAGCCGGGGGAGAGCTGAGTCGGGTGACGAGGCGCGCGCTCAGGCCCGGAGATCGCCTGGTTGTCAAAGTCGGCACAACTTCCCTTCTCGGTTCCACCGGCGAGCCGGACCAAGCCCGCATGAGGACGCTGTGCGAGGGGGTTGCGGAGGTCAGGTCTTCGGGGGTCGATGTCGTTCTCGTGTCCTCGGGGGCCATAGCCGCAGGAATGGGGCCGCTCGGGCTGTTGCAGCGGCCCGGCGACGTACCGTCACTTCAGGCGCTGGCCGCAGTGGGCCAGGGTCTGCTCCTTGCACGCTATTCGAGTCTTCTCTCCGACCTGGGGTTGGTTTCGGCCCAGCTCTTGTTGACGCGTTACGACTTCATGCATCGGAGCCAGTACCTCAATGCCCGCAACACGCTCGACCGATTGCTCGCTCTCGGCGCGGTTCCGGTGGTCAATGAGAACGACACCGTGGCCGTCGACGAGATCTCTTTTGGGGACAACGACCGGCTTGCCGCCCTTGTCGCCAACCTGGCGCGCGCTCGGATGCTGGTGCTGCTCACCGACGCGCGGGGCCTCCACCGCTCCGATCCCCGTCGTACACCGGACGCCCCCCTCATCGAAGAGGTCGATCGCATCACGCCCGAGATCGAGCGGGCGGCCGGTGGTCGCGGCTCGAGTCTCGCAACGGGAGGTATGGCGTCGAAGATCGCCGCCGCGTGGGTCGCAACCTTCTCGGGGGTGAGCGTTGTCGTGGCCCAGGCGTCTGCCCCTTCGGTCCTGGCCCGCGCCGCCGTCGGTGAACCGGTCGGCACCTATTTCCACCCCCGGGGCCGGACGGCCTCGGCGCGCCGGTTGTGGATCGCATTTGCCCAGCCCCCGCGGGGAACCATCGTCGTGGACGCCGGTGCCCGGAAGGCGGTCGTGGCGGGCGGGCGCAGCCTGCTTCCGGCGGGGGTGGTCGATCTCCGGGGACGTTTTGGCCCCGGCGACACCGTCGATGTCGTCGAGGCGGGAGGTGACCCGTCCAGGCCCTTCGCTCGCGGATTGGTACGCTACGCGGCCGATGACCTGGCCGCTGCCCAGGGCCGCTCGACCGCCGGGCTGGCGCAGAGCGAGGTAATTCATCGCGATCAGCTCGTGATCCTGGAGGACCGATGAAGTGGAGCAGCCCCGAGTGACCCAGACGATCCCGATGTGCCGGCGCGCCGCCCGGGCCGCACCCAAGGTCGCGGCCCTGGCCTCGGGCACGAAGGACGCCGCGCTCGAGGCCATGGCTAGGGCGCTCGAAGGCGCGGTGGAGGGCCTGGTCCAGGCGAACGAGGTCGACCTGACCCGGGCCCGGGCGGCCGGAGCCTCCCAGACCCTGGTCGACCGGCTGACACTGACCTCCGGGCGCATAGCCTCCATGGCCGCGGGACTGCGCGCCGTCGCCGCCCAGCCCGACCCCGTGGGCCGCGTCGTGGGGGGTTGGCGCCGCCCGAACCGTCTGTTGATCGAGGAGGTGCGTGTTCCTCTCGGGGTGGTGGCGGTGATCTACGAGGCGCGCCCCAACGTCACGGCGGACGTGGCGGGGCTTTGCCTCAAGTCGGGCAATGCCTGCGTGCTCAGGGGGTCGTCGACGGCGTCGAGCTCGAACCGGGCCATAGCGGACATGCTCATCCGGGCGGCGGTGCAGGAGGGGGCCCCGGAGGGCTCCATCGGGCTGCTGGACGATCCCGACCGGACCGCCGCGGTGGAGCTCATGCAGGCCAAGGGACTGATCGACCTGCTGGTGCCCCGGGGAGGCCGGCAGCTGATCGAGACCATCGAGTCCCACGCAACCGTTCCGGTGATCATCGACGGCGACGGGAACTGCCATGTCTACGTCGACCGCAGCGCCGAGCCCGGGATGGCGACGAGCATCGTGCTGAACGCGAAGATCCAGCGTCCGAGCGTTTGCAACGCGGCGGAGACGCTTCTGGTCCATGACGAGATGGCGGCCAAGTGGCTCCCCGAGGCGCTTGCCGCACTGGGGGCCGCCGGGGTGGCGATCAAGGGAGACGCCAGGGTGTGCCGCCTCTGGCCCGGGGCCGAACCCGCGACCGAAAGCGACTGGGCGACCGAGTATCTGGGCCTGACGCTGGCCGTCCGGGTCGTTGGTTCGCTCGACGAGGCGATCGGACACGTCAACCGCTACGGGACCTCGAACGCAGAGGCGATCGTGAC
>Ga0136621_1001095_pt1 | contig 10960 bp, 13 predicted proteins | sample AntDryUQ445A2306_FD_104673 | JGI IMG/M metagenome (GOLD analysis project Ga0136621, IMG submission 104673) | Polar desert sand microbial communities from Dry Valleys, Antarctica - metaG UQ445A (23.06) | ecosystem: Environmental > Terrestrial > Soil > Desert | place: Antarctica: Dry Valley...
GCGGTGACGATCGCCGCCTGAATCTTGGTGCCACCGAGATCGATGCCGCCGCGAAGCGCCTCTCCTGCCTGCGGGCTCACCGGCGCGAGTCTAGCCGTGGCCACGGGCGCTCCAGCCTGCTCCGCCCGGCGTACCCGCCGCCGTCAGAACTGCCCGAACAGGGCATCCGAATGGGCGAGGATCGCGGCGACGATCGTCGCCAGGACCGAGGGCACCAGGACCAGGGCGACGACCAGCTGGATCTTCGGTGCAGCTCGCGCCGCATGGTCCTCGATCCGCCGGCGAGCGTCGACGCGCAGGGTCGTCGCCTGCAGGTGAAGCTGCTCGGCAAGCGGCGAGCCGTAGGTCTGCGAACGCTCGAGCGCCGACGCCAGCGCGCCCACCTCGGCCCCCGGCACCCGCCTTCGCAGGTCGGCGATCGCTTCGCGCGCAGGTCGTCCGCACTCGATCTCGGCCACCGCGGAGCCCAGCTCGACCGCAAGCGGGCCACTGGTGTCGGTCGCGACCTCTCCGAACACCGTCGCCGAGCTGCGCCCGGAGGCGGCGCCGACGGCGAGCATGTCGAGCGCGTCGGGGAGCGCGGCGACGAAGCGATCGCGCCGGCGGCGGGCGCTGCGCTCGAGCCAGGCGTCGGGGGCGAAGAAGCCCGCGGCGATCAGCAGGCCGGTAACCGCGACAGCCAGCCGCGGCGCGACCGCGGGCGCGGCGCCGAGGGCGAGCACGCCGCCAGCGGCGACACCCGCGACCTTCGCGGCGATCACGGTGCGCGGCTCGAGCCGGCCGGCGAGCCCGGCGCGGGCGATGCGCTCGGGTAGGCGCAGCCGCAGCGCCGCCTCGTCGAGCGATCTCGCCTTACCCCCCGAGACCGAGACCAGGGCCGCTCGCGCGCCCAGTGCCAGCCTCTCCCCGGCGCTCGCCGACAACTCCCAGATCGCGGCAAAGACGAGCAACACCGCGGTGGCCGCGAGCGCCGCGGTCACAGCTCGCCCACCCGGCTGAGGCGCTTGATCGCGAGGAAGCCGGCGAGCTGCAGCCCGGCCGACACCGCCAGCAGCGAGGCCGCGGCCGGGTTGGCCAGCAGCCCGGCGACGAAGCCCGGCTCGAGCAGCTCGGCAAGCAGCGCCGCGCCGGCCGGCATGGCGACCACGAGCAGGCCGGTGAACCTGGCCTGCGCGGTGGCCGAGCGAGCATCGGCCTCGGTGCGCTCGCGGTCGGCGGCGGCGACGGCGAAGCGCCGCAGCAGGGTCGCCAGGTCGCCGCCCGCGAGTTGCTGCGAGAGCAGCGCCGCGGCAAACGAATCAACCCGCGGCGAGTCGACGCGCCGTCGCATTCCCGCCAGCGCCTCCCGGGTGGGCGCCCCGAGCGATAGCTCGGTCCGCAGCCGCTCCATCTCCATCGCCGGCGGGCCCTCCAGCGAGGCCGCCGCCGCGGCCAGCGCCGCCCGGGTCGAACGGCCGGCGACCAGCGCGTCCGCGACCGCCACCGCGACCTCCGCGAGTCCGCGTTCGACCGCGCGTCGGTAGGCGCGGCGCCGCCGCGCCACCGCCCATCCCGCCGCCGTCGGCCCGGCGACCGCCAGCAGCGGAGCGGGCCCCGGGCCGAGAAGCAGCACCCCCGCGCTCAGCATCGCCAGGGTGCCGAGCACGGCGAGCCGGCGGCGCTCGAACGCCGTCGGCGCATAGCCCTCGTTGCCGGCTCGCCGCAGCGGCTCAACCGCCTCGGCGAGCCAGCGGGCCGCGGCGGGCGAGGCGACCACCGCGTCGCGCGCCGCGACCGCCGCGAGGCCGCCCGCCGCGGCGGCCGCCAGCACTCCGAGCAACTCGAGCCCGGTCAGCGGCGCCGCCATAGCTCGCGCACACCGGCCCCGGCCGCGGTCCGCACCACCTCGGCGAGCTCGATCACCTGGCGGTCGCCGGAGGCGGCCCGGGCCATGTGCACGACCAGGTCGAAGCCACGCGCGACCTGCTCGCGGATCGCCTCGTGCGGGAGCCCCAGCCCGGCCATCAGCGACAGCGTCTCGATCCGCCGCAGCGCGTCCTCGGGCGAGTTGGCGTGCACGGTGGAGAGCGCCCCTTCGTGGCCCGTGTTGAGCGCGGTCAGCAGGTCGAGCGCCTCCGCCCCGCGAACCTCGCCGATCACGATCCGGTCGGGGCGCATCCGCAGGGCGTTACGGAGCAGGTCGCGAATCGAGACCTCGCCGCGACCCTCGACCGAGGCCGGGCGGCTCTCGAGCCGGACGACGTGCGGCTGGCGCAGCCGCAGCTCGGCGGCGTCCTCGATCGTGACCACCCGCTCGCCGGGATCAATCCAGGCCGAGAGGGCGTTGAGCAATGTCGTCTTGCCGGAGCCGGTGCCCCCGGAGACGAGCACGCTGCGGCGCGCCCCGACCGCGTCGGCGAGCAGACCGCGCAGCTCCGCGGTCAGCGTGCCGCTAGCGACGAGATCCTCGGGCCCCGGCCTGGCGGCCGTGAAGCGCCGCACCGAGAGCGCCGGGCCGTCGATCGCCAGCGGCGGGATCACCACGTTCACCCGCGAGCCGTCGGCGAGCCGGGCATCGGCCATCGGGCTGAGCTCGTCCACGCGGCGCCCGAGCGGGGCGAGGATCCGCTCGATCGCGTCGCGAAGCGCGCGCTCAGACTCGAAGCGGATCTCGCTGCGCTCTATCCGCCCGCGGCGCTCGACGTAGACCGCCTCGTGGCCGTTGACCATCACCTCCTCGACCTCGTCGTCGGCGAGGATCTCCTCCAGCGGGCCGAGGCCGACCGTGTCGCGCAGGATCAGGTCGACGATCTGCTCGCGGCGGGCGTCGGAGAGCAGGGCGGCGGCCTCGTCGACCAGGCGCCGGACGGTCACCTCGAGATCAGCGGGGCCGTCGTCGCCCGAGGTCTCCGCTCGGCGGCGCTCGACCAGCCGCACGCGCAGCTCGGCGGCGAGCACCCGGGCATGGTCTTCGGCAGTGGCGATGCCTGCTTGAGAAGCGGTCGCGGTCGATCTCTCCCCCGTGCCTATGCTCGCGCGGTGAGCGCGATCGACGTCCTCCTGGTCGCCACCGTGCTCGTCGGGATGTCCGTGCAGGGCGCGATCGGCTTCGGCTTCGCCTTCTTCGTCGCCCCCGCCGCCTTCGCCGCCTTCGAGCCCGAGCAGGCGGTCACCCTGGTGGTGATCCTGGGAATCGCGATCAACTCACTGGTCCTGTTCGGCGAGCGGCGACGGCCGCAGGTCGCACTCGGGCCGCTGACCACGATCGCGGTCGCTGCCGTCCCGGGGATGCTGATCGGCGCCTGGGTGCTGACCGCGGTCGACCAGGACCTACTGCAGCTCATCGTCGGAGTGGTGGTGCTCAGCGGGGCGCTGATGCAAGGCCTCGGAGCCGCCCGCGGCGACGAGGACACGGCCCCGGCCGTGCATCGAAAACGTCTCCCCGAGCTGCCTCTACCCGAGCTCGCCGGCGGCTTCGGGGCCGGGATCCTGACCACCTCTGTGAGCGTCAACGGTCCGGCTCTGGTGCTGACCTTCTCGCACCTCGGTCTGCGCGGAGCGCGGCTGCGCGACTCGCTCGCCGCGGCGCTGCTCACCCTGAGCGCCCTGGCGGCGGTGATCGTGATCGCGATCGCGGGCTCCGAACGCGCCCTCCCCCACGGCTGGGTCCTGCTCGCCTGCCTGCCGGCGCTGCTGATCGGCCATCGCTTCGGGGCATCGGTGTTCCGTCGCCTCGACGACGGCTCGCATCACCGCGCGGCGCTCGCCGCGGCGGCGGTCGCCGGCTTGCTCAGCATCGGCGCTGCCCTGCTCTGAGTCCGCTCAGCCGCCGATCAGCCGCACGGATCGGGCGAAGCTCTCGGCCTGGATCAGCCGCAGCGCCTCACCGCGGGTCAACGCCAGGGTCGCCACCCAGGCGTCGGTGGCGGGGCCGGGGGCGACGTCCTCGAGCCCGGCGTTTTCGCCGCCGCGAAGGTCGAGCAGCTCGACCGCGCGCGCGGCGATGTAGGTGCGCCCGGCGCCGCCGCCGGGCCCGGGTTCGGTGGTGACGACGACGTCGACCGGTTGCTCGACGCCGTCCGGGTCGGCGGCGAGCGCCCCGGCGCCCTCGACCGCGATCTCGATCGGCCGCCTCCCCGGGTCGAGGACGGGTTGGTCGCCGGCACCCGCCGGTGCCTTTCGATGCGAGCCGAACTGCGAGGCGAGCAGGTAGCTGCCGGCCGGGATCGGCACCGCCGGCGCTCGCCCGACAGCCTGCTCGGGGATCGTCAAGGCGCCGGGCGGGACGAACGACTCGGGCACCCGCCGGACCTCGAGCGCGGCAACGAGATCGGCCTCGCGCAGCTTGCGCCGCGGCGCCAGTGCCTCGACCGCGACCACGACCTCGCGCAGCTCGCCGAACTCGGGGGCGGCATCGCCGCCGGGCCCCCCGGTGGCGCTGGCGGCAAGGCCGGCACAGACCGCCGCCGCGGAGGCAAAGCCGACGGCACGGCCGCGCCGGCTCACTCCACCAAGGGCAACTCGATCACCGCGCTGGCGCCGTCGCCGTGACGACAGGTAGCAAAGCGCCCATCGTGGGCGGCGGCGACCTCGGCGACCACCCCGAGGCCGTGCCCGCGGCGGGGATCCCGTCGCCGTTTCGGGCCCGGGGCGCCGCCGCGACGAGGGCCGGGCGCGTCCGCCAGCTCCGTACGCAAGCCGCGATCGGCACCGTCGCAGACGAACAGGCGCAGGTGCCCGGGGCGCGCCCTGCCCTCGATCCTGATCGTGCCACTGCCGTGCTCGAGCGCGTTCGCGATCAGGTTGTCGAGGGCTCGAGCGATTGCGGCCGCGTCGCAGCAGACGCGGGTGCCGGGCGCCCACCAGCGCAGCTCGATCCTGCGAGCCTCGCCTGCCGCAGGCGCGCGCCAGCGCTCGACCGCGGCCTCGGCGAGCCGGCGCGCCTCGATCACTCTGGGCTCGCGCGCGGCGGCGCCACCGTTGACCTCGCGGTCGAGATCGTCGAGTGCAGCCAGCGCCATGGTCAGCTGGGAGGTTCCGCCGAGCGGGCCCGGCTCGGCGCGACGGGCGAGGGTCAGCACCTGCAGAGGCCGCCGCAGCTCGTGCAGGGCGCGGTTGAGGCGCCGGCGCAGGCGCTTGCCGCGGACCCGCTCGACCAGCGTCACCGTGGCGCAGCTGAGCGCCAGCGGCCAGGCCACCTGGGCGCTATCGGCGATCGCCGCCAGCATCCGTCTCCGGCGCGTCGATCAGCCGGTAGCCGACCCCCCAGCAGTTGACCACGTAGCGCCCGGCGACCGGGTCGAGCTTTCGCCGCAGCCGACTCGCATGTGAGTCGAGCGTCCGGGTGCGGCCCATCGAGCGAAAGCCCCAGACGTCCCGCAGCAGCTCCTCCTTGGTGAACACCCGGGTGGGATCGCTCGCCAGCGTTCGCAGCAGGGTGAATTCCTTGTTGGCCAGGGCCACCTGGCGCTCGCCCACCCTGACCTCGCGCCGCGAGACGTCGACATGGACCTCGCCGACGCGCAGCGGGCCCTCCCGGCGCCCGTCGCGGCGGCGCAGCACCGCGCGCATCCGCGCGACCACCTCCTGCACGTGGAAGGGCTTGACCACGTAGTCGTCGGCGCCGCAGTCAAAGCCTCGCAGCCGGTCCGCGTCGCTGCTGCGGCCGCTGAGCACGATCACCGGCAACTCCGGGTCGTAGTGACCCGTGGCGCCCTCCGAGGCACGAATCTCGCGGAGCACGTCGAGGCCGGCGGCGTCGGGCAGGTTGAGGTCGAGCAGCAGCAGGTCCGGCTGCTTGTAGTGGCAGAGGCGAAGCGCATCCGAGGCGCAGGGCGCCGGCAGGGTGCGAAAGCGGTCGGCCTCGAGGTGGTCGCAGAGCAGCTCGAGCGTGGGCCCGTCGTCCTCGCAGACCACGACCACCGCTTGGGGCTCGCTCGCGGGCAGCATCAGCCGCGCTCCTCGGCGACCCGCCGGCAGGGCAGCTCGATCGCCGCTGCCGCTCGCCGCTCGCGCAGCACCCGGTTCGGCGGCACCGCGGTGCGGACGGCGACGGGCACCCGCGCACGGTCGACGAAGACGACGTGGATCGCGAAGCGCATGCCGAAGGTGTGGACGCTGCGACAGCGCGGGATCAGCAGGCCCTCGCCCGCCCGCTCGGCCGGCAACAGGGCGAGGCCGAGCAGGCGGGAGAGGAGGGTGACCGCCACCGGCACCCGGCGAGAGGCAACCCGCGCGGTGGGAAGCCGGCGGAAGCGAAGCGGGCGCTGGGTGGCGGTCACGACGGTTACAACCCCGGCCCCCGCGGGGGCGCCCCCGGGCGGCCGAACGGGCCTCGGCAGCGGCGCTTCAGCGCTCGCTCCATCGAGGGCGAGTTCGACGGCGGGATCGATGGTGACGGGATCGACTACGAGACCCGCTCGGAGGCCTTCCAGCGGCTGCAGCGCGAGGTGATCGAGGCCCAGCGTGAGCGCGTGATCGAGCTCCGCGACCGCGGCGAGATCAACGACGACGTGCTTCGCCGAATCGAGACCGAGCTCGACCTCGAGGACAGCCGGCTGAAGATCTGATCGTCGCCCCCGTTCGGGAGCGCAAGAGGGTCCTCTTCGACCCCGAAGGTGCAAACCCTCGTTCAGCTTCGCCGATCCGGATGCGTCAATCTTTCGCTTCCTACAAGATTGCCGCCTTGAGTGAGCCCCTCGGGGCAGCGATCAACAACTCGGTCCGTGGGAGGATTCGCAGAGCGTGGAAAAGGCAACTCGCAGAGGCAATTACGAGTCGGGATCCGACTACGTCCTCGAGTACGGCGAGCTGCGCTTCGCGTTCAACGAGCAGGACTTCTCCCAGCGGGTCGAGCAGGCAGCGGTGAAACTCGACTTCGTCGAGGCCGGCCTCGCCCCGGAAGAGGTTCACGACCTGCTCGAGCTCGCCGTCAACGGTGAGATCCGCGAGCCCACCTCGCTGCTCGGCGAGCACATCAACGAGCACTGGAGCGAACTTGTCGGGCCCGCCAACCGCAGCCTCGTCCACTGGATCCGCCGCCTCGTCTTCCGCGGCGCCTGGCTCGATCAGCGGGTCAAGGAGGGCGAGCTTGACGTCGTCTTCGACGGCGACAGCCACACCTTCGGCTACGTCCAGCCGGATCGCGACGCGGAGCCGATCGAGCTCTCGCGCGAGCCCTCCTGGTCGGGGCTCTCCTACCGCCGCTAGTCGCTGCGGCGCTGGGGCGCCTAGGTGAGGTCGGCGAGCAGCTCGGCGTTCGTCTTCGAGCCCTCGACCCGCTCGCGCAGCCAGCGTGACGCCTCGACCGGATCGAGATCTGCAAGCAGTGACCGCAGCCGCCTCGCGGCTTCGAGCTCGGCTTCGGTGCGCAGCGCGTCCTCGTTGGAGACCCGGCACTCGGCCGGCTTCAGCGCCGGGAAATGGCCCGCGGCGGCAAGCTCGGGGTCGAGCGTGATCAGCGAACTCTCCGTGGTGATCACGGCGCGGTCGGCGGCGCCCTCGTCGCTGCCATCCGCCAGCGTGGTCGCAAGCACCGTCACCGAGCCGCCGCCGGCGAGGTTGCGGCCGGTTCCGAAGAGACGTTTGACCTCGTCGACGCCACCGGCGGCGACGGCGACCCGCGAGAGCGAGTCGCATACGAGGACGACGTTGGCACCGCTCTCGGCAAGCCTACGGGCCCGCTCGGTCGCCAGCTCGGCGATCCGCAGCTGCTCGACCGGAGCGAGGTCGGAGGTGGCGATCGCGAACTCCGCCGTCGGCAACGCCTCGCGCCACGCCGGTACCTCCTCGCGGCGCTCGTCGATCAGCAGGACGACGACCCGAACCTGCTCGTCGACGACCGCCGCCCGGGCAAGCGAGCGCAGCAGGGTCGTTCGGCCGGAGCGCGGCGCCGCCCGGATCAGCACCCGTTGGCCGAGCGCCAGCGGGGCCAACAGGTCGATCGCACGCACGTCGACGCCCGCGTCCGGGAGGTCGAGCAACACTCTCGGGCCCGGAAGCTCCGGCGCCAGATCATCGAATTCGGGGCGCTTCGCTTCCGCCTCGAGCTCGGCACCGTTGACCTTGTCGACGTGAACCAGCGCCCGGTGGCGCTCGCCGCGGCGGGGCTCGCGCGCAGGTCCCGCGACCTCGTCGCCGGGGCGCAGCTCGCAACGCCGAACCTGGGCGGCGGAGACGTAGACGTCGCCGTCGGCCGGGGTGAGCCCGCCGAGGCGCAGGAAGCCAAAGCGCTGGCGGGTCAGGTCGAGCACCCCGCAAGCCTCCTCGGTCGGCGCGTCCTCGGTCTTCTCGCCGTCCGCGCCGGCGCCGACCTCGACCGGGCCTGAGTCGTCGAGCACGGTCCCGGTGACCGGGAGCTCGTCGGTGTCGGGCTCGTCGGTGTCGGCGGCCGGTCGCCGTCCTCCCCGCGAACGCCCGCGGCCGCCGCGTCGCCCGCGTTTCGGCGAGCTCTCCGGACGTGGCTCGGATGCGGCCGCGGCGCCTCGGCCCTCGTCATCGCCTCCCTCGAGCGCCTCGATCAGCTGCTCGCGTCGAAGCTTTCGATAGCCGGAGATGCCGGCGCGCTCGGCGCGCTCGTGCAGGTCGGCGAGGTGGAGGTCGGTGAGCTGGTCGGCCATGACGGTCGCGGACGATAGAGGAAGCGGGCGCGAGGACCTGTGGCTGCGCGCTCATGCTGTCGCCCGGGCGCCGAAGGGAACCGCCGCCGCCGATTGGTTGTAGAAGCTCAGTGTGGTGGGCCGACCACGCCAGACGCCGAGCGCCGACGACCGCGAGCTCGTCGAGCGCGCCAAGGGTGGCGACTTGAACGCCTACGAGGAGATCGTCCGCCGACATCAGACAACCGCCTTCCGGGTCGCCTACTCGATCTGCGGCTCTCGCGAGGACGCCGAGGAGGCGGCCCAGGACGGCTTCGTCAAGGCCTACCGGGCGTTGGGGCGGTTCCGCTCGCGGGCACCGCTGCGGCCATGGCTGTTGCAGATCGTCGCCAACGAGGCACGTAACCGTCGCCGCGCCCGGGGCCGGCGGGCCGACCTGATCGCGCGGCTGGAGAGGGTGCCGGGTTCGGGGGAGGCGGCCCCCTCCCTCGAACCGGGCCTCCTCGCCGATGCCGATCGCCGCGAGCTGCTCGCCGCCCTGGAGCGGCTGCCGGCGCGCAGTCGCCAAGCGATCGCCTGCACCTACCTGCTCGGCCTCTCCGAGGCGGAGACCGCCGCGGCGCTCGGGTGCCGCCCCGGGACGGTCAAGTCGCGTCTCTCGCGAGGCCTCGCGCGTCTGCGTGCCGAACTCGAGAGCAACGATGGCTGAGCAAGGCTCGACCGTGGAGGAGCGCCTGCGCCTGCTGGGAGCCGAGCTCGAACAGCCGCCGGCGACCGAGCTCGCCGCGACGGTGCGCGCGCGGCTCGAGCGCGAGCCGCTCGGCGCCGCGCCTCACCCGCGGCTGAAGGCGCGCCGATCGATCGCTGCCGCCCTCGCGATCCTGCTGCTGAGCGGGGGCGTCGCCTACGCGGCCTCCTCGGAGTTCCGGGAGGCCGTCCGCGACCTGCTCGGCATCGGCGCCGTGGAGATCGAGCGTGCTCCCGAACTGCCCTCCGTTCCCCCCGGCACGAACCTCGGCCTCGGCGAACCGATCGCCTCAGCGGCGGCAGCCGAGCGCGCGGGCTTCACACCGCTCACCAGCGACGCGCCGCTGCTCCGCCATCCGGGCGGTGTGTTCGCCCGCTCGCTGCCCAGCGGCGTCGCGGTCTCGTTCACCTACCGGCCGCGGGCGAACCTGCCGGCGATCCCCGCCGCGCAGGGAGTCGGCCTCCTGCTCACCCAGCTCGACTCCAAGGCCGACCCCGGGATCGTCAAGACGCTGCTCAGCGATGCGCGGGTCGAGAAGGCGCGGGTCGGCGGGGCAAGGGGCTACTGGCTCGGCGACGGCGATCACGTTGTCGCCCTCCCCGGCGACGCCGGGGCACAGGGACCGCCGCGGGCGTCCGCCAACACCCTGCTCTGGGAGCGCGACGGAATCACCTTGCGGCTGGAGGCGGAGATCTCCAAGGCGCGCGCCGTGCGCCTCGCGCGAACGCTTGGTTGAGCTCGAACACCGACGTCGCCGGGAACCTTCTATTGCCGGCAGTTGTAAGCATCGTGATGATCGGAAACGTCAAAGGCCGCGCCAGGCACGGCGTCTCTGGGTTCGCCACCGTCGTCCTCCTGCTCGCCATCGCGGCGACTGGCTTCGGTTCCCTGGCCAGCGCCAAACCGGCCAGCGCCAAGGTCGCCTGTGGGGACAGGGCCGCGGATTCGCCGGGCGAGCTCGATGGGCTACCGGCCAATCCCGAGGCAGGGCTTCCCTACCGGCTGAGCGTCGTCACCTCCAACAAGCATGCAGTCAACCTCAACCCGCTCCTCTTTCTTCTTCGGTGTGTCGGTCGCGAGGAGCGCGACACCATCGAGCTCCCTCTGGAGATCACGCTAAGCGACGCGAGCCACGTGCGAAGCGATTTCACTACGAAGTTCCCCCGCCCTGGCCGCTGGCAGGTCACCGTGATGGACCTGAGCGGGAGGTTCCACGACCTCGGCTCCTACGAGCTGCGTGCGGCGCAGGATGAACTCGATGCCGCGCCTGATCGAGGCGCGGCGACGGCTGCGATCGTGGTCGGAGCGGGCGTGCTCGCCGCCGGGTTGGCGCTCGCCATCCGCCGGAAGCGATCGTGACTGGGAGTAAGGCCTGACGATGATCAGACAGCTCAAAGGCCGCTGCGCGACCGCGCTCGCGGCAGCCGTCATCGGGATCGGGCTGGCGCTGCCGCCAACCGCCGAGGGCAAGTTCATGTACGAGCTGCGGATCGGGGAAGCGGTCGCGATCCAGGGGGAGATCGCGCCGACCCTGTTCGCCGGCCGCCCCTGCATCGAGGTCGTGCCCCGCAGCCGAGGCGACGGCGGCGAGCGCACGGACGCCGGCTTCACCGAGGTCGAAGCCGGGCGCCGGTAC
>Ga0136621_1001096_pt1 | contig 10956 bp, 11 predicted proteins | sample AntDryUQ445A2306_FD_104673 | JGI IMG/M metagenome (GOLD analysis project Ga0136621, IMG submission 104673) | Polar desert sand microbial communities from Dry Valleys, Antarctica - metaG UQ445A (23.06) | ecosystem: Environmental > Terrestrial > Soil > Desert | place: Antarctica: Dry Valley...
AGCTTTTGGAGCGCGCCGTCGAGGCCGATGGCTTCCTTCGCGTTGTAGTCGATCGCCGCTTTCGTGATGAAGACACCAACGAGTCCGAAGACGACGGCGCGCGCGAGGTGGCCGAGCACTCCGATTCTGCTTCCCCAGGAGTGTTCGGCGCGGCTCATCTCGCCGACGCGCCACTTGTCCTCGAACGCCCTGGTCAGCCCGCGGTAAGCGTTCCAGAGGCCCGCACCGATGATGCAGAGCCCAGCCAGCCCCACGAGCCAGCGGCCGGCTGGGAGGTCGAAGACGGTCGAGGTTGTCTGCTTTGCCTGCTGGCTTTGCGACTGCTTCTCGTCTGAGTTCGTGAGGATCCTCACCGTCGTGAGGCTGAGTGCGCCGTAGATGAGGGCGCGACCGACGTAGCCGGCCCGCTTTCCCCACTTCTTCGCCTCACCCTTCGCCTCGCCCGCGTCCTCTGCATCCTCACGTTCGGCGAGGGCCTGGACGAATCGCCAGATCGCATACGCGGCAAAGCCGAGGGCGAGGAAGACCAGCAGGATCTTGCCGAACGAGTTTTGCGCGAGCGACTGCAGCGCTCCCTCGCGACTGGTCGCCTTTCCACCGCTTCCAAGCGACAGCTTGAACGCAAGGATGCCGACGATCCCAAACGAGACACCCTTGGCGATCAGCCCGGTGCGCGCAAGCCACTCATACCAACCCGTGCCTGCTTCCGCCGTGGCGCGGGCCTCACCACCAGCGTGCCTGAGGGCGTCCTTGCCGGAACGCGAGTTCCTGCGGTCCTCGAGCGTGGGTTTCCGATCCCCCATGCATAGGCTAACGACGCGCCTGCGCTGCCGGTTACGCATCGGCCCGGCTCGGCATGCGCGGGTGAAGGAGCTGGCGCCCACCCCCGAGTACGTCCGACTGGCCGCCTCGAGTCCCGGCGATGCCACGTCCATCACGACCACCTCGAGCCGGATCTGCGGTCGCCTACGTCTGCGCTGCGGCTCGCTCGAGCGCGTCGATCTCGATCTTCTTCATCTTCAACATCGTCTGCATAACCCGCTGCGACTTCTCCGGGTCCGAATCGCCTAGCAGCTCGGGCAGGACAGTCGGAATGATCTGCCACGAAACGCCGTACTTGTCCTTCAGCCAGCCGCACGGGCCTTCTTCCCCACCGTCCGAGAGCTTGCTCCAGAACTCGTCGACCTCTCGCTGGGTCTTGCAGCTCACCTGGAACGAGATCGCCTCGTTAAACGTGAAGTCAGGCCCGCCGTTCAGAGCCACGAACGTCTGGCCGTCCAGCTCGAAGCTCACAGTCATCACTGCCCCCTCGGGCCGAGGCCCGGCCGAACCGTAGCGGGCAACCTCGACGATCCTCGAGTTCGGGAACACCGACGTGTAGAACGTCGCCGCGTCTTCGCCTTCGGTGTCGAACCACAGGCATGGAGTGACCTTTTGCATTGACTCGTCCTCTCTGGTGGTGGCGATCGGTTGGCGCAGCTTCTGTCCTGTTAGACAGACGCCTCCGTAAGAACTCATCGGTCGCCCGCAACCTCCCGTCCCTGCCGCATCGAGCATGCCCCACTCGGCTCCGGAGACAAGCTGCCCGTACGTTGGTCGAGATGACACCCCTGCTACAAGATCACTTCTCGGTTAGGCGCGGACGCCCGTCGAGCCGGATTGTCCATGGGTCGATCGTGTCGATGCGGAGATGCGTCTCGCTCCGTGGATCGCGCTCGAGCGTGGCGCGGACGGCCTCCTCCGACTCAGCCTCGATGGCGTGCACCACGCGGTGCTCGTCAGCAAGCGGGCCGCCCATGACGACGAAGCCCGCGTCCACGAGTCCGTCCATGAAGGACGCGTGCGCAGGCCAGTCGGACTGCTCCTCGATCGGCCGCGACGGGTGCCACTCAGGGCCGGACCGGCGGAGCACGACGAGGAACGTCGCCACGCTCGCCTTCTACCACCGAAACTGACGCGTTCGCGAGGCCTGCCGCACCCTAGCCCGAGCTCAGGGCCGCCATCGCCTGCTTCGAGCGCTCCTCCATCTCTTCGGGCGGCACGTCTTCGACGTGCGTGGCGAGCGACCACGAGTGCCCGTAGGGATCGGTCACGCTGCCGAAGCGATCGCCCCAGAACATGTCTTCGAGCGCCATCGTCACGGTCGCGCCTTCGTTGACCGCTTGCTCGAAGACGGCATCCACGTCTTCCACGTACACGAAGACACCAACGCTTGTCCCGCCAAGCTCCTTCGGCGGCCTGACCGTCGAGTGCGGGAACGGATCGGAGAGCATCACCACGGAGTCGCCGATCTCGAGCTCGGCGTGGGCGATCGTGCCCTCCGGACCCGGCATGACGAAGCGCTCCTTGGCGCCGAACGCGCGCTTGTAGAACTCGATCGCTTCCGCGGCACCATCGACCGCGAGAGCCGGGCTGACCGAGTGGTAGCCCTCTGGAATCGGCTTCACTGCCATCACTTCTTCTCCTTTGGTTCGTGGGCGAAGCGTTTGTCGAGCTTACTCCGCAGCCACATCTGCGAGTGGAGAAGAACCGGTGTCACGACGGTGCGGCCGCGTGAGCCGCCACCGGCTGCCGATCCCACCGGTCGTGGATCAGCCGAGTCAGCGCCTTCTCCGGCCCGACCGCCGCGCGTCCTGTGCGACGGGAAGCCGCCTGACCGTTCCGGGTTCTACGAGACCTCGACGATCCCGCCCGAATCGATCTCAACGCGCACTCGCTGGCCGAGCTGCGGCTGCTCGAGCCCCGCGGAGACGCTCTCGAGAACCTCCCCGTCGTCCAGACGGACTCGGGCATGGACTGCCGGCCCGCGGCGTTGCACCGCGACGACCACCCCGTCGTCTCCCGGCAGGAGCCGCACAGCCTCGGGCCGGATGACGACACGCCGGCCGTTCCGCTGCCTGACGTTCGTCATCCCGAGGAACCCGGCGACCCACTCGTCAGCAGGTCGCGTCCAGACATCGTCCGGTGTCCCCTGCTGGACGATGCGGCCTTCGCGCATGATCGCCACGCGATCGCCGATCGCAAACGCCTCTCCGACGTCATGCGTGACGTGGATCACCGTGAGCCGCAACCGCTCGAACAGCTCGGCGAGGTCCTGGACGAGCCGCTCGCGGAGCGGCCGGTCGAGCGAGCCGAGGGGCTCGTCCAGAAGGAGCACGCGCGGCTGGCGGGCAAGCGCACGTGCGAGGCCGATGCGCTGCCGCTCCCCGCCCGAGAGCCCGTCCAACGAGCGTCCCTCGAACCCGGGGAGGCCGACAAGCTCGAGCAGCTCGGCCGTCCGCCGCTCGCGGTCGACCCGCGATAGTCCGGCGAGGCGGAGCGCGAAGGCGACATTTCCGGCGACGTCGAGGTACGGGAAGAGAGCCCCGTCCTGGTGCATGAGCCCGATCTCGCGTCGATGCGACGGCACATCCGCCAGGTCACGACCCGCAAGCAATACCCGCCCGGCATCCGCTCGCAGCAACCCGGCAACGACGCGCAAAAGCGTGCTCTTGCCGCTGCCGCTCGGGCCCAGCACCGCCAGTCGCTCGCTTTCCTCCACCTCGAGCGCAGCATCCGCAAGCGCCGGAACACCGGCAAAGGAGACCCCGACCCTCTCGACACGCAGCACAGGCCTACAACGTTCCTCGGCGGACGGTGGTGACGCGATCGGCGAGCAGCACGGTCACCGCCGTCAAGACCATGAGCACGACGCCCAACGCGGCCGCCTGACCGGCGTTGACGGCGCCGGGGCGGCCGAGGAAGCGAAAGATTGCCACGGGAACCGTGGGCCAGTCGCTGCGCGCGATGAAGACCGTGGCACCGAACTCGCCGAGCGAGATCGCGAATGCGAAGCCCGCGGCCACCCCCACTGCGCGCAGAGCAAGCGGGAGATCGACCTCGCGCCAGACGCGTGCGGGTGAGGCACCGAGGACAGCCGCCGCCTCGCGCAGCCGGTTGTCGATCGACCGTAGCGTTGGAGCCACGATCCTCACGACGAACGGTGCGGCCACGAGCGACTGGGCGACGGGCACGAGCCACGGCGACGCACGTAGGTCAAGCGGCGGGTCGTCGAAGGCCAAGACGAAGCCCAGGCCAAGCATCACGGCCGACGCGCCGAGTGGGAGCATCACGAGCGCGTCGAGCCAACCGGCACGCCTGCGCGCGACCGCCACGGCAGCCGAGCCACCGACCAGGTGAGCGAGCACGGTTGCCGCCGCAGCGAAGGCGAGCGAGTTGAGCACCGCGTGCCAGGGCGGCACGAGGAGCGCGGGCGTCTCCTTCCCCAGCATTCGGTAGAAGGCGAGCCCGTACCCGTTCGGGGTGGCCAGCGAGCGCTCCACGAGAGCCGTGAGCGGAAGCGCAAGCGCGATCCCCGAGAGCAGCAAGACCGTTACGAGCGCCGCCCGCTCCCACCCTCGGGGTGGTCGAGCGACGTCCCGCTCGCGCGCAACCGGCACGACGACGCCGAAGCGCCGTTCGATCGCGCCAGCGACGGCAAGAACAATCGCCACGGAACCGAGCTGGAGGAGCGACAACGCGGCGGCGGCCCGCAGGTCGAACAGCCGAACGGCCTGGGTGTAGATCTCGGTCTCGAGCGTGGCGTACCGAGGCCCGCCAAGAATCAGGATCACACCGAAGGACGTGAACGAGAAGAGGAAGACGAGCGCCGACGCTGCCGCGAGCGGCGGGCGCAGTAGCGGGAGAGTGACCGCGCGCAGCCGCTGCGCCGGGCCGGCACCGAGCGTCGCGGCCGCCTCCCAGAGCCTCGGATCGAGCCGCCCCCACCAGGAGCCGACGATGCGCACCACAACGGCGACGTTGAAGAAGACGTGCGCGGCCAGAATCGCCACAACACCTCGCTCGAGACCCTCAGGCAGGAGCGCGAGAAAGGCGCTTGCGACGACGACCGTCGGTAAGACGAACGGCACGAGCACGAGGGCGCGGACGAGGGAGCGGCCCGGGAACTCGAATCGCGCGATCACCCAGGCGAGCGGAAGGCCGAGTAACAGCGTGAGGGCGGTGGACGCCCCTGCCTGCCAGAGCGTGAACCAGAGGATGCGGAGCGTCGATTCCGAGGTGAGGACGTCGAACGTCGGCCCGCCCCCCACCAGCCCTCGCTCCAGGATGGCCGCGAACGGGAAGGCGAAGAAGAGCGCTAGGAATGCCGCCGGAACTGCCACGGCGGCGCCTCTCGCCACCGTCAGCGCAGGACGATCTCGGTCCATTCTCGGATCCAGCGGTCTCGGTTTGCCCCGATCACCTGTGGCGAGAGCTCCAGCGGCCGCGCGGGCACCACGGCGAAGCGCTCGAACTCCGGCGGCAGTCTCACCCCCTCGCGCACCGGGAAGACGAACATCGACAGCGGCACGTCGGCCTGAAATGCAGGCGAGAGCATGAAGTCGATCAGCTTCCGCGCTCCCTCCTCGTTCCGGGCGCCGCGCAGGATCCCAGCGAGCTCCACCTGCCGGAAGCAGGTGGACGCGACGACCGCGGTCGGCGCCTCCTCGAGCGGCCGCCCGGCGAACACGACCTCGGCCGGGGGACTCGAGGCATACGAGACGACGATCGGCCGGTCACCCCGGCTGCCCGACGCGCCCGAGAAGCGGGCCGTGTAGGCCTCTTCCCAGCCGTCGACGACGAGGACGTCGTTCTCGCGCAGCCGACGCCACCAGGATGCCCATCCGTCCTCCCCGTACTGCGCGATCGTTGCGAGCAGGAAGGCCAAGCCCGGCGTGGAGGTGGCGGGGTTCTGAACGACGAGCAGCCTTCGATAGCGGGAGGTCACGAGGTCGTCGAATCCTCGCGGCGGGTCGAGGCCACGGGATGCGAACCAGCCGCGATCGATGTTGAGGCACACCTCCCCGTGGTCAATGGGCGTGACCCGGTGCTGCTCGTCGAGCAGGTAGGACTCGTTCACGCGCTCGAGCTCGGGCGATGCATAGGCCTCAAAGAGGTCCCCGTCGAGAGCCCGTGACAGGAGATTGTTGTCCACACCGAAGAAGACGTCGCCTTCCGGGTTCCCCACCGTCAGCTGCGCGCGGTTGAGCGCCTCCCCGGCATCTCCACCCTGAAGGATCCGGAGCGTCAAGCCGGTCTCCCGCTCGAAGGCGCGCAGCACCGGCTTCGAGATGGCGAACGAGTCGTGGGTCAGGAGCACGACCTCACGGCCGTCGTCGTCGCCTCCGCAGCCGGCGAGCGCCAGGCAGAGGCCGACAAGAGCGAGCGGAAGCCTCCTCACTTCGCTCCAGGGCAGAGGGCGAGGAGAACGCCGCAGTCCAGCGAGATCCGCGCCGTCTGCCCAGTGAAGACATTCGACATACCGCGGCTCGACCCGGGCAGGAGGGTCTCGCGTCGCAAGGGGAAGACGAGTCCGTCCGTCACCACACCCTCCGCGCGTCCATGGAGTGCGAGCAGCGACACGAGCTCCCCCGGCTCTCCCGCGAGCTCGCGCCCGGACCGGATCACGTACGCCCGAGCGTCGCCGACCAGAGCCTCCACCTCGAATTCGGCGTACCGCTCCGAGCCGAGCAGGAGGAGACCCGCGAGCAGATGGTCGAGCCGACCCCCTGCGGTCCCGACCATCACGAGCCTGCGCGGTCCGAGCGCCGCCGCCTCGTCGAGGGCCAGCTCGAGGTCGGTCGCGTCCTTCGCAGCAGGGTGCCGGACGATGCGCGCCCCGGCGGCTTCGGCGGTGGCGATTCCCTGCGGCGAGGCCGAGTCGAGGTCGCCAACGACGACATCGGCCCGCAGGCCGAGGCCGAGCGCGAGGTCGACGCCCCCGTCGGCGGCGACGACCGCGGATGCCGCGGGGAGGGCAGACGCGCTCGGCGCGGCTCCACCGCCTGCCACCACTAACACCGTGTCGTGCTGCACTCGTTCCTCCGCTGGCATTACCCAGATCAGGTTCTCGGGTCGGCGGCGCTCACAGCCGCCCTCTCAGCCCGGTTGTCCCGAGCTCCCCGTTGGCCCCGCCATGGTAGCCGGACCGACACGATCGCTTCACCAGGCCGATGACCACGAGGCGACGATGATCCAGGAGGAACGGCGGCGCCGGGGGAGCGCCGCCGTCTTACATCCGCTCGATCATGGCCCGGCCGATGGAATCGATGTATTCGGGAAACGGATCTTGCGAACGTCGAGCTCGTCCAGCAGGAACGAGATCAGCTTCCGCGTGCCTTCCGATTCCGCCTCCCATTCGATGCCGGCGTAGATGTCCTCAGTGCTCTCGCGGAAGATGACCGTGTTCGTCTGCGACGGATCCTTGAGTGGGCTCGGGACGCCGCGGAAGTAGCGGACGGTCGACGACGCGCGTCCGCCGATGCGCAAGCCAGTCGACGAGGATCACCTGGATCGTCCCGGCGACCGGGATTGCTGCCAGCGCGCCGATCACGCCCGCCAGTTCCGCCCCGATCAGCACCGCGATCAGGACCGCGAGCGGGGAGAGCTTCACGGTTCGCCCGTACACGACCGGCTGCAGCACGTGATTCTCGAGCTGCTGGTAGACGATGAAGAAGACGAGCAGCACGATCCCCGACACGGTCGAGTCGATGAACCCGATCGTCGTGACGATCACGGCCGCGATCATCGCGCCCGCGAGCGGGATCAGGTCGAGCAGCGCAACGAGCAGGCCGAGCGCAACGGCATACGGCACCCCGAGGATGAGCAGCACGAGCGTCGAGATGACGCCCGCGATCAGGCTGATCGTCAGGTTGCCCGTCACGTAGCCACCGATCGTCCGGTAGATGTCGCGCCCGACCGTCCGCCAGCGCTCCTGCGAGCGGGCAGGCAGAAGCGCGTAGAAGCGCTCGATCCAGGCGGGACCTTCGAGCAGCATGAAGAGCGTCAGGAAGGCGATCGTCACGATCGCGATCACCGCAGTCACCACGCCTTTCGTGACCGCCAGCGCCGTGCCCGAGGCCCCGAGGAGCCTGCCGGCGCCCCCCTTTCCGACCGCCTCCCGCACCCGTTCGGTGATCTGATACTCGCGCTCGAGGAAACCGAGACGCCCCCTGCCCTGCGTCACCTGCTCGACGTACCCCGGCAACGCCTGGACGAAGTTGTTGACCTGATCGACCAGGATCGGTACGAAGAGCGCACCGAGTGCGGCGATTCCGAGCACCGCGCCGGCGTACGTGATCACCACCGCGAGGCCACGCCTCGGCACGCCGCGCGCAAGGAGCCAGTCGACGGCAGGATTGAGGGCGAGCGCCAGGAAGACGGCGATCAAGATCCAGACGAGGACCCCCCGGGCGACCTGGACGATCTCGATCATCACGAGCGTCGCGAGGATGATGCCGAGCACAACGAGGACCGTCCGTGGCCGGAACCAGACCGCGCGCTCCTCGATGCGACTGTCCACGCTCCGAGAATACGAGCGTGGCCGGATGGCGATCTCCCGCCAGGTCAAAGCGCCCGACCGGGTTCGAACCGGTGATCAGAGCTTGGAAGGCTCTTGTGTTACCACTACACCACGGGCGCCGATCGGGTCTAGGTTAGCGGGTCGTGGCGCCAGCTCCCTACGCGTGGTCCTGGAATCCGGAGGCGCTCATCGTCATCCCGACCATCACGGTCGCGTATGTGCTCGCGCTGCGCCGCTTTGCCGCGCCCCCCTGGCGGATCGCATGTTTCGCCGCCGCGATCGTGCTCCTGCTCGTCGTCACGATCACGCCGCTGGAGACGATCGCGCTCAACTACCTGCTGTCGATCCACCTGCTCCAGAACGTCGTGCTGGCAGAGTGGGCTCCCGCCTTGCTCGTGCTTGGGATCCCGCCCGCTCTGGCCGCCCGCCTGCCGCGAGTCCTGCCAGTTCCCGTCCTTCTGCTCTGGGTCGTGAACTACGGCGTCTGGCATCTGCCGTGGCTCTACGACGCCGCCCTCAGGCACCCCCACACGTTGCTCCACCTGGAGCACGCGCTTTACTTCGGGACGGGAGTCCTGCTCTGGTGGCCGGTCGTGCACGGACGCCATCCGCCCGGTTTCAAGGCCGGATACCTGTTTGCAGCGTTCGCGCTCGCGAGCCCGATCGGGCTCCTGCTCGCGCTCATCCCGGAGCCCGTGTACGAGTTCTACGTCGATGCGCCGAAGGAACTCTGGGGTCTTTCTCCGCTCGCCGATCAGCAGATCGCGGGAGTGACGATGTCCCTGGAGCAAGCCTTCGTCTTCTTCGCAGCCTTCGCGCTCTTCTTCGCGCGCTTCCTGCGCGAGCAGGACGCGGCGGAGTAGGTCGATTCGGGGCGCTTCGCCCGGACGCAGAAGGCGAAGAAGGGGGTCCGTGGGGAAACATGGTTTCCCCACGTCTATCGGGACGGCCGGATTCGAACCGGCGACTTCTCGCTCCCAAATGGAGCCCGAGGGTCGCCACCTGTCGCCACCTGTTACGGAGATGGCCTGATCTAGCGCTTCGGCCGCTCAGGCAGCGCCGCTCTGTCGCCACCTGTCGCTACCTCTACCTCGCACGGATCTCGCACGCGGCACGCTGGGGCTGCTCGCTTTGGCCGACCTTGAGGCCGTGATTCAGCGTGGACTCTCGACGTTCGTTCGCCCACACCGCTCGCTGCAGTAGTCCTCAAAGGTGGCTTGGGGGTTGGACGTCGGGAACGCGCTCCGTGAAATCCGTGAGGCTGGGTTGTAATGGGGAGGCCTCGGAAGTACACCCCTGAGGAGGAAACCGAACTCGGCAAGCTCGTTTTCGAGGACGGCATGCCCTTCGGAGGTCGGTCAACTGGTGCGAACAGCTCGTGCGCTGGGCAAATCCGCTGGGGCAAATTACAAAGTCGGGCAGCGTGCACACGATCGGCAGCGCGGGCCCGTTGACCACACAAGGGATGCCGAATAGTCTGGAAGAGACGTGGGCTTCCGCTATACCCGCCGCAAGTCGCTCGGCCGCGGCCTCTGGGTCGGGATGTCGAAGTCTGGGCCGAGCGTTGGCAGGCGCGGCAAGCGTGGCTCGCTCTCGGTCGGACGGCGTGGCGTTGGCGGCTCCGTCCGTCTGCTGAAGGGCCTCTCCTACGTCTTCCGGGGGAAACGGTGAGGCGCGCTGCGCTGGCGTAGAGTGCGCGGTGTGAGATTCCTCCGGGCGATCCTCCTGACATGCTCAGCCGCCGCGATCGTTATCAGCTCCTCAGCTGCGCTAACGCCGACCTCGCCCACGGCTTGCACGCCGGGCTACGCGCCCTGCTTGCCCAAGTCTTCCGACCTGAACTGCGGCGATATCCCGGAAGCGAAGAAGCCCGTCCGTGTGACCGGGGCCGACCCATATCAGCTCGACCGCGACCGGGACGGTCTCGGCTGCGAGTTGAGCGACAACGCCTCGAATACCTGGGGCCTCGTCCTGCGCAAGGACAAGAAGGAGGCTGTCACCGCCAGGGCCGGTGACTCGCTCCGCGTCGTCGGGTGGGTGCCGTCGTTAGCAATCGGTCAGGGTTACCAGCTGTGTGCGAAGCGCGGGACGGGGACGCGCTGCGTGGCTGCGACGCGTGCACTGACGCGCGGCATTCAGGTACTCGGTGTCTGGAAGGTCGCTCGCGACGAAGCCACCACAGCTGGCTTCACCTTGGCGCTTCGTGTGAAGGGGCAGGGGCGAGCCTCGGACACCGTGCGCATTGCCTGAAGCCTCTCCGGCTCCCGTTCAGCACTAGGACTCGCCCGTCACAGCCGTGGCGACGCCGCGTGGCTCATGCCGACGGCGGCGGCGGCCTCCTCGTGCTGACGCTGCCTGCCAGCTCCTTCCTGAGCCACTCCAGCACCTCGATTGTCGCCTTCACCTCACGATCCAACTCCTTCGCCTCCTGCGGACGCAGCCGCGACCGCGGGAGCACGAGCGCCCCCCTCCGGAACGAGCGCAACGTCGTCATGAGATTGGTTGCGTACGGTGACCTCTTCCGCGTGCGGGGAGGCTCGTCGACACGGCGAAGGGCGCGGTGAGCCGGAGCGACCTTGCCGGTCTCGTCCATCTGCTCGACGAGGTGCCCGAAC
>Ga0136621_1001097_pt1 | contig 10952 bp, 13 predicted proteins | sample AntDryUQ445A2306_FD_104673 | JGI IMG/M metagenome (GOLD analysis project Ga0136621, IMG submission 104673) | Polar desert sand microbial communities from Dry Valleys, Antarctica - metaG UQ445A (23.06) | ecosystem: Environmental > Terrestrial > Soil > Desert | place: Antarctica: Dry Valley...
CCGCAGCACGACCGCCTGCCGGTACTCGAAGGGAAGCTGCGCGAGTGCTTCGAGCACCTTCGCGCGCAGGTCGTGCGCTTCGGCCGAGGGCTCCGGCAGGAGATCGCGGGCGAGGTGCGGGGCACCCTCGTCGGGAAGCGAGTCGAGGTCGATGGTCGGGTGGCGCTTGCGCCGCGTGCGCGCCAGGGCGGCGTTGACGCCGATCCGGTAGAGCCAGGTGAAGAGCACGGCCTCGGCCCGGTACCGGCCGAGATTCCGCCATGCCTGGACGAAGGCGTCCTGCACCGCTTCCTCGACGTCCCTCGGGTCGTCGAGGATCCGGAGGAGGACGATGCGGAGACGACGCTCGTGCCGGCGCACGATCTCCGCGAAGGCCTCGATGTCCCCCTCCTGCGCCAGCCGCACGAGCTCGGCATCGGTCTGCTCGCCGGGCGCCACCCAGACATCGTACGATCAGAAACGAAGCGACGACCTTCCGCGTCTAAGTGAACGTGCTGAGCCTCCTCACGAAGCCCTGGATCGCAACCTGTCGCGAGACACGCGACCGTCTGTCCGACTACCTCGAGGGCGACCTCGGCGCCCGCACCCGCACACGCATCATGCGCCACCTCGCGGGCTGCAGGCATTGCCGGGCGCTGCTCGAGTCGCTGACCCGTGCCCTCGAACAACTTCGCGCGCTCGGAAGCATCGACCAGGGCTCCCCCGAGCCAGCGACGGTGCGCGCTGTTATCGAGCGGATCGAGCGGGAAGGGCGCTAGCGGCGAGGAGCGGCCGGCCGCGGGGCCGCGTGCGGCTGCGGCCCGGCGACGCTGGCGCCTCGATCAACGCGTCTGCGCAGACTTGCCTTGTGACCGGGCCGAGGGCTTTCACCATCGCAGCGCTCGGAGGACTGGGCCTCGGCCTCTACGCCCTGCTCGTGCGCGGCTCGCTCACCCTCGACGTCGGCATCGGCAGGACGGTGCGGCCGCTCGGTCCGTTCACGTGGAAGATCGCGGCACCCCGCGAGGTCGTCTTCGAGGTCATCTCTTCCCCCTATCTCGGCCGCACGCCGCGCGCGCTCGAAGGCAAGCTGCGCGTGCTCGAGCGTGGTGAGAACATGGTTCTTGTCGAGCACTTCACGCCCGTCGGCCCGGTCGTCACAACGACGCTCGAGACTGTCCGCTTCGAGCCGCCCGAACGAGTTCACTTCCGGCTTGTCCGCAGGCCCGTGCCCTCTGCCGTCGAGCAGTTCCACCTGCGCGAGACGGACGAGGGAACCGAACTCGAGTACAGCGGCGACCTCGGTACCGACCTCTGGGCGCTCGGCCGCCTCTGGGGCGCGCTCGTCGCGCCCCGCTGGGAGGCGGCGGTTCGTGGCTCCCTCGCGGCGATCAAGGCCGAGGCGGAGCGCCGAGCCGCACGCGGCTGACGGCGTCGCGAGCACTCAACTTCGGGCGGAAGACGTCCGACAAGAACCTCTGTGCGGCTGTTCGCCGATCGTCCGGGCCTCGGGGTCTGGCTCGTCCTCACAACGACGCTTGGCGCGATCGTCGCTCTGAGCCTGCGTGGGCCAGCTGTCGGCCCCGTTTGGGAGTCTCCGCAAGCGCTCTTCTGGCTCGTCGTCCTCGCTGCGAGCCTGTGCGTCGTCGCCTCGGCGGGCGTCATCGCCGTCGGCCTGCGCGACCGGACGGCGGAAGTCGGGATCGTCGGCGGCTCGCTCGTCGTGCTCTCGACCCTCGCCCTCGTCCACGGTCTGACGGTTCCGGGCGTGCTCTACGGACCGAATCGGGCCGTGACGAGCGCGTCGCTGCTGGCGCTTCCGGCAGCGCTCTGCGTTGCCGCGCCCCTCCTTGCGGCGCGGAGGGCGTGGGCGCACGCGCTGGCTCGCAGGTGGCGAAGCTGGGTCCTCGCCTCGATCGGGGCTGTCCTGGCCCTTTCGGCGCTCCTCCTCGCTGCTCCTGACGCGATCGCCCTCCCGGGGCCGCATGACCGGATTGCGCTCGCGGCGGCGCTCGTGTCGCTCGGCGCGATGCTCGCGCTCTCGTATCGTCAGCTCCAGCTCTACTGGGTCGGACACCTGAGGGGCACGCTCGTCGGCGCGCTCGGGCTCGCGCTCGTAGGCGTCACGTCGATCCAGTGGATCGGCGACCGCCCGTACGGGGCTGGTTTCTGGCTTCTCCACCTGATCGACACGGCGGGCGTCCTCGCCGCCTGTCTCGCGGTGGCGATGGGCCATCGCGCGGGCCGGCGCGTCTCCGACGTGCTCCTGCCGGTCCTGGAACGCGATCCGCTGGCGGCGATGGAGGTCGGCATGGCGCCCGTCGTGCGACGGTTCGTCGCGGCGCTTTCCGAGAAGGATGCGCTTACCCGGGATCACGTCGTGCGCGTCGGCGAGCTTGCGATGCGTGCTGGCGAGCGCAGTCGTCTCGGGCCGCGGCGCCTACGGCAGCTAGGACTCGCCGCGATCCTCCATGACGTCGGCAAGCTGACCGTGCGGGACGAGATCCTCACCAAGCCAGGACGGCTCACGAGCGAGGAGTTCGAGCGGATGAAACGCCACACGATCGACGGCGAGCGACTGCTGCGGTCGACCCCAGGGCTCGAGCTGGCGGCTCGCTTCGTCCGTTCGCATCACGAGCGGGTCGACGGTCGCGGCTACCCGGACGGGCTCGCAGGAGACGAGATTCCGCTCGAGGCGCGCATCATCGCGGCCTGCGATGGATATGACGCGATGGCGCGCACCAGGCACTACCGCGAGGGGCTCGGCCACGACGTCGCCGCATCGATTCTTGAGGAGCACGCCGGCAGCCAGTGGGACCGGCAGGCTGTCGCGTATGTCCTCGCCGTCGTCAGCGAGTGGAACGAGCTCAGCGTCTTCGATCGGCTTGATCGCGAGGAGGCTCACCACGACGGCGATACCTGCGTGGACGCGCTCCCGGAGGAGGTCGTCGAGCTCCTCGCCGCGTTGCGCGACTGAGGAGACCAAGACCGTAAGCTGGCGCTATGGCTGGCTACAACTACGAGCACTTCGACGCCTACGTCGAGTCGGGGGAGGACGAGCGTGAGTTCGGGGCCTTCCCGAACGTCCTGCACGCCGGCGAACGGGCGCCGGACGGAGAGCTGACCATGCTCGGCGGGAAGCGGGTTCGCCTATCCGACCTCTGGCGACGCGGCGGCGTCGTGCTCGAGTTCGGCTCCTTCACCTGACCGTACTGCGCAGCAGAGGGTCCTCTGCTCGACGAGATAGCGGGTCGGTATCCGGACTGGGGCTGGTACTTCGTGTACACGCGCGAGGCGCATCCTGCGGAGCACCGGCCGGCGCACGTGTTGTTCGAGGACAAGCTGTCGGCCGCCGCTCGGCTGCGCGACGAGATCGGCATCTCCCGACCGATCCTGGTCGACGACTTCGACGGACCGGTGCACCTCGCCTACGGCGGCCTGCCGAACATGTCCTGGGTGCTCGGTCGCGGTGGCCTCATCCTCTACAAGGCGATGTGGACGTCTGCCGCCCGCGTCGGCGACTTCCTCGAGCGCTTCGAAGGACGGCCGCTCGACCTCCTGCATGCTCCGTTCTTCACGGAGCAGCTCGAGGTTCGCCGCCGAGACGCGAAGGAGTTCACCCGCGGTCTCGAGCGAAACGGGCACCGCGCCGTGGCCGAGTTCGCGCGTGCCGAGGAGCTCTGGAGCGAGCGAGCACGGGCGGGCCGATCGAAGACGAGCTGAGAGGGGAGGTCACGGTCCCTGCGCCGGGCCGAGCCCGCGGGATGACATCTGCCTCCCGCGGGCCCGGGGGCAGGTGCTAGCGGACAACGCGGCCGCTCCCGGTCGCCGACGTACCGGTTGTCCGCGTAGCACCAGATGAAGCCGCGGCCGCTCAACGTCTTCGCGCGCATCACTGCCCGGTCTCGTGGTAGTGCGTACGCGCGTGCCCGCGCTGCGAGTCGCAGCAGCCGACGTGGCCGCAGGTCGAGCAGACCCGGAGGCTGAAGCGCGAGCCGCATTCCTCACACGCATTCGCGCGCGCAGCCTCGTGCTACTCGGGCACGTGGTCACGGGCAGAGAGTTTCAGGGCGTCTCGCAGTCGCTTCAGCATGAAGCTCCTCCGGAGAGAAGGGATTCTCGTTAGATCCCCTTGACGTCCGAGGAGATTCACTCGGGGTCCGGTGATGGGGCTGAGTCGAGCTGTTCAGACAACCCGCGGCAAGAGCCAGCGGCTGCGCCATAACGTGCTACTTGGCGCACGACTCATACGAGCCCGGGCTAGCTTGCCGGCCTGACGAGCGGCCCGGGGTCACCGCGCTCGACGAGCAGACGCCAGGTGCCGGGGTCGCCGCCGGGGGGAAGCAGGGCGGTGATGACGACCGCCCGGCCGTCGGCCATGACTCGCCACTCAGGTGCGATGTCCGAGAAGCGCTTGCCTTCGGCGCCCGGAAGGGAGGTCGAGGCGAGGTCGCGCTCGATGAGGGCGGCGTCCGAGCGTGCCTGCTCCGGGTCGCCGTAGACGAGCGCGATCTTGACGGTTCTGCTCTGCGCGCCCTGGTCGTCGATTCCGACTGCGACCAGGCGAGCCGGGAAGTCGGGAAGGATGTCCGTGGGTACGCCGGTCGGCGGCCGGACGAGGGCCGCGTCCGGCACGATCGCCGACGTGATCGGGTCGAGCACGGCCGCGGCGGCTGCGAAATCACCGTCGCCGGCGAGCGTCCGCGCCGATGAGTCCGCCGCGCGGCGAGGGCCGAGGTCGACGCCGCGGCCACACGCGTCGGCGACACGATCACGCGGTTGAGCGCGCTCAACACGAGCCGACCGGCCTCGGTGCTCGGGTCGAGTGAGCCGTCTGCCCCTCGCTCCAGCGTGCTCCCTCGCGCTCGATATCCGGATCGTGTCAGCGCTCGCCGGATCAGGGCTGGAGCGAATGTGCCGTCGGCGACGGTGACCTCTGCTGGATGGAATCCCCCCCGAGGCGAACGACGAGATGTCATCGAGCTGAAGGCCGAATGACGTGTGCCAGAGACCCCGATCCGCGCCGGTGAGAGCGTCCGGAAGCCATACCCCGACCAGCGCGTCGCGGAACTCCCCCGGCGTCTCGTAGGCACGACGCAGCCGCGCGAGGTCGGCGACGAGCACATGGCGTCGGAGCACAGGTGCGTCGGGGAGGAGCCCCAGCCCGGTCGCAAGGGGCTGCTCGGAGACCTGGTCGGTCTCCGCGTCCCCCGCGCCGCCGCATCCCGCACTTGAAAGGGCGAACACCGCCAGGCAGGACAGCAGAGTCGTGCGCAACCACGTGTTACGCAGACTTGTCGCCAACGTGCGTCGAGTGGCTCAACCGATCCAGCCCTGCCCATTCCAGTACGCGTTGAGCTTGCCTCGGCGCCCGAGCTCGAGGTGGAGCTCGTCGGGCTCCACGAGCCCGGGCGTCGCGAAGACCTGGAATCCGTCCGCCGCATGGACGAGCGCGAGCTCGCGGTCGGGCCGTTCGGTCGCGGCCTCGAGCACCCACGTACTGCCCCTGCAGCGCCTGAAGCCACGCGGCCAGACGAAGACCGCTCCTCCGTGCCCCTCGATGTAGTCGCTGACGGCGGGTCCGACGACGAGCCTCACTTGCCGAACCTTGGGGTGCCGCGCATGGGGGGTCGAGCGTACGCAGTGGTGATCGGAGGAGGAGGGATGATCGATCCTCTACTCACTGTTCGAGAAGCGTCTCAACTCGCCGAGAGCGCGGCCTCGAGCCCCCGCTCGAAGCCGGCGTAGTCGGTCTCGCCGACGATACGGGTCACGATTCGGTGCTCCCGATCGAGGAAGAACGTGCTCGGCGTCCCCTGCAACCCGAGCGAGAACGAGATCTCCCCGTCGGGATCGAAGACGCTCGGATGCGTCCAGCGCCAGCGCTCGTAGAACTCCTTGGCTGCGCCCTTCGTGTCCTGCAGGTCGACACCGATCAGCTGCACCTCGGGATGATCCTCGCCGAAGCGACGTAGGTCTTCGGCCTCGGCGATGCAGCCCGGGCACCACGAGCCCCAGACGTTGATGACCACGGGTTTGCCGTCGTAGTCGTCGAGCGACACGGGCTTCCCCGTTATCGGATCGGAGCCCGAGAAGGTGACGATCGCTCCACTTCGCTCGACGATCGGCTCCGCGGCGCCCGTCCCGCGCGCGACGACGGCCCCGGCCCCCACGAGCGCCACGAGCGCGAACAGCCCCGCGCCGATCCAGGTACGTCGGTTTCCGAGGAATGATCGGAGTCGCGATTCCGGCGGCTGTCCGCCCCGAGCGGTCTGCCGCGGCGGTCTTGCCCTTCGCAGGCTCACGAGACGCTCCTGGGCGTAGGCAAAGCCCGCCGCCGATGCAGATCGACGCTCATGACCGTTTCGACGCGCCACGAGCCGCGAGCGATTCAGGCGCACGGAGCGGGGAATCCCTCCTCGTGACGAGTGCGTCTAACCGACGATGGAGCTTCTCGCCGCCATCGAGTTCGGACCGGGCGCGCTGGCGGCCGCCTTCGCCGCGGGTTTGCTGTCGTTCGTCTCTCCCTGCGTCCTGCCGCTCGTCCCCGGCTACCTGTCGATCGTCTCGGGGATCGGACTCGGCGAGCTCGGGGCGGAGCCGCGGCGCGTGACCGCGTCCACCGCGGCGTTCGTCGCAGGTTTCGGGACGATCTTCGTCCTCCTCGGGGCGGGTGCCGCCTGGTTCGGCGACGTGCTGCTCTCCAACCGGCGGACGCTCGAGATCGTCGCCGGCGTCTTCATTGTCTTTGCGGGGCTCGTGTACGCGGGGGCGCCGCTGCCGCTCGCCCTCTTGCGAGAGAAGCATCTCGCGCTGCCGCGGCGGGCGCGAGGGGTTCCTACGGCCGCCCTCGCCGGGCTCGCCTTCGGAGTCGGCTGGACGCCCTGTATCGGCCCCACCCTGGCGGCGATCCTCGCGCTCGCCGCCGGCTCGGGAAGCGTCGCCGAGGGCGCCGTCCTGCTCGCCGTCTACTCGCTCGGCCTCGGCGTCCCCTTCCTCCTCTTCGGCCTCGGCTTCACCCGCGCGCTCGGGCTCGTCGGCGTGCTCAGACGACACCGCTCACTGGTCGGGGTCGGCTCCGGCTCGCTGCTCGTCGTCTTCGGGGTTCTGCTCGCGAGCGGCTACCTGGCTAGGCTCACCCGCTCCCTCGCGCAGTTCACGGGACTCGCGATCTAGCACATGTTCGATGTCATGCACCTGCTCTTCGGCCGCTCGCGCCTGCACTTCCCGTGTGAGCCAGTGCGTGCGAGGGATATTGACTCCTCGCCTGTGAGCAGCGCCCGAAGGCGCAGGCAGCGTGCCAGCTCAGCGAGCGCGTCGCCGCCCGCGCCGGCTCGCCCGCGCGCTGAATCCGCTACCGGCAGAATCGCATCGAAAGAAAAGTGAAGCACCGACTTGGTGGTGTTCTCGCGGCTATCGCGCTGGTCGTTCTCGCCTTGGCCGTCGCCGGCTGCGGCGGGGGCTCGGACGAGGGTACGCCGAGCGACAAGAAGGTCGACGAGGCGCTCGAGAAGCTCGACAAGGAGCTCGAGAAGCAAGGCCCGCTGGTCGGCCTCGGCGAGGCGTCGCCGCCCCCACCGGACGCGGCGCAGTGGGAGACGGATTTCTCGAAGCAGCGCGTCCCGCTCGAGGAGTTCCAGTCCGGCGGCCCGCCCAAGGACGGAATCCCGGCGATCGACGAGCCGCGCTACACCCGCGCGGAACAGGTCGAGTTCCTCGCGGACCGCGAGCCGGTGATCGAGATTACGGTCGAGGGCGAGAGCCGTGCGTATCCGCTGCAGATCCTGACCTGGCACGAGATCGTCAACGCAAGTTTCGGCGACACTCCGGTCGCAGTCACCTTCTGCCCTCTCTGCAACACGGCGATCGCCTTCGACCGGCGCGTCGAGGGCACGGTGCTCGACTTCGGGACGACCGGGAAGCTGCGCGACTCCGACCTCGTCATGTACGACCGGCAGACGGAGTCGTGGTGGCAGCAGTTCTCAGGAGAAGCCCTCGTCGGGACGCTGGCGGGGACGAAGCTGCGGCAGCTGCCCGCGCGCATCGTGTCCTGGCGCGACTTTCGGCGGGCCCATCCCTCAGGGCTCGTGCTCAACCGGGAGACCGGCTTCCTCCGCGAGTACGGGACGAATCCATACGCCGGTTACGACGACATCGCGAGTCCCCCGATCTTCACGGCGCGGAACGCCGACGACGACCGGCTGCCACCCAAAGCGCGCGTCGTCTACGTCGAGGTCGGAGAGGACGCTTTCGCGGTTCCGTTCCCGGCGCTCACGGAGAGGCGGACGATCACCGTCCAGACGGACGACGGCGAGCTCGTCGTCCGCTGGCGCCCGGGCGTGGCCTCGGCGCTCGACGCGTCCGCGATCGCCGAGGGTCGCGACGTCGGCGCCGCCTCCGTGCTTCTCGACGGCGAGCCGGTGCCGTTCACGGAGCCCTTCTGGTTCGCGGTGGCTGCCTTCCGGCCCGACATCGAGATCGTCGACTGAGCCGCACACCCAGGGGGAGGACGGCGTTGGTCGCCCGACCCCTGGAACGCTCCATGCACGCGGCTGTGCTGCCGGCGCCCGTCATCGGCGATGTCCTGCGGTCGGCTCTCTGAATCGCTCCGCGGTGATCTCGCATCGAAAGAGTTTCCGTCAGCGCATCGCCGAGATCCCGCGACACAAAGGAGGCAACATGAAGAGAGCAGCTCTCGCAATGTCCCTCGTGCTCGTCGCTGCAGCAGCACTCGTCACCCTGGCGGGGGCGCATCCCAACGGAGCCGTAACCGCCCAGGCCGCTCCCAAGAAGCAGAAGGTGCTGATCGGCTTCTACAAGAACCGCACGGTCAACTACTTCGACTACGGCCGGATCAAGCTCCGCCCCGACAACAAGCTCGCGCCGATCTGGGTCTTCTCAAACGGCGCCGACAGCCAGCGCTCCATCGTGGACAGCGCACCGGGCGACAAGCAGTACTCCGCGCTGCACAACGTGAACACCGTCACCTGGAACACCGACGCAACGCCGCGTGTTCTCCGCTCGGCCGCAGCGGTGAGGAACGCGCAGGCGAACGGCGACCTCACGATCAGGAGCACGTCGCGAATCGTCAACGCCGCGCTGCTCGGATTCGGCCAGACGCGACATGCAGGGTTCGCGAAAGGCAAGGCGATCCACTATTACGAGCTCGGCCTCGTCAAGGTCGCGCCGGGCAACGAAATCCTCCCCATCTGGACCTTCACCAACGGCGTCGACGGCCAGAGCAACATCGCCGACGTCGTTCCCGGAACGACCGCGTACCCGCCTCTGTGGGCGGTCATCGAGGTGACGTGGAAGGCGGGAGCGCAGCGCAGCCTCGTCCGCTCGTTCGAGCAGCTGCAGCAAGCACGGCGGGCAGGCGCCGTCACGGTCAAGCGAACGAGCATGGTCGTCAACTGCCCCTTCGTCTGAGGCGCCATCGTCGGCTCAAGGAGGCCGCCGCTCGCCGGGCGGCCTCCTCGCCCGCACGACCGAACACTGATCGGCTCGAGCCGCTGTCGCAAGTCAGTGGCCTGCTTCTGCCGCGTCGCACTGCTGACCGAGGCGGCAAGCCTCGAGGCTTCAAGGAGGGTCGATCCCGTCGTCGACGCAGCGGGTGCTCCTCAGCGTTCTGGTTTGTCGCGACGCCGGGGGTGTCACGTATGCCCTGTCCGGTGAAGTGGGCCCGGTCAGCCCGCCCTCTTTGGGGCACTCCTCGCCGTGAGCGGGTTGCTGATCGGGTACACGCGCGTGTCGACCGACGCACTGGACCTCACCGCCCAGCGTGACGCTTTGCGGGCGCTCGGCGTGGCCGGCGAGCGCATCTACGTGGTTCCGCAGGTTCGAGCGTAACTCGATGGCGCCGGCCGTCTCTCGTCCAAGCAGGGCGCGCTACGCTCGCTTCGCGTAATCCGCGTCCTCTTCGCCGAGATTGACCGTGCCACCAGGAAGATATGCAGCTCCCGTCTGGCGTCCATCGCGGTTCTCGGCGGCCTGCTTGAGTCCCGCGAGGATCGACGTCTGGGCGTGGTGGAACTTGCGCTTGACGAGCGGGCTCATGAGCCGGACGAGCATGCTCGTGGGTTGGAAAGCGCTCTCCGCGATGACGCGCGTACCGCCGTCGACGGTTTGCAGACTGAAGCCTGCGCGCCAGTCGGAGACCATGCGGCTGAAGCCGGTCGAGTCTTCTTCGATCGCCCAGCTGATCTTCCGTTCCTCCGCGTGTACGCCTGTGACGCTCTCAAACCTCCATGGTAAGGAGGGGGTCGACAGGGCGCGTCCATGTGAGCCGAGGACCAGGTGCTCTTCGAGATGGAAGCAGAAGGTCGGGCGCCGACGGGTCTCCGAGAGTACCTGCGAGAAAGACCCGCGATACGCGTCTTTCACCTCCTGAAAACCGCAGATTTGCAGGGGTCTCTGACCCCCAAACAAGCGGATGATGGGACTCGAACCCACGGCCTCCTGCATGGCAACTAGCCCTCACACGCGCAATCTGGACCAAGAGCCGCATGGTTGAGCCAAAGCGCTGAGACAGGATGAGGTTGGATCAGTCTGAATCAGCCTCGCTCGGGAGAAAAACGGGGAGAAAATCCGTGTCCACACAGACAACAGCGATGTCGTCGGAGTCCATCGTTCGTGCGAGTACGCGCGGCTGACGAGGTCGGCCTCCGGCAGGGCCCCGTCAGAGGGCTTGAAAACCCTGCAAATTCGCGTGGTCGTTGCCTGGAAGGCACAACTGACCGCCTCCTCACTGAGGAAGAGGTCATGCGCAGCCCGGAACCGCGACTGCGCGGTCACTCGCCTCGACGAGCGCCTCCGATGAAGAGCGCGGGCGACCGTTTCCCGTCGCCCGCGCTGAATCAGGCTGGCCTGGTCCGGTTACCCGACTGGGGTCAGAGTCGCTTCGGCAGGTTGATTGGCGTTCGACCACTCGACGTGGGCGTAGTACGCGTTGTTGCCAGAGCAGTCGAAGGAGA
>Ga0136621_1001099_pt1 | contig 10950 bp, 10 predicted proteins | sample AntDryUQ445A2306_FD_104673 | JGI IMG/M metagenome (GOLD analysis project Ga0136621, IMG submission 104673) | Polar desert sand microbial communities from Dry Valleys, Antarctica - metaG UQ445A (23.06) | ecosystem: Environmental > Terrestrial > Soil > Desert | place: Antarctica: Dry Valley...
ACACAGTCGATGCCGATCGTGTCGAAGCGCCCGAGCGCCTCGGCGACCACCATCTTCGTGCCAACGCCATCCGTGCCGAAGGCGACGCCGGTGCGCTCGTCGATTCGCAGGACGCTGGCGTAGTGACCAGGCAGCGGCACTACGCGGGAAACCCTGCCGGTGTCGATGCGGGCCAGGTGCGAGACCAAGGCGCTGACGGCGGCGTCGGCGTCGCGCTGGCTCACGCCCGCCGAGGAATAGGCATCCTGGCTCATGGATCTCACATTACCTGCCCTCTCAACTCCCCTGGGAGCCAACGCCGGCCGCCCTCAGCGTGCCGTGGTTCGCCGGAACACGAGGGCCGCCAAGCCCACCCGGTACACCGCGTACGGCCACAGCGCCCGGTCGCGCTCGACCAGGCCGATCAGGCGTTGCGAGGCCAGGGTTGAGGCGAACGAGGCGACCGCGCCAATCGCGAAGGTTCGGCCCGTGCCCGGTGTGATGCCGCGACGGCGCAAGCGCGCCCCCTTGAGCGCGACCGCGCCGACGATCACGGGCAGCGCCACGGTGCGCGACAGCAGATTGGCCTGCTCACGTGTGAACCCTCTTGCGCGGGCTGCGGTCAGGGTCGCGCCGTTGCGAGACACACCGGGGATCAGCGCCGCGGCCTGCGCCAGGCCGAGGGCCAGCCCGTCCGCGGCGCCCGCCTCGCCTGGCCCGCGCCGCTGCGGCCGGCGGTCGGCGGCCACCATCAGCAGCGCTCCCGCTGCCAGGCCCGCCGCCGTGACCCGGGGCGTCCCCAGGCGTTCGATAGCCCGCTCCAAGCCCAGGCCGGCGCCCGCGGGAATCAGGAACGAAAGCCCGACCACCCGGGCCCGCCGAACGTCGAAGGCACGCAACTCCGCTGCGATCTCCTTTCGCAGGCCGATCAGGAGCGCCGCTGCCGTGCCCCCGTGGAGCGCCACCTCAAAGCTCTTGCGGGACTCGGCATCAAGCTCGTGCCAACGCCAGCCCAGGAGCCAGGGCACCAGGGAGATATGGGCGGAGCTGGAGACCGGGAGCAGCTCCGTCGGTCCCTGGATCAAGCCCAGAGCGGCTGCCCGCCCTCCACGCAGCTCCAGCGACGCCGGCCGCCCCGGCATTTCGCTATGCCTCCGATTCAGCCGGGGTCCCACCGGAGCGATGGCGCTTGATCAGGAAGTAGAGGATCCCACCCAAAATCGCGGCGGCGACCGGATAGTCGAAGTAGTGCAGGTAGTCGCGCCACTCTTCCCAGCGATCGCCAACCTCCTGGCCGATGAAGCCCAGCAACAGAACCCACGGGACGCATCCGGCGAGGGTCAGCCAGGTGAACCGCCAGAACGGCATCTTGGCGACGCCCGCGGGCAGCGAGATGAAGGTGCGGATGATCGGCAGCATCCGCGTGAAGAACACGGTCGCGTCGCCGTGGCGCTCGAACCAGTCATCCGCCCAGGCCAGGTGCTTGGGGTTGATATGGATGAAGCGGTTCTTTTCGAGCAGCTCGAGCCTGCCGTAGTAGCCGGCCCACCACGCCACCCAGGAGCCGACGACGTTGCCGAGGACGCCGGCGGCGACGATTCCGAACAGGGTCAGATTTCCCTCGGAGACGTTGAAGCCCGCGAACAGCATGATCGCCTCGCTGGGTACGGGGATGCAGGCGCTTTCCAGCAGCATCAGCAAGAACACGCCGAGCAGGCCGACCGAGTCGATGAAGTCAGTGGCGACCTCGACGATCGGGTCGACGATGAAGTCGGTCACGGAGGCGTGTGGCAGGACGAGCGAGGGGGTCATGGGAAGCGGATGCGAGGATAACCCGGTGGCAAGGGTCCTCTACGTCATCAGCCGCCGGAACACGTTCACCCGGATCGACCGGGAGGCCCTCGAGGAGCGCCACGAGGTCGCCGACTACCTGCAAGAGGGACTCCGCCCGCGTGCGGCGGAGCTCTGGCGGGCGGTGGGCGACTGCGACGTCGTGGTCGGCTGGTTCGCGTCATGGCACACGGCTCTTGCCCTGCGCTTCGCGCGCCTGCGCGGCAAGCCGTCGCTGCTCATCTTCGGCGGCTTCGACACCGCCAACATGCCGGAGATCGGCTACGGATCTCAGCGCGGCGGGGTGCGCCGGCGACTCGTCCACTCGACAGTCGCCAGCGCAACGCGGCTCGTGACCAACTCCGATTACTCCTTGGCCGAGATCACGCGCAACACGAAGATCGATCCAGCGCGGGTCGCCGTCGTCCATCATGGGATACCCGACCGCTTTCCGGATGCTCCCATTGCCCCGCCCCGCGAGCGCATGGCGCTCACCGTCGGTGCCGTGTACTCGGTCAATCTCATGCGTAAGGGCCACGGCCCGTTCATCGAGGCTGCCGCCGAGCTCCCGGATGTCGAGTTCGTGTTGGCCGGGGCGTGGTGGGACGAGACGGGCCAACGGCTCGCCGGCGAGGCCCGGCCCAACGTCCGCGTGACGGGCGAGCTCTCCGACGACGAGCTGGACGAGCTGTTTCGCACCGCCGCCGTCTACGTCCAGGCTTCCTTACAAGAGGGATTCGGGATGTCACTGGCCGAGGCGATGCTCGCCGGCGCCGTTCCCGTTGTAACCCCGGCGGGCGCCCTCCCCGAAGTCGTGGGGGAGACCGGCGTGGTGATCGCGGACGCCGGCAAGGACGCGATCGCCGAAGGCGTCCAGCGGGCGCTCGACCTCGGGGTGGACGCGGGCATGGCGGCGAGGGAGCGGGTGCGCACCCGGTTCCCTTACGAAAAGCGACGGGACGGCATCCTTGCCGAGGTTGAAAGAGCGCTTGCGGGCGAACGGTCATAGGAGCCCAGCGGCTGGGCAGCGCCGTTCGCGGCCCCAGCGACACCGTAGAATCCGCCGCCTATGCGCCGGCTAACTCATCCGGCCTACCGGCATCGCGCGCTGCAGTTTGGGGCCGACGCGCTGCTGGCTGCGGCCGCATTCGCGCTGGCGTTCATCCTGCGCTTCCTCGACGCCGGGTTGCCCGAGCGCTATGCCGACATGCTCTGGCAGTCGATTGCCTTCGTGGCCTTGGGGAAGGCGCTGATCTTCACGGCGCTTGGCCTGCACTCGAAGTGGTGGCGCTACTTCCTGACCCGTGACTTCCCGGCCCTGCTCAAGGCCACGGGCCTTGCGACGGTCGTGATGCTCGCCTTGTTCACCTTCGTGGCGCCTTTCGATTACAACCTGCCGCGCTCCGTCCTGATCTTTGACTTCATCCTGGCCACCGCATTTCTGGCGGGCGCGCGCATCGCGACGCGCCTGTGGATCGAGCGGCCGTCGAAGGCGACGCGCGAGCGCAAGACACGCACGCAGCTGATCGTCGGCGCCGGCTCAGGCGGGCAGATGGTGGTTCGCGAGCAGAAGCTGAATCCAAACCTGGGCCTGGAGGCGATCGGCTTCCTGGACGACGACCCCCGCAAGCGCGGGATGTCCACGCTGGGACTCCGCGTGCTTGGCACCACGGACGAGATCGGCGAGATCCTGGAGACCCACAAGCCCCACGAAGTCGTGATCGCGATCCCTTCTGCGCCCGGCGTGCTGCGCGCGAAGGTCGTGACGGCTTGCCGTGAGCGCCAGATCCCGGTTCGCACTTTGCCGACCGTGTTCGAGCTCCTGCGGGGAGGCGTGCAGCTCACCCGCCAGCTGCGCGAGGTACAGGTGGAGGACGTGCTTGGGCGCGACCCGGTGCGCATGGAGCTGGACCGCGTGGGCGCCTACCTGGAAGACAAGGTGGTGATGGTGACGGGCGCGGGCGGATCGATCGGCTCGGAGCTCTCGCGCCAGATCTCGCGGGTCAACCCAAAGCTCTTGTCCCTGGTCGATCACGCGGAGGACAACCTCTTTCAGATCGAGCGTGAGCTGACCGAGAGGTGGCACTTCAGCCGCTGCGAGGCCGTTCTGGCCGATTGCAAGGAAGGCGACCGGATGCTGGAGGTGATGCAGCGCTTCCGGCCGGACATCGTCTTCCACGCCGCCGCCTACAAGCACGTCGGCCTGATGGAGTCAAACCCGCTCGAGGCCGTGCGAAACAACGCGATCGGGACCCGCGTGGTCGCCGAGACCGCCGCCGCGTCGGGCGCCAGCCGCTTTGTCCTGGTCTCGACCGACAAGGCGGTCAACCCCCAGACCGTGATGGGTGCCTCGAAGGCGATGGCGGAGTGGGTCGTCGCGGCGGCCGGTCAGCGGCACGCGACCACGCGCTTCGTCTCGGTGCGATTCGGCAACGTCCTGGGCTCGTCGGGCTCGGTCGTCCCGATCTTCCGTTCGCAGATCGAGCAGGGCGGCCCGGTCACCGTCACCCACCCGGAGATGACCCGCTACTTCATGACGATTCCCGAGGCGGTTCAACTCGTGATCAAGTCCGCCGACCTGGGCGCGGAATCGGGCGAGGTCTTCGTACTCGAGATGGGGGAGCCGGTGAAGATCGTCGAGCTGGCACGCAACATGATCACGCTCGCGGGTTACGAGCCGGACACGGAGATCGCGATCGAGTACACCGGCCCACGCCCAGGCGAGAAGCTCCATGAGGAGCTCTTCAATTTCGACGAGCGCTCGCAGCCCACCAGCGCGGAGCGGATCGTGCGCGCCGTCAGGGCACAGGACCTGGACCCCGACTGGGTGGAGACGACGGTTGAGCGCCTTACCAGCCTGGTCACGGCGGGAGACGAAACCGGGTTGGCCACGCACGTCGTGGACTTGATCGCCGAGCGCCCGCAGCGCACCCCGCTCGACGTGGACCTCTAGCGCGTCTCATCCCCGTTTCTGGGGTTCGTGTTCGTAGACTGCCTGGATTCGATGGATCTGATCGAGGACATTGGGCCGATCCTCGGGATCGCCGCCTTCCTCGGGTTCGCGATCCTGGCCCTTCTGATCGTCTTGCAGGCGCGCGAGGTGCGACGCTTGCGCGAGTGGGCGGGAAGAGCGCCCGAGCGGGCGCTGGAGGCCGACGACGCCTCGCAAGCCGTCTTGGATGCGCGGGGCGAGACGAGCGCCGAGGAGACCCCGGGCTTTTTCGAGCGCGCCCGCGCCAGGCTGGGCGGGACGCTCGGGCCGGGCTGGGAGGAGCTCAACCGTCGCTCACCCGCCAACCCGGCGATCATCGCCGCTCTCCTGGCCGCCCTGATCGCCGCCGGCGTGGTGACCAGCGGCTTTGGCTTGATCGGCGGGAATGAGGCCAGCGACCCCCCGGACGGCCAGCCGGGCGGCGGATCGCCTGGCGGTGCGCCGCAGACCAGCGACGCCGTCGAGGTGGCCGTGTTGAACGCGACACAGGTGGACGACCCGCTGGCGCCGGTTTCAGGCGTGCAGGGGCTGGCCGACGTGATCGCGGAGGCGGTAATCGAGCCGGCCGGATTTAAGACCGGAACCCGGACGAACGCCCCCGCGGGCGTGGAAGCCACGGTGATCATGTACGAGCCCGACGCGGAGGCCGACGCGACGGAGCTGCAGGCCGCGGCCGAGCCGGAGCTCGGCGCCGTCGAGACGGTCCCGATCACCCCCGAAGTCGCCGACGTGGCGAAGGGCGCGCCGCTGGTGCTCCTGATTGGCCTTGACGACGCCGAATTCGGCCAGGACGCCTCCACGGCGACGCCTTAGCGAGGTATCCGGATGGGCACCGATCTCCTTCCCTTCGACGAAGTCGCAGCGCTGGTCGCGACGGCGTCGGCGCTGGGGATCCTGCTGGTCGCGCCGCTTTATCTTTCCCAGCGCCGCGACCTCCAGCGCCTGCGTGAGTGGATGCAGCACGATCCGAGCTATGCCGCGACCGATGTGGCCAAGTCGGAGCAGCGCCTTGATCGCGCCGAGCTGGAGCTCGAGCAGATCTACGCCGAACGCGGAATCCCGATGCCCGGCACCGAGGAGCACGCCACCGAGGCGACCGCGGCTTATCCCCCGGGGATGGCGCCGGGTGCCCGGGTGACCGGCGAACGGCCCGCCCTTACCCAGGTGACGATGGAGCGCGCGGCGCTGGAGCCCCACCCGAGCTGGCACCGCTTCGGCCGGCTCGCGACGCAGCCCCGGTGGATGGCCGTCGTTGCCCTGGTCGCCCTGTTCGTGAGCGTGGCCGGGGTGATCGGCGTCCAGCAGGTCCTGGTCAACGAGGACCGGGAGGGAGCGATCGGCACGACCGGTTCGGGAGGGATCACCGTCGCCGTCCTCAACACCACCTCGGCCGGTGGCATCGGCGGACGCGTTTCCCGGGAGATCGTCGACAGCGGGTATCTGGCGGGGGGCGTCCAGACTTTTGTTCGTGAGGCCGACCAGAGCGTGGTGATGTACCAGCCCGGCGGCAAGCGCGCCGCGAAGCGGATCGCCAAGCAGCTCGAGATCGGCGCCGTCCAGCAGGTCGATCAGCAGGTTGAGGAAGCCGTGCCGGACGCGGACGTCGTAGTGATCCTGGGCCAGGACCGCGTTGGAGCGTGAGCTCGAGCCCCGGCGCGAGGGCCGACTTGGCCCCGCGCTGCTGGTCTGCCTGCTGATCGGAGCCCTCGCCGCGGCAGCGCTGGTCTACAGGGCGCGAACGCCGGACCTCGCTTTGGAGCTCGTCGAGGTCAAGCCCTGCCTGGACCGCGGGAAGAGCACCGCGATCGACTTCTTCGTGCGCTTCGACGAGCCCGACGCCACGGTGCAGATGGTCGCGTCCGGTCAGGTTCCGGTCCGAACCCTGGACGCCGGCGTAAGGCTTACTTCGGAGGAGCTCGTGAGCTACGAGTGGGATGGCCTCGACGACGAAGGCAACCCCGTGCCGGCCGGCCGGTACCGCCTGCGCGTCATCCTGCCGGGCCAGGAGCGTGACATGGTCTATCCGACCAAGCTCACCGTAACCCCGCCGCGCGGCCGGCGAGCGAGCGCCTGCGACTCCAGCGGAGACGACGCTTGAGCGCTGAGCCCCCCCAGGTGATCGTGGCCCTGATCGCCTGCGGGGCTGCCGGCGCCGGGCTCTGCCTGCGGGCGACGGGGCCTCGCTACGTTGCGATCGGCGCCGGGCTGCTGGCAGCCCTCGCCCTCGTCGCCGGCCAGGTCTGGGACCAGCCCCGCTTCGAGGACCTGCGCTCGCAGCCCGCGGTCTTGGTGCTCGCGGCGATCCTGGCCGTAACCGCGCTTGGGGCGACCGCGGCAACTTTCGTGCGAAACCCGGCCTTCTTCGCCATTGCGGCGTTCGCCGTGATCGCGCTGCGGCTGCCGGTGCAGGTCGGCTCGGAAACCAACTTCCTGCTCGTCCCCCTTTATGGGGTGATCGCCGGCGGCTGGCTGCGCGGGATCTGGCTGGTGTCGCGTAAACGCGGGGAGGAGCTTCAGCAGCGGAGCTCGCCGCAGCGCGATGGTCCTGCCACGGTGCGGTGGCTGTGCTACGCGCTGGCGGCTTCGCTCGTCGTCTACGCGCTTGGAATGGCCTGGACCGAGGACGTCGACAACGCGATCACCATCGTCGCGTTCTTCCTGACCCCGTTTGCTGCGCTCTTGGCGATGCTGCGGGATTTGAGCTGGCACCGCAAGCTGGTCGGCCAGGTGCTCCTGGCGACAGTGCTCGTCGCGCTGGCGTTTTCCGCGCTGGCCTTCGTCCAGTACGCGACCCGCGAGCTGACCTTCAACAAGGACCTCCAGGACGCCAACCAGCTCCACCTCTACTTCCGGGTCAACTCCGTATTCCGTGACCCGAACGTGCTGGGGCGGACGCTGGTTTTCGCCGTCGTAGCGCTGGGCGCCTGGATCGCGTGGCGCCGCCCCGCCCTCCAAGCCATGGCGGGTGCGCTCGCCGCCGCCGTGATCCTGATCGCGCTCTCGCTCACCTACTCGCAGACGAGCTTTGCCGCTCTGGCGCCAGCCCTTGGCCTGATCGTCTGGCTTCGGTTCGGTCGATACGGACTCGCCGGGGTGGTTGCGCTCCTGGCCGTGGGCCTCGCCGCGATCGCCCTGATCGAGGTGCCCACCGACACCGCCGTTGACAGGGATCGCGACGACCTTGCCGAGATCTCCAGCGGCCGCACGAGCTTGATCTCCGGAGGGATCGACTTGTTCCGTTACGAGCCCGTGATCGGGCAAGGCTCGGGCGGCTTCGCGATTTCGTTCAGGCGCAAGGTCGAGGAGATCGAACGACCCATCTCGCACAACGAGCCCGTTACCGTGGCCGCGGAGCAGGGCCTCTTAGGCCTCGTGCCGTACGGCGCGGTCCTGCTGCTTTCCGGGCTCGTCATGTTTCGCCCGTGGCCGGCGGGCGACCCGGCGCGCGCGGGCGTCGCGGCCTGCTTTGTCGCGCTGGTCATCCACTCGCTTGGCTACGCGGGGTTCGCCATCGACCCGGCAACCTGGGCGCTCTTGGGGCTTGGCATGGTGTTGCGGGAGTGAGGGCTTAGATGTTCGTGCACCTGCGCCGGCTCGCGACCACGGGCGCCGCCTACACGGCTTCCAGCGTCCTATCGAAGCTGATCGCCGTCGTCCTGCTGCCGATCTACACGGCCTATCTGACCCCCGATGACTACGGCGCCGCCGAGGTGATGATCGCGTCGCTCGTGGCCGCTTCGATCATCGTGCGGTTCGGCGTGATCGAGGCGATCCTGCGCTTCTACTACCTGACGGACGAACACCCCGAGGCGGTCGTCAAGACCGGGTTCGCGTCCCTGTTTTGGACGACCACGGCGGCGGCTCTGTTCGCGCTTCCGTTCGCCGAGCCACTGTCCGAGCTGCTCTTGGATGGCCGCTCCGACGCGGGCCTCATGCGCCTGACGATCCTGGGCCTTTGGCAGCTGACCCTGTGGGAATACGCGCTTACCCTGATGCGGTTGGACGAGCGGGCGCGGGCGTACTTCGTGTTCACGATCGCCGCGGTGCTCGTGACCATCCCGATCACGCTGGCGCTGGTCGTCGCCACGGATCTCGGCGCATCGGCGATCCTTCTCGGCAGCTTTGGCACCGGCACCCTGTTCCTCATCGGGCGCCTCTGGGTGGAGCGGCGGCGCTTGGGCTTCACGGTGGATGGCGGGCTTCTGCGCCGCATGGTCCGCTTCGGCCTGCCGACGATGCCGGCGGAGCTGACCCTTTACTCGCTGAGCTTCATCGATCGCATCATCATCGTCCGGGTGATCGGGGGCAAGGAGGGGCTCGCAGCCGCCGGGCTCTACGCGATCGCGGTCAAGTTCGCCAACGGCATGCAGGTGTTGGTGCGCGGCTTTCACTTGGCGTGGCCGCCGCTCGCGTACTCGATCACCGACGACGACGAGGCGCGAGGCGCCTATTCCCTGATCGTCACGTGGTTCGTCGCTATCTGCACCTTCGCCGTGGTTGGCCTCTGGCTGCTTGCGCCCTGGCTGGTGCGCCTGTTGACCGACGATCAGTACTTCGCCGCGCACGAGGCGGTCGGGCCGCTTGCGGCAGGCACCGCTCTTTACGCGCTCTATCTGGTGCTGGTGGTGATCCTCGGCCGCACCGGCCGCACGGAGCTCTCGTTCCCCGCAACCCTCGTGGCGGTGGTGGTAAACATCGGCCTCAACCTGCTGCTGGTGCCGGATCACGGCATCATCGGCGCCGGCGTCGCGCTGCTCGCGTCGTACGCGGTGGTGGTGGTCCTGATGCACCAGATCGTGCGGCGGCTCTTCTTCGTCCCCTATGAGTGGGGCCGCTTGGCCGTGGCGGTCGGCTGGGGTGCGCTGCTGATTGCCGTGGGCGAGGTCGTTCTCCCCCAGGAGGGTGCCGCCGGGCTCGCCGGCGTCCTCGCGCTTGTCGCCGCCTATCCGGCAGGGTTGTTGCTGACGGGCTTTCTGACCGATGAGGAGCGCGAGCGCCTGGGAGCGCTGTTCGCCAACGCGCGCGCCGGAGCTCGCGGCGACGAGCGCCTCGACACGATCGACCAGGCCCAGCGCGACTCCGATCGGGGCGGCGTCTAAAGCGCCGGATCAGTCCCGCGGAGCCAGCTGGCACTCGTAAGCGCCGCCGATCCGCTCGAAGCCCAGCGGCTCGTATAGAGCCTTGGCCAGGTCCGGGTCGGCGAACAGGTAGACGGCGCGGGCACTCAGGCGAAGCGCCGCCGCCGTGGCCCCCAGCACCGCGGCGGTCGCCAGGCCCTTGCGACGGCCACTTCGAAGGGTGGCCACGTCCTCGATCACGGCGATATCGCCACGCAGGTACATGTCGGCGATCGCCAAGGGCGTCTTGCCCTCGCAGCCGGCGTAGGTGAGCCTGGCCGCCGCGCGGGCGCGCAGCTCGTCGTAGCGGTCGAACTGCGCGATCGAGTCCGGAGGGAGGCCCTGCTCGACCCCAAGCCTCCCCTTGAGGCGGCGCATCGCGGCTCCCTCGAGGCGCTTGGCGGTGTGGGGGACCTGCCGTGGCGGCACACGGCAAACCATCAGCGCCTGCTCGTTCAGCTTCCACCCGGATTTCGCCAGCGACCAGGCCAGCTCGCGCCCCTCCTCCGACTGGGCGATGTAAACCTCGCGGTGGCGAAGTTCCGGGTACCAGGCCTCGGGCATCGGGGCCAGCTCCAGCACGCGCTCCAGGGAGGGCGGCTCGCCGTCGGGCTCGATCTGGACCCGGCTCGCGTCCCAGACCATCGGCAGTTCCGGGTTCGCGCAAACGAAGCCCGACCGCGTCCGCTCGAAACGGGTCGAAGCTGCCCTGTGCATCAGGCGCTCGAGCTCGAACGCCGCCATCACCTCGGCTGACGCCGCGCTCAACCGGCCCCTCCAGCGGGGTCGCTCGCTGCGTCCAGGCGGGCGTTGTATGCCGCCGCTGCCTCGCGGACGCCTTCTCCTCGCGGACGCAGGGCCAGGCGGGCGTGCATCCAGTAGCGCCCGGCGTCAACTCCGGGCTTAGCGAGCGCAGCAGCTGCCCGGACCGCGTAGCTCCACGCCGTCAATGCGCGCACTGCCCCCGCCGCGGCGGGGGCAGTGCGCGCATTGACGGCGTGGAGCTACGCGGTCCGGGCAGCTGCTGCGCTC
>Ga0136621_1001100_pt1 | contig 10949 bp, 14 predicted proteins | sample AntDryUQ445A2306_FD_104673 | JGI IMG/M metagenome (GOLD analysis project Ga0136621, IMG submission 104673) | Polar desert sand microbial communities from Dry Valleys, Antarctica - metaG UQ445A (23.06) | ecosystem: Environmental > Terrestrial > Soil > Desert | place: Antarctica: Dry Valley...
GGGTCGTCTTGCTGTACTTCTCGAAGCCCGTACCCAGTGTCATCTGTCTGCTCATTATCATCCTCGGCTGTATTCGGTGCGCCTACCGATCAGATCGCGGACTTTTGCAGAGGTTCCTTAGCTCTTTCAATCATTCTTTTTATTTCAGAATTCGTATGGTAAGGCTCCAGTGTTACTTCAGGATGCTTCAATGTAAATACTCGGAATATTTCATCGGCGAAGGCTTGCCCGATAGATTGTACTCCCTGAAAATCAAGCATAACGATCTTGAACAGTTCCACCCTGGCAAGCAACCGTTTTGCCTGTGAGCGAGAGATCAGTTTGTCGTTTCCGTATTGCGCGAGCTTCACTGGTACAATGGTCTTATTAGATCCATAGTCCCCATCCGACGTATAGCGATCAAATATCTTCTTAGTTGTTCGCGCTGTGTGATTGTGCAGTTTCATCCACACAACGGTCCCGGAGCCAATCCTTTCGCGCTCCCAAATCCAATCAAGCGATTCGCCGAATGCGTGTGAGAAATTGACTCCGCCGGAGAGAATATCGAATTCGTCAAACATCTTAGATGAAAAGAAAATCCCTTCGCCTGTGTGGCGTTTGGGATCTGTCGTCAGTTTACCTTTTGCTAATTCAAGAATGGCGTGACGTTCGTCCAACAGATTCAGCGCAGCTTGAATTTTCTTGAATATCCCAACCCCGTTATCCATAAGAACCATTTCCGTGGTCGCTGCCGTCTTTTTAACGTAGACATAGATTTCGGTGCCACCTGAGTGATCTATAGCGTTGTTAAACATCTCGGTGAAGCCGTAATGCCAGATGTCCGAAACGTTGTCAGGCATATGGCCAAGAGTCTTGACCATCGCTTCTCTCCAGGCTACGTCTTCCGCTAGGTCTGGGCTGATGGCGAACTGCTCTCTCCACTCCAACAAGGAACAAAGTTTATAGGACCTGTTACGCGTGTTTCCGGTTTCGGTGATCGCGTGCTCAGATGTCAGTTTCTGAAGGTGTTTGTTAACAGCTTGCCTAGTAATACCAAAATGGGCGGCAGTTACCTTACTGATACTCGTTGGATGCTTCTCGACGTTTTCGACGATGAAATGGCGGACCTCTTCGCCACGAACGCGAACTCCAGTCATTTGAAAGATACCTCTCTGACGTTGTCAACCTTACGCCTGACATTCACAACTTATGTGGGTAATATTGTCAACCATAAGGTAGTTATTGTCAATTTCAACGAAATCGAGATGCGGAGCTACGCAGATTACCTTATTGCTCCGCTACGATGTCCTGCCCCGATTCCGCGCGCGACCGGCCGGGAATACCGTCGGCCTTAATCTCCACTAGACGTATGGTGAGCATGTAAAGAATGGCTAAGAAAGCGCTGAAAAAACCCTTTGAATTCCTCCCGCAAGGAGAGGACCGTAGGACGCGGTGAGGAACGAACCGCATCGTTCGCGTTATTCTCCGGCCTGAAGATCGTGATTCGGCACTCCCATCGTTAGGCCAGTTTTCCGGATGAACTCCGCGATCGATAAAGGCTCTGGAGTGAGGCCAATCGGTGACTTTTCGCTGTATAAACGGCGTCGAATTCTAGTTGGGCTGCGCAACTGGCAGCGGCACTCTACCAACAACGATGGCGCGCTTTTCTGAGCGAGTTGGGGCAGTAGCTCCGTCCAAGACAATTCAGGTTGGATCACTGAGCGCCGACTTGCGGGACTCGCTATGGAATCTTTTTTACGGTCTCTACGAAGAACACGCTAGCGATTACTGGCTTCGTGTTGCGAAGCACGTCGCCAAATATTTCCGGAAACTGCCAGTCGATGAACTTCCCTACCGCGACTACCAGGCCCGCGACTGGCTAAAGGGATATTTCTTCGGATTACCGTGGCACGCGGCGTATGACCTGACCGAATTCATCGTGCACAACCATCGTGCAATGACCACCAAGCGCTACGGTGGTTACCATGAGTCGTCGCATCGCGTCACCGCAAGCAAATCAATCGAAACGATCAACTACATTCTCGAACGGGAACTATCCGGGTATCGCTTCATTCAAGGAGTATTGACGCCGATTTCAAACAAGGAGGAAGCCGAAGCAATAGAAGGAGCAGTCGCTGCAGCTCAAAGGTCGGGCCTCGCCGGCGCACATCAACATATTCGATCGGCGATAGAGCTACTGGGCAAGAAACCGACGCCTGACTATCGCAATGCCATAAAAGCAGCGATCAACGCAGTTGAGTCGGTTGCAAAGCAAATCGTGGGCGCGGATTCGGCAACTCTCGATGGTGCACTAAGACCTTAGCGAAAAGACGGATATCCACGGCGCTCTGCGTTCTGGATTCTCAAAGCTTTACGGATACACGAGCGACGAGAGTGGTATACGCCATGCGATTCTGGAGGAGCCGAATGTTGGATTTGTCGAGGCTAAGCACATGATCGCCTCTTGTTCGGCTTTCGTGTATTACTTGATCCAAAAGGCTGACTCAGCAGGCCTCGGGAAAGCAAAATGACCCGCAGCCTAACCATTTGTTGCTGCGGCCGGGCCATAAGCGCCGGCGCTGCATACGAGGTTGTCCTGGCCCGCCGCAGAACAACACGTTATACGTCATGAACGAAAATAAACTTCCCACCTTTGACGAATTAATGAACCCTCTTCTCCAAGCACTTCAGATGCTTGGTGGGTCAGGTTCAATCGAAGAGATTTACGCCAAGACGGTCGAAATTACAGGTCTATCGGAAGATGTACTCGCTCAACTTCATGATCCCGAGAAAAGCAGCCAAACGGAGGTTGCCTACCGTCTCGCGTGGGCGCGCACTTACCTACGTAAGTACGGCTTGCTTGACAACTCCAGCCGTGGCGTTTGGTCGCTGACTGAAAAGGCTAAGAGTCTTGAAGCGATAGATTCGTCTGAGGTGGTTCGCTTCGTTCGGGCACTCGATAAACAAGAAGGGCCAAAGAAGCGTCCGCCTGACGAAACAGCGCGCGAGCTATCCGAGGAGGAGCGTTGGAAAGACAAGCTATCTGAACTGCTCACGCAGAAGCTTGACCCAGCGGATTTGAGAGGCTGGTTCAACGACTTCTACGGGAATCCGGATTCATCCAAGTCGAAGTGACTGGGCGGACTGGAGATGGCGGAATAGACGGGAAGGGTATTGCCCGCATCCACGGGTTCATGAGCTTTCACGTATTGTTTCAGTGCAAGCGCTACAAGGGCTCTGTCGCTGCTGGCGAAATTCGAGACTTCCGGGGTGCAATGGTTGGTCGTGCCGACAAGGGCCTCTTCATTACTACGGGAACCTTCACACCCGCCGCGGCAAAAGAAGCAACGCGTGATGGTGCGCCCCCGATTAATCTCGTTGACGGCGACGAACTCGCAGAAAAACTGAAAGAGCTGGGTTTAGGAATCAAGAAAGAACTTGTAGAACGAATCAGCGTTGACGAGCCGTGGTTTGACAGCTTATAACGTATAAAACTGCGCTGGAGAAGGACGTGTCAAAAGGAAGTGGGAGGGGTCTGGTAGGTCAAATTTAATCGCCAATATAGTACGATATGACGCACGTTAGCTCAAACTGCGGTGCTCCGGCGCAGGTCGAAGACCCCCCGGCGTATCGAATGTTATTTTCGTTTCCACAACAGCGAACGTCGCCATCAGGCTCTTGGTCGTCAAATGCCCGATGCGCTGTACTTCGGTGGACGGGGCAATGCCCGAGGTGTTTTCTGTCCGATGTAGCCGCATTTATTTTCTGTGCGAATAGCATTTCTGGAGAACGAATATGACTGGCGAACGCGAGCGCCTGCGACAACTGATCGAGCGGAAATGCCTAATAACTAGCCAAGGCTTTACCCTTAGCACAGGAGGAAAGTCCGGATTCTATTTTGACTGTAAGGCGGTTACGCTCGAAGGTGAAGGGCTGGCTCTCATTGCATCCGAAGTTCTGCGAGAAATAGAAGCGTTCCCGAAGCGTCCTACGGCAATCGGAGGAATGACGATGGGCGCTGATTTTATCTCAGCCGCAGTTGCGTTGATGGCCTACCAGAGAGGCCTTAGTACCGTTCACGGTTCGATAGTTCGAAAAGAGCCAAAAAAGCACGGAACGAAGAACAAGATCGAAAATCAGCTTCCAATAGGAACACCGATCATTGTGGTTGATGATGTAATCACAACTGGATCGTCAACTATTAAAGCGTGCGAGGAATTCTCTGCTGCCGGTTATGAGATCGTTGGCATCATCGCAATCGTCGATCGCGAGGCAGGCGGAAAACAGCGACTTGAGCAGTCGTATGGCCACGTACGCCCGCTTTTCCAGACGAGCGATTTTCCAGCCCTAACGCAGAACCCCGGTTCTAAAGGTACGCAACGAAAGCGCACCGCTGCTTGATCACGGTGATCACTCGATATTTTTAGTGGCGGAGGTTTGTATGCAGTTGACCTATGACCCGAAAAATAACATCGCTTACATACGGCTGAGGGAAAAGACAGCCGAAGTGGAGACGATTCGCATCAGCGAGGAGTTCAACATCGATTTGGCCGCGGATGGGAGCGTGCATGGGATAGAACTCTTGAATGCAAATGCCCAGCTTACGCAGACAGATGAGGGCAAGCTTCTTCGTCGTCAACGAAGCGTCAGGCGAGCATCAGGAAATACCTCTTGTTGCGGCCCGTTAAACCCGCGATACCTTAAGCAACACGATTGAGGTGGAGAATTATAAGGTGGAGTGATCAAGCGCGATTGGCGTCAATCCAGCGCTATATATGTACGTTAAGACGACGGCGTGATATCCGCTTTCCCGTTGGCCGGATCAGCCGGCACACTCTCTTTCCTCGTGGCCTGCCAGGTCCCCGGACAACCGTTGATATCTTGCCAACTTCCCCCGCCCTTGGCCGCCGACAGCAATCCCTCGAAGGTCGCCGCATCGTAGCCTTCGTAGGTGAATTCGCCTTCCATTTTCCCGGAGTCCTGGATCACGCCTTCAAGCGCATACGCATAACCGGAGTTATCGGTGAGGTTACCGCTTACTTTGCCGCCTTTAATCGTGAGGGTTCCGCCCCCAATCCCGTAGCCGCAACTTTCGTGCTCGCCGGGACGCGCGGTCTTGGTGCCGCCCCCGACTTGCCACGCGCCGTCGAATTTGCTGGTGGTGATCATCGCGGAGTTGGCGTTGATGTCGCTGCAACCGCTCAAAGCGCCGCACATAAGGAATGATACCGGCATTATAGTTTTCATGCTCGTACTCCGCTGAAGTTCTTGGTTTAAAAATGTGTTTTCTCAACGCGCTAAGACGGCGACAGACTCGCGACCCTCGAAATCGCCGCCGTTTGGGTCCGCTCCGCGAGCGCCATCGGCACCTTGTAAATATCGAAATGGCCCGAGGCGTCGTAGCTCTTGTACATCTCTTGCAACTCGTACATCCATACGCCAAAGAAGAATGCGAGATCGATGAGATCGCGGCGATTTACCGCGGTCCAGCGGATCAATCGCCAGAAATGGGCGCGCTGCGGGCCTTTGAGCCCGACGGAATAGATGATCCGCCCAATGATGCCCAGGTACCGCCGTACCAGCGTGAGGGTCCACGGCGCGGTGAGCGGCAATTGGCCTAAGTACTGTGTTCGGAAATCCTGCAAGAACGCCGTCGCCCGCTCGAACACATGTTCGGGCGCGCACAGGTGTGTCAGTATTTGCTTGTAACCCGCGCTCAAGGTCCGAGCATCCATCTTCGGCACGATATTGGTTTGGCTCTCGTGAAAATCGAACTCGTAGATGAGCCGTCCTTCGCGCTTCATGCGATCGTATAGCTCGGTGCCGGGAGGCGCCTTGAGCACGCTGACCCCGGCGATGACGATTCCGCAGTCTTGGATGAAATCGATCTGGCGCTGGAAAATCGCCGGGGTGTCCGTGTCGAAACCGACGATAAATCCGGCCGTGACGATGAAGCCCGAGCGGTGTAGTTGGCGGATGCTGTCGAGCAGGTCGCGGCGCGTGTTTTGCCGTTTCTTGCAAGCGATCAGGCTGTCCTCGTCAGGTGTCTCCACACCCACGAAGATATGCCGGAAGCCGGCGTCCAACATCAATTGCATGAGCTCCGGATCATCGGCCAGATTCACCGTCAGCTGGGTGGCAAAACCGACGGCGCGCTGCTTGTGCCGGCGCCACTCGATCAAGGCGGGCAATAGATCGGTTTTTAAGAGCTTCTTGTTGCCGATGAGGTTGTCGTCGGCGAAGACGACCAGATCGAAGCGGTCCAGATCCCCAAGCGCCTCAAGCTCGGCGATGATCTGCGCCGAGGTCTTGGTACGCGGCCGCCGGCCGAAGAGGGCCGTCACGTCGCAAAAGTCGCATTGATAGGGGCAACCGCGCGAATACTGGACGATCGCGAACCCGTATTGACTCAGGTCGACCAGCTCCCACAATGGGACCGGGGTCGTATGGACATCGGCCATCTCGGGCGAAGTGTAGATAGGCTTGGGACAGCCCTCTGCCAAATCGGCGAGGAATCGCGGCAGCGTCACCTCGGCTTCGTTGAGCACGAAATGATCAACGCCCGGAAACGCGGCGTACTCGTGCGTAAACAGTGGGCCACCCGCAACCACTTTGGCGCCCGCCGCCTTGCAGCGCCGGATCAGCGCTCGCGCGGCGGTGGCTTGGACATTCATGGCGCCGATGAAGACATAATCCGCCCATTTGAGATCCTCGTCGGCAAGCTTATTTAAATTGAGATCGATGAGGCGCTTATTCCACTCCTTGGGCAACATGGCGGCGACGGTAAGCAATCCGATCGGGGGATAACTGGCCCGTTTTCGCGATATCCTGAGCAGATTGCTCATCGACCAGAAGGCGTATGGCATCTTGGGGTAGACCAGTAGGATATTCATGTGCTCCTCCACCTTGGCTTATAATTTAGTATCGTTATCCGGCCGCGCCCCGCGGCTTGCCCGTGCACAGGCGATCAAGTGGCATTGAAACCATAAGCGTATCCCTATCGCCGCTTCATTCCAAGCCCCCGCTCAACGAGCTGCTTCAAGTATAAAGCGCGCGCAACGCCGCGATGCGCTCCTCCATCGGCGGATGGCTCATAAACAGCCGTGCGAGGCCCGAGGGCTTGCCTGCCGACCCTGAGTGCCCGCGCAGGCCGGGTCGGCTGTCCTGGCCGACGCTCCTGCGCCGCGTGTTCGATATCGATATTGAAAAATGCCCTCACTGCGGCGGCACACTGAAGATCATCGCCGCCATCGAAAACCCCGCCGTGATTGCCAAGCTCCTCGCTCATCTCGGCTTGTCCGCCTTGAGCACCACCCCGATCACCGGCGCGGTCATGCGACCTATTCCAAATGGCCTAATCCCCAACCGATATCGCCTCCCCTCCCGTTCAGCTCCCTGAGCCGACAATCCCCCCTTGGCCTCCACTCTCACCAGACCTCACATTGTCTCGAAATGTGGCGCCTCGGGCCAATGAATCGACCGACTATATCTCCATTCCTCACCATCGACTCGCGTTATTGACATGCCACAGCTTCAGCAGTACTCGCCCTTTCGAGAAAAAAGGGTGTTTAAAATCCCTATCCCTCGCTGATTTTGACCCCGCCCTCTGACGAGGTATCACATGGTTGTCAAAGAGGCATGAGCTGTGTATTCTTTGCTGATTAAGCAGATACGAAGGAGTGCTCGATATGAAGCAATCTCAACCCTTGCAGTTTCTTGAGAAGGCCCAGAAAGATCCGAAGCTCAGCGCACGTGTCCAATTAGCCGTTGAAAGAGGCGGAAAAGTCACGGCCGAGGAAGTTCTTCAGATTGCGCAGGAATTTGGCTTTTCGTTCACCCGGAGCGAATTCGAAAGGGATGTCAGGCGCAGCATGGCCGAACGCTTCGCCGCCGGTGACGAAAGTCTGGCGGATGTCACCAACCAACCGCGAAATGCACTGGAGAGCTCGTGCGCGAAAGGATGTCTGAGCCTCACGAAGAGCTGGCATCCCAGTGAAGTAAGAGTAAAAGTGAAGTAAAATCGGGCGACTGACGGCCCGGGGCGCCCAAGTGGCTCTACGCTTAGGCGATCCTCTGTCGGTTTCGCGTGACCGAGAATTCAAGCGAAGAAAGACAAATCCGCAGTATCGCCGCCCGCGCCATTCCCTTGTGGGATCGCCAATCCGGCGACGCTCATAACGGGCTGCGGCCTGACCTGGTCAGGGCGCATCATCGACTTCGCCAGTGGCGAGAGATCTTGGGCAACGCAAAGGTCTTGAACAGACGGCTGCGGTGTAGCGACATCCCTCGTCGGACACTGGATATTCTTCTAAGCGGAAGTCAGAGAGAGGCTGCGTTTCCGTCCTGGGCTGCGACGCTCACCTCTATATTGCGTCTCTACTCATCATCCCACGAAGCTGAATTTGGCGAGATAGGCGACCTATCGTTCGACCAAGCCGAGCCCTTGCCGTTCCAGGAAGTCCTGGTCTGCTTCGTCCGTCATGCACGAGAACGGCTCAGAGTCGAGGCGGGCGTAGCTCTAGAGGTCTTTTGCGCCTCGGCAGTCGCGGAATTAGAACGCCAGCTGCTGGCTCACCTCACATTCGTAGCGAGCAGGACGATCGGCCGCGACTTCTATGAATTTCGTTTTGAGCACGCACCAGCGTCTGCGGTGGAGGCCGTCTGGTGCCGGCAAGCTACGTCGACGAAAATCTATTCGGCATATGTCCGGCACATGCACAACGGTGGACTGGTTGAGTTGCTCGACACGCATCCAGTTCTCGGGCGACTTCTTTCACAGTCGGTCGAGCAGTGGGCGCGCGCCTCGGCCCACCTTTGCCGAAGATTCCTTGACGACTTCTCCGACCTGCGCAAGTTCTTCGGCTGGAGAATCGAACAGCCGGAGCACGCGGTGGCGCACCTGCGTACCGATTTGTCAGACCGGCATCACGGCGGTCAAACCGTAACCGAATGCATTCTTCGCACTAACGAGCATGTAGTCTATAAGCCACGGACGGTACGACCGGAAATTGCTTTTTACCAGTTCATCGATTGGGTGAACGACTGCGGCCTGTCTTTGGATCTGAAAGTGATTCGGGCTCTCGATCGGACCACCCACGGCTGGGTCGAGTCCGTGGCCTACTTCGAGTGCAGTTCCGACGAGGATGTCGAAAGGTTCTACACCAGGTGTGGAATGCTGCTAGCCGTCCTTTATGCCCTCGCCACAACCGACGTTCACTGCGAGAATCTGATCGCCAGTGGAGAGCATCCAGTAGTTGTGGATCTGGAAACGATCCTGAGTGCGAGCGCTCAGGAGTCGCAACTGTCTCAGGGACAAGACACAGAAGAGAACAGTCTGAGCGAGGAACCTTCCGTGTTGAGCTCGGGCTTTCTACCTCGATGGCAGACCGCACCGGATGGGCATCGGTTCGACATGAGCGCTCTGGGAGCCGATGACACGCAGGACCCGGGTATTCGGCTTCCCGCGTGGCAAAGAACCAACACCGACCAGATGGCTTTCTCGGAGGCCATAAGCGTTGCCGCTTACATGACCCATCGCGTTGGACTCGCGGGTGGGTGGCCGTCGGCGGTGGATCATCTCCCGAGAATTCTCGAAGGATTCAGAGAGGTCTATTCGTGCCTGTTAGTCAATCAGCAAGAGCTGCTTTCGAACGACCGACTGTTGGGCGGATTCGATCAACTGGAGTTAAGAGTACTCGCGCGAAGTTCGGCGACGTACGCCCAACTTCATTTGCACTTACTGCATCCTGAGTTTTTGAAGGACGGGATCGATCGCAGCATCGAGTTGGAGTGGCTGGCAAGACCACTGAGTGGGACAACGACCCCGCGGAGGGGCCGCATCCTGCTCTACGATACTGAACGAACGGCAATGGAAAGCCTCGATATTCCTCACTTCAGCACATCTGCGTGGAGAAGTATGGAGCATTCGTCCGACGACCCAGACATGTTGCTCCTGTGCGGAGAGCGAGATTCTCGGGTACTGCGACGGAGGCTGGCGCGGCTGAGCCGGGCCGATTGCGCGAGACAACTTGCGATCATAGAAGATGCTGTGCGATCGCGATTTGCGTAAACCTATCGGGCGGGACGTGGGTCTGGTCTTGAAATATCAGTTTCTTATATTTTAAGGTCCTCGCCGCTTGGCTTCTTGTACCCTGCGAACCTCACTAGGCGGGCTCCTCGGAATAGTGCGGGCATGCGCTAATTCAAGGTGACGCGCTATGCACGTTGATGTTTTACAAAATTCCGATCGAGCTGCTTCAAGTATAAAGCGCACGCAACGCCGCGATGCGCTCTTCGAGCGGCGGGTGGCTCATGAACAGCCGTGCGAGGCCCGAGGGCTTGCCTGCTATCCCGAAGGCCTGGAGCTGCTCGGGCATGGGATCTTGCTGAACCGAAGCGCCTAGGCGTTCCAAGGCCCGAATCATCTTGTCCCGCCCGGCCAGCTTGGCCCCGCCCGAGTCGGCGCGAAACTCGCGCCAGCGGCTGAACCACATCACGATGATCATCGCCAGCCAGCGTAGGGCGCGTCCCCGCGCCACATAGCGATGAAAACTCGAATACGGCCAATCCTTCACCTCTCGCACATAGCCGTGCTTCACGGGGTTCCAATGGAGGTAATCCACATGGCGGTTAAAGTCGTCCTCGTCCCGAATGAGATGTTCCCAAAACCCATGATGCCAGAGCGTGCTCTGGTGGCGTTGTCGACGACGCTCCGTTGACCACTCCGGTCGGTGGAGCCGGGTTGTGCACCCTTGGCTGACGAGGCGCTTGATGACGCGCCAGCGGTGGGAGAAATGAGTACAACCCTACGCCTTTTCGACGATCGAACGGTTGGTGGCGGATTTTTTTAATCAGGATAGGGGGAGGCCTCGCAGCCCCGCCCCTCCTACACCACCGGGCATACGGATCACGTACACGGCGGTTCGATGAAACAAATTCCTACCTCGCTGCCAGACTCGGCAGTCCCAAAC